>Ga0172379_10002941_pt1 | contig 28449 bp, 26 predicted proteins | sample GrowelOW334metaG_FD_119756 | JGI IMG/M metagenome (GOLD analysis project Ga0172379, IMG submission 119756) | Groundwater microbial communities from an aquifer near a municipal landfill in Southern Ontario, Canada - Groundwater well OW334 metaG | ecosystem: Environmental > Aquatic > Deep...
ATTGGTATCAACAAAAAAACTTAAACAGATTTTATTTTTTAAATTATTTGGTTGAGGTCGCAAATTAAGGAGTTTGAGTAAGCCCACAGAAAACCAGCGAGTTAGCCAAATCCGTTCAGGTTCGCAAACGATAAAAAAATCCAAATCTCCATCGGGTCGCAAATTATGAGGTCCCTTTTGATTAACTAAGCAAATTAATTTAATCCAAGGCAAAATGGCTAAAAGTTTGGCGACTCGACGAGCGCGTCGATATTTTAAAAAAGTCCCACTGTAGCGTTGTTGTCGTTCGGTTATTAAATTGGAGCGTTCGGGCAGAAAATAAAAACCATGTTGTTGTTCCAGATGTCCCAAGTTAATTAGCTGAATTAATTCATCTTGAGTAGCTTGAAAACTCTGCTTAGTCGGCAAATATTTCCAAACCTCTAAGGGGGTCAGGGGAAAGCTGGATAAATCAAAAAAGATGATGGTTTCAATAATATTTTGAGCGACTTGAGACATAATTAGTAATTTTCAATTCACAATTTTCAATTTTCAATCAAGGTCCAATGCTAAAATTTTAAAATTGAAAATTAAGTATTGATTGAAAATTGTAAATTGTTCATTGTAAATTATTCTAGTTATTCCAAATTAGGTTTATCTAACAACATAGCTTCAACCTGTTCATCTGTTTTAGCTATTTTCGCCACGTCTTTGTCTATTTTTTTAAACTCTTTGCTAGCGTGATTAAAATGATTCACTGTCGTGGACAGACTTTGTCCGAGCTTGCCCATAAAATCATCATAGGCGCCGAGATGACGACCCAGTTTTTCTACATTGCTCATAATTTCTTTGGCGCTGTCTTCAATTTGCATGGCCTTAAGTCCTTGTAGGACAGTTTGGAGATAAGCCAGAAAAGAAGTTGGGGATACAAGAATTACCTTTTTATCAATAAAAGCATAGTCAATTAAATTGCGACTATTTAAACCTACGCGACCGACTAATAAATCATAATAAATAGCCTCGGAGGGCACAAACATAAAAGCAAAGTCCAGGGTACCCTCGGACGGTTTGATATATTGAGAGGTTTCGTCAATGCGATTTTTTAAATCCTGTTTAAAAAGTTTTTCCCATTTTTCCTTGTCACTAGCCTCACGCGCGTTGATTAATTTTTCATAATTTTCCAAAGAAAATTTAGAATCAATCGGCACAATGTGATTTTTTAATAAGACCACCGCATCCACGATAGAACCGTCTTTAAATTTGTACTGCATTTGATAAGAGCCGGGTGGCAGGACATTTTTTAAAATTTCTTCTAAAAAATATTCTCCCAAGACTCCGCGTTGTTTGGAATTTTTTAAAATATCCTGGAGGTTTTGCAGTTGACCGGAAAAATTCATAATCTGTTTGTTGGTTTCATCCAATTTAGTCAGTTTTTCGGTGACGGCGTTTAGATATTCACTGGACTCCTTGCTGATAGCCTGAATGATGCGAGTAGTTTGGCTAAATTGATCGCGACTGGCTTCATTAACTTCTTTGAGCTTGTTATCCAGGAGGCTTTTTAACTCCTGATTTTGTTCGCCCAAAAAGCCCAACCTTTCTGATAGGACAGTGAGGTGTTGGCTGTTATCGCCCCGGGCGTTTTGTCTTAATAATTGCCAAACAACAATTACTAAAATGACGATAACTATAATCGAACCTGTCAGGATAAAATAAAGCATATTTTTGTATTAAAAGGTTTTTCACGCAACACGCAACATGTAACACGCAACAAAACAGCCACACACCCTGTCCCAAGAGTACTTGGGCCACCCCTCTCAAGAGGGGAATTAATTCCCCTCTTGAGAGGGGTGGCCGGTAGGCCGGGGTGTGTGAATTTCGTATTTTTGTTGTGTGTTATGTACTGTGTGTTGTGTGATTTATATTATCAGCAAAAAACCTACCAAGCAAGGTGTGGTTGGTGTTGTATTTTGTGATGTTTTGTTGCATGTTGCGTGCTATATGTTGCGTGAGAAAGGTTGTCTGCTACATAATTCTTATGGTATACTGAAGGTATTAAAACAAAGTATAACTTATGATAAACAAAACACCTAAGGCTAGCGTTTGGCGTAGCAGTATTAACACGTTGACCGTTACCGTTCTGCTCTTCGGAGCTTTTTATCTTGGACAATTTATAGGAGAAGGTAACACTTTAACTAAAAAAATTGTCGGTAATGACCAAGTTTCTTTCTCAATTACTAATTCTAAAACTAGTCAAGAATCCGGTATTGATACCAAAGAATTCAAACCAGCTTTATTTTGGGAAGCTTGGCAAATTGTGTCCGATAATTATGTTGATAAAAGTAAATTAGACGGTCAGAAACTTTTTTATGGCTCCATGAAGGGTTTGGTAGAAGCCACCGGTGATCCGTATTCAGTTTATATGACTCCGGCCGAGAGTAAAGAATTTGCCGTGGATATGTCCGGGAAATTTGAAGGGATTGGCGCGGAAATTGGCCTAAAAGATGATATTATTACGATTATTTCACCTCTGGAAGGTATGCCGGCCGAAAAAGCCGGTTTAAAAGCCGGTGATCAGATTATTAAAATTGATGGGGAAATTACGGCTGGTTTTAGTGTGATGCAGGCGGTTAATAAAATCCGTGGCACTAAAGGCACTTCAGTGAAGCTGACAGTATTTAGACAGGGGACCGATAAACCTTTAGACTTTACGATTACTCGCGACGTGATTGTGGTTAAGAGTGTTAAGACAGAAATGACTAAGGATAAGAGTTTTGTGATTCGTGTTTCCGGTTTTAACGACGACACTGAAGCCCTGTTTGCTCAAGCGGTCAGTGAAGTACAAGTTAAAAAACCGCGTGGCATTATTATCGATTTACGCAATAATCCCGGTGGTTATTTAAACACGGCGATTAGTATGTCCAGTCGTTGGGTTAAAGACAATACGGTTGTGATGGAGCGTTACGGTGACGGCAACACCACCAATCATCCGGCCGTTGGCGAGGCTAGTTTGGCCGGGATTAAAACTGTCGTGCTAGTTAATGAAGGTAGCGCGAGCGCCTCGGAAATTGTGGCCGGAGCCCTGCAAGATTATAATTTGGCCACGATTGTTGGAACTAAAACTTTTGGTAAAGGTTCGGTTCAGGTCTTAAAAGAATTAAGTGATGGCAGTTCTATTAAAGTCACGGCGGCTAAATGGCTGACGCCTAAAGGCAAGTCCATCGATCAGCACGGCATTACTCCTGATGTTATCATTAACGTTGACGTCAAGGATAAAGTTGACCAACAAAAGGCGAAGGCGGTGGCGATTATTAATCAGTAAAGTTAATCCAAATACTACAAAAGGGTTCCGAATACTACAAAAAAATAATTTACAATGAACAATTTTCAATTTTCAATCAATGTTTAATTTTCAATTTTAAAATTTTATCATTGGAGCTTGATTGTAAATTGTAAATTGTAAATTGAGCATTTACTTGCTAAATTCGCGAGATACTTTATATGAAAAAACTAATCAACAATTTACGCGCTGGCTTTACTCTCATTGAAATGGTGGTGGTGATGTCTATTGTCGTGATTATGTCCGTGGCTTTGTTTGCTAATTATCGTGAAATTGGCGATCAGGGTAGAGTTTCAGTTTTTGCCGGCAAGGTTAGAGAAGATTTATATTTGGCACAAAACTATTCTCTAGCCGGCAAGACGACTAAATATGGCATTCCCAACGGGTGGGGGATTAATTTCAATCGTAATACCAATAAATATACTATTTTTTCTGATTTGGATGGCGACAAAGCTTTTTCTTATCCGACCAAATTATTAATTCATGGCAACGAAACAGTTAGCGCTGGGACTTTTACGGATAGTTCACAAGCTGCCAATACCGTGACGGTTGCCGGCAACCCCACACAAGTCAGTGCTCCTTGGCCATTTGCTAATTCAGGGAGCTATTGGCAGTTTGATGGCGTTGGTGATTATTTAAAAGTTACCGCTAATAATAATTTTTTATATGGCTCGAGTGATTTTGCTGTAGATTTATGGATTTGGACTGATGTGATTGGTGGTGGAGTTACGCGATATATTTTATCTCAAGCCAGTGTTTTGGAAATTTATAAATCTTCAGGTGATTTGATCTATGTTGATGTCTATGATGTTGATGGAGCTCAATATCAGTTTATTTCTAAAGATGTTATTACGGCTAGTTCTACTCATCAGATTGCTTTGACTAGAAGAAATAATATACTAACTTTTTTTCTTGATGGTGTGGTTCAAGATACGGAACGAATTACCAAAGCCATCAAGAGTAGCGCCACCGAAATTCATCTTGGTATACAAAGCGATTTAAATAATCCTTGGACCGGCCGAATTGATGAAGTTAGAATTTCTAGGAATACCAGTCGTTGGCGCGAAAAATTTGCCACTCCGACAGCTAATTATAAACAAGACGATGAAGTGGTTAGAGAAGTGAAAATGCCACCCGGCTTGGTCTTTGATTCTTTAACTACGGCCGGAACCGCCACTTCCGAATTAAATATCTTTTTTGATCCGACTACTTATTTTATGTATGGCAACGGCGCCTCCAGTACCCAGGGCGCGGTTATTGTAATTAACAATGCCGGCGTGGCCGGGACAGCTCAGGCCGGGGATACCCCGCAAACTCTCACCATCAACAACGCCGGATTAATTAATTGGACGCACTAATGAAAAATTTTTGGCAAAAATCAATTGATAACGGTTTTTCTTTGTTGGAAATTGTGGTGACCTTGTCTCTCTTGGCCATCAGTTTAGTGGCGATTATCACCGTGGCGACCAAATTGCTTCAATTGGAATATATTACGGAGAATGATTTTATTGCCAAGGGTTTATTGGTAGAAGTAGTGGAATTAGCCGAAGCTAAACGTAATGCCAACGTGGCTACCAGCACGGTTTTTTATAGTGGTATGGCTACTAGTACTATTAATGGCAGTACTTATAGTTTTGCGCTTGATTATACCGGAGCCGTCGTGGCGGTTGGCGCTTTACCGGATGCTAGCGCGCGTTTAAAATATGATGATACTAATTTTTATCAATTAACTACCGGCACCGATACTAAATTTTATCGTCGAATTGTTTCTACCTATAATACTAAAAATAAAGACTATCTGGATATAGAAGCTCAGGTCTATTGGGCGGATAGGGGAGGTAAAAGCAATTTGCAAAAACTATCAGCTACTATTACTAATACTATTGACGCTGATTAATTTAATTCCGACATGTATGAGATTTATAGTTAGTCATCATCACGCTAAGCAAAAAATTTTAGGTTTAACTCTTTTGGAGTTAGTGGTTTCTGTTAGTTTATTTGCTATACTTATTTTAGTGGCTACTAAAACTTTTACCAGAATTACCGATATTCAAAATCGCACCAAAGATGAACAAAACATTGAAGGAGATTTGCGTTATGCCATGGGAGTGTTTGCTGACGAAGCCCGAACCGCTACTTTGCATCAGACAGCTGATGCCGGTTGTGGCGGGGCTGATTGTGGCGGGGTTTATTTTTGTACCGACGCTAGTAATGACACACTATATTTACGAGACAAAAATAATGTTTGCGTTAAATATCATTTAACTAATAATAGTTTGGTGGTGGAAAGAGGATTAAATACTTATACCATCACTTCTAATGACGTAGTGGTCAATACCGCCAAATTTTTACCCAGTACTTTGAGTGATCGTATTTTAGTTAAGTTTAAAGCCACTGGCGCTAGTGATTATGGCAAGAGTATCAGTTATCAAACAGCCATTACTAATACTTCTTTAAGAGTTCACTAAAAAATTTTAAAAATATGACTAAAAAATTAAGGAGTTTGAAAAAACATTGGCGCCAACCCCGAGGACTGATTTTAGCTGCCACGGCGGTGATTATTGCTATTGTCGGATTAGTGGCTATAACTATATTTTCTAGTATGTTGGCTAAAATAACGGCCACCGCTGATTTTGGTTATGCCGCTTATTACGCGGCCAGAACTTGTTTGAACTATACGGATAATTTGGATATGAGCGCTATTTCTACCGGCGCTGGTTGTACGGCCGGTAAAGCGATAAATTTTGCTGATAGCACAGAGTTATCTACGGTCTGTAATGATGCCGGTGAAGCCAATACGGTTTTGTCATTGGGTAGTTATTGCTCTTGTACCACTCAAATTTTACAAATCAATGCGAATTCTTATGATATTTCGGCAGTCGGCCGATGTAACGCTTCCGGAGTGAGGACCGATGAAGAGGGTAGTTATACAGTGACTATTAATAAGGCGATTAATAATTGTGAATCTTGCGCGCAATTTTGTCCGGCCGCGCCTTTACTGCAAGGCGCAGTTTGTGTTACGTCTTGTGGAAAAACTTGCAATTCATGTTGTAATAGCGGAGCTCTTCAACCATATTGTAATGGAACATGTGTTTATTGATTAATATGAAAAAAAGTTTTAGCGCCAATTTAGTCGGCATGACGATTATGGAAATTATTGTCACTATTGCTTTAATTGCCATGCTAGCTTCTGTTACTTTAGTGGCGCTAACTGATGTGCGTGAACAATCTCGCGATTCTCAAAGAATTTCCGATGTGACGCAAATTCAAGTAGCTCTTAGCGCCTTTAAACGTGACACTGGATTATATCCCACAGCCATCACCGGAGGACAGGAAATTAGAGCTAGTAATACGGTCTATATGGCTAAGATGCCAACTCCACCGACGCCCCAAGACGGAACTTGTGGATTGTATCCCGTTTACGCTTCTTATTATTATGTTCCAGCCGGCAATTTAAAGAATTACGATTTATATTTTTGTTTAGGCGGTCAAACCAGCGAGGTAACTAGTGGCGCCAATAAAGCGATGCCCATAGGTATTGTGGCTAGTACCACTCCATAGAAAAATTCTAAATTCCAAACAAACAACAAATAACAAACAACAAATGAAAAACTTAGCTAAAAAAACAAATCGTGGTTTTACTATCCTGGAGTTAGCTGTTGTTATTGTTATTATGACGATGTTGTCGTCTTTGATGTTTGTGTCTTTTAATACGGCGCGTAAAAATAATCGCGATAGCAAACGCGTCTCTGATGTTAAAGAAATGCAAGGCGCTCTAGCTATGTATTACCGAGATTGGGGGACTTATCCTTTAGCTAGTGCCGTGACTGCAGGAGCAACTTTTGCCAGTGGCACGATAACTTACTTAACTCCTTGGCCGGCTAATCCGAGCCCTAGAGCTGATGGGAATTGTCCTAATGAGGATTATGTTTATTCTGCCGTCACGCTTGGCTCTAACTCCGCCGGTTCGTATTCTATAAAATTTTGTTTAGGAGCCACTAATTCCGATATCGGCGCAGGCACGAGTTACGCCATCCCGGATGATATTTTAACTTGTGTGCCTAATTGTGTTTTGTCTTGTTTGCCGGGCTTGGATGGTTGCGGAGGAACTTGTACTAATGTGGCTTCATGCTCAGCCGGATATACTTGTACGAGTAGCCACTGCGTTAAAGATTGATTTTCTTTCGTTTTGAAAATGTGTTACAATATTTAATATGGAAACACGTAAAATTGCTTTAATTATTTTTTTAATAAGTTTGATTTTTTTGTCCTTAGGTATAGTGGTTTATGTAGCCAGACAAAGGTCAGAAGTTAATACTTTACAGACCAATAAATTATCCACCCCAGTTAATAAAGGAAACATTGGAGCTTCTAATAATGCTACTGGTAGTGCCGGTATTGTGACTAACAGTGGTCAGCCTATCACCGAAGAACAGATTCAAGCTAAAATTGAAGTAAAAAAAGCGCAAATTACTCAGGAAGCTAAAGGGCGAGCTTATACTAGCGAAGAACTTTTTTTTATAGCTTCTCCTCGACAAGCGGTGATCAGCGAATTAGAAAAAAAGTAAATAATTTTTAATATGAATTTAAAGTTTTTAAAATTATTATCAGTGTGCCTGACTTTAGAACTAATCGCTATTTGTGGTGTAGCTCAGGCTAGTTGGGATGCTCCAACCGTGGCTCCACCTAGTGGCAATCGTCCACGCCCACTTAATGTTAGTGATTTGCCACAAGAAAAAACCGGCGCTTTAATTTTAAGTAATACTACTAACGGGTTGATCATGAGAGATCAGTCTCCGCTAGTTTTTGGTAATCCGGTCGGTTTTGTCGTGGGCTTTAAGGCCAGCACGACTGCGCCAACCTCTGATGTTATTTGGACTTTACCGATTACTGATGGCACTAATGGCAGTGTTTTAAAAACTGATGGCGCCGGTCATTTGGCTTGGTATAATTTAATTGACCTAACCACTCAAGATGAAGATTTTGGTTACAAAAAAAATGCCGACAATAGCATTAATTCTCTGGGGACGAAATTTTTTACCAGATTTTTAAATTCCGGAAATATTGACCTTAATATGGTGTTAACCGGCGAAGCGAATCCTTCTAAGTTTACCGGAGGAATGGGAGATGTGTTTATTGAAAACAGATTGGAAGTTGATGGTTTGTCTTATCTTAATAATGTTCTGCACGTAGAAAGGAGTGGTGGTAACGCGGAAATTCAGTTACAAAGCGTTACCGGAGCCAATAATCATTGGGGATTATATGTTGACTCAGGGACTAATGATTTGCGTTTTTGGCAAGGAGCTAATCAGGTAACTTTTACCAATACCGGTCGAGTAGGTGTTGGCACCACTACTCCGGCGCAAGCCATAGAAATATTAGGTGGTCTTAAGTTAAGCGGACTGATTTTTGATGGAAATAATAATACTGGTAGTTCTGGACAGCTGTTAAGTAGTAATGGTTCCAATGTTCGTTGGATTGATCCGACTTGGTGGACCGGTTCCGGCTATATTTATTCCACGCAAAACACCCGTATCGGTAATGCCGGGACGATTGATCAGGCTAATGGGGTGGGGGATTTATATGTTCAAAATAAATTAGAAGTTGATGGCAACGCTTATCTAAAAAATATTACCGCCAGCAGTTTGGATTTGAATTTTCCCACTGGAGTGGTTCCTTTTCAGGGGACGACCAGTTTGGCTTATGACGTCAATAATTTCTTTTGGGATAATACCAATAAACGTTTAGGCATCGGCACTAATACTCCTAATTCCAAATTGCATGTTTATAATACCACTCAGAACGCTGAAATAGATTTACAAAGTAATGCCGGGGCTGGTAATCATTGGGCGATTTATAATGATAGTACTTCCAACGAATTAAGGTTTTGGAAGGGCGCGCAAAATCAATTTAGAATAGGGAGTTCTGGTAAGGTTGGTATTAATCTTGGTTCAGATTCGTTTTTAGCTAGTGAACCCTTCTATATTGATAGTGCCGGTGATATTGGGCCTCATGCCAATGATACTTACAATTTGGGTTCAGCCACGACTCGCTGGAAAACTGTTTTTGCTAATGGGCTAGATTTGGGTTTTCCTACCGGTGCCGTTCCTTTTCAGGGGACAAGCGGTTTAGCGTATAATCTAAATGGTTTATTTTGGAATAATACTACTAAACATTTAGGCATAGGCACTAGTATTCCGACTGATTTTAGCTTACAAGTAGCTGGTCACGTTGGACCAAATATAAATAATCAATCCGACTTGGGTTCATCCAGTAAACGTTGGCGTAATATTTTTGGCACCAATTTAGATTTAACCGGCACACTTAACTTAGGTTTTGCTACCGGTTCAGTTATTTTCCAAGGAGCCTCCGGCTTAGCGGAAAATAATAGTAAGTTTTTTTGGGATAAAACTAATGATCGCCTAGGTCTTGGAACTACCACTCCGGCTCAGATTTTAGATATTAATGGCAATATTAATTTAGCGAATACCACCTTCAATAAAACTGCTGGTGTTTTGTATCTGGGCGGAGATGTTTTTATGCATAACTCAGCGAAGTCTTATATCGCTGACCCTAATTATACCGTTGATTATTATTCCAATACTTATATCGGTCGTGATGCCGGGTCTTTCCCGGCCACTGTGAACGATGAAATAAGTTTTTACGATAATTCGGCTGTAGGTTTTTGGGCTTTGAAAAATAATCAAGCTGACTCCAATACCGCTATCGGTTCCAGGGTTTTATTTAATAATACTAGCGGTTGGGGTAACTCTGCGTTGGGTGTTTTTGCTTTAACCAATAATACTACAGGGATACTTAATTCGGCTGTCGGCTACTACGCTTTATCGTCTAATGTTTCCGGGGGTAATAATACGGCTTTTGGGTCCAATGCTTTGGCGGCTAATTTAGCTTCCAATAATACGGCTTTTGGTAATAGCTCTTTATCTGCTAATACCAGTGGTACTCATAATACGGCTGTGGGTATTGGCGCCGGTCAGAGTAATAGCACCGGTTATGAAAATTTATTTTTAGGTGATGGATCGGGTGATTCTAATAGTGTTGGGAATAAAAATATTTATGCCGGTTATTTGGCTGGTCACTTGCATGCTTCCGGTGATGAAAATGTTTTTTTAGGATATAACGCCGGTTATGGGAATACTTCCGGCAATGGCACAGTGGCTATCGGTAGCGGAGCCGGACATAACGGTAGCGGTAATGGTAATGTGTTTCTTGGTAATAAGGCCGGTTGGTATGAAACCGGTAGTTATAAATTATACATTGATTCGGCTGATCGCGATGCTGATAGCGCTTTGATTTATGGTAAATTTTATAGTACGGGCGATCCAAATCCGATGTTGCGTTTTAATGGCCGGGTAGGAATTTCGCCTATTGGCACCGCCTCCTTTGCTCCTAACAGTTCATTACATATCTATGATCCGTCAGGTGTTAATAATGCGGAAATTGATATTCAGAGCGTCACCGGAGGAAATAACCATTGGGGGATTTATCAAGACAGAACTGATACTGATTTGAAGTTTTGGAGTAATACTAGTAATAGAGTGATTTTTTCTGATGGTGGGCAAGTGGCTATTGGAGGAGTTATAGATACTACTCGCTTACTGAGAGTTTACGGAGATTTATCAGCTACTAATTATTGGTCAGCCGACAATAATTTACAAGGTGGTAGTGCTTATGTTTGTATGATGACTTCTGCGAGCACTGCTACTAAAGTTCGTTATGAAGATGGGTTATATATTTGTTCTTGTGCTCCTAGTGGCAATAATTGCGCTGGTACTTGTACCTGTCCTTAATTTTAAAAAAAATGAAAAAGCAAATTATTATCGGTGTGGTTTTACTTGTAATCGGTCTACTTCTCGGATTTTTTGTGATAGTTAATTGGCAATTATCTCAAGCTATCGCTACAACAGAGACAGCCTTAATTCAGGATGGACAGAGGTTGGATGCGATTGAAAAATATCTAACCGAGACTTTCGCTCCTAAACAACAAACTAATACTAATAAATAAAATTTATGTTTAATAAAGAAGGAAAAGGTTTTTGTAAAGAAGGAATGAAACAACCAATAATTATCGGTATCATTTTAATTTTAGTTGGAGCTATTGTGGCATTACTAGTTTTGTTGAATTTTTATTTTACGGATAAATTAAACCGAATCCAAAATCTAACCATTCAAAACAATCAACGTATTGTTCAGATTGAAAATTTCTTAAATACTCTAAATACGCAAATTAAAGCTCAACAAACACCAGCAGATAACCAGGTTAAATAGAAAAATATAAAACTACTTTCATGTTTTCCTCGCACGCTTCCAAAGTAATAATCACTTTCCTTAGCCTATCAGTTCTTACTATAGGCTTTTTGGTCTTTTGGCTATCCTTTGATTTGCTAAAAACTAAACGAGTCTTAGCTGATTTGCCGACCATTAATGACACCTGGATTCCTTTAAGGGGTTATGCTTGGGTGGGCGCGCCTAACGCTTGTACAGGAGTTGATTGCGGAGGCGATATTTCACCTAGCTGGATTAGTTTTAATTGCTATAATTCAGATCCAGAAAAGAATACTTGCCATAATTCCACTACTAATACCGGCCATGATTATTGGGTGGCGGTGAATAAAGACACGGGGGAACTTAATGGTTATGCTTGGAGTGACAATATTGGCTGGATTGATATGAATCCGTCTGATAGTGAAATAGTGAACGCTGGTTTAGAAACAACGTGCAGTAGCGGTTGTGATACTAATAGCTGTAGCGCTTGTTACAATCAAACCGAACGCAAATTTCACGGTTGGGCCAGAATATTATCAGAAGCCGACACTGCGCCAGCTTATGATAATGGTTGGGTTACTCTAGACAATATAATTATTGGTGGAACTGATTATGGTTTGTCAGTAATTAACGAAAATGATAGTCGAGTTAGCACTGATCCTAAAGGTGGAGCACCTTGGGGTGATTTATCTGGTTGGGCTTGGAATGGCGCCAATACTATTAACATTGGTAGCAATTCTACTAGCGGAATTGGTTGGGTCAGTTTTAATTGTAACAATAATGGCGCCGGTGGTTGTGCTAGTTCTTATCAATATCAAGTAACCGGTCGTCCGGAAGATTTGGGTACTCTAAAAATTGAGAGAATCAAAGGCAATGAAAGCTATGGTTTAAATATTAATTGGTCGGCTGGTTATCCGGCTTATGGAGCTACTTCTTATGAAGTTTGGCGTCAAAATGGTCAATGTTATGAGAATGGCCAGCCCATAACACCTAATGAAGATTGTGATTCTAATGCTTATTGTTCTCGTGGCACTTGTAATCTTAGTTTGCCGTATGAAACAAAATGGACGGTAGCTAGCGGGTCTTCTTATGATAACGAACCATTGAATTTGTTTGTTACTTATAATTATACGGTGAGAGCTTGTAATATCTTTGGCTGTTCTAAAACTTCCAGCCGACCTTTAAAAACCAGTCCTATTGAATATGTCCGTAATTTTAAAGCCACGCCAATTTGTGCTACTACCGGAGATTCTTATGTAGATATAATTTGGAATAAACCCTATATCGTTAGTTTGTTTACCGGAAATTTAGATAGATATGAATTGGAATATTGTAAATTAGATGTGACTGGGGATATTAGTAAATGCGGGGAAGGACTTTTGTCGGCAAACCAAGGGTCTTGGATTAACACCATTGCTAATTGTAACAATCTAGCTTATGACAATGTTAATAAACCATCTACTCATAGCTGTCGAGAAGTCTTAACTGATGGTAGAAGCAGAAGTAAGGATTTTTTTGTTTATCGTATTAGAGGTATAGCCGATAAAGGTACTTGCTCAGGAGGGACTAATGATGGCGATGATTGCACTAGTGATGGCAATTGCGCTAGCCCCGGAACATGTGATTTTTACAAGAGCACTTGGGCGTTTTCCAACACTTTCCGCGTTTGCCCAGTGGGAACATCATACCAAGAACAAAGACCACAATAAACATATAGTTGTCATCCCAGGCTTGACCTGGGATCCAGGGGTATGGAGGAGCACAAATACTACATTTACATCCTAACCAACAAGAGAAACGGTGTTCTCTATATCGGAGTAACTAATAGTTTACTAAGAAGAGTTGAGGAACATAAACGAAAAGAGGTGGAGGGTTTTACTAAAAAATATAATATAGATAGATTAGTTTATTTTGAAATTTATCAAGATGTTAGAAAAGCGCTTTATCGTGAAAAACAATTAAAAGTGTGGGAAAGAAAATGGAAAATAGAATTAATTGAAAAAGAAAATAGTGTTTGGCGCGATTTGTATTACGATTTATTAAAATAAAATAGTTGTACTATTAACCCCTGGATCCCAGCGTTCGCTGGGATGACAGAGTAGAAGGAAAATATGAAACATCGCTCTGGTTTTACCTTATTTGAGCTCATGGTTACCATCTCTTTGGTGGTGCTTTTGTTAACCTTGTCTTCTTTGTCTTATCGTAATGCCAACAAGCGAACGGAATTAGTTTTAACTGCGCACCAAGTGGGGGCGATGGGGCGTTTGGCTGAGAGCTATGCCGCCTCAGCTAAGGAATTTGACACGACCACTGTCGGGCAAAATATTTGGGGTTTGTATTTTGATAAGTCTAATGCGGTTAGTGCTAAAAAAATTATTATGTTTGTTGATAAAAATATTAATAGTCGTTATGACCTCGGAGAAGAAGTTAAAACTTTAGATCTCCCGCGTCAAATTGCCGTTAGTTTAATTCTAAAACCCAATCCATCTAGCCCGGCCGATTGGATTTCAGCTGAGCAAGCCGTAGTTTTATTTACTCCACCTGATCCTAAAACTAAACTGTGGTGTAATATTGGTAATACTTGGATTTCCACGGATATTTTGCGCGTTGTTTTGAAAGATGATGCCAATCAATCCGTGAAAGATATTAGATTTAATTTCTTCGGCTTAATAGATGTTCGTTTATGATTAATCGTCCTCACAATTCAGCTTGTCCCGTCGAATCCGCCAGCTGGCGGAGAAGTGGGGCCTTGCCCCGCGAAGCCTTTAGGCGAAGTGGGGGCTTTTCTTTAGTAGAAATAATGATTGTTACTAGCGTCGTAACGATTGGTTTTATTTCGGTTTTAAGTTTAATCCGTAATGCCATTATTGTTTATTATAATAATCAAAACTATTTAACCGCCGCCACCATTACTCAACAGGGTTTAGAAATAGCTCGTTATATTCGTGATGATAATTGGTTGGCTGGCGTAACTTTTTCTACTAATCTTTCCAAAACACCCACTGATGGATTTACCACTATTTTAGCCATTGATCAACAAGCCATGGTTGATCCAACCAATGAAAACCGCGAAAAAATTAAGCGATTTTATGACAGTATTGATGGCGATTTACTTGTAAATTTGCCCGGTACAGGTAATTTAAACACCTACATTAAAGATAATCGCGCCAAAGTTTATTTTGACACTAATACTGCTGATGGCCATGATTTTTATACGACGCGCGCCACTTTAACCACTACCGATAAAATGCCACCGAATGGTGATGGCCATGTTATTACTGATCTTTTTAATGATACTCCCGGTCGTTATAAACCGACTATTTTTAATAATTTAATCCAAACTACTTACCATACTAATGGAACCGCCAACAAAGAAGATGATTATATCTATGTAGTTAGTACAGTTTATTGGCAAGATCGCGGAGCTGATAAATATTTTTCCTTAGCGACTTATCTTTATGATTATAGTTGGAAGTATTAGATAATATGGCTCACTTAAAGAAACAACCCGCTGGCGTGACCCTAATAGAGCTGACCATTGCTATTAGTATTTTTAGTATTGTAATGATGATTGCTTTAGACTCTTTTTTAAATGTGCTGAAGTTTAATCGTGAGGCAGTGCAGAAACAAGCCATTCAAGACCATACGGAATTTTTGTTTAGTTTGATGAGTAGAGAAATTCGTATGGCTCGCATTAATTATCTAGACTCATTAGCTGATTGCACAGCTTATTTTAATAGTTTAGGCAGTGTATTTGATAGCTCAGGCTCTAATAAAGCTGTTTTGCCTAACAATACTTACTGGGTGGCTAATAATCATGACGAATTGCGTTTTCAAAATTATGAAGGTTTGTGCGTGAGATATTTTATTGCTTCGGATACTGCTAATAATGGGGCTAATAGATTAAGAGTGGCTCGCTACAATCCAACTGATTATTCGATTGATGATTTGCCGGGCGGTTCCGGATCTGCTATTTCTAATACTTATTTAAGGGAAGATTGGGTCTTGCCGGGTGATGTTGAAGTCGCCAGTCTTTATATCAAAGCTCAGAATATGTTTGATAAACACCTTGCTACCGACCCTGGCGGATTAACTCAACCTCCGTCCGTTGAATACAGCATTAAACTAAGAAGCAGAATTTGGGACCCTTCAGAAATTAAAATATTTAATGTGATTGCCGGCCGTAACTTTGAGCAATTCTAAAAGCACGATTCACGATTCACGATTTAGGATTCACGATTCACGAAAATAAAAATTCTTAAATCCTAAATCTTAAATCCTAAATCGAAACCTTTGTTAGACAATAAATAATTATGGCAATGATCAACAAAAAACGAGGCTCCGCCATCTTAACTACAATTTTCCTATTGTTCGGTATTTTAACTATTGCTGTTATTGGTTTGGAAATTATTATGTCCGGCTTGTCGGCTAGGCGAGCTCAAGGGGCGAGTGCGCGAGCTTTTTGGGCAGCGGAAACCGGAATTGAACGAGGCGCGATGGCATTTAAGAGTTTTAATGTTAATGAAGCTTTGTATAATAATTGTGTCGGCGCCGGTGCTGATACTACGAATGGAGCTTATTTAAAATTTTGTAATACCGCTGATTGTGAAACCATAGATTCTGTTAGTTGTTTGTCTACTACTGATTCGGCTAACAAAACAGCCTATCATTTGGGAGCTGATGTGACTATACCGAGCTACTGGGTAAAAGTTAATATTAGTGGACGAGATGTAGCCCTAACTTCTCAAGGAAATTTTCTAACTACCGGTCGACAGATTTATGTAAAATTTTGTCTGCCGACTTGTTTAGGTAAAACGACCGATGCCGACGATGGTTGTGGCGGAAAGTGTAAATAAGTAAAACAATTTCCAATTTCCAATTTTCAATTTCCAAACAATTTCCAATTTTTTAATTTCCCAAAGGTATGATCTATGACTTGGAAGATAGAACCAGAGATTTTAGCAAAACAATAATTAAATTAATTAAAACAGTAAAAACTAACATAACTAATCAAAATATTTGCAGTCAACTAATAAGGTCAGCTACCAGTATTGGCGCTAATTACAGAGAAGCTAATAATGGTAGTTCTAAAAAAGATTTTTTAAATAAAATATATATTTGTCGCAAAGAAGCAGAAGAAACTAAATATTGGATTGAATTATTAGCTGAATCAGAAGAAGATAAAAAAGCTGAATTGAGAAAAATTTGGCAAGAAGCGCACGAACTAACATTAATTTTTAATAAAGTTTCTTTTAACAGTAAAAAATAGTTTAGTTTGGAAATTGGGATTTGAGATTTGTTTGAAAATTGGAAATTGGAAATTGGAAATTGAAAAAAGTAGCTGTTTGTGCTACTTTTTTAATATATGGACAAGAATCAAGCCAAATTGCGAATTGCTAAATTGCGGGCCGAAATTGAGCGCCATAATTACCTTTATCATGTCTTGGATAAGCCTGATATTAGTGATGGGGCTTTGGATAGCTTAAAAAATGAGCTTCAACGCTTGGAGGCGCAATTTCCCGATTTAATTACCCCGGATTCTCCTACCCAGCGCGTAGGGGGCCGTCCTTTGGCTAAATTTGCCAAGGTACGGCACAGCGAGCCTATGATGAGTATCTCTGACGCCTTTACGGAAACAGAGGTGTCTGAGTGGCAAGAAAGGCTCATTAAAATCCTCGGCCCATCCTACGCTTCCGCCTCCGCTGAAGCTACGGTGGACAAGAAAGCTACGGAGGACAAGGTCAATAAATTAAACTATTATGCAGAATTAAAGTTGGACGGTTTGGCGATGAGTTTGAGATATCAGGCCGGTAGTTTTGTTAAAGGCGCCACACGTGGTGATGGGCAAATCGGCGAGGATGTGACGGCTAATTTAAAAACTATTGCCAGTATCCCATTGAAATTACGAGTGCCCACTGCTAAAGAATTGTCCGCTCTGGGAATTGATAATAAAATAATAGCCAAGATTATTGAAGCTAGTATTTCAGGTGAGGTGGAGATTAGAGGCGAGGCGATTATGACCGCCAAAGTTTTTGAAGCGCTTAATAAACAATATGCCAAAGAGGGCAAAGCGCTCTTAGCTAATCCTCGTAATGCTGCCGCCGGTTCTATTCGTCAGCTGGATCCTAAAATTACTTCCGAACGTCATTTGGATTTTTATTGCTATGACATCACCACGGATTTTGGCTTGTCACAACACGCGCAAGAACACGAAGTCGCCAAACTTCTGGGCTTTAAAATTTTAAAACAAAATAGATTGTGCGCGAACTTGGAAGAAGTTTTTAAATTTCATAAGCAAATGGAAGCTAGTCGCGCGAAAATAGGTTTTGATTGCGACGGGGTGGTGGTAGTGGTTAATGATTTGTCGCTTTGGCCTACGCTTGGGATTGTCGGAAAGGGCCCGCGTTATTTGTTGGCCTATAAATTTAGCGCCGAACAAGTGACAACAAAATTATTAGATGTCATTTGGCAAACCGGTCGTACGGGTGTGTTAACTCCGACTGCGGTGTTGGAACCGGTGCGGGTGGGTGGGGTGACAGTCGGTCGTTCTACGCTTCATAATTTTGATGAAATCAAACGTCTGGGCATTAAAATTGGCGATACGGTAATTATTGAACGCGCCGGCGATGTGATTCCTAAGGTGGTAGGAGTTTTAAAAAATTTACGCACGGGGAAAGAAAAAAATATTACGCCACCTAGCAAGTGTCCGATTTGCGGGGCCAAGGTAGAGCGAGTAGGGGAGGAAGTGGCGTTTCGTTGTTCTAATAAAAATTGCTACGCCGTTCGCTTAAGGCAACTAGCGCATTGGGCAAGTAAAGGCGCCATTGATATTGATGGCCTGGGTCCGAAAATAATTGAACAGCTTTTAACTCTAGGCTTGATTGAAGATGTGGCTGATTTATATAAATTAAAATCAACCGACTTGGTGGGTCTGGAAGGTTTTGCTGAAAAGGCCACGGATAATTTGTTAACAGCTTTAGAGAATAAAAAAGAATTACCCCTAGCTAAGTTTATCTACGCCCTAGGCATCCGCCATGTAGGGGAGGAAAACGCTATTATTTTGAGTAAAAAATTTATATCGTCCTCTCCCCTTACTAAGGGGAGAGACAGAGAGGGGTCGGATGTTGGGGGAGTCTTGTCTTTCGGCAAGTGGGCGTCTGATTTAACCTTAGATGAATTACAAACCATGCCCGACATCGGTCCAGTCGTAGCGAGAAGTATTTACGAATGGTTCCATGATAAAAATAACTTGAATTTGCTTAAAAAATTGGACTCTGTTAAAATTACCTTGAAAATAGACGCTAAAAGTTCTGATAAATTAGCCGGCCAGAAGTTTGTCTTAACCGGTACCCTAGATTCTATTAGTCGTGACGAAGCTAAAGATAAGATTCGCGCTTTAGGCGGTTCGGCCAGTGAATCAGTTAGCGCCGAAACCAATTATTTAGTAGCTGGCGAGAATGCCGGGAGCAAGTTAGAAAAAGCGAAAAAGTTGGGCGTTAAGGTGATAGGGGAGGGAGAGTTTTTGAAATTAATTTCACATAACACATAGCACATAGCACGCAGCAATTTTTTCTAAGAGAAAAGTTTGTCTTAAATAGCCTGATATGTGATATGTGATACGTGATATGTGATATGATTAGTAAATCTACTGTTCAACATATTGCTCATTTAGCTAAATTAAAAACTAGCGATGTGGAAGCTGAAAAATACGCCGGTGAATTATCTCGCGTCCTGGATTATATTGATCAGTTAAAAGAAGTAGAAACTGACAAGGTTATTCCGACCGCGCAAGTAACCGGACTTACCAATAATTTACGCGAGGATAAAGTCGTAGCTTGGGATGAAGCAGAAAAGGCGCTGGCTTTAAAACAAGCAGACATCACCGAAGAGGGTTTAGTTAAAGTTCCAAAAATAATTTAAAAAATATGAAAATTTTAGTTATTGACAATGACATTAACATCAACGGCCTGATTAAGAGTGTCTTGAGTATGGAAAAAACTTATCAGGTGGATTTTGCTTTGAGTGGCAAGGAAGGTCTTAAAAAGCTGAAGAATGAAAAATATGATTTAGCTTTGGTAGATTTAACTATGCCTGAAGTAAGTGGTTTTGATATTTGTAAGTTTATGTCCACTGACGAAGACCTGAAAAAAATCCCGGTGATTATCGTCAGCGCCATGCCGGTAAAATCCAAAGATTTTCAAACCGAACACGGTAATTTCCAGAACTTGCCGGTAGTAAAGGGCCTAATTGAGAAGCCTTTTGACGTCCACGACCTCCTAAACATGATTAAAGACGTGACGAAATAATAGAAGATTAAAAGCAGTTTAGTTAAGCCCCACCTTGCTAAAGTGGGGCTTTTTTACTTAATTTTAGCCCATTTTTGTAAACATACCTGTGGTGAGTTTGTCGAACCGACTTGCTCCGCGGAGCGTTTAGCGAAGTGGGGTTGACAAAAAAATGAAAACGTGATATAGTTTTGTTATCCCAAAAAGAGGATAAAAAATAAAAAGTTTTAAACTTGATCTTTGAAAATAAAATAAAATTGTTTAATATAAAAGGAGATTTATCATGTTTAGCGACATCTTTCGTTTACTAGTTTTTCTATTTGATTGGCGTAGTTGGTTGAGAATTTTAACATTTAAACCAACCGTGGATATTATGTTTATATCCACAATAAGAAGCGCAAGCGATAGAAAAAAATTAACAGGTTTGTTTAACTCGGCAGACGACCATTTTGGTCTAGTAAGACTTTGGATAGGTAAAATTTGTGGACACATCAGAATCATAAATAGTACCTATGAAGAAGTATTATCTCCAGATGGTTTTAAAAAAGCCAAGAAACAAGCAGAGAAAGCCATTGAATGGGCAGAAAAAAGAGGCGTTCGTGTTGTGTTATTCGCTTCTTCGACAAAAAGATTGTTTGGTAATGATGGGAAAGAAATAAAGGAAAAATTTCCAAATATTTTATTTACCATAGGAGACAATGGGACAACAATGATATTGGAAGATGAGATTACCTCAGTCTTTAAAAAACTAAAATTAAAACCCGACAATTGTCGAGTTGGCGTCTTGGGAGCATACGGATTTATAGGAGAGGCTATCGTCCAATTTTTTCTAGAAAAAGGTTTTTCTGTTGTTGGCATGGGAACGAGCGAGTCTAGATTGAAAAAGCTAGCAAGCAAGTATCCAATAGAATGTAGCTCAACAATAGAGGGCATGGGAGAAGTTGATATTGTATTAGCGTGTACTCATTTAGGTGAATCTCGGTTAACGGCGGACAACGTGGATTCAATTAGGAAACAGGGTAAGAAACTATTAGTTTTTGACATGGCACAACCATCTAACTTTGACCCGATTGAATATGAAAAATGTAAAGACAGGGTTATAAGATTAGACTCGGGAGATGCCTTCTCTCCTAAGTTGAAATATGTTTTGGGGTTACTTGGTTATAAAGCCCTTGGTGTTCCAAGAGGAGTCACTTTCGGTTGTTTTTCCGAAGGAATCATTCTGGCAACTTTGTTAAAGAGATTAATAAATGTAGAAGAGATTATCAATATGGACCATTTTATAATAAATTCAGAAAATATTAATAAAATAAGAAAATATTATAATCTAAGCAGGTTGGGATTTACTCACCAACAACCAAAAACATTCTGTTCTCAAGTACATTTAAAAAATCTTGATCAATAATTTTTATTTTTTAAGCGACCACAAGGTCGCTTTTTGATTTGTGAACCAAAGTAGACTATAATTTAGGTATAGACATTAACTTATGGAATTTTTAAATTGGTATAATACGCCTCCATTAATTAGTTCTGTTCTCCTATTTATTTTAGGTTTTTTTGTTTTTTCTAAAAATAAAAAATCTGTAAGTAATTTGTTGTTCTTTGTTATTTGTGTTGCTACGGTTTTTTGGCAATTTAGTTTTTTTATTTTATTTAGTATACACAATTCTGTCTTGGCGGATTTTTTTGTTAGAACTTGTTACTCGGGCATTGTGTTATTACCACCATTCTTTTTTCATTTTGTTTATTTATTTGTCGGTAGGACTGGAAAAACATCAAAAAGTTTTGACAGGTATTTAATTTATATTATTTATTTAGTTTCCTTGTTTTTTGAAATAATTCTTTTTTCCTCAAATTATTTTATAAATAGTTATAGAATCTATTCTTGGGGGTTCTACCCTAGTGCGGGTACTATTCATCCAGTTTTTGTATTTATTTTAACATTGACGATTTTAAGAATGATTTACGTTTTATATGTTGAAATGAAAAATACAAAAAAACTTTCTGATTATAGATATCATCAGCTAAAGTACTTTTTTTTAGCACTTCTATTCTTTATTCTTTCTAGCTTAGATTTTCTACCAAACTATGGAATCAGTTTATTTTATCCGCTTGGCTTTCTTTTTATATTGATATTTCTAATTATCATTGCTTACGCCATAGCGTCATATCGTTTAATGGATATTAAGTTTGTTTTACGTAGCTCTTCGGTTTATTTAACTTCTTTGGTTCTAACCCTAGTTCCTGCCATTTTTCTTAAATATTTATTTGATAGTTTCTTTCCTCAATATTCCTATTGGATAGATTCTTTAATCGTTATTTTTTCTATTTCTGTCTTCCCTTTTTTCAAGGATAGGATTTATCGGTTTGCTAATAAGTATTTGTTTTCTTCTTTGTATGATACTAAGACGGTTATTAAGGAGTTGTCTAATAAATTGGGTTCTACTTTGGAGACGGGGACTATTTATCAGACTGTTACCGATATTTTGGCGGGGGCTCTGCATATGAAGGCTGTGTCGTTTTTGACCTGTGGGGTAAAAAGCAAAGATGTTCAAATTTTATTTAATTCAGGTTTGAAAGTGCCGGCGGGGTTGAAGTCGGAGCTGGCTTGTAAGGTTATTTTTGGCACTTATGCTGGGATTGGTAAGATGATTTTGTTGGACGAACTTCGCAATAAACCTGGTCGACAAGATAAGGCTATTGCTAAAGTATTGACGGAAGCCGGCGTGGAAATTTTAGTACCCTTAACTGTTAATGATAAGTCAGTGGGGATTATTGCTTTAGGACCCAAGGAATCAGGTGATACTTATAATAATGAAGATATTGATTTATTAAAAATTGTGGGCACCCAAACTGCCATTTCCCTGGAGAACGCTTTGCTTTATGAGGAGACTAAAAAGTTTAATGTTAAGTTAACTAAAGAAGTGGAGCGGGCGACTCATGAACTCAAGCAAGCTAACGATGAATTGAAAACTTTGGATCGCGCCAAGTCAGATTTTATTTCTATTGCTTCGCATCAGCTCCGCACTCCGCTTACCGTTATTAAGGGCTATGGCTCCATGATGCTGGAAGGTTCTTTTGGTAAGATGCCCGCACCCATTGAAGAGAATATGAGAAAGATCTATGATTCTAATGAACGGCTGATTAATTTGGTAGAGGATTTATTAAATGTTTCGCGTATTGAATCCGGTCGTTTGCAGTTTAATTTTGAAATGGGACAATTGGATGAAATGATTAGTAGCGTGGTGGAAGAATTAACGCCTAACGCGATTCACAAGGGCTTATCTTTGAAATTTAATAAACCGAAAAAGACTTTGCCACCAACCAAGATGGATAAAACAAAGTTACGACAGGTGGTGATTAATTTAATTGATAATGCGATTAAGTATACGGAGAAGGGTGGAATCATTATTGATTTAGCGCAAGAAGGGGAGAAACTAAAATTTTGCGTAACTGATACCGGGATGGGCATTAAGCCTGATGAGATTTCTAACCTATTTAAAAAGTTTTCTCGCGGGGTGGAAACTTCCATTCTACATACCGAAGGCACGGGCTTAGGACTTTATGTTGGTAAGATGATGATGGAAGCGCACGGAGGCAAAATTTGGGCAGAAAGTGATGGCGAGGGCAAGGGTTCAAGATTCTGTTTTGAAATTCCTGTGGTAAACTCTGTGGCTAACGCTAAAGTGATTATCGCAAATCCTAAACGATAAATTAATATCAGGAGTTAACATTTAAACATATGACTAAAAAAATTTGTATTGTGGAGGATGAGGTGAATATTGCCGAGATGTATAAAGTCTTGTTTGAACAGGAGGGTTATGAGGTGCGCGTAGCTCATGACGGCGAGGCCGGGTTGAAATTAATTACCGAGTATAAGCCGGATTTGGTTTTGTTGGATATTATTATGCCGAAGATGGATGGTTTTGAGGTTTTGAAAAAATTACATTGCCGTCGCTTGAATGATCAGATGATGATTTGCGTTTTATCCAACCTGGACCAGCGTCAGGATATGGAAAAAGTTTATGATTTGGGCGCTAAGCAATATTTTGTGAAATCACACATCACTCCACGCAATCTTTTGACCAGATTAGATCGAATGATGGCTTTCGCAAATTAAATTCCAAACTTTAGATGGCGAAAGAGAAATTTGAGCAAAAAGGGGGCTTGATTTTTTCGAAAAAGTGTGCTATACTTAGTATTGTAAGGATATCTTCTCTCCAAAATTAGAGATTAGAATAAAAAAGACCTCTAAGAGGCAAACCCGCCTACGCTTTACAGCTTCGGCGAGGTGAAACAAAAACAAAAATATGAACAAAGTCGGCGTTATCTCCAGGAATTCTTTTGATTTAGGTCAAGCTACCTGGAAAACCTACAATTTATTTAAAAAAAGGGCAGTGGATAGGTCGGGTAATAGAAATCTATTACTTAGTCTGTTCATTGCTTTTTTAATTGTCTTAATAGCCTCGTGGTCCTTGAACTTACTATATAAAGCATCTATAGGAGATTCAAGTGACTGGCAGAATAGACAACAAAGCTTATACCAGCTAGATAGAGGATAACAATTAGTTCATAAAGTCTATAAAGTCGAAAGTTTATAAAGTAGTTACAAATCCAGCATTGTCATTCCGAATCCCTTTAGGGTGAGGAATCCCTTCAACATTCTAAAAACCTTGAAGCGATCCCTCGGCTCCGCTCGGGATGACAAGTAATAAGTCTGAAGTTTTTAAAATTTATATAACCGTTCTTTGAAAAATAAATTAATTATGTAGTTTGTTTAATTTCCAATAGAGAGATTAAAAAAAGATTATTAAAATATTCAAAACAAGGCTAAAATTTTTAGCAAATAATAATTTTTTAGAATTAAAACCAATTGGAAATAGTCCGCCAGCAAAAGAGTTAAATTAAAAAACTAAGTAATTAATTTCATAGTAAAAAGGTTTATTAAAATAAAAATAAAAATTCATCTCTGTCCCGATAAACATCGTGACCGGGTAAAAAAAATTATGATTGATCCTTCAAAAGATTGTGGACCCGAATGTGGACCTAATTGCGGGCCCGAATGCGCGCCTAACTGTGGACCGGAGTGTGGTCCGGAGCACTCAGAAGGCGAGCCGGCACCTGACATACCGTCATCACCAGAGAGCCATCTCACGCAAATGGCTGACACTTTGGTCTTGGTAATGTTCATGGTCGGCATCTATTCGCAAATATTTTCACTATTCCTATATACCTTTAGCAATAGTGCATGAAAATAAATAAATAATAAGCACATAGTATGTTGTTGATACTATGTGCTTTTTTTATTCCCCTTGTCATCCCGAGCGAAGAGAGGGATCGCTTCAAGGTTGTTAGAATGTTGAAGGGATTCCTCACCCTAAAGGGATTCGGAATGACAGACTTGCGTTTGTATTTTTGTTGCGTGTTGCGTGCTATGTGTTGCGTGACGTCAATTGATTTTCCTATTTTTTTAGGCTAAAATACATCAAGAGGCGTATAGCCTTTATTTATGTGCCTATGTATTTAGAGAAATTGGAAATTCAGGGGTTTAAGTCTTTTGCTCATAAGAATGTGCTGATTTTCCTTGGTAAAATGAATGCTGGGAAAACCAGTCTAACTTCTATTGTTGGACCTAATGGATCTGGTAAGTCTAATGTGGCCGATGCGGTCCGTTGGGCTTTGGGTGAACAGTCCATGAAGACTTTGCGCGGTAAAAAGAGCGAGGATATTATTTTTGCCGGCTCGGACAAAAAAGGAAAACTTGGTATGGCCGAGGTTTCTTTGTTTTTAAATAATGAAGACCGACAAGTTGATTTGGATTATTCGGAAATTGTGATTTCCCGTCGTTTGTATCGCGATGGGGAAAGCGAATATTTGATTAATGGTTCTCGGGTGCGTTTATTAGACGTACAGATGCTCTTGGCTAAAGCCAATTTCGGACAAAAAAGTTATAGCGTGGTCGGACAGGGGATGGTAGAAAATTTTTTGAACACCTCTTTATCGGAGCGCAAAGAATTTTTCGATGAAGCCACCGGGGTTAAACGCTATCAAATTAAACGTGAGGAGTCTTTGAATAAATTAAAATTAAGTTTGGAAAATTTAGGGCAGACTCAACTCTTGTTAGCGGAAATAGAACCACGTCTCAAAACTTTAACTCGCCAAGTTTCCAAGCTGGAAAAACGTGAGGCAATAACTGCAGAATTAACTACTTTACAAAAAGAGTACTATAGCCAAGTTTGGCGTGAATTAAGCGACCAATTAAGTGGGATCAACGCGAAGTTCTTGGAATTGGAAACCGTTAAACAAGATAAAGACAAGCGTATTGCCAAGGCTAACGCTGAATTAATCGCCATTGAGCAGGAAAAGTCCACCGGCGATGATTTTGCCGAATTACAGGCTTCGGTCAATGATTGGCAATCGGCCAAAATAACCTTAACTGATGCTTTAGGCAAAATTAATGATTGGTTGGAATTGGCCAAAGTTGGTTTAAATAATTTTGACCTGGCGGGACTAGAGGCCGACAAAGAAAAATTATCAAAAACTTTAGCTGAAGCAGAAGTTGTGGTTAAAAATTGGAAAGATAATTTTAGTGAACAGGACGAATCTAGAAGTTGGCAAGACGAAATTAGACAATTAAGCGGAGAACGCGATCGTCTGACTCGCGAATTTGAGCGTTTAAATGCGTGGTTGGAAATGAAGCTGGAAGCGGCGGGTAAATATGACTTATCTTTTTTAAATAATCGTCAGAGCGAATTAACTAAAGCTAAGCACGATTTGGTTTTGAGTCAGGCGGATCTAGAGCAAGAAATTGCTAGGAAAAATACGGCTTTAGGGCATTTGAAAAGCGATTTAGAAATCATTAACGCCGACATTAAGGAAGCGCGTGCCGAACTTCATCAGCACGCTGAAGTTAACCAAGATAAAGTGGCCGGCGAGGTGATTACTCATTTGGAAAAATCTTTAAATAAATTAACTACGGCGGAGGCGGAATTAGATTTGGAAAAAATTAAAAAACTTTTAGTCGACATTAAAAAAGATATAGAAAAAGTTTTGTCGCTGTCCACCGGTCAGGAAGCTAGACAGAAAATTGCCAAACTGCAGGACAAAATTACTTCCCTGGGTGAGAAACAAGCCGTTTTATTATCGTCAATCAATCAGTTTAATTATGAACTACTATCGGCGCGCAAAGATTTTCAAAACGGCCAAGAGCGTCAGCGCTTAATTGAGCTTGATTTGGCCGATCTGGATCGTAAAGTAAAGCAAGCCGAAGATAAGTTTGATGCCAAAGAGGTTCGCACTGCTCAAGCTAAAATTACTAAAGAATTAGAACCGGTGGAAGAAAAGCTAGCCGAGTTGCGAGCAAAATTGGCTAGTTGGCAGGCTAAACAAGAAGAAATTCGCTCCGGCTTAATGGAGAGTCAAACTAAAGCCGCGGAATTGAGACTGGAATTAACTCACTTGGATCAGCAAATTGGCCAAGTTAGATACGGTCAAGCCAAACAGATGGCGCGCCTGGAGTCGGTGGAGCAGGCGATTAAACCGGTGGTGGGCGAGGTTTTGACTTTAGAGATAGTAACTAAAGCGGAAGCAGATACTAAATTAAAATTAGCTGAACTGGACAATAATATTAAAGAGGCGCACGACAAGCTTCGTCAGTTTAATGATGAGCAAGAGGCTAAACGCCAGCATCTTTTGCAATTACAACGCACTCTCGCCAGTTGGCAAATTGAAGTTAATAATTTAGGCAATGAATTAAATGATTTGCGAGTGAACGGCGCGCGTTTTGAAACCAGGCTGGAAGATTTGGAAACAGAAATTAGAGCCGATTTCGGCGATTTGTCACAAATTAAACAACACCAAATAGGTCAAGCGATTGATAGAAATGAGGCGATGTCTCGTATTAAAAATTTGAAACATCAACTGGAACAGATTGGTGGAATTGATGCAGAATCAGAAAAAGAATATGAAGAAACCAAAGAACGCTATGACTTTTTATCAACACAAGTTAATGATTTAACCGCTACAATTAATTCTTTGGAAGAAATTATTGCCGAACTGGACGCCTTAGTTAAAGAACGTTTTGATAAAGAATTTAAAGTGATTGAAAATAAATTTAGTGAATATTTTAAAATTTTATTTAATGGTGGAAGCGCTAAAATAATTAAGGTGATTGCTGATGACATGGAAACTGCCTCGCCTGAAGAACCAAATGAAGCTAAACAAGGCGAGATGATTGAGATGAGTTTTCGCGACCGCACCATGAAAAAATTAAAAGCTTTGTCTCGTCATGATTCTATCGGACTGGCCGGAATTGATATCGTCGCCACGCCTCCCGGCAAAAAAATTCAGGCCATTGCCATGTTGTCCGGCGGGGAGCGCGCTTTAACGGCCATTGCTTTGATTTGCGCTATTATCAGCGCTAACCCGTCGCCTTTTGTGATTTTGGATGAAGTAGATGCGGCTTTGGATGAGGCGAATTCCGAGCGTTTGGCTAAAATTTTAGACGACTTGTCTCATAAAACCCAGTTTATCGCCATCACTCATAATCGCGCCTTAATGCGC
>Ga0172379_10002942_pt1 | contig 28448 bp, 32 predicted proteins | sample GrowelOW334metaG_FD_119756 | JGI IMG/M metagenome (GOLD analysis project Ga0172379, IMG submission 119756) | Groundwater microbial communities from an aquifer near a municipal landfill in Southern Ontario, Canada - Groundwater well OW334 metaG | ecosystem: Environmental > Aquatic > Deep...
TGTCTAAAAGATGCGGTTGATAGTGCCTTTGAAGCTTTTGTGAAAGACCCGCAAAACATTTTTTTTGGAATCGGTTCAGTTGTTGGCCCTCATCCATTTCCGATGATGGTTAGAGATTTTCAATCTGTAGTCGGGAAGGAAGCGCGAGTTCAAATTTTAGAACAAGCCGATAGGCTTCCTGATTATTTAATCGCTTGTGTTGGCGGCGGTTCTAATGCTATCGGTTTATTTCATGAGTTCTTAGATGATGAAAATGTGAAGATGATTGGCGTCGAGCCGAGTGGCCGAAGTTTTAAACCAGGAGATCACGCTGCAACCTTAACTTTAGGAAAGCCAGGCAATATTCATGGTATGTTTACTTATCTTTTGCAAGATAACGAAGGGCAACCGTTACCGGTTCATTCTATCGCTTCCGGTTTAGATTATCCCGGCGTTGGGCCGATTCACGCTGACTTAAAAGACAAGGGTCGTGTAGCTTATGAAACGATTAATGACGAAGAAGCTCTATCCGCTTTTCAGACTTTAACTAAAGTTGAGGGGATAATACCGGCATTAGAAAGTTCTCATGCTATTGCTCAGGCCATTAAACTCGCTCCAAAATTAAGCGCCGATCAGATTATTATTGTTAATTTATCCGGTCGTGGTGATAAGGATATCGATTATATAGCAGATAGATTGAAGTTATAAGAGTTAAAACTCTTCAAAAAACATTAAATAGACTAATATTAGTCTATTTTTTGTTGCAGTATTGACATATTAGCAAATTTGTAGTAAGGTGCTTCGAATAGATCTTTGAAAATTTTAACCTTAAAACATATTATCTATCATGGAAAAAAATCCTAGAAAAGAGAATTACCCTCTTTTGTTTTTTTGTTGTTGCGCTGCAGTCTGTCTTATTTGTGTACTATTGCATGAGTACCCAATTAGCATTGTTTCATCTTCATCTCCATCTTCCACTTCCACAAATTCCACAAAGTTTAGCGACGCCCCCTTTCCTAGTCCAGAGAAAATTGAGTTAATCAGACATTCTGTACTCAGAATTTGTTACGAAATATCCGATACTAAGGTGGTCCAAAGTGGTTGCGGTCATGGTTTCGTTTATAGCCGTAATGGAGAGCATTCTTATATCGCTCTTCCGGAACATTGTTTTCCATATGATTCAACAAAACAATGTAAAATTTGGGCGACGGATTATGAGGGAAGAACAATTGACTTGAAGTGGACTAGACGACTTTCTTACAAAAACATTAATTATGATGCCCAGATATTGGTGGTAAAAAAGATTTTTGGTTTACCATCATTATGCGAGATGGCCGTCTTAACTGGGTATCGCGCTTCTGGAGATTCAGCATTCATTTTTGCGCCCTTTAATGTTCGAAATGTTGAAAAAAAATGGGGGACATTTTTCGGTGAAGAAGGAGTAGAAATGAACACTATGATTTCCGAATTTGGCGATTCCGGTGGTTTAGTACTAAGTCGAGATGGAGTCGCTGGAGTATTGGCTTCCTCTTCCAGTAATGGATCGAACATGCGATATGTTCCGATTCTTGTTTTTGAAAAAATATATGGTGAATTAATGTATAATCAAAATTAATTATTAAATTTTGAACTTGGTTTTCCATGTTTCGCAAAGCGTTAAAGTCTGCAACTTTGACGCTTTTTTTGTGGTAAAATTGTTTTTCAGAAAATTCTAATTTTAGAGTTAGATTTACAAGATACAGCGTTTTGTGGTATTTTATTTTTATATGAATATCATTGAGGAAATAAAAAAATATGTTGAGGGGGAATGCCTCAAACCAACAAGCAAGTATGGTTATGAACCATATGCTTTTCATTTTGTACCGATGGTACATTATGCTGAAAAACTAGCTAACGAATTAGGCGGGGATAAAGAAGTTATCTTATTAGCCGCTTGGCTCCATGATATTGGATCTATAGTTTATGGAAGAGAAGACCACCATATTACAGGCGCTAAAATTGCCGAAGAAAAATTAACAGAGTTTGGTTATCCTCAAGAAAAAATTGAGCTCATTAAGAAATGTATTCTAAATCATCGTGGATCAAAAAATAATGTTTTAGAGAGTTTAGAAGAAAAAATATTGGTTGAGGCTGATGTTTTAAGCAACTTTGATAACATTCCAGGAATTTTTAAAGCGGCTTTTGTTTATGAACATCAAACTCAGGGCGAGGCTAAAGACTCTGTGAAACAAAAATTAATTAATAAATGGAATCAACTGCAGTTTAAAGAATCAAAAGAACTTGTTAGGCCTAAGTATGAGGCGGCGATGATTATTTTAAGTTAAGGTTTCTGGCCCCCCTTGACAATATTTTTATCTGTGTTAACATGATAATACACTAATACAAAGATATGGAACAATTTAAATTCAACAATAAAACCAATAATCTTTTTAAGGCTATTTTAAGTCTCAAATCAGTTAAAGAAGCTGAGTGGTTTTTTCGCGATCTCTGTACGGTAGATGAAATTAAAGAAATGAGCGATCGCTGGGAAATAGCCCAGTTATTAAATAAAGAGCTTCCTTATCGGGGCATTGCTTCTAAATTAAAAACCAGTACCACTACAGTTAGTCGAGTCGCCCAATGGCTTAATAATGGTATGGGCGGGTATAAGTTAGCTTTAGATAGATTAAATCATCATCACTCTTCTGATATTTCTAGAAAGAGTTAAGTTTTATTTTTTAAAAATAAGCATTAAGCCCTTTCTAGAAATAGAAGGGCTTTTTATTAATGCTAATTATTTTATTTATGTTAAATAATCAAAAAAAATTACAAATTGGTGTTATCGGTTCGGCCGGTCAAGATGATTATGAAAATAATGGTTTTGCGAGTGAAGAAATGATTATTGTTGCTCAAGAAGTTGGTAGATTGTTAGCGCAAGCCGATGTTGTTGTAGTTACAGGAGGTAAAGACGGGATAATGGAAGCAGCTGCCCAGGGAGCTAAATTAGCTGGTGGGCTAACGGTTGGCGTAATCAAAGGAAGAGATAGATTTCTTTCTAATAAATATACGGATATCGAAATTCTTAGCGGCATGATTGCCGACGGTCTTGATGAATTAACTCTTGTTTTAATGTGCGACGCTTTAATAGTCATCGGCGGCGGGGCCGGTACCTTGCAAGAAATTGCAATTGCTTATCGAAATAATAAGCCTATTATTTCGATAGATTATTTAGGCGGCTGGGGAGAAAAATTAGCAGAAAAATATTTAGATGAGAGAAAGAAAATATTTATAAAATCAGCCAAGAATCCAGTAGAGGCTGTTAATTTGGCTTTGTCCGAAATAGTTAAATTGAAAATGAATTAAAATTATATGATTTGTTATATAAAAAACATTATATTAAGTCATCACGGCAACCTCTTTCAAGAAGAGGTTGCTGGTCTTTGATTTTTATTTCTCCAAGACTATCAACCCTTTCTTGAAAGACAAGAAGGGTTGTTCATTTAAAATTTGGAGGAGTAAATCATGGAAAAAATTTTAATTATTGATGTGGACTGTCCAATTGATCCGGAAGTATTTCGTGATTTTGGACTAAAGGTTATATTTAGTGAGAGTTTAACTCGTTCGCTTTTAAGCTGGAATCTCTGGGGGCAAATAGATCCCTGGAGAACCTTATTAATTTTTCCGGGCAATGGTTCTAACTTAGTGAAGAAGGAAATTAATATCCTTTTTCCTAGTTGGTTAGCGTTGTGGCCATATAAAAGTCATATCTCTGCTAAACGTTTTTGGGAGCCAGGCCAAAACCCCGTAGCTAATGTGGGAAATATTGGAGATGGGGTATATATTGGACTAAAACAAGTTATTGTTGTTGATGATGTTGTTTCTTCTGGTGAAACTTGTTTAAAGGTATATCAAAGAAATAATATGTATACTCCTGGAACGAAATGGTTAAGTATGTGTTGGGTTGCTCAAAAATCGGCTCGATTAAAAAATTTTTCTTCTCTTATGGCTGTAGAGTTTGTTGGAGAAGAAAATAAAAGAGCACCCATTAATTCGTTATCGACTTTAATTATTAATCCAGGCATTTGTCGGTCTTATTCGGAAAGAAATTTTCCAAATAGAGCGGAAGAATTTCAAGCGCTGGTTAAAGCCCTTAATGATTAGAAGCTAAGAGCTGCTACTAAAGCGGCTCTTTTGTTGTCGTAAAAACATGGTATAATACAGTTATATAACATATGTCGGCTAAAAAACATATAGTAATCTATTCGCACGGATTTGGGGTTCGTAAAGACGATCTGGGCCTTTTAACGAATATCGCCGAAGAGCTAAACGGGGTAGAATCAATATTATTTGATTATTTTGTAGTAGACGAAAGCAAAAAGACATTGCTCGTTTGTTCTATTAGTTCTCAAGCACATAAATTAAATCAAATTGTTAGTGAAGCTAAAGCGAGTAACCCTGAAGCGATAATTGATTTAATTTGCCATTCTCAGGGGACAATCGTTGCCGCTATAGTCAGGCCAAGCGGTATTAGAAGAGTAGTTATGCTTGCGCCGGTATTTGACATGGGTCTTGAGCGAACTTTAGCGAGGTATCGTTCTCGAATAGACGCCGAGATTAACTTAGACGGAATATCTAAACTCCCGTCGTTAGACGGATTAGTGAGAATTATACCAAAAGAATATTGGCAAGAACGTTTAGCCTTAAAACCGTTTATTGAATATAATGCCTTCGCCCAAAAAACTGAGCTAATTATTATTGAAGCTCTCCAGGATCAATTATTACCAAAGGTTGATTTAAAAGAGCTTAGCCCTAATATCCGACTAGTCTCACTTGATGGCGATCATAATTTTAATGGTTCAGCGAGAAGCCCTTTAATTAAAGTTATCAAAAAATTATTAATATAATCTATGAATATTCCAACAAAAAAATTAAATAATGGTTTTGAGATTCCGGTTCTTGGTTTTGGTACTTGGTTTATGGGAGGAAGCTTTGAAAAAGAAATGAATTATGACGAAAGTCATGATATCGAATCTATTAAAAAAACGCTTGCACTAGGCGGTTTCCATTTTGATACGGCCGAAATGTATGCTCAAGGCTACAGTGAAGAAATTTTAGGAAAAGCTTTAAAAGATTATGATCGTACTAAATTATTTATAACGTCTAAGGTTAGCGCGATTAATTTAGGATATGATGATGTTATTTCTTCCTGTAAAAAGAGTTTAGCACGTTTGCAAATGAGTTATTTGGATTTATATCTTATTCATGCGCCTAATCCAGATATTTCGATTGCCGAAACGATGAGAGCGTTTGATTATTTAAAGGATCAAGGGCTTATTAAAAATATCGGAGTTTGTAATTTTAATGTTGAGCGATTAAAAGAAGCTCAAAGCAAAACAAAAAATAAAATAGTTCTGGATCAAGTCCATTATAATTTGTTATTTAGAGAACCGGCCTTAAAAGGCGTAATTGAGTATTGCCAAAATAATGATATTTTTATAGAAGCCTGGAGGCCTATTCAACAAGGAAGTTTAGCTAAGGAGGGGATAGTAATTATTGATAAGTTATGCGCAAAATATGATAAGCAGCCTTCTCAGATTGCTCTCAATTGGCTTATTTCTCAGAAGAATGTTATTACAATAGTTAAGGCGAGTAATTTAAAACATTTGGAAGAAAATTTAGGGGCTGTTGGTTGGGATATGTCAGCCGAAGATGTTAAATTGCTAATTGATGATTATCCGATTCAGCTTGATAGAAGCAATGCGGTTCAACTTAAATAATTAGCGCCTAAATGTTTAGTTTAAGTTCTTATTGGTTTAACTTAATATGATTAAATTCAAAAACAAAAAATATACTCTGCTCTTTAGCAATAATTTAACCCCGCTTCAGGCTTTAAATTATGCAGATGAATTATTTTTTCAGGAATTTAAAAAAATGCTCGGTAAAAGTTATCGGATTCTTTCTATTATTGAAAATGGCTGGCAGAAAAAATATGGTTTAACTTCTGATTTAACATCGTTAAAAGAACAGTTTAAAATAAAAATCAGCAATTATAAATGGGCTCCGGAAATGTTGCAGAAATACGAAATCCAAGCAAAAAAATTAAAGAGCATATTATCAGTAATAGTTGATAAAGAATATGGAAATTTAAAAAATAGCGAACTCATTGGAGATTTAATAAAAATTAGAAGTAATTCCGCGCAACTAGACGCGATGAGTAATCTTCTTTATTTATTTAGTTCTTTAATGGACGATGAATTTTTTAATAACTTAAAAAAATATACAAAAGATATAAATATTTTGAATGATAATTTTGTATATTATACGCAGCCGATTAAAGAGAGCCGTTTTGCTAAAATAAAGATTAAAAGGCTAGCAAGTTTGTTAAAAATTAATAAGAAAGATTTAAATTTTAGTTATATTATTAGAATCGGGGCGTTTATTAAAGATGATGTTTCGAACCTGCTGGCTTTAAGAAATAAAATGGCTAGCAATCTCTTCTTAGAAATAGCGAAAAGAATGAAACTTCCCAAAGACTCTATTAATTATTTGCAGATTAAAGAGCTAACAGAATTTTTACAGTCGGGGGATAACCATGGGAAATTAATAGATGAGAGAAAGAAAATAACTATTTTGTTTTATCCGGCTAATCGATTAAATGTTTATGAAGGGCATCAGGCTATAAATTTTTTAAAGAAAGGAAATTTTTTAGAGGTTGCAGAAAAAGTAACTTTACGAGGACAAGTCGCTTGCAGGGGAATAATTAAAGCTAAGGCGGTCTTAGCGTCTAATAGCCAAGAAGCAGACAAAAAAATGCGTCAGGGAAATATTTTAATTGCCGCCTATACCGCCGTTGAATATTTATCAGCCATGAAAAAAGCTGCAGCCATAATCACTGAAACTGGCGGGATAACCTCTCACGCCGCTATCATTTCCAGAGAATTTAATATCCCTTGTATTATTGGTGTTAAGGGCGTGATGAAAGCAATAAATGACGGCGATCTAATAGAAGTCGATGCTAATGAGGGGATAATTAAGATTTTAAAAAAAGCTTGAAGTTAATAATTTAAAATATGTCTAAGCGGATTGTTAAAAAGGTTCTTCCCGATTATTTTCAAGATATTATTGATGGCAAGAAGAAATACGAACTTCGTCTGAATGATTTTGAAGTATCACCGGGAGATATTTTGATATTAGAAGAATATACAACTGCCAATCCAAAAACGCGCCAAGCCACTGGTCGAGTATTAGAAAAAAAAGTTACTTATTTAAGAAAATTCAAACTTCAGGATTTATGGTGGAGCGAGGAGGATATTAAAGAAAAAGGAATGCAAATAATTTCATTTGAATAATGGAAAAAAAAGCAAAAAATAATTTTATTTTTGTGTATATGAATATTCTTTCAAGCCTTTATCATTTTGACGAAAAAAAACTAAAAAACTTGTTAAAGCGAATTTTTAGGGGCGAGAACTGGTTAAAAATTTTTCTTGATGATAGCCATCATGGTTTTACCCATGGAAATCAGGTTAGATTATCTTGTTTAAAATTGATTGAGAATTTAACTTTAAAAGAAAAAAAGAAGCTTCAGGAAGAAGGGAAAAAAATCTGCGCTGTTAATTCTCATCAATATGCAATTGTTGCTATAGAAATAGCTGCCATTTTTCATGATTGTGGTCGATTTAATGAGACGGGACAAGTTATCGCTGAAGAACAGAAATACCATCATATTTTAAGTGCAAAACGGGCGGAAATATTTTGTGCTAATGTCGGTTTAAATATAATTATTCCTAATGTAAAAGAAGCGATACTTTGCCATGATTTTCAAAACAAAAGATTAACTCCAGAGTTAACTTCGCCGAAGAGTATTATCGGCAAGATTGTCCAATCATCAGATCAAATGGGCTGGTTTCATCCGAACTCTATCGCTAGAACCCTAGCGTTCAATAAAGCTTTAGGGTCCCCATTTTATAATCCCCAAATTCCTCTGAAAGAAAGATTAATTTGGGCGCCGGGAGTTAAAGAGGCTAGAGATTCCTTGACCGTTATGCTAGGTCAACTATTTGGCCCAACAAAAATTGAAAGATTCGGAATAGAATTTGCTCGGAAAAAAATTGAAATATATAAAGTTGGTTTAGAAAACAATATAATCAAGATGGCTGAAGAATATAAGGTAAAAAAGGAAGTCGAAATATTAATTGAAAATTTCCGGAAACGAAAAAAAAGATAATTAAAAGCCTCCTTTACTCGGGAGGCTTTTTTAAATCTTGTACTGCTTGTTTAATTATTTTCCTTAGTTCTGCGCTTTGGAGAATCGCCGTTTCCCAGCTATAATCTTCTTGATAAAACCTCTCCAAATTAAGAGGTTTACCAATAATCATTTTCCCGGTATGCCCTAAATTAATATGAGGGTTTATTTTCGACCCATATTTAATCGGCATAATGGATTGGATACCATCAAGTAGAATTGGAACGACAAAAAGTGGTTGCGCTTTGATAATTGTTAGCGCTGGTCCAACTTTACATTCATGAATTTCTCCGTCCCTACTCCGGGTCCCTTCAAAAAATATCACTAAATTATCATTTTCCAACAAACTAACAAATTGATCAACTTGCGCTTCTATTTTAGTGCGGCTAGAACCGCTCCTGGAAATTGGCACGGTTTTAAGAGTAGTAAAAAAAATTTCTACAAATTTGTTGTAATAAAAATTTTTTATTTCCGGAACATTATAAGCCATCTGATTTTGATGGAAGAGAACATCTTTGATGGTTAAGGTTCCCAGAGCGATGAGGAAGGAGTCAATCAGTGTTTCATGATTGGATAAGAATAAAATTCTTGTTCCTTTTGGTAGATTTTCTTTGCCGATGATTTTTACTTTATTACCTACCTCAAAGATGAGAAAAATAATAAAATAGACGATTACTCTTAGTATATAAATTGCTATATGGCTAGGAGCTAAGAATATCAGAGTTACCATTATAAAAATGATGGGCGAGAGAATTAACAAAACGAGGTAGACCAGGCAAGAGATCCCGAAATTCAGAATTGTTTTCATGTTTTCTTTTTTTAAGTTACTAAACTAATTTTAATACAAAAATCCTTTAAAATCAATTAAAATGATAAATTAGCTTGACAGGGGGTCGCTGGGGGTATAAGCTTAATGCATCAATGTTGCAATTATGAATAAAGATTTAATTTACAAAAATATCCGCGCCCAAGGAGGGAGGATTACAAAGGTTCGCAAAGAAATTGTGCAGATATTATCCGGAGAAAACTGCTTGAAATCTCAGGCGGATATTTTGCTATGTTTGCAAAAATTAAAGCTAAATCCCAACCGCTCGACCATCTTTCGAGAATTATTATTTTTAGTTAAGCACAATATTGTTGTTAAAAATAATATTTCCGGTATTGATTATTATGAAATTCCTGATTGTCATCATCATCATTTAGTTTGTTTAAAATGTAATTCAATAAGCAAAGTCGAAGCTGATGATCACTTAGAGAAGCAAGAGAAGCAGCTTTCTAAAAAGAATAAGTTTCAAATTGTTAATCATTCTTTGGAATTTTATGGTTATTGCCATAATTGCCAAGTAAAGCTATAAGAAGCGTCTATGAAAAAAATATTGTTTGCTATTATTATCGTCGTTATCATTATTTTAAGTCTTTTTGTAATTTCAAAAACAAATAATCAACAAAAACACAATTCTCAAAAGATTAAGATTGTAACAACGATCTTCCCGTTATTTGATTTTGTAAGAAGTATTGGTCAAGATAAAGTCGAAGTATCATTACTGCTTCCGCCCGGAGTTGAAGCGCATGCTTTTGAGCCTAGGCCGAGCGATTTAGTAAAAATTAATGAAGCGGATATCTTTATCTATACGGGTAAATTTATGGAACCCTGGGTTGATGATATAATTAAAGGTGTATCTAATAAAAAACTAAAAATTATCGATTCAAGTTTAGGAATTAATATGATCGCTAGTACAATTAATGAGGGCGATAAGATACCTGGTTTAGTTGATCCTCATATTTGGCTAGATTTTGATAATGATAAAATAATCGCCGATGCCATTCTTGCTGCTTTATCGGAGAAAGATTTTGTTAACGCTGATTTTTATAGAAATAAAGAGCTTGAATATAAAAATAAATTAGTGAAGTTAGATAATAGATACCAAGCTACTCTATCGGATTGTAAAAAGAAGGAAATTGTTTATGGTGGGCATTACGCTTTTGGATATTTAGCTCATCGCTATGGTTTAAAATATTTAGCGGCTCAAGGGGTTTCGCCTGATTCCGAACCAACTGCTAAAGACTTAATTCTATTAGTTGCGCAAATAAAAGAAAATAATATTAAGTATGTGTTTTACGAAGAATTGGCAAGTCCTAAAATTGCTGAAATTTTAGCTGGTGAAACGGGAACGGAGATGCTTCTTCTAAATGCCGCTCATAATATTACCAAAAATGATTTTGACAATAATCTTTCCTTTTTAGATATTATGGAGGGGAATCTGATTAATTTAAAAATTGGTCTGGAGTGTAATAAATAATTTATGTTTAAAATACTCGAAACAAAAAATATTTCTGTTCGTTATAATCAGAGTGAAGTCGTTAAAGACGTTTCTTTTGCGATTGTTAAGGGTGATTTCGTTGGTTTAGCGGGACCAAATGGTGCCGGGAAGACAACTTTAGTTAAAGCAATTTTAGGCTTAACCCCAATAACTAGCGGTTCCGTTAAATTATTTGAAGAAAAAAAAGAAAAGTTTAACGATTGGAGCAAAATTGGATATTTACCGCAAAAATCTTCAACCATTAATCCTCTTTTTCCGGCGACAGTTAATGAAGTGGTAATGCTTGGACTTTTGTCTCAAAAAAAATGGCCCAAAAGAATTATTAAAAAAGATCAAGTAAAAATTGACGAAGTTTTACATGAATTAGGAATTAGCAATTTAAAAAAGAGGATGTTTTTTGAACTTTCCGGCGGGCAACAGCAGAAAGTTCTTTTAGCGCGAGCTTTAGTTTCAGGCCCTGAACTTTTAATTTTTGATGAACCGTCAACCGCTTTAGATCCAGAATCAAGAGAATCATTTTTTCAGCTGCTAGAAAGATTAAATAAAAAAAATGGTATTGCTATTATTTTAATTACTCACGATACCGGCTATATTGGTAAATATGCCAATAAACTACTTTATATTGATAAGCATCTAATTTATTTTGGTAAATTTTCTGAATTTTGCGAATCGGAAAAAATGAAATCATATTTTGGTAAGTATGAACAACATCTTATTTGTCATCAACATGATTAAACATAGTTAATATGGACTTATTAAATTTTTTACAATATTCATTTATTCAAAGGGCATTTTTTGCTGGTTCTTTTGTTGCAATTATTTGTTCAGTGTTAGGGCTATTTCTAGTTCTGAGAAAGATGTCTTTAATCGGAGACGGCCTTTCCCATGTTAGTTTTGGGGCGATTGCTCTTGGTCTATTCTTGGGTCTTTATCCTTTCTACGTTGCGATTCCGTTAGTGATGTTAGCTTCGCTGCTAATTTTAAAAATTAGCGAGAAAGCTAAAATTTATGGTGATGCGGCGATTGGAATCGTTTCAGCGATTGGAATTTCCGGAGGAGTAATTTTAGCGAGCCTATCAAAAGGTTAATGTTGATTTATTCAGTTATCTTTTTGGCAATATTTTAGCAATTAGTAAAACCGAAGTTATTTTATCGGTTATCTTATCGCTAGTAGTTATTGTTACAGTTTATTTCTTTTATTGGGATTTATTTTCCGCTACTTTTGATGAAGAATATGCCAAAACAACAGGAGTAAAAACAAATTTTATTAATGCAATTTTAACTTTGCTTACCTCGCTCACCGTTGTTTTATCGGTTAAGATGGTCGGCGTGATGCTAGTTTCCGCACTTTTAATATTTCCAGCAGTTACCGCCCTACAGTTTGCTAAAAGTTTTAAAACGGCGATGATTATCGGCGCTATTAGTTCGCTCATTTCGGTTCTTTTAGGAATTACTTTTTCTTTCTTGCTTGATTTGCCGGCTGGGGCAACAATTATTATGATCAACGCTTTGTTGTTTATGTTAGCTTTTTTATATAAGAAACTCTAATATCTAATAATTTTGTATAAGTAAATGCTTTTTAATTCGTTATTTTTTCTTTTCGTTTTTTTCCCGCTGGTTACGGGAGTTTATTATTTATTACCTCATAAATTTCGTTGGGGCTGGTTGCTACTGGCGAGTTGTTATTTTTACATGGGGTTTATCCCGTCGTATATTTTAATTCTCGCATTTACCATAACCATTGATTATTTCGCTGGGATTTTTATTGTTAAATCAACTGGTCGTAAAAAGAAATATCTTTTAATTCTAAGTATCCTTTCTAATATTGGCGTCCTTTTTTTATTTAAATATTTTAATTTTTTTAACGCAAATTTCGGGGCACTAGCCGAATTAATCCATTGGAATTATTCAATTCAAAGTTTATCTTTGATTTTACCAATCGGCCTCTCTTTCCATACTTTTCAAAGTTTAAGCTATATAATTGAGGTGTATCGCGGCCATCAAAAAGCGGAATATAATTTTGGTATTTTTGCGCTTTACGTCATGTTTTATCCGCAATTAGTTGCTGGCCCAATAGAAAGGCCGCAAAATTTATTACCGCAATTCCGCGTTAAACATGATTTTAAAATTGAGCGCTTTGTTAGTGGTTTGCGTTTGATTATTTGGGGACTATTTAAGAAAGTAGTAATTGCTGATCGAGTTTCTATTTTTGTTAATCAAATTTTTAATAATGTTCAGGATTATACTGGGCCTTATTTTGTGCTAGCAACTTTTTTGTTTGCCTTTCAGATTTATTGTGATTTTTCTGGTTATTCCGATATGGCACGGGGCTTAGCGCGCACTTTGGGATTTGAATTAATGGTTAATTTTAAAGCGCCATATTTTTCTAAATCCATTTCTGAGTTTTGGCGTCGTTGGCATATATCCCTATCTTCTTGGTTTCGTGATTATGTTTATATCCCTTTAGGCGGAAGTCGAGTCTCTAGTTTTCGCTTGCAGTACAATTTATTTATTACTTTTTTACTTAGCGGAATTTGGCATGGTGCTAACTGGACCTATATTATTTGGGGAGGCCTTAATGGCTTTTATTTAATTTTTGCTCTTTGGACTGATAAATTTGGTTTGAAAATATCAAAATTATTGAGAATAAAAAATACGGTTTTTGATAAAATATTTCAAACTCTGATTACTTTTTTGTTAATTTGTTTTTCTTGGATATTTTTTCGTGCAAAATCATTAGCTGATGCTTGGTATATTTTAAAGCAAATACTAATAGATGGCTATAATTTATTAAGTTTATGGCCATTTATACTGCAATACCGATATTCATTTATCATTGTTTTTGGGGCAATTGGGCTCCTATTATTAGTTGATTATTTTATCGCTGATGATAGGCGGCTGGAACGTTTACGCCTAGTACCGCTTCCCCTGCAAATTATTTTTTGTTTGTTTGTTGTATTTTTAATAATGCTTTTGGGTCGTTTTGTAAATGAACAATTTATTTATTTTCAATTTTAATTAAGATGAAATGGTTAAAGAAAATTATGAAGTTAGTTTGTATAGGCTTTGTGGTTTTAGCTTTGTTTTTTTTGTTGGCTGGTAAAAATAAAGATTTTGGCCGTAAATTTATGGAAGAAGATTATGGAGTAGGAGGATACCGAGAACCAGACGGTAAGGTCTATCTAAGCGGTGATTTATTTAGTTATTGTCGAATAGAAAGCTTTAGAGAGAAAATAATCGAGACTAAATTGCAAACTGGAACACCGATTGATAAGGCTGATATTATTCTAAAAGGCGATTCTTTTTTCAATACCGGCTATGATTCTTACCCAGTCCCCAATGCTTTGCAGAAGATTACTGGTAAAAATATTTTTTATTTACCTACCTCTGGATATGAAATAACGCCTTTAAAGTATTTAGAAAAAATTGATTATCGTTCAAGCGCGGAAAAACTTTTTATCGTAGAAACCATCGAACGCAATGTAATGTTAAGAACACAGAGGCTTCAATCTGATTTTGTAAATGATAATCAAGACGGGAATTATCTAACAACTGATAGCCGCTGGTTTGGCATTAAGGATAGGATTAAAAATATTCTTTTTGATAGAATTGGTGTTGAATACTTCATTAAAAATAATCTTATTTTCAAGCCGATTAATAATTGGTTTAAAAATAAGGCCTTTAATTGGTTAGGCGATATAGATAGTAAAACGCCTATTTATTCAAATAATCCGAAGATGTTGTTTTTTGACGAGGAAGTTAATTTTGGTAAAGATAAAAAAAAGCTCGACTCTATTAATGAGTCGGCTGATAATGTCGCTAAAGAGGCGAGATTGATTAAGGAAAAATACAACTTAGTTTTAGTATATTTGATTATTCCTGATAAGCTTTCAATTTATGGAGATTCAGTCGCTGGTTATAAAAAATATGACAATTTTATTCCGAGATTTCAAGAGGCTTTAAAAGTAAGAGGGGTTAAGTACGTTGATATTTATCAAGTATTAAGTGATTACCATAACGTCTATCCCAATGATTTACTTTATTATTCCGGTGATACGCATTATTTACCGAAAGCCAAAGAGTTATTAATTAATAAGCTCTTAAATTCAGATCTTGATTTCTAAGCAACCTAAAAAATAAGTTTTAGAAAATGTCTAAAATCATTATTAGAATATAAATAGCGCTTAAAAATATAAACATGAGCAAACCTCCGAATAATTTTTCGGCCGCATATCTACTTTCTTCAAAAAATTCTTCGATAATAACATAGCGATCACTTAACTTATTAAACCAAGGACGAGTATTGAGTTGTTTAACAAAATTAAGACTGCTGAGGCGGAAATAAGCGATAATTGATTGGCGACGTTTCTTGACTAACCAATACGTTAATCCAAAAATTAAGATTAGAATTAGAATCACGCTTAAACGTCCGGTCCATTTTTTGAAAAGATAGGTGAATAAGGTTCCAGAAAAATATCCTAAAAAAACATTTAACAGCGCCCAGCAGACCGCACTTAAAACATTCCAAAAAATAAACGGTTGCTGTTTCATTTTTGCTAGACCGGCGATGAAGGGGATGATAGCTCTAATCGGCCCAAAAAAACGACCCAAAAAAACGCTTTTATTTCCGTGATGTTCAAAAAAGTTCTCCCCATGCTGGAGTAGTCTTAAATTGATTATTTTATTTCTCTTTATCCAATCTCCACCCCAACGTCCCAATGAATAACTAAAAAAATCTCCTAAGATTGCTCCGATAGTAGCGAAGATTATAATATCCCAAGTTTTTAAATATCCTTGAGCTGCTAAAAATCCCCCTACAGAAATTAGAGTTGCTCCAGGGATAAACATACCAACAAAAGGCGCGGACTCAATGAAGGCTAAAACAAGAAAAAGCCAATTTCCGAGCCAGGCGAATTGGTTTAAAAGGTTTAAAAGTAAACTAAGATCAAGCATAAATATTATTATTGTCTAAGATTAGATTATAGCATATTTAATTAAGATTAGAACTAGAGTTTTTATTAGACTTCTACCATTGACAAGGGTAATTTTAAATGATTTAATGTTTTTATAAAAGACGCTCGGCTTTAATTTCCGAGCGTTTTTAAATTGTTCATTTTATAATTTAGAACACTTTAAAAAGTGTTTTTGTTTAACTAAAATTAATCGCAATCATGAAAAATTTTTTTAGTTTAATGAATTACAAAAAACCGAGTGCCGAAGAAGTACTGAGAATTTCTTTGCAAAGCCCAAAAACTTGTGTTAGTTTATCTCAAAAAGGGATTACTTTTTTTAGTTTCGATGATTGGCTGCAAATAGCAACTAAGGGGTTTGCTACAAGTCCTTATGCTGCTTATTGGCGCAAGTTAGCTTTAAGTTATCCTGAAAATAAAGCAGTTCAAGAACTAGCTTTATTTTTTGAAGTTATTAAAACAAAGCAACGTTTAGCCGACCAAGCCAAGGCAATTCTTTTTTCAATTCCTGCAAAAAAATTACCTAAAGTCGTAGTTTTAGAAAAGTTAATTACTGAAAATGAAGAGCAGGAAAGAATTCAATCATTACTCATCAGAAAAAAGCTACTGGGGGATGATAAATTTATTTCTGAAATTCTATCGGAAACTATCGAAGTGCGAGACGACGGTCAGGTTTCTTTCATAATTGAAAATGGCCAGCCAGTTACCTGTGAGTCTGATATTTTTTCTACTTCAATCGCTCAAAAACGTATTCTAACCTTATTTGGTAAAGCGACTTTAGTCGCTACTTATAAGCGACGGCATGAAGAAACCGGAATTGCGTGTTATTTGTTCTTTTTGGTGGATGGTGATCCTCGTGTCTGTAAAATGAGAGAGTCGGAATTCAACAAAATTACTATTCCAACCTCTAAAATTAAATCGCCGGTCATCTAATTATCTAAAACACTTTCGCTAAGATTCAAAAAAGCCGTTCTTCTTCTGAGCGGCTTTTTTCTTTAAAATATTATTTTAGGTTTAATGTCTTATTCAATACAACAATCGACTACTTTTTTAACTAGCGCGCCTAATTTTCCGACGATGCTTTGTTTTTTAATATTTAAATCGCCGTCATCTATTTTTTTAACTTCACCGATATCAATTAGTTTCATATTAATTCCCCAGAAAAGGGAATATAAATCATAGGCTTTCTGAAACATCTCTTTCGCCTCTTCTTTATCTCCTTTACCTTGGGCCTTAGTCCCCACTTCCATTAAACGATATGAGGCAGCTAATAAATGTTTAGAAATACACCAAATTTCTCCTTCATATTCTTTGATAATTTTTTTCAAAAGCTGTTTGCGCATTTCTCTGACCTCGGTTATCAGATCGTAGTATTTATCATTGCCGGTTTTAGCGCCAGTAAAAAAGAAATGTTCTTCGATACTGACCAGGTTCATAATTGCAATGCTTAAATCCTGGTCGGAAGAAAGATCAAGCTTATTTTCTTTTTTCATTTGATCGACTTTCGCGACCATCTCATTTAAGTCTAAAATTTTATCCATATATTTGTGTTTATTTAGTTCTATTTAGTGAGCCAATAAAAGATTAAAGATAAAAAAGCTAAACCTCCAAAAGGCATCGCTACCTTTTGAAAGGGGAAATAAGCATGTCCATTATTATTCTTTTTAAGATTAACATACCAAAGGCTGAGTCCGGAAAAAACTAAACTACCAAAAATTGCGCCGAGGGCGAGCTTATCTACTCCGTATAATTTATTAGTTGGGTTTCCAATTAAATCTTTGCTTAGTAACGGCCAAAATACCATCGCGTAATAAGCAAGGACGGTGATGATATCGCGCCATGATTTATTGCCGAAGTTCCATTGTTTTTTGTTGAACCAATTTATAGTCCAAGCGGCGACGGCCGCCGTTAGCCCACCTATCCAAACGCCGGAAATAGTATCGTCTATTCCTAAGTATTGTGACAAGCCTAAGCCAGCTCCGACTGCAACAATGCAAACAGGACAAACTGCATAAGCCGGTAGGGCGGATAAACTTAGCAAGGTAATTGTGGTTCCTCCAATTAGTTTAATTTTTTTCATTGTTGTTGAAAATAATTTATTATATCGGCATCACCCACTAAACATTTGTCGCCAGTATAAAAGAAGGGAACGCCAACTCCTTGAGTCGTATCAAGTCCGCATTTTTTTGCTGTTTGTGTTAATAGCTGGGCATTACCTTGGTTATTGTAAACTTCCAATTTTCTAAATTCTATTCTCTCTTCTATTTTATTGCTAACGATGAATTCCTCAACAATCTTACAATGAGGGCAAGTATCGCCATAGAATAAAACCATTTTCGGTCCCTTGCCCACGGCTAAGAGCGAAAAGATGGCGATTAGGCCAACTATAATTAATATCGCTGGTAAGTATTTTTTTATTTTCATATTTTAGACTTAATTATTATTGATACTATAATAGCATAAATCTAAAAATTTGGAATACCTCCCCCAGAGGTGTGTATTCTTAAGATTAATTTGAACGGTTAGTGATACTAGTTAATAATTCAGCGATGAATTTTTCTTTAGTAATTTCTCGGGTTTCTTGCTGACCGCGGTCTCGAACGCTTAAAGTTGAAGAATTAACCTCTTTATCGCCGATAACTAAAACATGAGGGACTTTTTCATTGGCCGCCTTTCGGATTTTATTGCCCATGGTTTCATTATTATCATCAACCTCAACCCGAATTCCCACCGTTCTGAATTCTTCCGCTAGTTTTTTACAAGTCGGAACATGGGCTTCAGCAACAGAAACAATTTTTACTTGAACCGGCGAAAGCCAAAGCGGAAAAGCGCCGGCGTAGTGCTCAATTAATATTCCCATAAATCTTTCTGGAGAACCAATAATTGCTCGATGAATCATCACTGGAGTTTTTTTCTGGCCGTTTTCATCAGTATATTCTAATCCGAATCTTTGCGGCATGATAAAATCTAATTGAATAGTTGATAATTGTCGTTCTCGACCAAGGGAATCACTAGGGATTAAATCCATTTTTGGCCCGTAAATTGCCGCCTCACCCTCGGCTTTAGAAAATTCAATTTTATTTTCGATTAAGATTTCTTCTAATAATTTTTGTGATTTTTCCCATGTTTCCGGTTCGCCTAAATATTTTTCCGGCTTTTTAGGATCCCAAAGAGATAATCTTATTCGGTATTTCATCCCGTAAGTTTGCATGGTCTTTTTTATTATTGCTAAAACCGAATTAAATTCTTCTTTGATTTGATCTTCACGGCAAAAACAATGGCCATCATCCTGGCAAAAACAGCGCAAGCGAGTAAGCCCGTTTAATTCTCCTGGTCTTTCATCGCGATATAAATTAGCAAAATCAGCGATACGTAAAGGCAAGTCTTTATAACTTCTAGTCTGAGCCGCGTAAATTTGAGTATGTTGAGGACAGTTCATGGGCTTCAGAAAATATTCTTCTTCAGTATAATTAGAAACTACGCGGAACATATCTTCTTTGTATTTATCGTAATGTCCGGAAACTTTAAATAATTCAGCTTTATTCATGTTAGGAGTATGCACTTCTTGATAGCCAATACCGTTTTGCAGTTCATTGCAATAATTAATAATCATTTTTCTAACCAGGGCCCCTTTGTGAGTATAAAGAGGTAGGCCGGGTCCGACTAAATCGGAGAAAATAAATAATCCCATTTCTTTTCCCAGTTTTCTATGATCTCTTCTTTCGGCCTCCGCTATCATTTTTAAATATTCATCTAATTCGGCTTTGTCTTCAAAAGCAAGCCCGTAAATGCGGGTTAACATTTTATTTTTTTCATCACCGCGCCAATAAGCGCCGGCTAGTTTGTTCAATTTAAAGCTTCCTGGCTTAATCACGATACTTGATTCAACGTGAGGACCGCGACAAAGATCGGTAAATTTTCCGACTGTGTAAAAACTAACTGATTTTTCGCCTTTTTTCATTAATTCGCTAATCAGCTCTGCTTTGTAAGGATTTCCTTCTTTTTCCGTCTCCTTTAAGGCTTCGGCTATTTCCATTTCTGCTCGTTCAAATTTTAAGTTTTGTTTAACAAGATGAGCCATCTTTTTTTCGATGGTTTTCAAATCGGTTTCAGTAATCTTAATTTCACCGAAATCAACGTCATAATAAAATCCGTTTTCAATCGCTGGACCAATCGCTAATTGAGCGTCCGGCCAAAACTCTTTAATAGCTGAGGCCATTAGATGCGACAAAGAATGGCGCTTTGTTTCTAAATTTTCCATATTTTTATATTTATATTAATTATTAAAAAAATCCCATCCTAGTAAAAACAGCAAAACTGTTTTTACCGGGACGGGACTTATTTTTTACGAGTCTCGCGGTTCCACCCGGGTTCTTTCTATAAATAGAAAGCTCTTTTAAATTGTCTTAGCTTTAGGCGTTAGCGATATTTCTATCTTGAGCTTGGTAGGCTCAACAATCAACTATAATTAATATAGCAAATCGGACTGAATTTGTAAATATCCCCTTATTCCGCTTGTTTTTCAAATCAGATTACAATGTAACATTTTTGAGGTTTTTTAAAAATCGGACAACTGAAATTGTCGACTCATTTTTATTTGAAAATCGGACAACTGAAATTGCGAGCCTACTTTTATTGGTATTTTATAGGTATTTTTCTCAGATGTCCGATTTTTGAAAAATGGCAAAAAGCAATAATACTTCCCAGCAGCAATCTGGTATGGTAGCAATATATCTGTTTCGCCGATAGAATCAATCTTTTGCATAGAATCAACCTTTAGCAATCGCTAAAGCAATAATATATTTTGCTCCGGCTACTTTTAAAACTTTCGCCGCTTCGTTGATGGTTGCCCCAGTCGTAATAACATCATCAAATAAAATTATATTTTGTCCCGATAAATTTTCTCCTTTCCATTTAAAAGCGCCGCTGATATTATCAACTCGTTTTTTTTCTTCAAGTTTAGATTGCGCTTCGGTATTTTTTATTTTTTCCAAATCGCAGTTCAATTGGTAACCAAAATTATTTGCAAAATCATGAGCAATTATTTCGGCTTGGTTAAACCCGCGTTGTTTTTCGCGCTTTTTAGCTAGGGGAATAGGAACTACGATGTAGTCTTCATTTTTGAAATAAGCTCTACCTTGCCAAAATAAACATAAAAATTTTGCTAAAATGCTTCCAGCGCTTCTTATAGAATTAAATTTTAAAATTTTAATTAGCTTCATGAGTGCCTGATCATCATAATCGCCGGCGATAATTATTTCATCAATAAATTCTAAATTTAGATTATAATTCCGTCCGCAAAATTTTAAGCGCTTAAAGCAATTATTGCAAAGATAGGTTTGAGTTTTATTTTCTTGTCCACAATTAACACAGGAAACAGGAAAAAGCAGATCAAGAATGAAATTTTTAAAATTCATAAACTTTATCTGCTCTAATTACATTTTTACTTTATAAATCATTTCCGTGCTTTTATCGGTGAAGTATAGATAGTCCTGCTTATCAGGAACCATTATTTGCGAAATATTATAAGCACCATCGGGAATAGCAATAAGTTTTTGTGTTCCGGTGCTGAGGTCTATTTTATAAAGGATATCCTTAGTTTTATCAGCTAATTCGGGAAACATTCCTGCTCCGGCTTCTAGATTTTCCGGGACAGCGCAGTATACTTCAGTATTAGAGGCGAAAGTACATTTGTTCGCCCAAGTTTGAAGATTAAAACTATGGCGCTCAGCGCCGATGTTATCACCACTGGCATCGACTATCCAAAGTCTTGGCTTAAGATCGTCTCTGGTATGGTAAACACTATATAAAAGTTTATCACCAGCAGTTGACCATTGTGTTTGTAGTCCACGACCTTCAACTACGGTCGATTTAAAATTTTCACCGTTTAAGCCGACGAAAAATATTTCTTGACGATCAAAATCAACCCCTTTTGTATACATCGCAACGATTTGGTTATTGGGAGACCAAGAAGGGTAAACTGTTGCGGCATTTGTTCCAATCGGTTCAAGCGCAGTTGCTTTTGAACCGTCGCTATTTGAAGTTATTAGATAATTATTTTTTGGATCAAGGCTAATACTTTTAGCAACTATTTGTTCGCTATTATCGGCAAAAGAAAAATCTTTCCAATAAGCAGGAATAGTAACCTGTTTTTCAGTAGCAAAATTATACATTATTTTATTCCCATCAGGATATTCAATTATTGCTCGGTCCTTATCCGGCGCCCAAACGATTTTATCTACTTGATAAAATATCTTATCGCTTAATTTTATGAGATTCCCATTCTCATCTATTTTATAAAAAAGTCCATCATCCTGGTTATAATATTGGACATTACCATCAGCTGATAAAGTTGGATTTAAGACGGGGGTATTTGTTAGGGAAGAAACTCTTGTTAGCCCGCCGTTAGCTACTTCCGCCGGAGCAAAAGATTCAGGATCCGGACTACCGACTGAAGTTCCACCTGGAGTCTCCCCGTTTGGTAAATTACCTGGACCGGTTATTTCGCCACCGATTTCTCCCCCGGGTCCGATAACCGGTAAGCCGCCGGAAGTAGAAGTGCTTATCATTTCACCCCCCGGAGTTATTGCTTGTTCTTGAAAAAAAACTCGCCAAAGCAGATAGCCTAAAAATATTACAACACTTAAGAAAAGTACAACCAAAAATAGTTTTTTATAGCGAGTGAAAATACTCATATATACTTGTTTAATGTTTCCAGATATTATATAATTCATTATATACTAAGGATAAGGATAATTCAATTTAGTTTTTGGTGATTTTAAAATATTATGAGTTTATTTTCTTTTGGCGGCGATAATCTTTTTTTAGGAATAGATATAGGCGATTCATCCTTGAAGATGGTTGAGCTTAAAAAAAAGGGCCGTAAAATACAACTTTCCAATTATGCTTTTAGTGAAAATGTTAGTGAGATAAATTTTAATAAAGTTGAAGATGTAGCTTATCTTGCTCGAGCGATTACTAAAGTGATGAAAGAGGCTGGTTTAAAGGCTAAGAGAGCAACTGTTTCTTTGCCAACTTTTGCTGTTTTTTCTTCAATTATAAATATTGCTAATGCCGATAAAAAAACTTTAGCTAATTCTGTTAATGAAGAAGCTAAGAAAGTAATCCCCCTTCCGCTCGAGGAAATGATTCTTGATTGGAAAGTTATTCCCGATAGGAATGGTAAAATTCCGGTCTCTGGGAATATGCAAGTATTTTTAACCGGATCGCCAAAAAAACTAGTCCGTAAGTATATTGATATTTTTAAACAGGCGGGTGTAATTTTAGCTAGTTTAGAAACTGAGACTTTTTCTTTGGTAAGGTCTTTGGTTGGTGATGATAAGGCGCCGATGATGATTGTTGAAATAGGTGCTAATAGTACCGATCTTTCCATTGTTAAAGAAAGTATCCCGGTCTTAAATCGTAGCCTTACTGTTTGTGCGGCGACGGTTACTAAAATTTTAGCAGAAAAACTGGGGATGACTTATGCTCAGGCGGAACAGTTTAAATTAGATTTAAGTTTTTCCTTGAATGCTGATGGTAATCAGGAGGATTTACCGCAACTAATAACCAAAACTCTGGAGCCGATTATAACCGAGATGCAGTATTTGATGGACTTCTATCATTCGCAGAATAATGAAAATCTAGAGAAAGTAATTCTATCGGGAGGCGGCTCACTTTTTTTAAATTTAGCGGATTATTTTTCTAAACGTTTAAATGTGAAGGTGATAATTGGTAATCCTTGGAATAGGATTGGGTATCCTGAAGAAATCAGGCCGGTTTTAGAAGAAGTGGGGCCTAAATTAGCGGTGGCGATTGGTTTAGCGATGCGAGAAATAGAGTAGAGACTCTAGCTAACATAAATTATGTTTTTTTTAAGCAAGAAAAAAAAAGAAACGGAAGATAAAATGGAACGGATTTTAAAAAATCCGAAAATCTTAGAGGTTAATCTTATTAAGAGTGAGATTGGCCTTGATTTTGATTGGAAGAAAAATTCAAAAGGGCTAGTGATCGCTCTGGTTGTTGCTGGTTTGATAATTTTTGAACTTTATACCGGGCTTGATTGGTGGCAAAAAGATGAAGAAAAAAGATTAGAAAAATTAAAAACTAAAATAAGCGAACAATCAAAAGAAGTAAATGATTTTCGTAAATCGGCCGATGAGGCCTTATCTTATAAGGATAAAACAGTTGAAGTCGGCAACCTTTTAAATAATCATATTTATTGGACAAATTTCTTTAGCTGGTTAGAGAAGAATACGCTCAGCACAGTTTCCTATAATGGTTTTTCCGGAAAACTAGATGGAAAATATTCGCTAAACGGTACTGCTAGTTCGTATGCTGATGTTGCTTGGCAAGTGAAAACTTTATTAGAAAGCCCGATCACCTTAAAAGCGGCGGTTAATTCGGTTAACTCTAGCGGTAATAAAACTAAAGCGGAAATAGCAGCGGAAGCTATTGCGGCAGAAGCAGCTAAGAAAGAAGCAGCTTTGAAAGAACCAACGGCCGAAGGTAGCGTTGATAAAACAACTAAGGAGCAGGCGCCGGCAGATCCAAGCGTAAGCTTTACTTTAGCATTGGAGCTTAAGCCGGAAATTTTTAAGAAATAATATAAAATGATTAAAAATAATATCCAAAATAAAAATTCCTTAAATTTATTTTTAAATGAATATTTTAATGTATTAGTTGTTTTGTTGTTAGTTATTATTTTTACTTTAGCGTACTTTCTGTTGATTGGACCAAAATTTTCTGCAACCGTTACGGTTATTAAAGAAAATATTGAAATGCAAAAGAAGATTTATGCCGAGCAAGAGAAGAAGTTTGCTGATTTAAAAATAATTAAAGATGTTTATGATCAAATAAGCCTAGCTGATTTGAGTAAATTTAATGGTATCTTGCCTCAGGCTTATGTTAAGGAGCAATTATTTGGCGAGTTAGAAGAGATTATTGTAAATAGTGGTTTCTTGATAAATTCAGTAGCAATTTCTAGCGATGAGGTAGCTTCGGATAATAATGGAGAAGCTATGCCGCCGGTGGAAACTGAGATACCAACTATCGGTTCCGCTTCCGCTTCAGCCGGAGAGCGAGTAGGAAAAATTATGATAACGGTTTCTGTTGGCGCTATTGATTATTCCGGTTTTAAAAGTTTACTCCGGACCATCGAGGCCAATTCTCGTTTATTTGATGTCGAATCGGTTAATTTTTCTGAAGGCGGTAATTCTGCCGATCTTCAGTTGGTTACTTATTATTACAAGTCCTTGAAATGATATGAGAAATAACTACGCACCATTACTTTATATTTTCATTTTTATTCTAGCTGTTATTGGGCTTAGTCTTCTTTTTTTACGCCAGCCGGTAGTTGATAATTTACGCGAGCAAACAGGGATTGCGGCGGTTGATGTTGCGGTGAGAAAATCTCCGCCGGCGAACGAGTTGATTGATACGGAAATTTTAGAGAATGATAAACTTGCTAATTTAAAAAATAATGTTAAGGTTTTTGTTTTTGAAGAAATTTGCGGTAAAAGCGTTAATACGATGAAGCGCTGTGTTCAAGGAAATAATAATCCTTTCTTAAAAAAATAGTTTTATAAAAAATATAAATCATGCCGGATAATAATGATTTGAGACTCCTAAATTTATTAGAAGCTAACAAGATAATAAATTTAGAGCGGTTATCAGAAATAAAAAGAGAGGTGATAGATAAGAAGGGGAACCTATCTGTTTTTTTAATTGCTCAAAAAATAATCGATGAAGAAAAACTAACGGAATTAAAAGCGCAGATTTTTGGTTTAAGCTATTATAATCTAGCCGATAATGAAGTTCCGGAAGCGATGTTGAATTTTTTACCGGAAGAAATTGCTCGCACTTATAAAATTATTTGTTTTAACAAAGAGAGTAAGAATATTAAGATTGGTTTGGTTGAACCTAATTTAAAAGCGATGGAGGCGGTAAACTTTTTAGCCGCTGATGAAAAATTAAAAGTTGAGTATTATTTAATTTCTAATTCCAGTTGGCAAAAAGCTTTTAAACAATATCAAAAATTAGAAGAAGAAATTTCTAGCGCCTTGGAAGTAAAGGCTAAAGAAGAGGGTGAGGAATTGATAACAGTTAGTAGCGAATCAAGTGATTTAAATTCCGAAGATATAAATAGTGCGCCGGTTTCTCGTATAGTTTCCGTTGTTATCCGCCATGCGGTTGAAGCCCGAGCTTCCGATATTCATATTGAACCGTTTGCGAAAGAAAGCCGTGTCCGTTATCGAATCGACGGTATTTTACATACTTCCTTAACCTTGCCTAAGAGTATTCATAACGCCGTCATTGCTCGTATTAAAGTTTTAGCTAAATTAAAACTTGATGAAACTAGAGTCCCTCAAGACGGTCGTATTCGTTTAATAATTAATAATCGCGAAATAGATTTTCGTGTTTCCACTCTACCGCTCGCTAATAACGAGAAAGTAGTTATGAGAATTTTGGATACTGTTGGCGGGGTTCAGTCTTTAGAAAGTCTTGGTTTTAATAAAATTGCCTTGCGTCGAATGCAAGAGGGAATTAAAAAAACTAGTGGAATTGTTTTAGTTACCGGCCCAACTGGAAGCGGTAAAACAACAACTCTTTATTCTATTTTAAATATTCTTAATCAAGAAGGGGTAAATATTTCAACACTTGAAGATCCGATTGAATATGAAATAAAAGGAATTAATCAATCACAAGTGCGTCCTCGTATCGGTTTTTCTTTTGCTAATGGCTTGCGTTCACTTTTGCGTCAAGATCCAAATATTATTATGGTTGGAGAAATTCGTGATGAAGAAACGGCTGAATTATCGATTCATGCCTCTTTAACTGGGCATCTTGTTCTCTCAACTTTACATACTAACGATGCTATCGGTGCAGTTTTTCGTTTATTAGATATGAAAATTGAACGGTTTTTACTTTCTTCAACTTTAAAAACGGTCGTCGCCCAACGTTTAGCGAGAAGATTATGTGAGCATTGTAAAAAAGAAACTGATTTATCGCTTGATGCTCGCCAAGAAATACAGGATGAGTTAAAAAATCTTTCCGATGAAGTTATTAGAATGGAGCTACCGGAATTTACCAATATTCAAGAGTTATTTTCTAAATATAAACTCTATCAAGCAGTCGGCTGTCAGCGTTGTGAAAACACGGGCTATGCTAGTCGTGTTTCGATTGCAGAAGCTATTGAAATTAATGATGCCTTAAAAGAGATGATTAATGACGGCGATAAAAATTTTAATTTAGAGGCGGTTAAAAAAACGGAAGATTTTATTTCCATTAAACAAGATGGAATTATTAAAGTCCTAAAAGGTCTAACAACCATGGAAGAAGTTCTAAGAGTTATTGATAGTTAGCACTATGATTAAATTTTTTAGAAGTAAATATAAAATATGGCTATTTATAAATATCAGGCCGAAGATAAGGACGGTCGTCGCAAAACCGGGAAAGTTGTTGGCTTAAGCGAAGCAGACGCTATTTTAAGATTAAAAAAGCAAGAATTAAATTCTCTCGCTTTAGTTGATGTTTCTCATACTTCTGAAACTCGGTTTTTGTTGATGATTTCTCCAATTAAGATTAAACAATTAGCCGTTTTTGCACGTCAATTCTCGGTGATGATTAGCGCTAACGTAACTGTCGTTGAATCTTTAATGATTTTAGTTGAACAAACAGATAATATTAGTCTTAAAAACTTAGTGGCTGATATCGCTTTTGAAGTTGATAGCGGTTCGTTTTTATCGGAAGCTTTCGGTAAGCGTCCAAAATATTTTTCGGACTTTTTTATAAATATTATTCGATCAGGTGAAACGTCGGGTAAATTAGATGAAGTTTTAAATTATTTAGCCGATGAAATGGAGCAAAATTATGACATGGTTGCTAAAATAAAAGGCGCCATGATTTATCCGATTTTTATTACTTGTGGTTTAATCGGCGTTGGTTTAGTTTTAATGATTTATGTTATTCCGAATTTAACAGCGATTCTCACGGAAACTAATGCGGCCTTACCATTTTCGACCAGAATGGTTATCGGCGCTTCTAATTTTTTTAAGAATTATCTCTGGTTAGTTGCGATAATTATCGTTGCACTTATTTTTGCTGGTCGTCTTTATTTAAAAACTTATACGGGAAGACGGCAAGTAGATATTATTAAATTACGTATGCCGATTTTTGGTAAATTATTTAAATATATTTACTTAATGAGGTTTACGCGATCACTTTCAACTCTTTTAAAAGGAGGCGTTACTATTACTAAAGGTTTAGAAATAACCGCTGATATTATTGGTAATACTATTTATCGCGAATTAATATTAGAAACTTTAGAATCAATTAATGATGGTAATTCGCTTTCAGCGGTTATGGAAAAAAGCCCCTATGTTCCTAAGATGGTTCCACAGATGATTGCGGTTGGAGAAAAAACTGGTAAATTAGATTCGGTGCTCGATCGGGTAACTACTTTTTATTCTCGCGATGCCGCCAATATGCTCGATAACTTGAGTAAATTGATGGAACCTATTATAATGGTAGTAATGGGTATCGGGGTAGGAATTATGGTCGCGGCGGTTATTATGCCGATGTATAATATGGCTAGCCAATTCTAATTGGTTAAATTGGCCATGATTTAGATTTTTTTTAATTTAATATAATATGAAACAAAACAAAAAAGGTTTTACGCTGATTGAGCTCCTAGTCGTTATTGCCATCATTGGTCTACTTTCGACTTTATCAATTTTAGCTCTTAATTCAGCGAGAGCCAGAGCAAGAGACGCTAAGCGTATTGCTGATGTTAAACAAATCCAAACCGCCTTGGAACTCTACTATAATGATACCGGTGATTATCCGCTCACAGCTTCTGCCGGTACAGCCTTAATGAATGGTACCTCTAGTATCTTTTTAGCCGCCGTTCCAACTCCACCAGCTTTATCCGATGGTTCTAATTGTCCAGCTCTTCAA
>Ga0172379_10002943_pt1 | contig 28439 bp, 34 predicted proteins | sample GrowelOW334metaG_FD_119756 | JGI IMG/M metagenome (GOLD analysis project Ga0172379, IMG submission 119756) | Groundwater microbial communities from an aquifer near a municipal landfill in Southern Ontario, Canada - Groundwater well OW334 metaG | ecosystem: Environmental > Aquatic > Deep...
ATTTGGCAATCTCCGATACACAAGCTCTCTTTGCCGTAAAAATATAGCAAAGTATCTTAAGCCGGCAAGGATCCCCCGCCGTTTGCAGTTTCTTCGCCAAATTTTCCATGTTGTTTGTTTCTGCCATGTTGTACCAAAATTACATTCAAATGTATGTTTGAATGATATACCAAAACGAAAACGATGTCAAGATACAAAGATTAAGACTATTTTCCTAATAGTAAGAAGATGGTTGACATCGGCTCCTGGACTCAAATAATTTACCAAGATTGGGCAGTTTTCTACCTTATCTCTCTCTGTGCTCTTGCATTCAACGATTCAACAAGCCCCTTATTGTCAAACCCCGCAATCCTTTCTACCACCTCCTTGGGGAAGATTCTTTTGGTGTCTTCTCCGTACAGCGAGCCGTCTCTTGGGGCTTCGTGGGTGAATTTGGCCGTGTCATAGAAAGATAGTTCATTGGGGTAGTTTATTTTTATTGGTCCTGACATTCCGCTTATTTCTTTTATTTGGCCGTTTTCTTTTATGAATTCTCCGCAGCGGGCGTAGATGTAGAGAGGAAAGAGTTCTTTTTCCGGCATGAGGTTTTGTACGGCGCAGAAATTTTGGCTGCCTGGCCTGGTTTTCCAGGCGAACGATTTTTGAGTCAACAAATATGTCTCGATCGCGGGACCGATTCGGTCATTTCCGAAACCGTTCGATATTATTTCGGCGGTTTTTTGATGTTCACTCTCTTTTTGGGGAATACCTTGCCACGACAAAAGCGCAATGCCGAAAATAAGCATTGCAAAATAAATACCAAAAAGTGCTCTTTTGTGTTTTGAATCCCATTCAAACATCATAATCACAGTATACCATTACGGGCGGCTTTATTCAGAGAGATGATCCCCATTTCCTCATTTGGTCGAGGATCGCATGCAGGTCTTCTCCTTTTTTTGTGAGGGTGTATTCGACGTGAAGCGGGACTTCGGCGAATATCTTTTTCTTGAGAACTCCGTGTTGTTCGAGATCGTTGAGACGGGCGGAGAGGGTGCGGGGACTTATTCCTTGCAGTGCCGTCAGCAATTGACCGAATCGCATTTTTCCGTTCAGTAGGTCGCGGATTATGAGCACTGCCCACTTTTTCCCGATGATATTCAGAGTCTTTTCTACGGGGCATTGAAGCGTTGTTTCTTTTGTTTGTTTCATATGTTCTATACTATACTTTTTGTAACTACTTTACAAAGTAAAGTGTATCCCTTATTATTAATGAAGTCAATTGTTTCTTTTGAAGTTTTCTCCGAAAGAAATTGAATTATTATTATCATAATAAAGAATGCAAGTATGAGCAATAAAATAATTATTTTAGTGATCGCGTTTATTTTAGTGGCATCGGCGGTCGTCGTTACTATGGCAAGGTCCGGCGGATCAAACGAGATGGAAAAAACAAGCGTCGGTCTTCCGGACGCAAAAAAGCAACCGGTCGCGGAAAGCGACAGCAAGGCGCCGGTAAAAGAATTTTCCATGACGTCTTTCACCGTGGTCAAGGACGGGAAATATTTCCCGCAGTTCTCGCTGAAAGAAATTACGGTAAATAAGGGGGATCGGGTGAGAATTAAGATCACGGTCACGAGCGGTAAGCATGATTTTAAGCTTGATGAATATGGGTTATATACAGAAACAGAGATGAACAAGGAGGCGGTCGTGGAATTTGTCGCCGACAAGGCCGGAGAATTCGTGTACTACTGCAATATGCCGGGACATCGGGCAAACGGACACTGGGGAACACTCAAAGTGCTCGACAAATAACAGCGACCTCCCGCTTGACCGGTCACAAAAAAGAACTGCGTATGTATTTACGCAGTTCTTTTTCTTGATGGACAAAGAAGACCGTCGACGTTCCTATGATTTCGGAGGTTCCGGTGTAGTAGTCGGGGGCGGAGGCGTTTGCGCGGTCGCAGGAATTGTTGTTTTTGTATCAGGTCCGAAACGGTTTGATCCGACAGTCCCTTGGATGATGGCGAGATAGAGATTGTAGAAGGGAATCAAAATAAACCAGCCGCTTTTATCGACGTCGTGCATTCGACGGATAGAAACTCCGATCGACGGCAGAAAAACGGCGAGGCTGTATAATGTTGAAATGGCTCCTTCCCGGCCTCCTGTTAGCAGAGAAAGTGTCAGACTGACTATGAAGTTGTAAAAAACGAACATCCAAAACTCCCGCCTTCCCGCACGCCCGTCAAATTCGGCGTACTTTTTTAATACCGAAATATATTCTTCAAAAAACATATATTTTTTTAATGAGTGATAATCTAAATGAGCAATATACTATGATACTATATATAGTATCATGTTTTCTTTGTGAAGATAAAGGAAAAACCATCCCAAGGGACAATTATTTCGTAAAAATATCGCCGAGTTCTTCTGAATTATAGAAATTCGCGCCGAGGTCGCCGTAGACGTAGGTTTTGCCGCCGAGGCTTATTGATGTTCCGCCGACGCGCGGGTTCGGGTTCGGGTTTGAACCGTTGAAGCCGATATTGAAAAGCGTGGCGACGACTTCCGGATTTTCTGTGATCTCAAAACCGTTGTGTTTCCATTGCGTTTCAATTTCTTTTATATAGAGTGCCGTGTAGAGATAGGAATAATAATGGTTCTTCTCGTCGGTCAGACGGTTGAAAAGTTCTTTCTCGCGGTCTTCTGTGCTTGATCCGTAGCTGACGAGTTTTGCGAATTCCGGTCCCGGATAGAATGCGGATTTGTCATTGATGAGATTGACTTCGATCTCAAGCGCGGTCTTTTCTTTGATCCCCGAAACGCCGAGAGAGAATTGTGACATCGAGCCTAAAATTTTCATCGGTTCGAAATAGCGTTTGAAGACTTCGCGATTCGCGGTAAAAAAACGCGCTTGCTCGGGAATGACGACGGTGGCGATCATTCTTTTTGAAACGCCGGTTTCCATCGAGACTTTCGAGATTATTTCCGTATCTTTTTCGAGACCGTTTTTGATGACGACCCACTCGGGTGTTTCGTTCCATTCGCACGTTTTTTTTGTTTTATCGATGCAGGACTGTTTTTGAATTTTGGCGGCGGTTGACGTGGCGGCATTATTCAAGAAAAACTTATTCCGCTCGATACTCGATCCGCGTACGTTGAACAGCTCGAAATACATGCCGACAAATACGGCGGTAAAAACGAAGCCGATTACTGCGAAAATGCCGACGGCGACATATGATATTTTTTTAAAAAGGGGATTCATGAGATAAAATACGATTCAATAATCTGCCTAATTTAACACAAAACACCCGTGCAAGTCAAAGCGTAGCGAAATACTTGACTATGACGTTGCGTTATAGTTTATACTGTGATATGTTGGTAGGGTCGATATCATACAAAACTTATAAAATATGTCTTATACCGTACAACAATTAGCTACTCTTTCGGGTGTAACGGTCCGCACTTTGCATTACTATGATGAGGTGGGCATCTTGAATCCGGCTGGAGTGAAAAAAAACGGATACCGATATTATGAAGAACCGCAACTGCTTCGATTGCAGCAGATATTATTTTTTCGCGAGCTCGATTTTCCGCTCGATGATATCAAGAGAATCCTCGCTTCTCCGTCTTTTGATATGAAAGAAGCGCTCTTTGACCAAAGAAGGGCGATCGAGATCAAGAAAAAACGTTTGAGTCATTTGGTTCAAACTATCGATAAGACGATTAAAAAAATTAACAAAGAAATTATCATGGAAGACGAAGAATTATACGGAAATTTTTCCAAGGAGGAGGCGCAGGCCTATGCGAAAGAGGCGCGCGAGCGATGGGGAAACACGCCGGCATATAAACAATCGAAAGAAAGGGTAAAAAAAATGGGGAAAGAGGGAATGAAAAAAGTCCTTGAAGAATCGGGAAAGCTGACCGTAGAGATCGCGGAATGCATGAAGTCGGGTGAACCTGCGACCGGAGAACGCGCTTTGGCGCTCATCGCGCGCCACTACGACGGTCTTCGCGCTTTTTATGAACCGAACTCCGAAATGTACAGAGGTCTCGCGGAAATGTACGTTGCTGACGAACGGTTCAAACAAAATTATGAAAAGGTCGCGGAAGGCTTGGCGGAATACATGAAAGAGAGTATGTTTGCGTTTGCGAAAGAATTGGAGAGAAAAATCCAAAAAAAGTGATATACTTTGAAGTATGGAAATGACCCAAAATAAAAAGTCGTCATCTTTTTGGCCTAACGTAAGGGCGCTGTTTTTACTCGCTCTTGTTGCAATCGGGTCATATTGGTATCACGTTAATTATCAGAAAGGACCTTGCGAAGCGCCGATCGATTATCATATCGGCGAGTTCGACGCGAGTTTCGGCGTAAGTAAGGCCGATTTTCTTTCGGCAATAGCGGAGGCGGAAGGAATGTGGAAAAACGAGGAGGGGTCCGCCTCCGACAAAGGCTATGGCGTGACGAAGAAGCCACTTTTTCGCCTCACGGACAACAGCGGTCTTGCGATCAATTTGATATTTGACGATCGGCAAAAAATGACGATTCAAAATGCGTTTCTCTCGTCCGAGATCGATCAAAATGCCAACGTGGCGGAATCCGTGAAGTCCGAATTCCTCGCGCTCAAGGAAAGGTATGCGGTGGCTCTTTCTTTGTATAATCAGAAAGTTTCCGAATATGTGGCGCAGCAATCGGCCTACAATAAAAAAGTGAACGCGGCGAACCGGCGCGGGGGAGTGAGGGAAAAAGAATACCGGGCGCTTTCTTTTGATCGCGACCAACTCTCTGCGGATGCGGCGGAACTTCAGTCAGAGGAAGAAAATTTGAATTCGCTCGCCGACAGGATCAATACTCTCGTTCAAAAATATAATTTGATCGCAGAAAATAACAACGCGAAAGCGGATATCATTAATCGAACTGCGGGAGAAAAATTCAGCGCCGGGGAATATGTTCTCGACGAAGCGGGTGAACGTATCAACATCTATCAATTCGAGGGACGCGATAAAATGATCCGCGTTCTCGCACACGAACTCGGGCATGCTCTCGGCCTTGAACACGTTCCGGATCGGAAATCCGTGATGTATGAAATGAATTCAGGAACGGGCGAGAAGCTCGGAGAGGGAGATGTTGCCGCGCTTCGCGAACTTTGCGGCGCGAAGTAAAAGCAGACAAAATAAAACTCCCCGTTCCTTTTTGAAAGGGAACGGGGATTTGTTTAGTACAGCCGCTCCGGCGGCTTTTTTACTTCGTGGAGTGTTGGCTCGAATAGTTCAACCGGTCTGCCGAAGCAGAAACCCATATTTTCGAACATTTTCACTTTATCGTCGTCGACATAGCGTCGCTCGATGGCATTTTTTGTTTTCATATAATTCAGGGTTCCTTTGTTGAAACCAAGAATGGTTACACCGGAAAGACCTTGACTAAGAGCATATACCGCGCCTGCTCCGACTTCAAGTCCGAAGTTCACATCAAGTGCGGAGGTTTCTCCTGATCGTGCGATATAGAGAGGAACAACATCGCGAATCTCCGGAGCTTCGTTAACGCCGGGGACATACAAGCGTGCGGCTTTCATAAGCTCTACGATCTCTTTGTCTTCTTTCATCATTGTTTTTAGGCGTGTCGCGATGCTTGCACCCGCGCCTGTAGCTCCGCCGTTGCCTGGACGTTGTTCGGTTTCTTTGAGCCCTTCGGCTACGACAATAACGTAGGTACCGGTATTGGTCGAAGAGCGGTTGAACCGATCGAAGAGCGTGCGTTTGAGATCCCTATATACAACGCCAAGATCGTACTCGACTTCCGGAATAAGGATCGCGTCCGCATTGCTTCCGACTCCGCAGCAGAGCGCGATATGTCCGGTATTTGCGCCAAACACTTCGATGATCAGAACTCGGTTGTGCGATTCTCCTGTCGTTTTTGCATCACTGATGATTCTTGCCAATTTGTTGATGGCGGAATCTGCGCCGACAGAAAGCGATTGAAGATCAAGATCCATTGTTTTTGGAACATGAACACACGGTATGCCGTGTTTGATATAACGACGCGATTCGCGCCCTGTTCCGTCTCCGCCGATAACAATAAGACCATCAATACGGTGCTTTTTAATGCCGGCAAGAACGCGCTCCCACGATTCCGGGTCGTCGATCTGTTTTATTTTGATGCGAGTATTTCCAATCTCTGATCCCGCCCGCGTGATGTCAATGCTTTCCGCGAAGGCGACTGTGGCAGGTAAAATTTCATCGACGCTATAATCGATAAGATTATAGAGCCCGATATTTCCGCCCGGAATAACAATTGGTTCATAACCGAGATTGAGCATTGTCATAATGGCGGCGTATTGTGCCGCGTTTAATCCGCCACAATCTCCGCCTGCCGTAATAACACCAATACGGAGTTTTTCCAGGTTTTGCAACACTTTCTTTTTCATTCGGAACTCCTTATCTTTCGATATTTATTTCATTAAAATTTAATTTACAACTGAGTTAATTATATGTTATTTTTATGAATTTGTCAATAGTTTTCGTTCGGTCGGTGTTTCGGTTCCGACATATTCCAGACGAAATTATATAGGCTTTTTATCCCTGACACAATAGCTTCGTGTTTGATAAGGACGATGAAGGGCGGATTTCCCGAGAAATGAATGATCGCATCTCCGACGATCCAGAGCGAGCCTTTGAATTGAATCGCTTCAGGCATTTCTTTTATGAAAATATCGGTCACTTTTATTTTTTCATCGGCGATGTTTTTGAAAGAACCGGACGGAACGAGCGTGTGAGTAACGACCCCGCGTTTCTTTTTGATCCCAAAACACATAGTTGGGGAAAATTTTTGAGTAATTTCCTTCGCTTGGCGTGTCAATGGTGTAAATGACCGACTTTTTTTCAAGATTCGTCAGAAGTTTTTCGATGAAATTCTTTATTCCTTTTTTGGTGTCGATGACAAATGCTGTCGGGAAGTGCGTCTCTTTCCGATAAAGGTCGGATAACAGCGTATTTAATTCGTTGGCGACATCAGTTTTATGTTCGAAAATATTGGCGATTACTTTAGGCGATTCTATCCAGTAATTGGTAACACCTTTATAAATATGTGTCGTGAGATAATTTTCCTCCGCGAGCTTGTTTAGGATACTGATCGCCGTTGTCTGCGGAAGATTAGCCTTCTTCGCAATTTCGAGGGCTTTTGCTTCACCGACAAGCGTCGGGTTTCGTCATTCTGAGAGTGTGAAGAATCTCGCTGTTTATCTTGCTTATGACGGGATTCTTCGCAGGCTCAGAATGACGGAATTAATATTTAAGTGTGACTTTCGAAAGAGGTCTAATATTCAACGACTTAATATTTATAAGTTTAGTTAATTTGTTGTCGAAAATTTTCGACAGTTAATACTTTAAATATGCCTTATTTTTCAACAAATATCAAGAATTCGCCATTTTCCCTTTAGAAAATCCGGCGAAATATCTATAATAAGTATATTCTGTACATGGAGTAGAACATTAATAAATTAACGGACCCGCCTTCGCCGAAGGCTTCGGCGGGCAAAGGGAAAAACCAATGAAAACACAATACGTATATCCCGGTAGTTTTTGTCCGCCGACGTACGGACATCTTGCTATTCTAAAGCGGGCGGCGGAATTTCTGCCCGAAGTCGTTGTCGTATGCTCGGAAAATAGAGATAAGGTTGACCGGTGGTTCAGCCCGGAAGTATGCAAAGAAATGTGGAAAACCTATGCCTTGCCGGAAAACGTCAGAATAACGACTTTTGACGAATTCGTCCGTGAAAACAATGTAAACGGGGCGAATCTGGTCATGATACGCGGAATTCGCGGCGACGCGGACCTTGAACAAGAAAAGAAGGTCGTCGCGTATAATTCGAAAAAATTCGGGATCGACAAATATCTGTATATTCTGAGCGACGACGAACACAAAGACATTTCATCAACGAAAGCCCGCGAAGTGGCGGAGGGATTGAATCTTGAGGAATTGGCGCGTTTCGTTTCTCCTTTGGCGATATCTGCGCTGCTCGAAAAAGTTCTTGATATAAAAAATCTTTTTATGGTTGTGGGTCGTCCGGGTTCAGGAAAATCGACGTTCTTGAAAATGCTCGCGGAAGAAAATGCGGTGAATATCCACATCAATACCGACGAATTCAACAAAAAATTGATGCCGTTGATCTCAAAAAGTTTTCCCGGGAAAGACGTATACGGTATCGTGCTGGAACGCGAAAACGAACTTTTGGAAGTAATAACCAGTCCCTGGCTCGAGCTTCTAAAAAAAGCGCTCAGGACCGTTCCGAAGCAAACAAACGTTTTTGTCGAGATACCCTATGGGCTGGAAGCGAATAAATCAATGTTTCAATATCTCGGCGGAAAAGTCTTGTATGTCGGTTGCGAAGAAGTGGAAACGAACAAAAGAAGGAATGATGCGCGAGGAACGCCAAACATCGAAGGCTTCATCGAAAAAATTCCGGGAAAAGAAGAGTCGGAGATCATTGCGAAAAATAACGGTCTGCGATTGACGGTAATTAATACTGATGGTTCGCTTGATAAACTTTCGGAAAATGCTAGTCTTTTCAACAGAAATATCTGTGAGGAGAAATTGAAATGATAGAAATATTCATACCGATCGTTCTTGGGCACTTCGTTGCGGATTACCTGTTTCAAAACCGAGAAATGGCAATACGAAAATCGGAAAAGGGTTTGATCGGGTTCCTGTGGTGTTTCGTGCCTTGCGTTATCTATACGGCGACCATTTGCGCTTTTTTGCAGACGCTTGACCCGATGATGATGTTTCTCGTATTTATGAGCCATTTCCCGATTGACCGTTGGTCGCTCGCCGGAAAATGGCTGCGGTTCATCGGCGGAAGAGACATTCTTGCTGCGTACAATTCGGTAAAAAAATATCGCGAGATCGACCTCTCGTTTTCGTGTCTGGTTTACGCGATTGCGGATAATACCATGCACCTGGTTTTGCTCTATTGGATGACGCTGTACCTGTTTTAAATACAAATCGAGACTATTGAAAGTCTCGATTTTTTATAAATATTTATTGGTACTCCAGTGGGCCAAGATAAGTATGATAATTTTTTACCAGTTCGGCAACCCGACCCTTGTATTCGCTTGGCAGACCAATCCTCCTATTATAATAATCCAACACATTAGCCGTACATTCCGGGCAAATACACAGATTACCTTCTTGTGATATTTTGTATCGCGTTGTAATTTCTTCGATCTTCTTTTTAATGGGATCCCACGCCGGTGCCAGTTTTTCCCTATTTTCAATATGCATCGGTACGGAATTCAAGAAATCTATAAAATCAGCACTCGGAAATTCGCTTATAAACCTCGCATCTTCTCCGTCTTCCCACGCCTTTTCTCCGCCCCATACTTTTTTCTGTTGTTCTGTTGCGTGGAAAATTTTATCGCCGTTTTCGGTGATCGCATATTCAGCACCGCCTTTTAACAGGTCGGCATCGGAAATTGTCCGAGATTTTTCTATTTGAGCTATTTCTTCCGGCGAAAATTGTTTCGATGGTTCTTCCATAAATTTCTATTTTACGTTGGTAATAGTTCTATTATATTACTGAATGAGATTGTTTGTATACTAAATATGGGGAAAAAAGGTCTTATATCCCTTCAAATTCCCGTAAAAGTTTGATGCCGTTCTCGTACGTGTCGAACATGAACATTTTGGATGCCAAAATTCGTTTTTTTTGCTGCACGTCAATATCGGTATCTTTGTTGCTTCCGAGGATGTCGAGAAATTCGTCGAGCGGAATGTTATGCTCGCCGACTTTGTAAGCGGAAATGATGAACTCGCGGAATCGTTCCATATCCTGAGGAAGGCCGACGGTGCTCCAGTTTGCAAGCGCCGCGAATTGTTCGAGAAGACTTTTTGTTTGCTGTGACATGAGGAGTATACTATTAAAATTTTTAGTTTTTTTAGGGTTGTTGATTGTATTACTTGTTTTTTGTAATAAGCAAAAATCCGGTTTTCGGCAATATCGTATGTGTTACGTTCAAATTTTGTAGAAATTCCATGCCATCCGCGCCGATGTCAGTAAGCAAAAGTTTCCCGCCGTTCTTTAGTATCCTAACGTCTTCGGAGACAAAACTCTCAAGATCATTTTTGTTTTTTTTGAGATATCCGGCTACGCCGACTTCGTAAACGAAATGGAAAAAATTGTCGGCGAACGGCATTTTTCTTATGTCAGCCTCTTTCAAGATTACATTATCGGTTGATTCTTCCCGAAGATCTTTGTCGACTCCGATGGCAATAATTTTTTCTTTATATTTTTCTTTCAACTCGCGTATGGCGGTTCCATTCTCTCCGCAGCCGGCATCTAAAATGACTATAGACTCATTCGGAAATTGAAGTATTTCTTCGTTAATGATCTCTTCCATGATTGTTTTGGGAAAGCCAAAACTCTCGAGGCTGCGATTACTGAGAGAATCAAACTTTTTATGAAAAATATGCCAAATAAATTTTTGACCTTCGGGAGACAGGTCCTCAGTTAAATCTACAATATCGTCCATCTCTACCAAATACGAAGGAACGAAACCGATAAATTTATTAAGAAACGACGGGTCTGACAGGAGTTTTTCCTTTAAGTCTTCGGGTATATCGATTCCCAGCTCGGGATTCTTAAAAGATTCCGACATAATATGGCAAAAAGTATCCAGAACCGTCAATTTCTCATCTTTGCTTAAATCTTCTTTCTGCAAAAGTTTTTCGCATCGTTCTTTTAAAAAATCATACGTTTCATATCCTTTGGGTATATCTGCGGTAAAAAATGTGCGAACAGAATCCGCGTCGAGTCGATCCGTACCTTCTTTTTCTCCGAAATTCTGAACTTTTCCACCTTTACCGAGGATTGATCCGTTTGGGAAATTAATCTCATTTGAAACGGGAAAAGCCGACATATCTTTCGAATTGATCGAGAAGGAGCTTAATATTTGTCGTTCGTCATCCGCAGAAATTTCATTTGTGGTTCGGTCCGCCAGAGCAACTTTTTCGTCGATGTTTTCTTGGGTTTGCAAAATCGCCGAAAAACCATCTTTTTCCGTGGCGGATGTCTGACTTTGCTCTTTTTTCTTATCAGGCACTGCGGTTGCGAAACTAAAATTCGGATTTTCCTTTTCGATCTTCTGTTTTTTTTCTTCGCTCAGTTCTTCTCCTCCGATGGATACTTTTCCTGCAAAATTAAATTCCGGACTTTTCATAAAAGGTGCGTATCTTTTGTTAAGTTGTAATGCGGATCGCGGTTACAGACGGCAAGCCCCGTAAAAGTATTTTAGCATATTTGTTGCATGTGTGACCACCACCGTCGCCATGTCTGGTTTTTTTAGATAAGTTTTTATTCTATAATTTGTCTTTGCTTGTTTTTTCTTCATCAAAATCACCGTCGGAAAAGAAAAAACACATGCAAAAATAATGAAAGTTTGCTACTATACAATGATGAAAAACATTACACAAGTTATTTCGCTGTTATTTACATTGCTGTTTCTCGTTCCCGCTAGTTCTTTTGCTGCGACGCGGTCGCTTTATTTCGGGCTTTCGGGAAGCGATGTGGTCGTCCTACAAAATCAGCTTATTGCAAAAGGGTTTCTTTCTGCCGGAAAAAATACGGGATATTTCGGTACACTCACACAAACGGCTGTTCAAAAATTTCAGTGCGCCAACTCCATCGTTTGCTCGGTAGCTACCGCCGGATACGGTGTCTACGGTCCCATGACCCGCGCGGCGATGCTTTCGGGAAGTGGCGGCGCTTCGGTCGTCACGACTTCCGTTACTGTTACGCCGAAGAGTCCGCTTGAATTTTCCGGATGGATCCCGTATTGGCGCACGGTAACCGGTACGAACGATGTCTTACCGCATCTTTCGCAACTGACGAGTGTAATGCCGTTTGGTTATACAGTAAAAGATGACGGCACGCTGAGTGATACCGCCAAACTTTCCGAACAGTCCTGGAAGAGTTTTATTGCCGCCGCAAAAAACAATAAAGTGAGAGTTGTCCCGACCGTGATGTGGGGAAACGGCGAAAAGATCCACGAAATACTCAGCAATGGAACAACGCGCGTCGCACTCGAAGATGAAATAGCTGCTCTGGTAAAGGAAAACGGTTTCGACGGCATCGATATAGACTTTGAAGGAAAAAAGCACGAGACGAAAGATTATTTTTCAACATTCCTCAGAGGGTTATATCAGCGAATGGGAAATAAATGGGTTTACTGCACTATCGAATCCCGAACGCCGGTCGAGGATCGTTTCAGTGCCGGTGCGATCATTCCCGCCGATGCGACCGACTATGCCAACGACTATGTCGAGATGAACAAATATTGCGACCGCGTGGAGATCATGGCGTACGATCAAGGCACTGTGGATGTGCGTCTCAATAAAGCTCGGACGGCACCCTATGCTCCGAATGCCGATTTGGAATGGGTGGAGTCTTTGGTGACTTTGGCATCGAAAAGCATCGCAAAAAACAAACTAGTGATCGGTGTTCCCACTTATGGCTATGAATATTCCGTGACACCGGCTTTGGGCGGAGGGTATACCTACAAGGTACTTTGGCCGTTTAACGTGAATTATGGGTTGGATATCGCCAGCAAACTTCATATTACGCCCACCCGAAACAATGCCGGAGAAATGGGCTTCACCTACGATCCGAACTTGCTCAATGCGACCGCGCCCACAGGAAGTGAGACAACAGAGACGCAGCAAACCGTTGCTTCTTCCACTGTTGTTCAAAACAGCGGATCGCAAGTAAATGTTTCGTCGTTCAATTATCTTTCTTGGAGCGACGCCAAGGCTATCGCTGACAAAGTCGCTCTCGCAAGAAAACTCGGAGTGCGAGGCGTCGCCGTCTTCAAATTCGACGGAGGCGAGGATCCGGCGATGTGGGGCGTGTTGAAGTAGAATAGGCATGTCAACGACGGTTGTTTCAATAAAAAAAGTCCATATGGACTTTTTTTGTGAAGTATAGGACGATGTTGGAACTTTTTTGTTGATGGATCAAACGTTGATAAAACAATTACAAAAAAAATACGATGATGAATCACCGTATTTTTGAAATCAATTTTTTGACAATCTCTAAAATGCTATGAACTCAAGCCTAATGAGTCTGACGCTTTTTTTGCTTCAGCTAAGCCCGTTGAGATCTTAGCTAATTTTTCGATGTCACCAAGCATCCTTTCTTCGGAAAAGTCCCCGTCAGATTTCATTTTATCAACCATAACCATTGCTGCTTTTTTATGAGATTCAGCCATTTTTAAAACAAAATCGCTATATGGATGTCCGCAATGCACGCATTTATTACCGCAGTCCAAAAGATCACTACCGCATTTTTCACAACTTACACCAATCATGATCATTTCAATATCTCCTTAAAAATGAGTTTCAACACCAAACAAAATCTCTGCCGTATTCTGTTCCGTCATTATGTTACCACGATATTCAAAAAATAGCAACTACACGCGTTTTTTTGTAACTGAAGCGCAACGGAAACGGGGATAGCCACGACCAATTTCGTTTTGATACATTTAGCAAGGAAAATAATACAATTTCTTTGTTCACCACATAACAACAATATTGTGTGGAAAAAACAAAAAATGGTATTTGTGGTCGGAAAAGATACGATTTGATATAATTTCCTTATGGGAAATTTTTCAAAAGAGGAACTGGAAGAAGCTTCGCGTGCTCTTACTTCAACGATTGGGAAGTGTGAAAAAGTGCAACCAAAATTAAAGGAGGGGACTTCTCAACATACGTTACTGGTGCGCAGAATAAAAGCGTTGTGTATTGCAGTGGTGCTTATTGAAAGAGAGTTGGGAGGATTAAATTGAGGGAGGGAATTTCTTCCATTACATGGACGGTGCGGGTTTCCTATCTCACTTCGCCCTCAACGGGCTCGTTGCGATATATTCAACCCCTTCGAATCCCCCACGAAAGACAAGCAGTTGTCTTTCTCCTCTCCGCCAACATAAAAATAGCCCATCGTTTTGGGCTATTTTTATGTTGGCGGAGAGGGAGGGATTCGAACCCTCGAGGGATTTTACTCCCTGCCACGTTAGCAGTGTGGTGGTTTCGACCAGACTCACCCACCTCTCCTTGCATATTCGATTACTCTTATATATATCATAAAAAATAAGAAATTGCCATAACCCGCACCAAATTCGAAATCCGAAGCACAAAATCCGAAACAAATTCAAATGTTAAAAATTATATAAATCCAAAACAACGACGGCGGGTATAATGTTTTGAGTTTTTGGTTTTGAATTCGTTTCGGATTTTGTGCTTCGGATTTCGAGTTTTACGCCCGCGGTGCGGGTTTTGCGTTGTTTTTGGTTTGAAGCAGCATTATACTTACTTTATGAAACTACCTCATTTTTTGTCGCGGCGACATACTCTTTTTTCTGTTTTTTCTGACAGCAAAATATTTTTTGTAAACTTCGGACTTCTTATCCTCTTTTTCGTTCTCTTTCTGCCGTTTCTTGGGCGAGCGGTTTCGTTTTATGATCAAGACGCCGTGTGGCGCGGATCGGTGAGGGTTGAAGGGGGTATAGCCAATGACGCGAAATACGTAGGAACGCAGACATCGGAAATTGCGCGTATTTCCGATGTTGTGACCTTCATACAAAACGGCAACGTTTTAAATCTCCTTTCTGTTTTACAGGATGAGGCGAAAAATAAGAAACTGTCAGGAGTTATTGCTATTGGAGACGACGGCGTGGTTATTGCGCGAACGGTCATGGTGGCGGAGCGCGGAGATTATTTTTTTGACACTAATCCGGTCGGTCGGAAGCTCGCGAACAAAGAAGAAACAACTTCGGTCGAGAGGCTTATGGCGTGGCCGCTCGGTATTGAGTCCGGACGTCTGATAGATCGCGGGGGAGAAACGGTCGGGGCGGTTGTCGGGACTCTCTTTCTCGACGATGCCTACGCTCAGAGCTTAAAAGAAAAATATATTCCCGAAGATGCCGAGATTATCTTTTATTCGAATGAAAAGGGAATAGCAGGAACGACATTTGATCCGTCATTGAAACAGATACTTGATGCGAATTTGAACACGGGGACGCGGTGGACCTCGTGGATAGATAAAGGCTATACGTTCAGAATCGGAGATACTGACTATGTTGCAAAAGATTTTTCCTTGGCAGGTGTTGAATCCGCCTCAAATACGGGATCCGGCACAACGAAGGAGGAAACGGGGAAGGCTGTCGTTTTTTATCCGCTGCATCATACACTAATCAGTGCTGTCGCCGGTTTATCGGCCGTGGTTTTGTTCGTTATTTTCTTTGTTTGCTTGCGTTTAATTCGTAAAAAAGACTTTTGTAAAAGTTTTTTCTTCATTCTTTTTCTCTGTTGTGTCTTGGTTTTCGGGGTTGTCTTTTCTTCGACCGTTATTCTTTTGAATCAAAATGTTGTCATGATCTTGAAGACGCCGTATACAATTTACAATACAGTACTGGAGCTTGAACCATCTTCGGGGCTCTTTGATAGAGGGTCGGAGCACCGCATAGCCATTCGGGCGATAACGGGAGGCGAAGCGATTAATGCGGTGAATATTGAACTATCGTATGATCCAGCAAAGATCGAGATTAACGATATCATTACCGTAAACTCGTTTTGCGACTCCGATCTTTTTATCGAAAAGGGCGTTGATAAACAAAACGGAAAAGTGAAGATCTCCTGTGGTGTAAAATTCCCGGGCTTTCTCGGCGGAACGGGGATCGTTGCGGAACTTGGCATACAGCCGCTCGGCGAAAGTCAAACGAGTCTTCGTTTTGATGGCGAGACGCGGGTACTGGCGAGTGACGGACTGGGGACTGACGTGCTTCGGCAGTCGATCGGCGGGAGTTATCAATTTGTGGAGAGTAAAAAAGCGCCCGGAGATATGAGCGTAACAGTCTATTCACCGACCCACCCAAATGCTGAGCGCTGGTATGGGAAAAATACCGTTCGATTTACTTGGAGAGGAATGGACGGGGCTCGATATGCGTATTCGCTGGATAAAGAAAGTACGTCAACCTATCTTTCTCTCAATAGCGCAACAAAAAGTAATGAGGCTGTATTTTTGAATCTGGCGGATGGCATATATTATTTCCACATTGCAGAGATAATAAACGAAAGCGGAAAACTTGGCACGGCAACCACAAAAAAAGTCATGATCGACACGACGCCGCCCGACGTGCCAAAAATCGCGGCCAGCGAGCCGACTATTGCGGCCGGGCAGGTTGAACGGGTGGAATTTTCGAGCAAAGATGCGTTAAGTGGTCTGCAAAAAAACTTTTATGTAAAATTCAACGGCGGAATGTTCCTTCCTGTCGCTTCACCGCTTATTATCTCGTATCCGAAAGGGCGACACATGATCATCGTCCGAGCGTTCGATAACGCCGGAAATTATGCGGACGGGAGCATGCAGATCAATGCATATTAAAGAGCGAGATAAAATACCCGAAATCAGAAATTTTCGGGTATTTTTTTTGCGTGTTCATTCACTTCTTGATATTATTGTCTATATGAAAGAAAATTTTGAATCGGCGCTTCGGGCGGTGCGGGATGTGGCAAAAACGTCTCCAATGAAGACGAAGCCGGGTGTTTTGCAAGAAATCGGCGTTTCAATGCAACGAACCGAAAAAGAGGAAAACATCACCGGGCTTGAAGAAATGATCCCGCTTGCTTCGCGACTCAGTGTTTTTGAAGTACAAAAAGAAAAACAACGAGTTTTGCGTTGGCTTCATGAACAACTTCGCACCATTGATAATGAGGAAGGTGTTGAAAGTTTTAATCATCGCAACGAACCGTATGAAGTGGATAAAGACCTTGAAACAGCTTTTCCTGACGGAAGGATGGCAAAAGTTACGGCGGGGGATATTGTTACTGATGGAGAGTGGGGTACGGAGTATCGATTATTACCCGAGGTTGATAGAAAGATAAAAAAGAAGTTTGTCGTGGCTGAAGCGAAGCGCGAGGTAATGAAGCTGCTCAATAAACAGATCGGCATTACGGAATCTCAAAGAGATATCCCGAAATGGATGGATGGCGACCTGAAATCGCACATGCAGCATATAAAGGAGATATACAAGACCGTACTGGATCAGGACAAAGAGGGAATGGTACAGCAGGGATTGATAGCGGAAAAAATGGTAAAAACTTATTTTGAAAAATATCCGATTGATCATGACACCTCGTTTGTTTTTGGAGAAGCTGATTCTTCCGATGATATAGAAAGGAAAATAGATTTTTTTATTCACAAAAGGATGAACTCTCGCACCAGGGGGGTGAGAGCGGAAGGATCCGATAAAGATGAAGATTATGGCGTTCAGTTTACCATAAATCCGAGCGTGACCAAGCATAAATTGGAACAGATCAAAAAATCCAAAAAAGACTTCGGGATGAAAGACGTTGATGATATTGTTCTGGTGACTATACCCCTTCAGCAATCAAAAGATATTTACGACCGGTGGCAACAAGCGGGAAGACCCCCCGGCGGACCGGAAAAATTATGGAAAGAAGCAACACAGGAAAGAATTTTTCGCGGAGTTCTCAATGGTTTTTTTAAGAAAAAAGAAATTGACGATATGTGGAACGGGGATATTGTTTCGGATGAAGAAAAGATCGAGGAATTGAAGCAAAAAATTGAAAATGGAATAGGGTACACGAGCGGAAGCGCGCCGATGGAAAGAACGCCGGAACCTCAAATGTCGGCGAAAGAACTCGCGCAACAAGCGGAGGAACTCCTTCGCAAAAATCAAAAAACGCGAATACCGGAGGAGGGTGGAAAAGAAAATTTGGATAAATTCAAAAAACGTTTCGGCGAACATCCGTTTATCAGTACAAGAAAATTGAAGTAGCATTTTTGCGTGGAATTTGGTAATGTTGTTATTGAGTATAAGGGTGTATATATACGTAAACACGCTTGCCCTGCGTAGCGAGAGCAGTGCACGGGCCCGGGTGGCGAAATTGGTAGACGCGTACGCTTCAGGTGCGTATGTAGCAATACATGGAGGTTCAAGTCCTCTCCCGGGCACTATACAAAAAAAGACTTTTTTCCAGGTCTTTTTTTTGTACAGTGCCCGGGAAGTAAGACGCCTGCGCGTCTTACGTGAGGACTTGAAGATGTTGAGCATGTCGTAACGAGCCCGTCGAGGGCGAAGTGAGACGCGAAACATGTACCGCTCCTGTAAGGAGAAAGATTCCTATCCCGGGCACAAAAACATCCGCTTCTGCGGATTTTTTTGCAACAGTAACGGCATTTTCATTTTTCGGGTATACTTAAAAAATATGTCATGGATAACATTTCCCGAAGATCGGGCTCGTGAGCTTAAAAAACTTGTGAAAAAAGAAGAAAAGCTTGGGGTGTTGAAAACGCCGCGTATTATTGATGCGTTTCTTTCTGTCGACCGCGCGGAATTTGTCCCGGAAGACTTGAAAGTGTTCGCGTATGCTGATGAACCGCAACCGCTTCCCGGTGGGCAAACTATTTCTCAGCCGTATACGGTGGCTTTTATGCTTGAGCTTTTGTCGCCGAAAGAAGACAATCGAATAATGGACGTGGGGTACGGTTCCGGTTGGTCATCGGCTCTTTTGGCTTACATTGTCGGAGAGAAAGGGCACGTGCATGCGCTTGAGATCGTTCCGGAACTTTGTCTGTTTGGAAAGATGAACGTGGAAAAATTTCCCGAGCTTTTTTCTCGCATCGATTTTTATTGCAAAAGCGCGACCGATGGATTGCTGAAGGTTGGTGGCTTTGACGGTATTATTTCCGCTGCAGCTCTCGAAAGCGTCCCGAAAGCATGGCGCGAACAATTAAAAACCGGCGGACGGATCGTGTATCCGCTCGGCGATTCTCTTTGGCTTGAAGTAAAACAAAAAGATGGCAGTTTTGAAAAGAAAGAATATCCGGGATTTGTTTTTGTGCCGTATAAATAGTCCAATAAACAAAACTGACATAATGGCGATTACACTTACTTTTGTCGCTTCTTGTCCTTTGTTTCACTGGACTCGAATAAATAATTTTCGGTAACAGTTTCATCGAGTAATGTAGTATCTCGCCACACCCTAAAAATACCGCCATATATGTGTGCACATTATCACGTCTAGTTGACGTAAAATCAAATATAATATATAATACACGCATATGGTATGGTTATTATCTATCCATTAATCTTGTATATTGAAAAGGGGTATAGAGAATGAAAAATGAAACAAAAGAAATGATAAAGAATATTGGCGTTGTATTTGGCTGCATTACTGTATACATCTCCATAATAGCGGTGTGGGTAGCAATATGGTCATCCTTATTTCCCTCTTTGGTTTTTCCGTTAACAATACTGTCTTGGATTGCAACAGTAAGTGTGTTTTACTTTTGTTTGCGCCAGTGCGACATTTATCGTTTCAAGCGATTCATGGCGAATCATAAAAATGAAATACCGCAAAGTGCTCAAGCTTATTATTGCTGGTTTCCTACAGAAGCCGGCGAAATGATAGATTTTGATAAGGGGGTTATTCAATTCCAAAAAGAAAAATTGACTTGCAAAAGCCGGATGGCGTTCAATTCAATTCAACGCAGTTGCAAAAAAAGCAATCCCGCTTTTCAAGAGATGATTTGTCGTATTAGCGGAGAAGTGCCGAGAAACGGCATTGTTCTTTAATTTAGTAGAAAAGGGACTCGCAAAGCTGGGCCCTTTTTTTATAGTCTCGGTCGGGGTTGGGTTAACACCCCCCCCGCCCTCGTCAAACAGCAGGATTTTGTGATAAAATAGAGCTATGAATAAGGCTGATATTTCAAAATATATGGGGCTCGTCTCTTTTGTGGTTGGGCTCATTCTTTTTGCTCAACAATATATTCTGTGGATCAAAGACGAACGCGGTGTGTCTGTGACTCTCTCGTCGCTGGTTTCCGGTATCATGAATTCTCGGTTTATCGGTTATTTTAAGTATCTTTATAATACGGCACCCCTTTCACTTCTTCTCATTTGTGTTGGCCTTCTTCTCTTTTTTTACGGCCGTTTCCGCGAGCGGTTTCCGGCGTGACGGTAACCAAAATCATCTTTTTCAGTTATACTATTTATACGGACTTGCTTAACAGTCCGTATTTCAATTCTTTATGATTCAAGCGGCGATATTTGATATGGACGGGCTTCTTATCGACTCTGAGCCTATTTGGCGCGAAGTAGAGCGAGAAGTGTTTGGGAAACTCGGTATTGATCTGACGGACGAAAAAGGGAAAGAAACGATGGGTCTTCGGGTGGACCATGTCGTGGAATTTTGGTATCATACAAAACCATGGAGCGGTCCAAACTGTAAAGATGTGGAAAATGAAATTTATGAAAAAGTGATCGCGACGGTTCGACAAAAAGGAGTTGCCAGAAAGGGAGTAAAAGAGGTTTTAGAATTTGTAAAAGGAAAAGGGGTAAAAATGGCGATTGCTTCATCTTCCTCGATGTCGCTCATTACGGCGGTTCTCCAACATTTGCAGATCGAAAAATATTTTGAAGCCGTGTATTCCGCTGAATTTGAAGAATACGGTAAGCCACACCCCGCCGTCTATCTTACTACGGCGAAAATGCTCGACGTGCCGGTAAAAAATTGCATCGCTTTTGAGGATTCTTTTAACGGATTGCTTGCGGCAAAAGCGGCGAGAATGAAATGCGTGTGTGTTCCCGACGAATCACTTGTGGGGAGCCAAAAATTGGGGATTGCGGATGTCGTCCTTTTTTCGCTTTCAGATTTTAACGAAGAGATATGGAAAAAGATAGAAAATTAATTATGAATAACAAAATACGACCGGTAAAAGTTCGTACGTGGCTCGAGATTGAACGCGGGGCAATGGAAAATAATTACAACGTTTTTCGCAGTGTCACTAAACCGGAAACTAAGCTGATGGCTATCGTGAAATCGAACGCGTATGGAAACGAGCTTGTCGGATTTTCTCGCGTAGTGGATCAGTTCGGCGCGGATGCTTTCGGCGTGGATTCTATCACGGAAGGGCTTGCTCTCCGCGAAGCGGGAATTACGAAACCAATCCTTGTGCTTGGTTTTACGATTCCTGAAAACGTCCCGATCGCATATGAAAAAAACATCAGCATTACCCTTTCTTCTTTCGATGCGCTTCATTATTTGATAAAAGAACAGACGCCGATCAAAGTGCACGTCAAGATCGATTCCGGAATGCATCGGCAAGGATTTTACCCGCACGAAATGGGAAAGCTTGCCGGCATGCTCATAAAAGCGAGACATATTACCGTGGAGGGGATGTATACGCACTTCGCAAATGCGAAAAATCCGAAATACTCCAAAGATACCGACGCTCAGGCAAAAAACTTCGAGAAAGCGGTTGCCGTATTCAAGAAGAACGGATTTTCATTTTTGAAACACGCAAGTGCAACTTCCGGGACGATTCTTTTTCCGCAGTACCATTATGATATGGTACGCGTCGGTATCGGTCTGCACGGACTGTGGCCGTCAAAAGAAGTAAAAAAAGCGAGCGAATCATATGTAAAACTTTCGCCCATTCTCACATGGAAAACGGTGGTATCTGAAGTGAAAACCGTGAAAAAGGGTGAGGGAATCGGCTACGATTTTACTGAAGTGTTAAAAAGAAACACACAAGTTGTAATCTGCCCGATCGGATATTGGCATGGGTATCCGAGAGTCCTATCTTCTTCCGGTCACGTGCTTATTCACGGAAAACGTGCGAGAGTTCTCGGCCGAGTGGCGATGGATATGATTGTGGTTGATGTCACCGGTATCAAAGATGTGAAAATGGGCGACGAAGTGGTCTTGATCGGAAGGTCCGGCAACGAAGAGGTCACCGCCGACGAATTCGCTGCGCTTTGCAAGACGAGTAATTATGAAGTAATGACAAGGATCAACCCGAAGATACAAAGAGTTTTTATATAAGATTCGAGTTTCGAATTTAAAAAAAGAGAGCCATATCCGGCTCTCTTTGTGGTTTAGTGAACTTATTTCGTTCCTCCGGCATATCCGCGTGACGGACTGCCGTATATTTTGGTGTAACCGTTTTTGGGTCCCCAGGTTTTCATGAAATACTCGAGGGTTTCCTCGCCTATGTCTCCGCACAGGTGATGACGTTCGGTCGTTTCGCCTTCTTTGTCATGCACATGAATGACGACTGGCACCCCGTCGAGAACCGCCGCCACTTGCGCTGTTAAATAAGGTAGGGTGTACCCGATACCGGTGTTTTCCTGAAGGTCATATATTGCTTCTCCTCCTATCTTGATGATTGGGGAGGAAAGTATTTTTTTTCGAAATTCCTCGGTTGATGCGGAAACTTCTCCCATGGTTTTCTTTGTCGCGTTGACGATAGATTCCAACTTCACCTGAAGCACTTCTTCCGTGGTTACTCCAGGGCATTCTCCCTTCATTGCCGCGTTGTAACAATGGTCCATCGCCGCAAGGATAAGGTCTTTGTGCCCCGGTTTCGGTTGTGGAAGTCCAAGATGCGCGTAGACTTGCCCGATAGAAGACGCTTCCCAATATAAGAGAGGACCTTTTCCGTATCCCGGATCGCCCGGACGGTGATGGTCGAATCTCTTGATTAGAAATCCGCATTCCATAAAGATAACTTTTGCCCCGGGAGGAATATCTTCTTCGTTGTCCGCTTCATACGCATTCGCCGCATGAACGGGGACGCCGCCTTTTTTCGCTTGAATAACCGTTTTTCCCTCCAAGGTAAGAATATCAATAGCCCGCTCCATTTCCGGGTCTTTCGCCCCTGCGAGGTAAACTGTTTTCGCCATTGTTATTTCTCCAAAGTAATTAGAGTAATAGATCTTAGCTGAGGCGGGTAAAGCTCTTTGCTAGTGTCCGCAACAGATCGGTAGTCGGCACTGGAACTCATTGTTCTTGCCGGATAAAAAAGATACAGATTATAGAGTTTTTCTCCGTAACGAAACAGAGATTTTACGTGTCTACCTATCTCTTTTTCATCTCCGTATTGTGGAACGCTGTTTATCATTTCGTCGTGAAATGTTTCGATCGTTTCGCCTTCCGCAAACAGGACTGGAAGAAATTCCTGATCGATAAACTTCGGTTGAAAAAGATTGTTGATTGTTGCTAATTCGGGATTATCCCGGAGGATGTCCATGATCGCCATCGGTGTTGTTGTATGGTTTGTTTCTTTCATTTTACTTCTCCTTGGTTGTGTTTTTAGACCAAATTTGCAGAATTTTTTTCACATCTTCTGCCGTGCATGTATACCCGTACCTCTTGTAACGCATGAATCTTTCAAAACATGCCTGCGGATAGATTACGTTTTTTAACTTCATTTTCTTGTCCGCGATCGCTGTTTCGTACCCGTCGGGAAGTGTAAATTTTCCGTTCGAATAACACCCTGCCGCGATATCGAAATCAGCTTGTTCCATGCAGTCTTGCAAGGATGTGCACTCCTCTTCAAAAATGAGATCTATCGGCGGATCATGGTCGGTTATTGTGTAAACTCCTTCCGCTTTCTTTACGACCTCGAATTGAGTGATCAATGTTTCATATCGCTCGCGGTCAAAAAAGAAAATATCAATATCTCTCGGCTGCGTATTTTCATAATACGATCGTATGGCACCGCCGACAATGGCGGCTTTTCCCGTTTCGACTGCCTCCCCCAGAATTTCGGGGATGTCGAATGTTGCTGGTTTCATGTTTAGTCCTTATTTCTATAGTGTCAAAAAGCTTTCACTACTCTAGCATAATATACACAAATTGTCAAAGTTTTTCAAAAAAAGGATCTCGATTGATTTCCCGTTTTTCTTGGTGTATTCTTATTCGAGTGATCGTGTTTTGTCCTTTTTGGAGGGATATATGGGATATTCATTTTTGACTCAGATGTTGGGCGTTTTTGGTGTAGGGTTTTTTATTGCCGGTCTGTTATTTTCTGTTCCATGCCTGTTTTGGCGGCAAAAATGGAAATGGATACTTTCCTCGCTTTGTTTCGTCGGTTCCGCGGGGTCGTTTCTTTATTTGTCATTTGTAACTCCATGGTTCGGTATGGATGTGGTTATAATGGTTCTTTTTAATATAGTATTCTTTTTCATCTACGAATGGGTCGGCTGGAATTCGAAAAAATAACAAGCAAACACCCTCCCGAATTTCGGAAGGGTGTCTTTTTTACTATTTTTAGTGTACGGTAAATTCTTTAAAACCGTACTCGCATTTAGGATGTTCGGCTGAATTCATGAGCCTGAGCTACTTCCGGGCTTTTTCGTAAGTATCAACAACGTCAATAATTACTCGCCCGCCGAAATAGATATCTTTGAATAGTATGAATACACTGGTGGTCATTATTTTCTCTCCGTTCCTTTCATTTTTAAAATTGCTTCTTTCTCCTTTTTTCTTTGCTCTTTTTTCTTTAGATGTTTCTCTTTCTCTCTCATCTCCAAAATTTTCGACAATTCGATCGCTTTTTGGTTCATGACCAAGAGGTTTTCAAGATATTCGGTTTCTTTGATATTTTCATCCCGGTTTTTTGAAAGAATTCTTAAAAACATCTCGAGCATGTTCTTATCGACCGAAACCGCCCCGTTTTCTTTGGGGAAAGCATCGTGCTCGGTGTATTCGTCGAACGGATACAGATTTTTTATGCCTAGCATAATAAGATCGGAATCGGCGTGTTCGTCCAGCGGTTCAAAATATTTGAGCAGTTGGGACATCCACGGCATGTGAAAGGCGCGAAGCCGTCTCTCTTTCGGAAGATTGAGCAGAAATTCCAACTGCGATCCGTACAGCGTCTTATCAAAATGCCACATTTCTTCGTTGTCGTAGTTATATTGCGACTGCTGCACTCGAATAGCATAATGCCACTCGGCTGAATATATTTGTCCGAAGTCATCGTCTTCACACAATTCTTTCTGTTTTAACACATATATCCTCATCAGTTCGTCGAAGAAAAATTTCTCCTCGATAGTAACTTCTGAAGTAAGTATTCGTTCAAAAATATCAAAGGCGTTGGATTGATTTTTCTCTTTGGTGGAAATATATTCAATATTTGCCGCAATATCTTTAAACACCTCAAGGTGCGAGTCCGGACTGCATTTTCTGACCAATCCGGCCATTATTGCCGTCCATCCGTAGAGGGGAGAAAATATTCTCTTTTTTCTCGTATTGTCGGCAGTTTTCTCGTACTCTTTTGAGAGAAAACGCGCGAGGGTTACCATCATATCGGCAAGTCGCATGCTTTCAATAAAGGGAAGTGCGTCACGATACCTGAATTCATCACACCGATGCACGCAGATATTTTCCATACCCCAATTTTTCGGATAGAATTCCGGTTGATTCGGAGCCATCAAAATAAATAACGCACGCATTCTGAAGTCTTCGAGTGCCTCTTCGTCGGCAAAGATATTCCAGAAATCGTCAATGGAAACCGACCAATCTCTTCCCTCCAGTGAACGGTACCATTGCGTCCAGAGATCATCATTTTTTCTGTTAAAGAACGAATGAATGTTTTCAATTTTCAAATTACTCATATATATCTCCTGTGGTTTTCGGTAGGGTTTTATCTCCGATTTCATAATAAAACGCGGGAATGGTTTTGTCACAAGTGTTTACTTTTTTCCAGCCTGCTCAAAATAGGTTGAAAAGATAAGTTTATTCTGATATAATTTGTTGAAATACAATCAACATTTTTATGAATAAAGATCGAATCATCAAAAATCTTCAGGAATTCGGACTTTCCGACAAAGAAAGCCGCTTTTATTTGGCAAATCTTTCGCTTGGACCATCCTCAATTCAGACAATCTCTCGCCTTGCGGGAATAAACAGGGCATCGGCGTACCACACGACGAGCTTGCTTCGCGGGAAAAACTTGCTCATGATGGAAACGCGCGGTCTCAAACAATTATACGTGGCGGAAGACCCGAAAAGGATCAGCGAGTTATTGAACGAGAAACAAATGGCGTTCAAAGAAACGCTTCCAGAACTTGCAAAACTTTTTCAAGGAGAAAATCGAGACAATACGGTCAAACAATACGACGGATGGCGCGCGATCCAAAGAATTTATGAAACAATTTTGGAGGAGGTGAGTATACACGAGGATTATTTCGTCATTTCCGATGATGAACGATGGTTTTCGATCGACGAAAAATATTTTCAGAAATTCACGGAAAAGCGCGGAAAGAAAAATATGAACACGTATTTAATTCTCGAAGACTCCGCCCGTGCGAGAGAACACAAAAAATTCGCACAAAACTTTCATGAGAACATCCGATTATGCGCCGGAGAAATGGGACTGAAAACAAATATCATTATCACGCCCAAAAAAGCGGTTTTCCATTCGATGGAAGAACCGATGAAAGCGCTGGTAATAGAAAATCCGTTCGTTGTTGCCGCCCTCCAGTCTGTTTTTCGCGTATTGTGGCGATTGCTGAGTGACGCCTAAAAAATGCCTCCGGTGAACCGAGGTTTCTTAACTTTGGGATCCTTGTGTATGCCATTTGTTGCGAATCCGTGCAAACGCTTCCATTTCTTCATCAAATTTCTTCGCTCCGAAGTGGTGCCACCAATGATCCACTCCTTTTTCGTATGCTCCGCGAAGATCGGTTTTGATATCGAGCGGTGTGATCGTGTACGGGGTGGTGTCTCTTCCGTCCAAACTTGTTCCTGCTCGGAGTTCCGCAAGCGTGAACATTCCCTCGTATGCCGTTCTGTATACGGCATCCGCATCTATCAGAAATTCTTCCGGCGTCCAGATCGATAGCGGCATATAATTCACGACCACGCCGTCGATTGTCACTTCGATATTATTTCTTTCCACTTTCGGATTATTTTCTGGGTGCTCCTCATTCGGATAAAACGCTTCCATAAATTTTCGTTCGCCAATCGCACCTGCTAATTTTTCCATATCTTCGACGCGGTATACTTTAAAAATGACCTGTTCGACTTTGCGTCCTTGGTGGTTTATCCTCGGAGGATATTTTTTACTCGCCGCTTTTAGCCCTTCCCAGGCAATCTTGAAAGTCTCGACATCGGTTTCAAGCGGCGCATTCGTTTCGTTGGTCGGTGAAATAGTGGTAACGTCAAGCTCGTCCACAAAGGTCCGACCTTCGGAGTTTTTTGAAAGAAGCAGATCCGCCACCGCTTCGATATCGCCGGCATTGATTGTTGTCAGTGTGAGCAGGGATGAAACTTTACCGCCGTTTTCCGGTGTTTTTACCACTTCGCGAACATGGCGGAGCCCTTTCATCGCTTGCTCATACGCCATAACCATTCGTTGTTCGTCGTGATGTTCCTCGATTCCGTCGATGGAAATATCCACCCAATCAAATTTGAATCCTTGAGGCCAAACAGAAAGGAGGTTGGTGAAGGTCCCGTTATCTATCGTTCCGAGCGCGATATCCGGGCGGTTTTTCCTGATTGTTTCGAAAATCGGAAGGTGCCACGGGCGGAGAATGCGCCCGCAAGACATAAACGCGGGATTATAATCTTTTGTTTTCTTCGGTAATTGCCCTGCCATATGAACGATTGTGCCTTGAAGATTGGAAGATTCCGAAAGCAGTTTACTGCTCATCTCTCTCCCGTATAAACAGTGTTTACATTGTAAATTGCAGGTTCGCTCAAGAATTCCCGACATAAGAAAGGGAAGTTCTTGTTTTTGAGAAAGCAACAGTTCCGAAATTCCTTTTTCATCAAGCGGAGTTCCATCAACAACCACCGGCCAATACCAGCGATTTGCGGAAGGTTTATATTCAAAATTTTCTTTTGTATCGTTTTTCATGTTAGTGTTTTTATCTCTATGAACCTTCGAGCCAAAGCTCAAATTCTCAATCGAGAGGAGGAACCGCATGTATCGGCTCCTCCCGTCGTATCGCTGTTATTAGCGAGTCACCGGATTTTTTCCCTCGGCGCGTCCGTGAGAACCGGCGTTTGCTGCGCCTTCAAGTATTTTCATGTAGGTGTTGAATTAGTCGATTAAACTTTAGCGTCCATCAACCGGCGAACCGTTTCCATTTCGTCCGCGAGAACCCGCGTTCGCCCCCTGCTCCATAATTTTCGTTTTCATTTGAGTAAGTAAGTTAAAATTATTAAGCTGGCAAATATATATTTAGCGAATGACCGGAATACCTCCGTCTGTTCTACCTCTTGATCCCGCGTTTGCGGCAGCTCCAAGTATTTTATTCATGTGAGTACGTAGTTATTTTTATAAGAAGTACAGACATCCGGCCGGAAGTCGTTTCTCTGCGGAACCTCGAACTCGCGCTCAAGATTTCGATCTACTAAACTCTGTTTCGCTCTTTTGAGCTCATCAGTACGAATACACATTCGTAGACAGAGATCCGTGTCGTGGATCATACGTATGGTAGTCATTATCGGCGTTGACCTTACCGTCTTCCTAAGTGGAAGAGATCATGAGTTATTTCCATAACCTTACCTCATAATCTTTTATACGATCTGCAAATCCTTGTCGGAGATTTACAGGAGTTGGACAGTGGCGCGCGCACCTCCGTCAACCCTCAAATTA
>Ga0172379_10002944_pt1 | contig 28428 bp, 30 predicted proteins | sample GrowelOW334metaG_FD_119756 | JGI IMG/M metagenome (GOLD analysis project Ga0172379, IMG submission 119756) | Groundwater microbial communities from an aquifer near a municipal landfill in Southern Ontario, Canada - Groundwater well OW334 metaG | ecosystem: Environmental > Aquatic > Deep...
CCATAGAGGGCGCAAGGAGCGAGCGAAGAACATAGTCGCCTATCTGAAGAAGGCGTACCCAACACCGAAAAGCGAGCTTGAGTATCGGACGCCGTTTCAATTTGTTGTTGCCGTTATTCTTTCTGCACAATGCACCGATAAGGCGGTTAATAAGTGCACCACCACTCTTTTTAAAAAATATAAGACGGCAAAAGATTTTGCGAATGCCAACGCAATGACTTTTTCTAAAGAAATTGGCGCCATTCCGTTCTTTCGTAACAAGACAAAAGCAATTATCGGTGCCGCCAAGATGGTTCAAGAAAAATATGAAGGCATCATACCGAAGACAGACACAGAACTCATTGCATTACCGGGCGTGGGGTACAAAACCGCGCACGTCGTTCTCGGCGAACTGTACGATCTGTGGGAAGGGATTCCTACCGACACACACGTGATGCGTTTCGCAAAACGTTTTGATCTTACCGACCATACTGATCTGACAAAAATATCAAAGGATTTGGAAGCGCTTATACCGAAAAAAGACTGGAAATATGTGAACAATGGTTTAGTTCTCTACGGTCGCTACGTGTGCCCGGCCCGGCCCCACGATTGTGTGGGGCACCCACTTACGAAACTCTGGCCGGCGGCGGCGAGACGTTGGTACACCCAGCACTCTTGACCTAAAATATTGAGGTGATATTGTCGCAGACAGGGTAGGTGTCGAGGCGCGACGTCTTATTCAGGGGGCCGAATTCCTCAGCGATGCGTACGCGAACGCGGGGTGCAAACTCCAGTTTAACTGCCGGCGTCACAATGGGGTCCGTGGCCTCTTCGCGGACTACTCACGCGGCCTCGACACCTATCCTTCAATTTTGTGATCTTAGATCACACCCGTCCCGGCACCTGCTGGGACTTACTTTTTACGGGCAGATATTTAGAAATACGTTAGGATATTGACGAATGGCTTCCAGACTTACTCCATCAGCACGTCGAAATTTCCGTCACGAAGTATGGAGATATTATCGCGCACACGGACGGCACTTACCGTGGAGAAAAACACATAATCAGTACCGCGTTCTTGTTTCGGAAGTGATGCTTCAACAAACGCAAGTGGAACGAGTGTTGCCGTTCTATCGCACGTTTATAAAGCGCTTTCCTACGGCGAAAACATTAGCGCAAGCCTCACTTTCTGAAGTCCTGAAGAATTGGCAGGGCCTGGGATACAATCGTCGCGCGAAAATGCTCCACACTGCCGCACAGGAACTGGAGTTCCGAAAAATCACGAACGTTTCAGAGCTTGAGGCGCTTCCGGGTGTCGGGCCGTACACGGCCCGCGCAGTTGCCGCTTTTGCCTACAATCAGGATGTCGTTCTTGTTGAAACAAATATTCGCACGGCCGTCATCCACCACTTTTTTCCAAACAAGAAAAAAGTGTCTGACAAAGAAATTGAGAAAATTTTGACGCACGTGCTTCCGAGAGGGAAGGCGCGGGAATGGTACAGCGCGCTGATGGATTATGGTGCTCATCTTAAACGTTCGGGTATTTCGCATAATACACGGAGCGTGGCGTATGCGAAGCAATCGAAGTTTGCAGGATCACTTCGCGAAGCACGGGGCGCGATTGTACGCGAGTTCACGAGGGGCACTACTTCGCACGCACGCCTCGTGAACATTTTCGGTCCTGCGCGCCGGATACAGATGAAGCAGGCGCTCGACGCACTCACCGCCGAAGGGATTGTTACTTAAAATCTCTTATCAGCAAGGTAGTTCCGACGCCAGCGAGAATAATAAATCCGCCCGTCAGAAAGAAGAACGTTGAGTAACTACCAAACATAAGAAGGACACTGCCCACCACCGGCCCGATGATGAGAGAGAGAGGCCACACGCCACGGAAGACGCCTATCGAATTAATATCGCGTTTTTCAATACGGCGGAAGAAATGCGCATCAACCATACTCTCGATGAGTGCCGCACCAACACGCGAGCTGATGAGGATCAGAGCAATCACAACGAGGGAGGTTGCCGGCGAAAGAAATGCGAGCGCCGTGAGTCCGCCGCCGGCAATAACAAATCCAGCGAACATAAGCTCTTTATCACCAAGGTAGCGATCGGCGATTATGCCGGCAGGGTACTCGATGAGTACGTAGGGCACGAGCATAACAGCGAACATCCACCCGAGGTCTGACCACGAGATACCCAGAACGTCATGCAGATACACTGGCGTGTAAAACGGCATCCATACGTAAAAGAGGTAGAGGAGAAGGTTGGCGATGGTGACGGCGGCAAGATCGCGGTTGGTCACGATAGAAGCAATAGTGTCTTTCATGTGTGCGAGCCTGGGGGTTGGACCGACAGGGAGCTGTCGTACTGCAAAAAGGATGATGATTGGGATGAGCGAAATGGCCGCGGAAAAAAAGACTCGGCCGTACGAATCAGAGGTCACCAGAAGTGCTCCGAGGAGAAGTGGCGCGGCGAGTGCGGCAACGCTCCATGCGGTGCGGAAGAGGGCCCGTACCTCACCTGTCGTGTTGACGTCGGAGACGGTCGCCTCCAAGAGAATGTCGAGCTCATACGAGAGAAAGGGCTGCATGGCTATGGTGAGGGCCATGAGAAGGACGGCGGTCACGACGCCCGGTGAAGTTGCAAGCACAAAGAGAACAAGAGTTTCGATAAGGGCGAGAGAGAGAGCAATCTTTTGAGCACCGTAGCGCGCCACGACTCCGGGAAGAAATGGGAACAACAAGAAAGCAAAGACAGCACTCCCCGCGACCACAAGACCGGTGTAGGCAACGGGCATGAATGTGGTGAGGTAGGGGAGCAGAATGATAGACACGAGGGCAGAAAAAAGGGAAAAGAAAAAATTCCCGATAGAGAGAATGGTGCGCGGATGCATGATGCCCAGAATATCACAATCCCCGCGGCGCGAAGCGCCGCGGGGATTGTGTATTTTCCACTCTTTACATCCCAATCAGCACAGGGATGACCATCGGTGCTTTGTTGGTCCGTGCGAAGAGGAACCCGGCCATCACGTCAGTCAGATTATTTTTCACATAGTCCAAGTCAATCGGATTCATATTGCGAGTGGAGTCCTCAACCGTTTTCTTGATAAGAATGCGCCCTTCGTTCAGAAGGCTCTGCGATTCACGCAGGTAGACGAAGCCGCGACTGATGATGTCGGGTGACTTGCGGAGCTTACCGGTCTTGAGGTTCACGCTCGCGATGATGACGAACATGCCGTCCTTGGCGAGTGACTGACGATCACGTATCACGACCTCCTGTATGTCGCCGATAGTGAAGCCGTCCACAACCATTTGCGCCGACGGCACCTTCTGTTTGTGCACGTTCATCCGCTCGCCGTCCTCAATATCAATGACGGTGCCGTTGTCCGGAACGATAATGTTCTCCCGCGGGAAGCCGGACTGCTCAACCGCTTTCGCGTGACAGCGGAGCATCGAGTGGTAGCCGTAGGCGGGCATGAAGAACTTCGGATGCACCTGCTTGTTGATCCACACCAGTTCTCCCGTGTTGCCGTGACCGGTTGAGTGCACGTCTGAAGAACGATAGTGAATAAGTGTGACACCGTGGCGATACAGATTGTCCTTCAACTTTTGCACGGCGATTTCGTTGCCGGGAATGACTGAAGAGGAGAGCACGATCGTGTCGCGCTCGGTGAGCGTGATGTTCTTGTGTTGTTTGGTCGCGATGCGCATCAGGGCGGCGAACTCTTCTCCTTGAGCACCCGTAGAGAGGATGACGATTTTATCCGGTGGATAATTGCCGATATCCTGTGCGGGAATGATGGTGTCTTTTTTGATTGTTAGGAGACCGGTCTTCTCGGCAATCTCCAGGTTGTTCTTTATGGAACGGCCCTCGGTGACGATTTTTTTCCCGAGCTTCTCCGCTGTTTCCATAATGTGAATCATGCGCTCAAACTGTGACGCGAAGGTGCCGATGATAAGGCGGCCGGAGACCGTCTTAATTATGTCTTCAAGCGTTTGAATAACGCGCTTCTCGGGAATAGAGAAGCCATCCTTCTCGGCGTTCGTGGAGTCGGCGATGAAGAAAATGTTTTTATCTTTGCCGATGTCACCCCACGTTTTCTGCTCCCGCTCGCTCGGTATGCCGTCATCATGGTCGAGCTTCAAGTCGCCAGTAATGACCACATTGCCTTGTGGCGTTTCAACAGAGACGCCCATAGAATCGGGAATAGAGTGCGTGACCGGGAAGAATTTCACCTTGGTAGAGCCGATGGTCACGGATTGGCCGACCTCCACAACGACGATTTCTGACTTCGGCACATCCGGATACTCTTCCTGACGCCGCTGAATCATTATGGAGGTAAGATTTTGCGTGTAGATCGGTGGCGTGCCGAAACGGGGAAGAGTGAAGGGGATGCCACCGATGTGGTCGAGGTGGCCGTGTGTAATAATCACACCCTTCACACGCTCCGCGTTTTTCTCCAAATATTTTGTATTCGGAAGAATATAATCCACACCGGGAGAGGTGTCTTCAGACACGAACTGGAAGCCAGCGTCAAAGACGAGGATGTCACCGGTTGCGCCGACCTCAACGGCGGTCATGTTGCGACCGACTTCTTCAACTCCGCCAAGAGGGATAATACGGACGGATGTCGGCCCGACTCGTTCGGGGAAGTAGTCCACAGCATGGGAAACGCGGGTCGGATTAGAGGCTGGACGACGCAGGATGCGCTGGATGCGTCGCGAAGCGCTGCCAGGGCGTGGTGCGCCGCGGTGCGCCGGCGGACGGCTGCCGCGTTCAAAACGTCGCGGACCCGGCCGTGCTTCGCGTGACGGAGCCGAGTGCGGATGCGCTTGGCTTGGCGTCGGTGCAGGATTTCCTTTGGGGAGTCCCGGTGCGGGCGCTGGTGCAGGAGCTTGATTCATAACGATAGTAGTTTAGTGGGTTTGTGTAAGTAATAAAGAAAATCTGAAACCCGTACGAAAATATATTAACGATTTTGATTTGCAAAAAATGGCCAGACCGCATCGGTAAAGCGGTACCAGGATGCGGCGGTCGCGAAACGGTCGGCGGGAACAATAATCTGCGGCACCTCAACACCACGCATATCCGCCGGAACCATATAGGTGAAGTTCGGTGCGTACAAGAACGCGGCAGGGTAGTCCGCCGCAATAATGTCCTCAATTTTTTGCAGATCGGCTGCACGTTTGGCGTCGCTGGCTGAACCGCGAGCCTCCTCAAGCAGAGTGTCGATGGTTTTGTTTGCATAGAGCGCAATATTGAGGCCCGGGTCATTGCGTTCCTGCGAATCCCAGAAAGCGTACAGATCCTGGTCGCGGCCGATCACCATGCCATACAAGAGCGCCTCGTATTTGCGCGGGCGAATAACGTTTTGAGAAAGATCACCGGGTTCATAGAGCTCAATGTTGACCGGGATACCAAGCTTCTCCCAATCCGCTTTCACTGCACTCGCAACACCCTTGAGTTCGGATACGTTTGAGGTGCGGAGCGTAATGCCGTCAAGCGTCTGTTTGGCACTCGCATTTTTCCACACTCGCGCAGAACCATCGTAGGACCACCCTGCTGCCTGAAGCACGCTTGCCGCAGTCGCAGTCGGGTTCTCCGACTGCGGTACTGCCACCTGTCGTACCGACCCGCCCGGAGGGACCGGACCCATAATCGGTGTTGCGTATCCGCCGAGTACCGTCGTCACAATGTTCTGCCGGTTGAGGGCGAGCGAGAGCGCCTTGCGCACCTCAATGCGCGCGTATACCTGCTTCTCACTCGGGTTCCAGAACACACCGAATACTCGTGCATACGGAGCGGTTAAGGCACCCTTACGACTGACGTCATAGGCACTTTCTATTTTCCCGCTCGCAAGCGCGCTCGCAAGATCTTCAGCGCGTGAATAAAAATTAAATCGTATGGCGTCCAGATAAGGACGGCCAAGGACGAAATTTTTATTGGCCGTAAGCGACACGCTCTCAATAAGTCCTGAAGAGCTCCGCGACACTCCGGCGACCACAAACGGCCCCGCGCCCACTGGACTGGTCTCCAGGGTGGAGAAAGGAAATTCCTCGTCAGACACATTCTTCCAGAGACGTGCGGGAAGGATGCCGAGTGTGGTGAGCTCAAGGAACGGCGCATACGGCTTCGGCAGAGTGAACTGTATGGTTCTCTGATCAACCGCAACGACTCTTACTCCCGACCAGTCAGCGTATTTGGGGCTTTTAAGCGCAGGGTTCTGTGCTTTCTGTATGGTGAAAACAACGTCGTCGGCTAGCATCGGTGTTCCGTCCGAGAATTTCACCTTGTCCCGTAGGGTGAACGTGTAGGTCTTACCATCAGGAGATACCTCATAACTTTCGGCAAGTACGGGGACCAGCTGTCCGTCTCCCGAGAGTCCCATAAGACCCGCATACGTGAGCGCTGAGAGGTCGCGGTCGGCATCACTGATGGCAAGGAGGGGATTTATAAATCGTGGACTTCCCACACCACCCTCGACGAGCGTTCCTCCATAAGCAGGTACTTGTACCAGAAGAGATTGTTCAAGGATATACAGACCGGAGAGGGAAGCGATACCAACGAGAATCGAAAGTGTGTAGAAGAGAACACGGTCGCCGCTCGAGAGAGAGCGCACGCGTTCCTGTATGCGTTCAAGTATCGGTATACTGCGTACCCGCACTAGTCGCTCGCGCGTCTCTTGGTTCATGACCCCGCCAGAAGGAAGTTCATTATCGCAAGGAGCACAAGGAGTATCGCGATAACAATAGTCGCATTGAATAGAAACTTCTCGGCGCCCCTGCGCTTGTAAAATGTTGACGCGAAGTTGTCGCCTCCGAAGGCTCCGCCGAGGGTGGCTCCGCGCTGCTGCAGCACGATGCCGACGATGAGGAGTATTGAGAGGACAATTTGCGCGTATGGCAGTGCCGATACGAGTGCCTTCATCTGTACTACTACACTAACACGGGTACCGATTCTCACGCAAGCAGGCATACCTTCGTGGCCAAAGTTGCGTCCGTGCAAGAGTTTCTTTATACTCCCGTCACACGTGCTCTGTGGGGCAAAGGGCGATTATTCATTTACGTATATAGCTATGGCTAAGAAACTTTCACTCGTGCCGCTTGGCGACCGTATAGTAGTTTTGCCGTCAGAGAAGGGAGGTGAGAAGAAGCTCGCGTCCGGCATCATCATTCCTGAAACGGTAGATAAGGAAAAGCCGGCAAAGGGCTCCGTCGTCGCCGTCGGTCCCGGGAAATACGAAGACGGGAAGCGTGTGCCGATGCAGGTGAAGGTCGGTGACACCGTACTTTTCAGCCGCTACGGATACGACGAAGTGAAGATCGACGAACAAGAGTATTACATCCTCTCCGAGTCCAACATTTTGGGCATCGTTAAATAACATACCCTATGGCAAAACAAATTCTTTTTTCTGAAGACGCACGAAAGGCAATCGCAAAGGGTGTTGCGCAGGCGGCTCATGCGGTAAAGGTCACACTCGGCCCCAAAGGACGCAATGTGGTTATAGAAAAGAACTACGGCGGTCCGCGCATAACGAATGACGGCGTGTCTATCGCCAAGGAGATATCACTCAAGGATCGATTTGAAAACATGGGAGCGGAAATCGTAAAGGAGGTCGCGAACAAGACCAACGACACCGCCGGCGACGGCACGACGACCTCAGTCGTGCTTTTTGAGGCGTTGGTTGAAGAAGGCCTCTCGCACGTCATGAAGGGTGCAAACGCGATGCAAATCAGAAGTGGTATGGAGAAGGCCAAGAACGCAGCGCTCGCCGAATTGAAGAAGATGGCGAAGCCCGTGTCGAGCAAGGCGGAGGTGAAGCAGGTCGCGAGCATCTCGGCAGAATCAGAAGTGCTCGGCTCTATCATCGCTGAAGCGGTGGAGAAGGTAGGAAGTAGCGGCGTCGTGACGGTGGAAGAGAGCCAGGGAATGGAACTCTCGTACGACATTGTGGAGGGACTCCAGATTGATAAGGGATACGTGTCCGCGTACATGGTCACCAATCCGGAACGTATGGAGGCGGAGATGAAGGACGCATTGGTTCTGCTCACCGATAAGAAAATCGGCAACGTCCAGGAGATACTGCCGCTCCTTGAGAAGGTGGTGCAGTCAGGAAAGAAAGAGTTGGTTATCATTGCGGAAGATATTGAAGGAGACGCGCTCTCTACCTTTATCGTGAATAAGCTCCGTGGCGCCTTCTCAGTGCTCGCGATTAAGGCGCCGGGCTACGGTGACCGAAAGAAAGAAATGCTCGCCGACATCGCGACGGTTGTCGGAGGCACCGTCATTACCGAAGAGGTCGGGATTAAGTTTGAGAACGCGACGCTCTCGATGCTCGGGAGGGCGGCGCGCGTGGTCGCGACCAAGGAGGCGACGACGATTGTCGGCGGGAAAGGGAAGAAGACAGATATCGCCGCGCGCATCGCTCAGCTCAAAGCGCAGATGCAAAATACCGATTCCAAGTTTGATAAAGAGAAGTTCGAAGAGCGCATCGCGAAGCTCTCTGGCGGTGTGGCGGTCATATCCGTCGGCGCCGCGACCGAGACGGAGATGAAATATCTTAAGGACAAGATTGACGACGCCGTGAAAGCGACGAAGGCCTCTATTGAAGAGGGAATCGTGGCCGGCGGCGGTACGGCACTCGCCAAAGTTGCGAAGAAGCTCATGGCGCACGAGAGCAAGATGGGTGCAGACGAGAAGGCCGGCTATGACATCGTCGTACGCGCGTTGGAGACCCCGCTTGCTCAGATTGCCATCAATGCCGGCAAGGATGACGCCGCGGTTATTGTCTCAAAGGTGCAGTCCGGCAAGGCGAATGCGGGCTACAACGCGCTTGCGGATGAGATCGTGGAGGATATGCTCACGGCGGGTATCGTGGACCCGGTGAAGATGCCGCGCATGGCACTTGAGAACGCGGTTTCCGCGGCGGCGCTTCTCCTCACGACTGAAGCGGCTATCGCCGACATTCCTGAACCGAAGAAAGAGTCGCCTGCCGGCATGGACGGCATGGGGTACTAACTCCTTTAACGACGAAGAACCAAAAACTGTTTTCGAAGGCAGTTTTTGGTTAGGACTTCTCATTAAAACTAATAACGCTCCATCCGCGTGTCGGCGACAGTACTTTCCACGGATTGAATTCGCACACGGTGAGGCCCGCATTGTCGGCGGTGTTAAAAAAAGAAAGCTTCACGAATTCTGCGGCAGTGAGACGTTCGCGATAGAGAAGATAAGCGATGACTACCTTAAGAAAATGGTGATGAGTGACGACGGCCGTATGTCGTGCACCCTGATGTGAAAATAGGGTAAGACATTTTCGTGCGCGCTTTTTCAAATCAGCGAAGTTTTCTTCGTCTGAAAAACGATAGTCATCCTTGTGGTACGCGAGGTCCATCTGGTCCACGATATGCATAACCTCCGGATCCTGAGTACTTTTCCCGATAATCTCCGTCGGATTTCTTCGTTCGGCGAGGAGTGGAGAGTACTCAATAGACACATGCAGATACGTATTAATAATCATCGCCGTCTCGCGTGCGCGCGGATAGGTGCTGGAGATGATGCGTTCAACAGGGAACTGTGTCAGGGCCTTACCAACTCGTTCCGCCTGCTGTTTTCCTTTTTCCGAAAGTCCTCCGCCCTCGCCTTGGCGGACATGTTCGGCATTCAGCAATGTTTCGCCGTGTCGGATGAAGTAGAAACGTCGCGGTCGCATGAAGAGCACAACGACAACGATCAGAAGTGCACCAACGGGAATAAGTATGGGCGAAGAAAACATAGTGTATTCAGTATACCCGAATACCGCGCTCGTTTTTATTCGTATCGCAAGGCGTCAATAGGATTTTTCCGTGCTGCCTGACGAGCCGGGTAAATACCGAAGGCGATGCCTGCAACACCGGATACTAACAGACCAAGAATAACGGAGGAGATAGGGAAGGCGAATACCCACCCAACGGATGTAAAGAATGTGGTGAGCACCACATATATGAGGCTGACGACACCGGCGCCAACCAAGATGCCTATCGCACCGCCGGCGAAGGTCAGCAAGACCGATTCAATAAGAAATTGCTGCAAGATATCACTATTGGTCGCGCCGACCGCCTTACGGAGTCCGATTTCACGCGTCCGTTCTGTCACCGCCACCAACATGATGTTCATGATGCCGATACCGCCGACGACGAGTGAGATGGACGCTATGGCGGCGAGAAAGAGCGTGAGTATTGAGGTAATGCTGCCGAGGATTGAGAGAATGTCTTCCTGTGTTCGGATATCAAAATCATCTTTGTTGGGATTCGTGATGCCGTGGTTTTGGCGCAATACCGAAGTAACTCGCGATTTCACAAAGTTTACGTCATATGCCGCATTTCCCTCAACCAAAATATCGTTGAAATAATTAATACCAGTGAGTTGTTTCTGTGCGACGGTGACCGGCATGATGACGAGATTACCCTGGTCAACACCGAAAGGCCCATTGCCTCCCTTGCTGAGAACTCCAATAACGCGGAACGATACACCCTTCAACCGTATTGTTTTATTAATAGGTGACACCGCAGTGCCGAACAGAGTTTCCGCGAGCGCGGGACCTATCACGACGACGTGACTGCCCGAAGTGATATCACCCGACGAGAGCGGTTGACCCTCTTTTGTATCAAGATTTCTGATGGAGAAAAAATCGGCGGTGACGCCCTCATAGCCGACGGTAGCGCTGTTATTGCCGTATACCACCTCGGCTTGCCCGCGTACCTCGCCCGCGGCTCCGGTGACGGAGGGTTCACGCTTCACCGCATCAATATCTCGTTCAACCAAACTGGTGATAACAATGCCTTGGCTTGACGCCGGTGCGGAAAATTTTCCGTTACTCGGTGCGCCCGGAATGACGATAACCAAGTTTGACCCGATGCCCTGCACCTGGTTCAAGATAAGATCCTGTGCCGATTGTCCGATAGACATGAGGATAATCACAGAAGCGATGCCGATAACGATACCGAGCATCGTCAGGATGGAACGCATCTTGCCCTGCCTGAGGCTGCGGGTCGCGGTTTTGAAAGCGTCTCGTACCAACATATTATTTCAGTGCGCCGCGACGGAGACGGTCTGCGGTAATCGGTGTGTCGCTCTCCACCATCCCGTCCTTTACTCGAATAATACGATTCGCGAATTCAGCCGTCTGTGTCTCGTGCGTCACGAGTACGACCGTTCGACCTTTATTATTGAGCGACTCCAATATCTCCATAACCTGCAGGCCTGACTCCGAATCAAGATTGCCGGTCGGTTCGTCGGCGAAGATGACATTCGGGTCGGTGACAAGCGCTCGAGCGATAGCAACGCGTTGTTTCTGACCGCCGGAAAGTTTCCCCGCCTCTACATACAATTTCTCATCAAGACCAACTGCTCGGACGGCTTCTTCTACCAGTGTCCGCCGCTTTTGTGGAGGAATGGTGGAATACAGAAGTGGTATCTCCACATTTTCATACACCGTGAGCCGCGAAAGTAGATTGAACGATTGGAAAACGAAACCCATATCCTTATTGCGGACTTGTGCAAGCTCCTGATCAGTCATGTCATCGATGCTTTTGCCTTGGAACTTGTATGAACCGCCAGTCGGTCGGTCAAGGAAGCTTAATATGTGAAGCAATGTCGACTTTCCGGAACCGGACGGCCCCATGATAGAGACGAATTCACCCTTCGCAATCGACAAAGTCACACTGCGAAGCGCGAGAGTCGGCGCTTCTTCTTCAAGCACATATTCTTTTTTTAAATCGGTTACTTCTATCATTGTGATTTAAGCCCGATATTAAGGACTTGTTCTCCGAGCGTAACGCCGGAAAGTATTTCCACACTGCCTTTTTGGTCCTGTATACCGAGGGCCACCGGTTTCCGCGTCACAGTATTGTTCACGAGCGTCTCGACGAATGTTCCCTCGTCGTTTTGTAGAATTGCGTACTGCGGAAGGATGAGCACCGCATCTTTATGTTTCGTTTGGATATCAATATTTGCCGTGAGACCACTTTTTAGTCGCGGGTCGCTTTTGTCGAATGAGATCTTGATTTGATAACTCACCACGCCTTGCGTGTTTGTTTCCGATGGTGCGATGTAGAACACGGACCCGGAGAACGTCTCATTCGGAAATGCGTCGAGCGTTATCATCACCTTGTCTCCGAGTGTTATCTTCCCAATATCTGTTTCTGATGCGCCCGCATCCGCCTCAAAACCGCCGCTGCCTATCATTGAGACAAGCGGCGTGCCGGGGCTCGCGAGTTGTCCGACTTTTGCGTCCTGTTGTGTCAGAGTGCCGCTTATGGGCGCTACGATTTTTGTGCCTTGGAAATTTGCCTCGACAGCGGCGACGCCGGCGCGTGCTTGTGCCACGCTCGCGTCAGCAAGCGACGTCGCTCCAACGCTATTTCTGAGATAGGTATCTTGTGCTGTTGAAAGCGTGGCAAGGAGAGCGGAGACGCCGGTACGGGCGGTGGAGAGCAGGGTCAGTTGGGCGCTTGTCGCACTGGTGTTGGTGTCATTTGCGGCGACCGCAAGCTTATCGAGGAAACTCGCGATTAGCTGGGTAGTTGCAGTCGCACGTGCAAGAAGAGTTTTCGGATCGGTCGATGCCACCCCCGCGAGCGACTGTTGATACGTCCGCATCTCGTTCGTAATTACTGCGCGTTCCTTCGATAAATCGCCGAAGTTGTACATGGGGGCGTTTATCAGAAGTTGTGGACCATACACAGTCGCATCACCGAAGAACGTGTCAACATCGTTGATAAGTAGAGTATCAAGCGTTGTATAGGCGGAGAGATAGGTGTTTCTTGCCTGAGTCGCAACTTCGGGTAGGGAAGTGGATGAACGTGAAGCGACTGCCGCATCGTACGCACCTTGTGCCTGCTGGAGCGCTGCAGAGAGGTTCGCGGTATTAAGTTCGGCGATAATTTCTCCCGCGCTCACATAATCTCCCAATTCGTGATAGACACGTGCAACCGTACCTGTATTTTGGAATCCGAGCGAGACGCTCTTTATCGGCACGGTATTGCCCGTGACGGAGACCGTCTGAATGATTGACCCCTGTTCGACCGAGACAAATTGATACGCAGGTGCATGACGGAAGAAGGTGAAGTAGCCTCCCATGCTTATTGCCACTACCACAACAACGCCGATGCTAATTTTTTTTATAGTCATATATTTTTATTTTTCAGAAATCTCTCCACAATTTTCTTGGTAAGTAGAATATACTGATCAAATTCCGTATCGTCCAACATTTCAAAAATCGCAAGAGATTTTTGCACAGCCTGTTTCTTCATCGCGTTGATGTGCGTACGGGTTTTCTTCGAAAGAGTCAGGACGACGGCCCGGCGATCTTTCGCATGGGTGCCCCTCACGACATATCCGCTTCTTACGAGACCTTCCACAAGCTGGGTTGCCGCACTGCTGGTAACACCGAGCGCTTTCGCAACGTCTTTCAACGTGCTTTCTCCACGCTGTTCGATCATCATGAGTGCACCCCACTGTGAAGGAGTGATGGGGGGCATTTTGGCGGAACCGATAACGCCAAACGCCATGGCGCGTCGCAGGGAGTCAAAACTCGCGAACAATTCCTGTACCTTTTCCTTGCGTGAGTAAATATGCATAAGATGATAACTAGATAAGTATCTTATCAAATATACCCACGAAAGTCAAGACGCTATTCTTTGCTTCCCACACTATCCACAATGGGCTTGCGCGATACCCCAGGGGGGTATATACTCCAGCCCATGACACACACGCATGATGCCGGGGCAAAAGGAGTGGTGCGCCGACTCAAGATTATTGAGGGCCAAGTGCGCGGACTTGCCGCAATGATAGATAAGGGGACGTACTGCATTGACGTTATTGCGCAAACCTCTGCGGTGAAGCAAGCGCTCTCCCAGGTCGAGGATCTTCTGCTGGAGAATCACCTGAAAGGGTGTGTACACAAGCAGATGACCTCCGGTCAGACAGAAAAGGCCGTGAGCGAAGTGCTCGCCGTGTATAAACTGAAGCGGAAATAATATGACATCACACACGTACAAAATCCGCGGTATGCATTGCGCCTCCTGCGCGCACATCATTGAAAAGACTCTGAAAAAGGTGGGGGGAGTCAATGCGGTGGAAGTAAATTATGGAACTGAAGCGGTAAAAATTTCATACGACGAGACGAAAACGAACCCGGAGCATCTCTCGGGAAAGATAGAACCACTCGGGTATTCTCTTGTACTCAATCAATCCAAAAACGAGAAGCTCGCCGAAATAGCCAACATGCGCGCCAAACTTCTTTCCTCCATCCCGCTTGCGTTCATCAGCGTATGTATCATGACGTGGGACATTCTCCTGCAATTTGGGGCAGCACCAGAGATGCCTGTAGCGATAAGAGGGCTGTTTAATTTCCTGCTTCCGCTTATGGCGACGTATGTCATCTTCGTTGTTGGGAAGCCTTACCTGCTCGGGCTCTATCGATTTTTGCGCCATGGTGCGGCGAATATGGATACTCTTATCGGCCTTGGTACATCGGCCGCATATCTCTACAGCCTTGCGGTGGTGGCGTTTGCGGATGTTTTTCGCTCGTTTATTAAGGTGGAGAATACGTACTTTGACGTTACGATTATTGTTATTACTTTTATCACTCTTGGGAAATATCTCGAGGCGCGTGCGAAGGTGAAAACGGGCGACGCTATAGAAAAGCTCTTGAACTTACAGGCGAAGACCGCACTCGTTATTCGTGACGGGAAAGAGATGGAGATCCCGATAGATCAAGTAGTGCACGGCGAGATGATTGTGGTAAAGCCGGCAGGGAAAATTCCGGTGGACGGCGTTCTTGTAGAGGGTTCGTCTCACGTAGACGAGTCGATGATATCGGGGGAGCCGATGCCGGTTAAAAAAGAGCATGGGGATGCGGTAGTTGCTGGAACAATAAACACAAGCGGCTCATTTACGTTCAAAGCGACGAAAGTCGGCTCTGAAACGATGCTTGCGCGTATTGTATTGATGGTAGAAGAGGCACAAGGTAGCCGTGCGCCCATACAGGCGCTTGCGGATAAGATCTCGTCGGTCTTCGTTCCCATTGTGCTTGTGACGGCATTTGTCGCACTTGGTGCATGGCTTCTTTTCGGATCGCAATACCTCGGGTTCTCTCAGGCGTTCGCCTACGGACTAACCTCATTTATCGGTATTCTCGTCATCGCCTGTCCCTGCGCGCTCGGGCTCGCAACACCGACTGCGATTATCGTCGGCGTCGGAAAGGGGGCGAAGGAGGGAATTCTCGTCAAAGATGCCGCGACGCTCGAGAAATTGCATAAGGTGAATGTGGTGGTAGTTGATAAGACCGGCACACTCACGAGAGGGAAGCCGGAACTGGTCTCACTCCAGAATTTTTCAGAAAAGAGTGATGGTGAAATTGTTGCGATTCTTGCGTCACTTGAAAATAAATCAGAGCACCCGATTGCGCACGCGGTTGTCTCCTACGCGAAGGAAAAAAATACCTCGTTTGTACCGGTCGAGCAGTTTGAAATGTTGAAGGGGAGGGGAATCACCGGTACGGTTGATGGGGTGCAGTACCACGTAGGCAGTGCAAAACTCGCAGCAGAGTTGGGCGCGGGGCTCGCTTCGCTTGAGAAGGATACGAAAGAAGGAAAGACACCGGTTATCCTCGCCGCAAACGGGAAAGTGCTCGCGGTCGCTCTCGTCGCGGACGCGATCAAGCCTGAGGCGGTTCAAGCCGTGAAAGATTTGCACGCGCTCGGGATTAAAGTAGTAATGCTCACCGGCGACGACGCGAACACCGCAGCGTTTATCGCAAAGCAGGTCGGCATTGATGAAATAGTCGCTGAAGTATTGCCTGAAGATAAGTTGAATAAAATAAAACAGCTTCAAAAAGAGGGTAAGGTGGTCGCCATGGCGGGAGACGGGGTCAACGATGCTCCCGCGCTCGCGCAGGCAGACGTGGGTATCGCGATGGCGACGGGGACTGATGTCGCGATAGAGAGTGCCGGCATCACGCTTCTGCATGGCGATATATCGAAGCTAGTGAAGGCAATTCGCCTCTCTAAGATGACTATGCGCGGCATCAAGCAAAATCTCTTTTGGGCCTTCGCCTACAATGTTGTCGGCATCCCGCTTGCTGGCGGTCTCTTCTATCCGATTTTCGGGTGGCTTCTGAGCCCGGTCTTCGCAGGGTTTGCGATGGCTCTCTCCAGTGTTTCGGTCGTGTCTAACTCACTTCGCCTTAAAACCAAAAATATATGAACAACCCTACTACGCACGTATTCCACGTCAGCGGTATGCATTGCAAGGCATGCACGGTGCTGATTGAAGAGACATTTCGAGAACTTCCTACTGTTGAGAGCGTACAAGTCTCTCTTTCGGGAGAACAGGTGACGGTGACGGGTGCATTTAGTGGCTCATCCGAAGAAATTGCCGCAGAATTGACGAAGTCGATACAACAGCACGGATATACCTTGTCAGTCGAGAAACAAGCGCACACGGCAGGATGGGGAGATTTTGCATATGCCGTCCCGGTTGCGCTCGGTATCATTGCGGCGTTTCTTTTGTTGCAGAAAGCAGGACTTACCTCGTTGATTACCGGTTCCTCGGTGAGCTACGGCACCGCATTTATCATCGGACTTATTGCTTCGGTCTCGTCTTGCCTCGCGATTGTCGGCGGACTCGTGCTCTCACTCTCGGCGAACTCGGCGAAGGAGGGTGGTACATGGCGGACACAGGCGCTCTTTCATGCGGGCCGTCTCGGCGGATTCTTCGTGCTTGGTGGTGCCGTTGGCCTGTTAGGTAATTCCTTTCACCTCGGGCTCACGGCGAATATCGTGCTGAGCGGCGTTGTCGCACTCGTGATGCTCGTTCTCGGCATCAACCTGCTCGACGTATTTCATTTCACGAAGAAATTACAATTCACCTTGCCTACGCGATTCTCAACAAAAATTATGAACGGAAGTAAGCGCGATCACTACCTCGCACCCGCCCTGGTCGGCATCGGGACCTTCTTTCTCCCGTGCGGATTCACACAGTCAATGCAGCTCTACGCGCTTTCTACCGGCAGTTTCGTGCAAGGAGCGCTCACGATGCTTGTCTTTGCCCTCGGCACCTTGCCGATGCTTGCACTCCTCTCCTTCGGCACGCTCAACATTGCGCACAAGCCGTGGAAGGGGATATTCTTCAAAACCGCCGGTATCATTGTTATAGCGCTTGCACTCTTGAACCTCACGAATGCGCTCGCGACGGCGGGGATTATCAGCCCACTCTTTAACTTCTAATATGAACAAGCAAACCATTATGTCAGTAGTAGTCAGTGCGGCACTTATCGGCTCGGCCTTCTGGTTTGCGGCACCGAAGTCCGGTACAGACAGCGGAAGTACCGCGGCTCAACCCGCCACCTCCATCGTGGACGGGACACAAATCATAGATATCACGGCGAAGGGCGGATATTCGCCGCGCGCAGTGACTGCGAAGGCGGGCGTGCCGACCATACTTCGTGTGAATACGAATGGCACGTTTGATTGTTCCGCGAGCTTAGTGATCCCGAAACTTTCGTATCAGAAATTTCTTCAGCCATCGGGGACTGAAGACATAGCGATTTCTGCAGAACAAGCGCAAGGTACTCTGCAGGGTCTGTGTGCTATGGGAATGTACAATTTCAAAATAACGTTTGAATAATTGGATTAAATGAGGTTTTGCACAGCAGTTTCCCGCAGGGGTCTAAAAAGAGTCATACTGTGCTGAGCGGACCACCACTCCCGCTTTAACCATCTTTATTCTCCTGCATGAAATCATTGCACGGTATCGCGTTCATCCTGGTCATCGTCGGCGCTCTTAACTGGGGTCTCGTTGCTCTTGGAAGTTGGATGGGCAGCAATTGGAACGTCGTAAACCTCCTTCTCGGCGGCTGGCCGGGACTTGAAAATCTGGTCTACCTGATTGTCGGCCTCTCCGCGGTTGTGCTCGCGGTCGGACACAAGAAGGACTGTCGTGCGTGCGGCACCAATAATGCCGTCCCGGGAGCGGTTGTCTAATCTCCCACGTTTCTGTAGAAGAATCGCCGGCACCTTGTGCCGGCGATTCTTTTTTGGCGGGGGCTTGCGATTACGCAACCCCGCTTGGATTTTTATACTCTTTTCTCTCGTTAAAAATCTCGGCGGAGACGGTGGGATTTGAACCCACGAGAGGATTTCTCCCCTGCCTCATTAGCAGCGAGGTGCTTTCGACCACTCAGCCACGTCTCCGTAGGGTGCAGAATATCAAATTTAATGCGCGAGGGCGAGAGGGATGATATGCGTTGCTCCTGCGTCACGGAGTGCGTCAATAGCGGCTTGGAGTGTCGCCCCGGTAGTGAGTACGTCATCTACCAAAAGATACGTACACGTTAGGTTGGCAGGACGCGTGGCACCGAAGGCGCCACGCATATTTTCCTCTCGTTTATGGCGTGGGAGTGAGACCTGCGAGACTGTTTCGCGCGTGCGTACGAGCAGTGTGGTATCTATCGGGATTTTTAATTCCTTTACCGTACGTGTTGCCACTTCGGTAATCTGATTAAATCCACGCTCTTTGCTTCTTCGTGCGCCAAGCGGTACGGGCACGAGCAGGAAATTCTGAGACATCTCATCCATGTCGCGAATATATTCGGCGAGGGTAGCGCCAAGGAGCTTAAAAGCATGTTCACTACCATGGTACTTCGCCTCGTGGATAGCGGCGCGCACCGTGGGGTGTGAAAAGGGGAGAAGAGCGACCGTATCCGGACGGGTCTGACTCACAAGCCGCGGCGCCATAAGAACAAGGAACTCGTCGGTGGTGACGTCGCGCAATAGTGCCTCATCCACACGCGGAGGGAAGAGAAAGTCGAAGAAACGCATGGTATCATTCTCTCATGTCGTTCCTCGATTCTCTCTTTGCGAAAAAGGAGAAGAGCGTTCTTGGCGTGGACATCGGTTCCTCGTCGTTAAAAGTCGTGCAGCTACGCAAAGAGAAGGGAAAGGCCGTCCTTGAGACGTACGGCGAGCTCTCTCTTGGTCCATACGGTGGGGGAGAGGTCGGACAGGCGACCAATCTCTCTGCGGAGCAGATTACTGAAACCCTCGTCGACCTTTTGCGAGAATCCAAGGTAACTACAAAGAGTTGCGGCGTTTCTATACCGTTTGCACGATCCTTCCTCACCCTGGTGAAATTGCCATATCGCGCCGACCCGAAAGAGCAGAAGACCGTTATTGAGTTTGAAGCACGCAAATACATTCCCGTACCGACCAGCGAAGTACAGCTTGATTGGTTTATCGTTCCCGATGCGAATCCCTCTCAAAAAAACGAAAAGAAATCTGAAGTTGGCGAGACGGTTGAGGTACTCCTCGTCGCCGTGCACAATGACGAGCTCTCTATGCTCCAAAAGGTTATGTCTGGTGCGGGACTGGCGGCAAGTTTTTATGAAATTGAAATCTTCAGCACCATTCGTGCGACGGTGGACGAGCCGGTGAAGCCGGTGATGGTGCTCGACGTCGGTGCCGCTTCGACCAAGACATACGTTATTGAGCACGGCGTCGTGGCGCTTTCACACTCCATAAGCGCGGGGAGTCAGGATATTACCCGCGCTATTGCGGTCTCCAACAATCTCTCTATTGCCCGCGCGGAGGCGCTCAAGAAGGAGAAGGGTCTTATGGCAGGGAGCACCTTTAGCTCCCCGGAGCTCGTCTTCTCCCGTATCTTCTCTGAAGCACGCCTCGTGCTCTTGCAATACGAGACCGCGCACAAGAGATCAATCACCTCAATCATACTGACGGGCGGAGGAGGTGTGACCAAAGAGCTTGGTACGTATGCGAAAAGTACATTTGCCATCGACGTGCACGTCGCGAATCCTTTTGTGAAGACCGAGGCCCCGGCGTTCATGCGTTCGGTACTTGAAGAAATTGGCCCCGAATTCGCAGTCGCAGTCGGACTCGCGCTCCGTAAACTTGAGGAAGTGTAGTCTCGGCATTAGGCACCTAAAACTCTAGGAGGTTTTGCACAGGCACCGTACCTTTTGTGTGCAAATAACGTATACTACAAGAGAAATGGCTCTTCCTTCCACTATTCCCACATCATTTCTACCGCACGGCTCCGCCCCACAACGGTTTCGGTCAGATTTCTCCGGTGCCTTTGGCTTTTTTGGCTATGGCGTCCTCGGTGTTGTCTTCTTGCTCGCCGTCGGCGTTTTCATTTATGGCCGAATACTTGCGAACGAGAAGGCCGCTACCGACCAACAACTATTGGCGGAAGTAACGTCCATAGACCCCAAGACCGCCGAGGGCTTTATACGTTTGCGGGACCGTCTCGCTGTGAGTGAGACTATGCTCAATGGGCACATCGCTTTCTCCAGCTTCTTCTCCGCAATAGAGAAGATTATGCCAGCGACGATTCGTTTTTCTTCAATTCACCTCCTGCTCGATGCCACCGGTGGGCCAAAGATAGAGGGTGCCGGTACCGCCAAGAACTTTAACGCGCTTGCCGCCGCTTCAGAGGCCTTCGCTACTGACGGACGAGTGAAGGACGCCATTTTCTCAAATTTGAAAATAAATAAAGATAATTCCGTCTCTTTCTCACTTGCCGCCACGCTTGATCCGGCGATGACCCTCTTTACGCCATGAATAGCCGTGTCCTCCCAGCGTTCGCACTCATGATATCCGTCGGGATTTTCTTTGCCTACGTGAACCCGACGTGGTCCGGCTCGATTACGACGACCAAGCTGGCTATCGCGAGCAACACTGAAGCGCTTGCGGCGGCGGGCCAGTACCGCGCGAGAGAAGATGAGCTCGCTGCACAACGAGACAGTATTGATCCGGCAAATCTCGCACGACTCGCCGTCTTTCTTCCCGACTCAGTTGATAATGTGGGACTCATCCTAGATATCAATGCGCTTGCCGCACGCTCTGGGCTCGCGCTCTCAAATGTTGATGTCGCGGCAAACAAATCGGCTGCAGCGGCACCAACCACCGATCCGAATATCGCGCCCTCAACGTCTTCTGACAACGCAGTCGGTTCCATTGACCTCTCGCTCTCTGCGATCGGCACGTATACGGCACTCCACGCATTTCTTGTGGGGATAGAAAAGAGTGCTCGGCTTCTTGATGTCCGAGATATAGCGGTGACCGGCTCCGACACAGGGGTGTATACCTATAAGATGACCATACGCCTCTATTGGCTACGCTAATGATCTGAATTATGAAATCAAATACCAACACCATCATCCTCATCGTCTCCACCCTTGTTGTCGCGGGAGGTGCGTATTGGTACTTCACTGGTCAAACAGGGAATGAGCCACCTCTGACCCCCTCTTTTTCTGACAACGAGACACAGGCACAGTTCCAAACGCTCGTGAGTGAGCTACAACCCATCACCTTCAACACTGGCATTTTTTCTGAACCTCGCTTTATGGCGCTGGTTGATCTCGCGACACCCATTACACCAGAAACAATCGGTCGTCTGGATCCCTTTGCCCCTGTTCCTGGTGTAAATGGAAAATGAGTAATGAACTTTCTCGGACTACTTGTTGAAAAAGGCCTTCTCCACCCTAAAGACCGTGCTCTTGTTGAGGCTGAGATGGCAAAGAATCGTCCGCTTGACGATATCCTTTCCGAACGCGGCGTCTCACTTACCAGCGCGCTTGCCGAGATAGGGAAGGTATACGGACTTCCTACGCGCATCCTCGGCGACCCTCCGGCAGACGATGCCGTGCTCAACTATATTCCGATCGATTCCGCTCGGTATTACGGCTTCGTACCACTCGACGAAGTGGACGGTGCACTTGAGGTCGGCATCACCGACCCGGACAACATCGAAGCACTCGACGCACTCCAATTTATCTCAGGGAAAATCGGCATCCCGTATAAGATTTTCCTGATTACGAAACAAGATTTTGACCGTGTGATTAACGCCTACCAGAATCTCTCCGGTGAAATCGGCAAAGCGCTTACCGAGCTCGACACCAGTGCCAAGCCGCCACAAGCCGGTGCGCGCGCGGCCGCTCAAACGGAAAGTATGTTTAGCGAAGAGACGCTCAATCTTACCGGCCCGCACGAGGCACTGAAGGAGGATGCACCAGTAACGAAAATCGTCTCGACCGTACTGCGCTACGCGATCGAGGGGCACTCATCCGACATCCACATCGAGCCGTCGCCGACTAAGACGCGTGTCCGTTTCCGTATGGACGGCGACTTGCATACCTCACTTGAATTGCCGGTGAAGGTGCACGAGGCTGTTGTCGCACGTATCAAGATACTCGCCAAACTTCGTCTCGATGAGAAACGGAAGCCGCAAGACGGACGTTTCTCGGCGACGGTTGATAAGCGCCGCATCGACTTCCGTGTCTCCACCTTCCCGACCGAGTATGGGGAAAAGGTGGAAATGCGTATTCTTGACCAATCTGACGCGACCGTGACGCTTGAGTCAGTCGGCTTTACCGGCAGTCACCTCGCCGAGGTGCGAGAGATTATGAAGGCGCCGTACGGCATCATCCTCATCGCCGGACCGACCGGGTCGGGTAAGTCGACGACGCTCTTCGCGATGCTCTCCGAGCTAGATCGCGAGACCGCCAACGTCGTCTCACTTGAAGACCCGGTTGAATACGAGATCCCAGGTGTCTCTCAGAGCCAGGTGCGGCCGGATATCGGCTACACATTTGCAAACGGGCTCCGCTCCATTCTGCGCCAGGACCCCGACGTCATCATGGTCGGCGAAATCCGCGACAGTGAGACGGCGGTGCTCGCTGTGCAGGCGGCGCTTACCGGCCACCTCGTCTTCTCCACCATCCACACCAACACAGCGACTGGCGCCATCCCGCGTCTTATCGACATGGGGGTGGACCCCTTCCTTATCGCGCCGACACTTGTTGCCGTCATCGGGCAACGCCTCGTGCGCCGACTGTGTCCGGACGCAGGGAAGCCTTTCCCAATCAAAGACAGTATCAAGCTCTTACTTGAAGAGCAGTTCGCTGACTTGCCAGAGAAATATCGTAGCTCACTGCCGCCCTTCAAAGAGTTTTCTCATGCGATTCCGACGCCGGAATGTCCGAACGGTACGCGCGGCCGCACTGCGGTATTTGAAGTATTGCGTATGAACAAAGATCTTGAACAGGTCGTACTCAAAGAGCCAGTTGAGGAAAAGATTTATACCGCCGCACGTGCGAGCGGCATGCTCACGATGCGCGAGGACGCTATCGTCAAGGCGCTTGCGGGAGAAATACCGTTTGAAGAAGTGAATACTCTCGGCGGGCAACTTTTCCCAGGAGGGGACATCGCTTGACCTCGGTAATGTAGTTATATCCCGTGAGATATCCCTCTCTCGGGACATTGTGCATAAGACAGGAGTTATCTCATGGGGTATACTTTCAGTAATGGCTTACCATGTGTACTTAACTGACGACGATCGTTTCCTTCTCGATTTATACGCAGTGAAGTTCCGAAATGCCGGCCACGAGGCAAGTGTCTTTGGTGGGGGAGAAGAGCTCCTTACCGCTCTTCGGAAAGAGGATGCGGTCGTTCCTGACGCCATCCTCCTTGATCTCATTATGCCCGGCATAAGTGGCTTTGAAGTGCTCGAGGCGATACGGAAAGAACGTTTGGCGAAAGGATCGAAGATCATAATCCTTTCCAACCAGGGTCAAGACTCTGACATAGAGAAAGCGAAGCAGCTCTCCGCCGACGGGTATATCATCAAAGCATCCGCGATTCCTTCTGAAGTGCTTGCTGAGACACTGCGCACCATAGAGGCGGGTCGTTCGGATTCAGAGAAGACCAAGTAACAATATGGCTGTTGATAAACGTCTCGGGGAACTTCTTGACCTCGTTGTGAGAGAAGGTGGTTCCGACATACACCTCTTCGTCGGTGGGCCGCCGGTGTTTCGCGTTTCCGGGTCACTCATTCCTGTCGCGAAGTACGCACCGCTGACGAACGAGATAACCGAAGCGATGCTGAAGAGCATTGTGCCGGAAGGGCGTTGGGACACCTTTCTACAGAATCAGACCATAGACCTCTCGTATGCTCATGGTGCCGATGCGCGTTTCCGTGTGAACGGCTATCGCGTACAGGGCACGACCGCACTCGCACTCCGCCTCGTGCCACGCGACATCCACACGTTTTCCGAACTGAATCTCCCCGCCATTCTTGAGGTATTTATTCAGCGCGAGCAGGGATTCTTCCTCTGTGTGGGGCCGGTGGGGCATGGTAAGTCCACCACACTCGCGGCGATGATTGAACGCATCAACACCACGCGTGCCGAACACATCCTCACCATTGAAGACCCGGTGGAGTACCTCTTCACCCCGAAGAAGTCGCTTATTCACCAGCGCGAGATCCATATTGACGCGCCAGACTTCCACACGGCGCTTCAGAGCGCCTTCCGCGAAGACGTAGATATCATCATGGTGGGTGAGATGCGCGACTACGAGACCATCTCTTCTGCAGTGACCGCTTCAGAGACGGGCCACCTTGTCTTCTCCACACTCCACACCAACAACGCCGCACAGACGATTGACCGTATCATTGACATGTTCCCCGCAGAACAGCAGTCGCAGGTGCGCGTCCAGCTCGCGGGCTCACTTATCGGCATCTTCTCTCAGCGACTTATCCCGCGTGTCTCGGGCGGGCTCGTGCCGGCGTACGAGCTCCTTATCAACAACAACGCGGTCAGCACGCTCATACGCGACGCACGCACGCACGAGATAAGCGCTGTTATCCAGACCTCCTCGCAAGACGGCATGATCGACATGGACCGCTGTCTCGCCGACCTCGTGCACCGAGGCGAAGTGACGGTAGAACACGCCTACGAGCACTCAATGGACCCGAAGACCTTTGAGCGCTATTTGTAATCTATGCTTTTTAAATATCACGCGATCGACCAGGACGGACGCGAGCGAGACGGGACCATAGAGGCCCCTTCGCAGGAGGTGGCTGTCTCCGCGCTCCAGCGGCGCAAACTCATCATCTCGATGATTGAGTCCGGTGAGAAAAAGTCGATTCTTGAATTTGAGCTCCCGTTCTTCGGGCGGATTACCAACAAGGACATCGTTATCCTCTCGCGTCAGATCGCGACACTCTTTGAGGCGCAGGTCTCAGCGCTCCGCGTTTTCCGTCTCCTTGCGGCAGAGGTAGACAACCGGAAGCTTGCCTCCATCCTTTCAGAAGTGGGAGACGACCTTCAAGGGGGAAGTCCTATCAGCAAGGCGCTCGCTCGTCACCCCAAGGTCTTCTCACCGTTCTATGTGAACATGGTCCACGCGGGAGAAGAGTCGGGCAAACTCTCCGAGATATTCGTCTATCTCGCCGACTATCTTGACCGTTCCTATGATGTCGTCAGTAAGGCCGAGAACGCCCTTATCTACCCGGTATTCGTGATCGCTGTTTTCTTCGGTGTGATGGCGCTGATGCTCACGATGGTTATCCCAAAGATTAGCGCCATCTTGCTTGATTCCGGTCAGGAAATACCTATCTACACGAGCATTGTCATCGGCCTTTCAAATTTCCTTGTGCATTACGGCATTTTCGTCCTCTTCGCCCTTGTGGCGGGTGGTATATATATCTGGCAAATAGGGAAGACGCCAGGCGGGAAGCTCTTCTTAGACGGCTTCCGACTCTCGGTCCCGTATGTGGGTGATCTCTACAAGAAGCTCTTCCTCGCTCGCATCGCAGACAACTTTTCCACGATGCTCCTCTCCGGTGTCTCAGTAGTTGAGGCGATAGAAATCACCGGTTCGGTGGTCGGAAACGCGGTCTATCAGGAGGTGCTTACTGAGGTAGGGAAGGACGTGAAGGGCGGCTCCTCGATCTCCGGAGCACTCGCAAAACACCCTGAAATGCCGGGTATTATGGTCGCCATGACGAAGGTCGGCGAGGAGACTGGCGAGCTCGGCTCTATCCTCGCCACCCTCGCGAAGTTCTATAACCGCGAGGTGGTGAACGCCGTCGACACGCTCGTGGGCCTTATTGAGCCGGTTATGATCGTCCTTCTCGGTCTTGGCGTCGGCACCCTCCTCGCCGCTGTCTTGCTCCCTATCTACAACCTCGCAGGGGCGATGTAGTGGGCGCTATCCACACCTGGCATTTCCCTCTGGGCGCCCAGGGCGTACAATAGGCCCATTAACCGCATATAATATATTATGTATAAAATTCGTTCCCGGGGCTTCACACTTATTGAATTGCTCGTCGTTATCGCGATTATCGGAATCTTGTCAGCAGTCGTGCTCGCATCTCTGAACACCGCCCGCGATAAAGGAGGCACTGCCGCTGTTCAGTCAGATCTTTCGACCGTTCAGACCCAAGCTGAGATTTACTATGGTGGCACCGGAAATAACTCCTACGGTATCGCAGGAGCGACCAACAGTTGCGCAGTCGCAGGAAGTGTCTTTGTTGCTGATACTACGGTAGCGAAAGCGATTGCCGCTGCAGATCTCGCAAACGGAACAGATGCTACTTATGGCGTCGTTACTTGCAACAATTCAGCAACCGCGTACGCAATTCAGGCAGGACTACCTTCGGGAGTAGGAGCTGCAAATAGCAGATACTGGTGCGTTGACAGCACGGGGAATGCAAAGCCAGAGGCTGCAGCGATGGTCGCTGGCGCCACAGCCTGTCTCTAAAATTATTAAGGGTGCGGTATTCAAAAATGACACAATCGCGAGGATTCACCCTCATTGAATTACTCGTTGTTGTCGCTATTATCGGAATCTTATCAGCCGTTGTGCTTGTGTCTCTAAATGCGGCACGCAATAAGGGTTCTGATGCGGCTATCATATCAAACCTTAATACGATACGATTGCAAGCCGAACTCTATTACAGCGATCATAATAGTGCATACGGAATAGACTTTGCCCTGCCTGGAGCGTGCCCTACAGCAGGATTGACCATGTTCGCCGGTGATCCGAAAATCAAGACGGCAATCGCTGCCGCTGATAAGGCGGCTGGGGGCCGGGGTGGCCCAATCGACAAAGTGTTCTGTGCTAGTCCTGGAGCAAGCTCTTATGTAGTTCAATCCGCACTCGTAGCGGGAGTCGGAGGCAAGATGTGGTGGTGTGTTGACAGTTTGGGTGCTGCGAAACCAGAAGCGGTGGCAATGATTGCCGGAGCCCCGAATTGTATATAATTCAAGAATTCCTACCAATTCAAAAACATGAAATACTCCAAGGGCTTCACCCTTATAGAGCTCCTCGTCGTCATTGCCATCATCGGCATCCTCTCGGCAGTGGTGCTTGCGTCGTTGAACACGGCTCGTTCTAAGGGTAACGATGCAGCGGTGACGGCGAATCTGGACACCGTTCGTACTCAGTCAGGAATCTATTATGACAGTCACTCCAATAGCTACAACACAACGGGAAATGCTTTCGCTGTGAATTGTGGCGTGACAGGTGCAGCGACACAACCCCCAAACACCCTGTTATCTGACCCGAATATTTCCCGAGCATTGATTGCGGCGTATAAAGCAAATGAAAACCAAGCACTTCAGTGCAATATAAATGACAGTGGTAGCAACTTTGCCATTGCCATCCCGCTTGCAACGACAAACACGTATTGGTGTGTGGACAGTACAAGTTCCGCTCAAGCTAAAAATAGCGTGAATGTTCCGTACAACCAGCTCGTTGGATTAGTCGCGGGGACAGCACTTGATGGCCCTCTCGATTACAGATGTAATTGATTAAATCAATAATATAAAGAACATGACGCACAAACGCGGCTTCACCCTCATAGAATTACTCGTCGTTATCGCCATCATCGGCATCCTCTCGGCGGTGGTGCTCGCTTCGCTAAATACTGCTCGTTCCAAGGGTAACGACGCGGCTATTAAGGCAAATCTTAATACGGTTGGTACACAGGCAGCCCTCTTCCTCTCGGAAAACGGCAATGTGTACGGTGTATACGACGATGGTGCGGGTGCTCCGAAGGCGTGTCCGGCAGTTGGTGATACAGCTGACACTACCGTCTTCTACAATGCAACCATTGAGAACGCGATAAGTGGATCGGTTCTTAATTCTGCAGGAGGCGCGTCACTATGTATGTCCACCAATACTGCCTATGCGACGGCAGTCTCACGACCGGCAGACATCGCGGTGACCACCTCCTCAACTCACTGGTGCGTGGACAGCGTAGGGAACCACTGTGGTACCAACGGTTTGTCTGACACGGTCTGTACGTGCGTGTCGAGCCAATAATATAAATCTTTGCGGAGCAGAAGCCCGCGGCGAAGCCGCGGGCTTCTGCTATTATGGCTTTATGATTTTTCTCATTTCCGGTGCGCTGTTTGTACTCGGGGCGATCATCGCTAGCTTCGTCGGTGTTATTGTCGGGCGTCTTAACACAGGGCAGGGGTTCCTTATGGGCCGTTCTCGCTGTGACGCGTGCGGAGTAGTGCTCTCCTCCCTTTCTCTCGTACCTATCTTCTCCTACCTCTTCTTCCGGGGGAGGGCGCAGTGCTGTGACGCGCGCCTCTCG
>Ga0172379_10002945_pt1 | contig 28418 bp, 26 predicted proteins | sample GrowelOW334metaG_FD_119756 | JGI IMG/M metagenome (GOLD analysis project Ga0172379, IMG submission 119756) | Groundwater microbial communities from an aquifer near a municipal landfill in Southern Ontario, Canada - Groundwater well OW334 metaG | ecosystem: Environmental > Aquatic > Deep...
AAGTTGTGGGGAACGCAGGGGTTATTATTGATCCACATAATTCGAATGACATTTCCAGAGGAATTAATGAGGTACTTGATATGAATGATCAACAGAAAGCAATGATGCAGCAACACGGTAAATCTCAGATCAAAAACTTCACCTGGCAAAAGACTGGGGAAATCATATATGATGTTCTACAGAAAGTAGCAAAGGAGTAATTATGGCTTCTCCATTTTCAGATCGCATGGGCAACGCACTATCGTGGAATAGTGCTATGCAAAAAATTGAGAATAGACTTTATAGTTATTGGCTTGAGTTTGTGACAGGATTTTTGTGGTGGTTTGTAGGGAACATTCCTTGTCATATAACCAGAAAGTTTTTTTATACGATTTCTGGAATGACGATTGGGAAAAAATCAGTTGTCCACATGAAAGCACGTATTTATGATCCAAGAGGAGTTTCTATTGGAGAGGACACGCTTATTGGTGAACAGGCTTTGCTTGATGGACGGGAAAAACTGAGCATTGGATCGCATGTTGATATTGCGTCTCAAGTCATGATCTTTAATAGTGAGCATGATATTCACTCCGAAGATTTCCATGCTATCTCACAGCCAGTTGTTATTGAAGATTATGTATTTATCGGTCCACGAGCAATTATTCTCCCTGGAGTTACTATTGGTCGAGGAGCGATCGTTGCTGCTGGTGCTGTTGTGACAAAAGACGTTGAGCCTCTAACAATTGTTGGTGGAGTTCCTTCAAAAGAGATTGGGAAAAGAAACGTTGAAAATCTCCATTACACAATCGGGAGAGCAAGACTGTTCCAATAAATTATGTCAGATATTGCTCTGTCTATTATCATTGTGTCCTACAACGCAAAAGACTATTTACTCAAAACCCTTGATGCTGTTTTTGAGAATTCCCCCAAAGAATCATTTGAAGTGATTGTTGTGGAAAATAATTCTGCAGATGATTCATTCAAAGCCACCAACAAACTGCAATATCCTCTTCAGATGATTGAGCTTGATCATACTGTTGGATTTAGTGAAGCGAATAATCTTGGTGCTAAGGTAGCAAAAGGAAAAGTGTTGCTCTTTCTCAATCCTGATACTGAAGTGCAGGAACATGCATTGGATGTACTCTATCGAGAGGTCATTGAGCATGATTACGGAGCAGTAAGTGGAAAACTATTGAATGCTGATGGATCGATTCAACCACAAGGCGGTGCACTTCCCAATCTTTTCAATGTATTTTTGTGGATGTTCTTCATTGATGACCTTCCATTGGTTTCTAGATTGTTTTTTCCATATCAACAAAGAACTCGATCATTTTTCACAAAGAAAAGCAAAACTGGCTGGATCGGAGGAACTGCCTTTGCTATTCGCAAAGACCTATTTGAGGAGCTGGGGGGTTGGGATAGTAACATGTTCCTCTATGGAGAAGATGTGGAGTTTTGCTTAAGGATCGCCCAGAACAAGAAAGAAGTTCGGATTGTGCCAGAGGCAGAAATTGTGCATTACCAGCATAAAAGCACCGGAGGCCAGGCCAGATCGTTAAAAGGTGAGTTTGCGGGTTTGCTGTACATCTGGAAGAAGTATTTTCCTGCCTGGCAATATCCACTAGTGAAGGCAATATTGTACATCGGAGCGTGGTTAAGAGTCTTGTTATTTGGTATACTGTTTCGTGATGAAACCAGAAAAAGGGCTTATCTCGAAATTCAAAAAGACGTTTCAATGGCTTGATGAAAATGTGTTATTTGCCTTGGCTGTTTTTCTGATGGTTTTCATTCCTCTTTTCCCAAAAATTCCTTTGGCTGATCTGATTCAGGGGTATATTGTGAGACTGAGAATTGAAGACCTGCTTATTGCCGTAGCTGCAGGTATATGGTTTATTCAAGTCATACGAAGAAAAGTTTCGTTGAGAACTCCACTCACCTGGATCATTTCTGCATATTTAGTTGTTGGTCTTCTTTCTTCTTTGTCAGCAATGTTCTATGTTAAATCGCTTCCATTGACAGCAGTTCACGTTACCAAGCTTTTCCTTCATTACTTTAGGCGTATTGAGTATTTTTCCGTATTCTTCATTTTTTACTCTGCTGTTAAAAACAAGAAACGTGCAATCATTCTTTTTGCTGTTTTCCTAATATCTACTCTTTTAGTGTCTCTTTACGGATTTGGACAAAAATATTTTTATTGGCCAGTGTATTCAACGATGAATCGCGAGTTCAGCAAGGGGCTTCGTTTGTACCTCACTGAACATGCGCGTGTGCAGTCAACGTTTGGAGGTCATTACGATTTTGCAGCATTCTTGGTTATTGGTCTACCTATCTTAGTTGCTCTTGCTGGATATGTGAAAAATAAGTGGTTGAAGGTCTTTATGTGGTTCATTTATCTGTGGGGACTTTGGGGTTTAATGATGACGTCCTCGAGATCTTCATTCTTGGCCTATATTGCAGCGGTAACTGTTGTTCTTATATATCTCATGCGAAAGAATCTATTATTGGGAATAGCCCGACTTTTTATTGTGTATTTCATCTCCTTTTCATTTATGTTCATGTTTGGTGATTTAAGCGAACGCTTCTCACAGATATTCCAAGGAAATGAGAGTTATCAGAGCTTTCTAAACACTGTTAATGATATGAAGGATAAATCAACTCAACCGCTTGTTGCTCCTCCTTCAAACGCAATTTCAATAGATGATGTTGTGAAAGCTGCGGAAGAGGCTCAAAAAAGGGAAGAAGCTAAAACATCTGTTGTCGGTAAGAGTGATACTCAGCCTGTTATTGTAAAACCTGGTGAAGAAGCTCCTACTCAATCCTTACCTCCTGACGTTTTTGAAAACATTCCGAACCAAGTCATCGCTACAAAATCAGCTGAAGGAAAAGATATTGTTGTCGTGATTCCTCGAATTTTTTCTGAAAATGCACATCGGTTTGGGCTTTCTGCAGCAATTCGTATGGATACATTATGGCCATTTGCTATAAAAGGATTTTTAAGAAATCCATTACTTGGTTCTGGTTACTCGACATTGACGAAATATTCCTGGGCTGAGTTTACTGAAGCAGAATCAACAGACAATGATTTCCTACGCACCTTGGGAGAGACAGGGCTTCTTGGATTTATCACGTTCTATGGTGTGATGGTTGTTGCCCTTATATATTTGCATTCCAGAGCTGCAAAAACAAAGAGTGAAGAATTCTATGCAATTTACTGGGTAGCCTTGGCTGTAACTGTGGGACTTGCAATGAACGCGATGTACATTGATGTATTTATTTCCTCCAAGGTTATCGAGACCTATTGGGCGTTATTGGGAACAGCTATCGCCTATGTCTCTCTTCCTTTACAAGGAGTAAAAAGCAGTACGAAACAGAAACAAAAAGCTGAAATATGAACGTTGTATTCCGATATAAAGAGCAACTGCTTGTAACATTTCTTGTTCTCATTGCCTTTGTTGTCCGTTTATATAAGATCAATAATCCCGTAGCTGATTGGCATTCTTGGCGACAAGCAGACACTGCTTCTGTCACGCATGAATATGTGATGAGGGGAATTGATCTTTTGCATCCTCGATACCACGACCTTTCGAATATTCCTTCTGGCAAAGATAATCTCGAGGGGTGGAGAATGGTCGAGTTTCCTATGGTGAACGCCCTAACTGCCTTCATTATTCGATCAGCAAATCTAGTTAAACAAGAAGTGGTTGTTGGAAGAATAGTTTCTATTGTGTTTTCTTTCATAACACTGCTTTGTATTTATCTTTTGGGAAAAAGGATTTCAGGGGTTCGTGTTGGATTTTTTGCAGCACTCTTGTTTGCTATTTTGCCTTTTTCTGTTTACTACTCTCGTGTTATTTTGCCTGAACCAGCGCTTCTTGCATTCGTTACGTTGAGCCTTGTAGGTTTTCATGAGTGGATCTTTTCTGAGAAAAACATATGGTTCTTGGTTTCATTGATTCCGTTTGCACTTGCACTGTTACTTAAGCCATTCGCTATTTTTTATGCACCAATGTTCTTGGGAATCTTAATAATGAGAAGACAGAAGTTCTTGCTAAATGTTGCGAAGACAGGAACTCTTTTTATCTTAGCAGCAATTCCTTTTCTATTATGGAGGTCCTGGATCGCCCAATTTCCATCAGGAATTCCAGCTTCTGACTGGCTTTTCAACAATAACAATATTCGATTCTCAGGAGCATTTTTCCATTGGCTATTTGAAGTGAGGATTTCAACAATGATCCTTGGTATTGGAGGCTTGGTATTTGCTGTTCTTGGATTGATGAAAAAGGGTAGGGATTGGGTGGTCTATGCTCTTGGGGCTTTTGGAATGTTTGCATATCTTTCAATTATTGCTGGAGGGAATGTCCAGCATGATTACTATCAGGTATTTCTGCTGCCATTTTTAGTACTTACTATGGCTCGTGGTGTCGAGTTTTTTATTGAGCTCACACCTAAGTTCATCTCGCCTTTGGCATTACTACCAACTATTGGAGGACTTGTAGGATTTTCGTTGTTTGTTTCCTGGTATAACATTCGAGGCTATTACAACATTAATCATCCCGAACTTATGATGGCTGGTGAAGCAGTGGATCGTTTGCTACCAAAAGATGCAAAGATCATTGCTCCGTACATGGGTGATACTGCATTTCTGTTTCAGACCCGAAGAACTGGATGGCCAATTGGTTTTTCTATTGATGAAAAAATCAAGCTAGGTGCTCAGTACTATGTGACAGTGAATTATGATGATGAAGCGAATGCATTGTTGAAGCAATATCCGGTGGTTGAAAAAAATGACCGTTTTCTCATCTTAAAACTCCAGGGGAACTAATGAATATTCTCATGCTTACTCCGTATCTACCGTATCCTTTGTTTTCTGGTGGACAAATTCGAACGTACAACTTGTTGAAGAACTTGAGTAAGAAACATAACATTACCTTGTTTGCTCTAATCAAACATGAAAGTGAACGTGTATATATTCAGGAACTACAAAAATATTGTACAAAGGTCCGCGTGTTCAGGCGATCAGAAAAGCCATTCACGCTTCGGAATATTCTCCGAGCGGGTTTTTCACTGTATCCGTTTTTAGTGGTACGTAACTTTGTAGATGAGGTTAAGGAAGCTGTTACCGAAGAATTGCGGGAAAAGCACTACGATGCGATCCATGCTGAGACTTTTTATATGGTTCCGAATATTCCAAAAACAAACATTCCTGTTCTTTTAGTTGAGCAAACGATTGAGTACTTAGGATATCTTAGCTATGCAAAAGCGTCTAAACTTTGGTTTGCAAAACCACTTCTATATGCTGATATTTTTAAGATAAAAAAATGGGAAGAATATTTTTGGAGATCATGTTCTCGTCTTATAGCTATGTCAGAGGATGACAAAAAATTCATGCAAGGTGTAGTTGGAAAAGAAAAAAAAGTTGACGTAGTTGAGAATGGTGTAGATATCGAATATTTCCGCGCGACAAAGAAAAAGCTTCCCAAAGATCCAACCGTACTTTTTGTAGGCACGTTCAAATGGTTACCAAATATTGAAGCAGTTCGTTTTCTTGTGTCAATGGTATGGCCAAAGATTAAAAAAAGGATCCCGACAGCGAAACTTCATATTGTAGGGAACTCACCAACCTCTGAAATTTATGACATTGCAAAAAGAAACTCTGGTATTTCAGTGAGTGGAAATATTCAAGATATTCGAGATGCCTATGCAATAGCTCATGTATTGCTTGCTCCTGTTTTTAGCGGAAAAGGGACTCGGTACAAAGTATTAGAGGCAATGGCAACGAGAACACCGGTTATTGGTACCTCATTAGCCCTAGAGGGGTTACAAATTAAGCCAGGAGTTCACGCTTTGGTTGGGAATACAGCTCATCATCTTGCTGCTCACGCCATACAAGTTCTTCAGCAACCTAAACTACGGGAAGAGTTAGCGCAACAGGGAGAAACTTTAGTGTTTAGTCACTACAATTGGGAAGATATTGCTGAAAAACTTGATCGTATTTACAAAGAAGTTGGGCGGGAATAATGAAGAGACTGAGTATTGTTATTCTTAGCTTTAATACAAAAGATTACTTGTACAAATGTTTGCAGTCGATTTTTAAACAAGCAAAGATTGATTGGGAAATTGTTGTTGTCGATAATGCGTCGTCTGATGGATCGATTGAGATGGTAGAGCGTTCGTTTCCTCAGGTTAAAATCATACAGAATAATAAGAACATAGGTTTTGCTGCTGGAAACAATGTAGCGTTACGAGCAATTGAATCGGAATATGTCATGCTCATGAATGCTGATGCTGAACTTTTAGAGGGAGAATATATTGAAAAACTGTTAAAGTATCTTGATGAACATAAAGACATTGGTATTCTTACCCCAAAAATTGTTATGCCAAATGGCAATATGGATAAGTCCTGTCATCGTGGTATTCCCACCCCATGGAATGGACTGACGTACTTCTCTGGTCTAGAGAAGATCATAGGTAGTATTCCAGGATTATCACATATGTTTGGTGGATATCATCAACTATGGAAAAACATGGATCAAGAACACGAAGTCGATGTGTGTTCTGCGGCAGCAATGGTGGTGCGCACGCAAGCAATGAAACTGGTTGGCCTTCTAGATGAGCGCTATTTTTTCTATGCTGAAGATATTGATTGGTGTGTGAGCTTTAAGGAAAAGGGTTGGAAAGTCTTTTATTATCCTCAAGTAAAAATCTTGCATTATAAATGGAAAGCTGGGCAAAAGAAAAAAGCAAAAACAGACCAGGAGAAAGAAATACAAAAGCGTGCAAAATCAATGTTTTTTGATACAATGGAGGAGTTCTACCGGAAACACTACGCAAAAACATATCCGAAATGGTTTATGGAGTTTGTACTATTTGGAATCCGGACAGTAAAAAAAATGAAAGGAGCCTAGAATGCCAAGGGCTAAAAAGAACGAAATGAAAGTAGCTGTTACACCAGCTCATAAAAAAGAAGACGTGCAGTTTGAGATCGATCAACTTCGAAAAGACAAGATCGCATATGGTATTGAGGGACTTCTTGTTGTGTTTGTTGCAGTAATTTCTGCTGTGTTTTTGCCAGAAATTCTCTATCGATATTTATTTGGATCTGGACAGACGAATGCTGATGTACAGGTTCTTGCACTTGTCCCGACAATCGCGTACGCAGTAGCTGTACTTTTCAGCGTGTATGTGTTTGGTAGCAACATCTCTCGATTGATGAAGATAAAGAAGCTTGAGAAGGACCTGGTAGAAGTCAAGTAACTGAGAGATTCTCATGAGAATCGGTATTGATGCTCGACTTTCGGGTCGGGAACATGCAGGTATTGGAAGATATATCGAAGAGCTTCTTCGTAGTCTTTTGACGATCAAGAATGAGCATGTGTGGAAGATATTTGTTCGGAAAAAAGATCAATTGCCATGGTTAAAAGACTTTACGTCAGCTGAAGAAATCGTTGCTTCTGTTCCTCACTACTCTTTGCAAGAGCAGCTCATTCTTCCATCGCTGTTTAGTAAAGAGCATCTTGATCTACTTCATGTTCCGCACTTCAATGTCCCTCTGTTTTATCGAGGAAAGTTTGTTGTAACGATACATGACTTGTTATGGCACGAAAGGAAAGATCGTAATGCAACAACACTTTCTCCATTCATGCATGATCTAAAGTACCACGCGTACCGATTTGTGGCTGAACAAGCAATCTTACGCGCTCGTTCTGTTATTGTTCCGTCAAATGCTGTTGCATCTACAGTAAAAAGCATTGTTCCTTCTGTCAGTAGTGTTGTGACGATAGCAGAGGGAGTGCCCGATGCGTTTACAATGAAGGTCGAAAAGGCCAATCTTCCAAAACTGCCATTTTCTTCACCATATATTGTTTTTGTAGGAAGCTTGTATCCTCACAAGAATGCTGGTGTTTTGCTTCAAGTGCTCAAGCAACTAGAAGAGATGCATCTTATTGTTGTCTCATCACGATCTGTGTTCCGAAACACATTCGAGGCACTTGTCCACAGAGAAAAGCTAAGCAAACGGGTACATTTCTGGGGTAACATGAGTGATGAGGGTGTTGTATCTCTTTACCAATCAGCGCTCGCTTTGGTGTTTCCTTCACTCTCAGAAGGATTTGGGCTTCCTGGATTAGAGTCTATGGCTGCTGGATGCCCAGTGATTGCTTCTTCAATCCCTGTTTTTCATGAAGTGTATGGGAAAGCAGCGTACTTTATTAACCCTCATTCCCCAGAGTCTATTGTTGAAGCAATTCAGCTTTTGCAGCAGGATAAAATTTTCAGAAATTCCCTTGTTGCCCAAGGAAAAAGACAACTTGAGAAATACTCATGGAAAAAAGCTGCTGAACAAACCCTCCAAGTGTATGAAAAAGTCTAGAACCAGTTCCAATGTCGCAATTGTCTATGATAGGGCGAACTCTTTTGGTGGTGCAGAGCGGGTATTGCTTGCGTTGAAAAAACTTTTTCCTAAAGCTGATCTTTTTACTTCTGTTTTGTCGAAGAAAAATGCTGAATGGGTAGCTGATTGGAATGTGATGACTTCCTTTCTACAAAGAGTCCCGTTTTTTCGAACCCATCATCAACTGCTAGGACTGTTTATGCCAATAGCATTTGAAAGTTTTGATTTTTCTTCATATGATCTTGTGATATCTGTGACAAGTGAGGCTGCAAAAGGGATTATCACAAAACCAGGGACAAACCATATCTGCTATTTATTGACCCCAACACGATATCTTTGGAGCCATCAAAAGGAATATGAGGATAACTATTATGTGGGAATAAAAAGAGTGTTATTGCCCCTTCATAGGCTTGCTGTTCGATACTTACAAAGATGGGATATTGTGGCTGCAAATCGGCCAAATATCATTATTCCAATTTCACTAGTTGTGAAGGATCGATGTGAGAAATACTACAAAAGAAAAACTGAGGATGTCATATATCCTCCAGTAGATACGTCCCTATTTCGGAATTCGTACCCACCTTTCTCTCATCTTCCGTCCTACTATCTCTGTGTGTCTCGACTAGTACCATATAAAAGAATCGATTTAGCTATTGATGCGTGCATGGAACAAAAAAAACACCTTGTTATCATTGGAAAAGGATCTGATGAAGAAAGATTAAAGAAAAAAGCTGGGAATTCGAGCTTTATCCACTTTGAAGGATATGTTGGTAATGAAGAACTTGTGCGATACTATCAGCATTGCAATGCTGTCATTTTTCCAGGGGAAGAAGATTTTGGCATTGTTGCTCTTGAGGCAATGGCTGCTGGCAAGCCTGTCATTGTCTACTCGAGAAGTGGAGTTGCTGGGGTGGTGCGAGATGGATTGACGGGAGTGCATCTTCAGGAGCAGAATAGAGAGGCTTTGTTGAAAGCAATAGATCGGGTTGAGAAACATGTATGGAATAGCAGTGTGTTAAAGCAGGAAGCTGAACAGTATAATGAGAAGCGGTTTCTAGAACAGTGGAGGAAGTATATATGAACGAGCACTACTACGCGTTGATCTTGGCTGGTGGTGGAGGAACCCGACTTTGGCCAAAATCACGAGAAAAATCACCGAAGCAATGTCTTAAACTTGGAGGTGAGAAAACACTACTCCAAGCAACAGCTGAAAGGGTCCATAAGATTGTCGAATGGGACCACATGTACATTATTACCAATGAAGCGCAGATAAAAGATGTTATTGAACAACTACCAAATGTTCCACCTTCTCAAATCATTGCAGAGCCTGAAAAACGAGAAACAGCGTTAGCTATGGGAACTGGCGCAATGATGATCCAGGAGCGAGATCCGGATGCTGTCATTATGAACTTTGCATCAGATCACACGATTGTCAATGAAAAAGAGTTTATAAGAGTGATGAAAGCAGCAGCAAAAGTCGCTGAAGACTTTTCTCATTTAGTTGCTGTGGGAATTCCCCCAAGTTTTCCTCATACAGGACTTGGATACATCCGTATTGGTGATGAGATTGGCACAGAAGCTGATATTTCTGTATTTGAAGTTGAGAGATTCAGAGAAAAGCCTAATTTGGCTACAGCTAAGGCATTCTTGGCAACAGGAAAGTACTTTTGGAATGCGAACAACTACACATGGTCTGTCATTGCTCTCGAGCAAGCATTTCGCAAGCATGCTCCAAAAATCGCTGAAGCCCTTGATACATTACGACCTCATGTTGGGAAAGCAAGTTTTAACGAGATGTTGAAAAACGTTTATACTGAAGCAGAAAGCATTTCAATTGACTATGCTATAAGTGAAAAGGTGGACAATCTTCTGCTCTTGCCGGGTGATTTTGGATGGAATGATATTGGAGATTGGAAGGTTGTCTATGATTTGGGTGAAAAGAATGATAGTGGGAACGTTGTTCTTCGTGATGCGAGCAATGGAGAATTGATCGAGTATGAGTCGAGGAACAATTTGGTATATGTGAATGGAAGGCTTATTGCGCTTGTTGGAGTGAAGGATATGGCTGTTGTTGATACATCAGATGTTCTCCTTATTATGCCGAAAGAGCAGTCCCAGGATGTGAAAAAACTTGTCGCTCAGCTTAAAGAACTCGGGAAGAAGCAATATTTATAACTATATGTTTTCATACGAAACTCAGAAAAGAGTCCTTGATTTGGTTGTTGCAACAATTCTTGCAATTGTCTTTTTACCGATCTGGATTGTTGTTCCAATTCTCATTATGCTGGACTCAAGCGGACCAATCATTTTCACTCATAAACGGGTGGGAAAGAATGGAAAGACAATTTATCTCTACAAGTTTCGATCAATGGTGAAAGATGCTGATGAAATCTTACATAAAAGAGACAAAGAACTGCTTAAAGAATTTAAGAGGAATGACTGGAAATTACAGAATGATCCGAGGATAACAAAGTTGGGAAAACTTTTACGAGCTCTGACAATCGATGAATTTCCTCAACTATTCAATGTATTCAAGGGGGAGATGAGCATGATTGGGCCAAGGGCATATGTCCGTTCAGAACTTGACGAACAACAGAAGAAATATCCTGAGACAGCGAAGTTGATAGACGAAATCTTGAGTGTAAAGCCTGGCATAACAGGTCCATGGCAAACTTCTGGAAGAAATGAGATTCCATTTAACAAAAGAGCAAAGATGGATGCTGAGTACGCTAGACAACGCTCTATCATAAATGATATTCTTATCTTACTAAAAACACCAAAAGCTATGATATCGAAATGGTAGTGTTTAAAGGAGCATGCCCATGACAGACCCCGCGAACAACCAAAACTGGAACAATGTGATAAATACCCTCATCAACGAGCAGGAAGAGTTGCAGCAGCCAGAAGAGATAATGGAGTCTCGTGCTCCAGCTCAAGAAGAAGAAATACCTCAATCCCCATCTGTAACAACCGTAGATGCTCAACCTCAGAATAAAGAGATCATCCCTCCTGAAAAAAAAGAGCAGGTAACTGTGCCTGAAAAGAAGAACCATAGAAAAAGGAATAAGGCTTTGCTTTTCTTCGCAATCTTCTTTGTCCTTCTTATTGGCGGACTTGCATTGTTGGGTGTGTATGCAGTTGCTCAAGCGAAAATCATGCAGGAGCAAGCAACCGTATTCATGAATACTGGACGAGAGGCATATGCTGCATTGAAAACGCAAAATCTTGTTGAAACAAAGAAAAAACTTGAAGAAACGCGAACGCAGTTTGAGGTACTAAAAAAACAATACAATAAGTACAGTTGGGCAAAAGCTATTCCATTTGCAAATCTTTACTACAAAGATGGTGACCATATGTTTGTCGCTGGCGAGGCTGGAATAGATGCTGCTTACATTGCTGTGGCTGCTATCGAGCCTTATGCTGATGTTCTTGGGTTTTCCGGAGAAGGAACATTTACAGGTGGATCAGTTGAAAATCGCCTCGAGCTTGCGCTAGAAACGCTTGATAAAGTAATGCCGGTCATGAATGATCTCACCTCAAAACTCGAAACTGTGAAGTCTGAATTGTCCCAAATAGACGAAACGCGTTATCCAGCAGAAGTGAAAGGAAAGAAGATTAGAGAGAAAATTGTTCAAGCAAAAAGCTTCAGCAATACAGCTCTCCAAGTTGTAACTGAGGGAAAGCCAGTGCTTGAAGTTCTTCCTGATATTGCAGGAGCAAAAGGGCAGAGGAAAAAATACTTAGTCTTATTCCAAAATGATAAAGAATTGCGACCTACTGGTGGATTTTTGACTGCCTATGCTACTGTATTCATTGAAAAAGGTGTAGTAACGCAAGAAAAATCCGATGATATCTATGAACTTGATAAAAAGTTCCGCAAGAAACCAGCTGCACCAGAAATCATCAAGACATATTTGAAGACGGAAACGCAATGGAACTTACGCGATATGAACCTTTCTCCAGATTTTAAAACATCAATGGAAACATTCTGGAGCTATTTTAGCCAACTTCCTGGTGAAGCGCATGACATTGATGGAATCATTGCTTTAGATACGAATGTGCTTACAAAGCTGGTTGAGGTGCTTGGGCCAATCGAGGTTCCAGGATATGGAACGTTCTCAGCACAAATAGATAAGCGATGTGATTGTCCTCAGATTATTTATGCGTTGTCTGAAATCGTTGACCGCCCCACTCCGTATATTCGAGAGAATAGAAAAGGAATTATCGGACCTATGATGCAGTCACTTATCAAGAAAGCGTATGACGCTCCAAAACAACAGTGGCCTGCTCTTTTTGGTGCTGCTTGGGACAATATTGCAGCCAAACATGTGCAGTTCTATTTCCTGAATGATAAATTCCAAGCTGCAGCTCAAACAATCGGTGCTGCAGGACAAGTAAAGCCAACCCCAGAGCAATCTGATTATTTCTTTGTTGTTGATACGAACTTGGGAGGAGCAAAATCCAACATGTTCGTCGTAAACCAAGTTGAACACGAAGTTTCATTACCAGAAAATGGTGCGGTACGCAAAACAGTGACGTTGACGTACAAGAACCCATACCCAGCTTCAAACTGTAATCTAGAAGCGGGAGAACTTTGTTTGAATGGAACCCTTACAGATTGGGTAAGAATCTATCTACCAAAGGATGCAAAGATTGAAGAGTCCTTAGGATTTGATGATGGGACAACAAAAGAGAGTGAGGAGCTTGATCATAAAATGTATGAAGGTGTATTCAAGCTGCAACCGATGAATCAAGCAAAGGTGAAGCTCACCTACACTGTTCCCTACACAAATCCAACGGAATACAAAGTATATGTGCAGAAACAAGGTGGTTCTCCAGAAACAGAGCAACTGTTCATTGTAAATGGTGGCGAACATAAAGTGCTTATTGATCAGGACAAGATGGTTACTTTGCCTTTTTAATCATCATGCAAACATTTTCTACCACTGGTGTTGTGCTTAAGAGAATGAACTATGGTGAAGCTGATCGTTTGATCACGATATTTTCAGAAGACAAGGGAAAAATTGTTGTCATTGCAAAAGGTGTGAGAAAACCTACATCAGCGAAGAAATCAGCACTAGAACCCGGAATGTACTCAAAGATATTTTGTGCAGAAACTCACGGTCTTCCTATTCTTACTCAAGCTCTTGTTATTTCGGACAACGCAAACGCGATGAATGGACTCGATACCATTCGTGATCTCAGTCAAGTTCTCGAGATCATTGATACGATCACTGTTGATGCTGAACCCCAACCGCTACTTTTTTCAAAGCTCTTGTCAATTCTTCAGGAAATTCAGTTGCAGTCGCAATCTTGGCGAAAACGCGTGATCGACCTACTTAAGGAAATGATGGACGAGCTTGGGTTTGAGCGAATGGGTGAGGCGGGATTTTCTTCAGTGACAGAATATGTTGAGTTTATTTCCGAGAAAAAGTTAAAAAGCCATGTTTACTTGACAGTGCATGGCAAGTAGACCATAATTATAAAACAAGTTTAATGCTGTGTTGATTGGGTTGGAATCCAGGAATAGCAATGAATGAGTTGCGTCAACGATGTTTGACGAAGTAGGGTGGAACCGCCCTTGAGGGTCCCTACAGCACGCGTTGTGCTGGGGGATTTTTTTGTATTAAGGGCTTACACACTGCTTTAAGCGACTCGCTGCGGGAGATGCAGCTTTGCGCGCACCTAAAGGTGTAAGGAAGCGCAAAGTCGCTTTGCAGCAGTGTTAATAAGCCTATTTAGAAGAATGAATTTATTTGGCAGAGGAGAAAATATGAATCAAACAAAACTTGAAGATGTTGTTGCTCTTGCGAAACGAAGAGGATTTGTGTTCCCTCATGCTGAAATTTACGGTGGATTAGCAAATGTGTATGACTATGGTCCAATGGGAGTAGAGTTATTACGAAACATTAAAAATCTTTGGTGGAAAATGTTTGTGTCCCAAAGATCTGATGTTGTCGGGATTGATGCAAGCATTATTTCACACGCAAAAATCTGGGAAGCTTCTGGTCATGTATCGAGTTTTGCGGATGCGATGATCGACTGCAAAAATTGTCATTTTAGAACCCGTGCCGATCATTTGATTGAGGACTTTTTTACGAACAAGGGTGAGGAAGTGAAGGTTGAGGGGAAAAGTCTCAAAGAACTTGACCAAATCATTAAAGAAAACAGCATTCCTTGCCCAACATGTGGCAAGAAAGATTGGACTGGAGTTCGAAAGTTCAACCTACTATTTCCAGTGAAGATTGGAATTTTAGAAGGAGACCAATCACTTGCATACTTACGTGGAGAGACTGCTCAGGGGATGTTCTATAACTTTAAGAACATTCTCGACTCAACCAGAATTAAATTACCTTTTGGACTTGCTCAAATTGGAAAGGGATTTCGTAATGAGATTACCAAAGGCAACTTCATTTTTCGCACAATTGAGTTCGAGCTGGGAGAAATTGAGTACTTCTTTGATCCAGAGGAAAATGATCCAATGTCGTTGTTTGAGCAATGGAAAGAGCAGATGTGGGCTTTTGTGACGAAAAAACTTGGAATTCGGGAAGAGAACTTGCGATGGAGAGTCCATAGCGATGAGGAGAGAAGCTTCTATAGTTCAAGAACAGAAGATCTGGAGTATAACTTTTCTTTTGGATTCAAGGAGCTATGGGGACTTGCATACAGAACAGATTATGATCTTCAACAACATATCAAATTCTCTGGAACTTCTCTTAGTTACACTGATCCAAAAACAGGGAAAACCATTGTGCCTCATGTTATAGAGCCGGCTGTTGGGATTACAAGACTTTTCTTAATGGTAATGCAGGATGCTTTTTGGAACGATGAAGAGAAGCATCGCATTGTACTTCGCTTACCAAAAGCATTAAGTCCTTACAGAGTTGCCGTGTTCCCCTTACTTGCAAATAAACCAGAACTTGTAGAAAAAGCACGAGCAGTATTTGATGCTTTACTGCAAGATTATTCGGCAATATGGGATGATAGAGGGAATATTGGGAAGCGCTACATGGCACAAGATGAAATTGGAACACCCTATTGTGTAACAATTGATTTTCAAACGCTTGTAGATAATACTATTACTGTGCGCGATCGAGATACCGCAGAACAAACACGAGTTACTATTGATGATCTGAAAGGAACAATTGCATGAAAAAAGCACTTCCTGTTATTTTTGGAGTCGTCGCGTTATTGTTTGTGGTTGGAGGTGCTGTTGTGTTTAAGAGCTTTGGAGGGAAACAAGAAGCTACTCCAGCTCCAACAAAGCGGCCAAAACTATCGATACCAGCAAATACGATTTATGTTGAAGAGAGACCATATGTGACGCTTAGACCAACAGCAACAAGAGAGGTAGTCCTGACTGTGCACAATCAGCCAAAAAAGGCACAGAGTGCTGACTTTGAGCTTCAGTACTCTGCTGGGGATAAAGAAGAAGCTGCAATTGGATCGTTTGATATTGGAGCAAAACTTCCTTTTTCTAAGACAATCTTGCTGGGTTCCAAAAGTGGTGGTGGGAAAATCACGTATCACGAGAATGTTACAGGTGGAACGTTGGTATTGAACTTCTATGATGAGGATTACAAGTTGAAAAATGAATGGGCATACTTTAATAATGCAAAACCTGCTGATAGTTTTAGCTCTAGAGATGCGAAGTTCCAAATAAAGTCTGGCAAGGTTCTTAATTCACAATCCATAATCATTATTTATCAAAATCCTGGACTTCCGGAAAAAGTTGATAAAACCATTGTTGCTGGACCCTACTCTATCTCTGGAACCTCTGAGTTGCCCATAGGAGATATTGATCTTTCTATGCATGTTGTATCTGAGAAAAGCGTTGAGCTTCTTGGTTGGGATGGAAAAACCTGGAAATCACTTCTATCAACATTTGCAGATAGCACAGTGACTGCGAAAGCTGCGCTGCTTCAGACCTATGTCGTTGTAGAAAAATAGGTTCAGAGATCTTCTTCGATAGTCTTTTCTTTTTATGGGTGTTTTTGGTGTGTAGTAAAAAGATATAACTGAAATTATATCTAGATCATACCTTATTAGTGCTATGAATTTGCTCTCATCTATTCGTGTCTTCTTCGTATTGACATCTGGTTCATTCTATTGTTAACTAAATACGTCCCAAAAATGGTAATAAATGGGAAATAGGCCTAGAAATGTTAACTGGAAGATATTATCACACAATTGATAGCACTGGAAGGGTTTCAGTCCCAGTGAGATTTAGAGAACAACTTGGTAATTCTCCAGTGTTAACCCGTGGACTTGATGGATCTCTCTTTCTTTTTTCACAGCAATCTTGGGAGGAATTCTCTGGAGGTATCCAGTCTGCCTCACTTACAAAAAAGATTCACAGAGATTTTTTACGATTAATGACAAACGATGCAGTTGAAGTTGAGTATGACAAGCAAGGAAGAATTCTTGTCCCCGACTATTTACTTGATTATGGAGAACTAGAGAGGGAAGTTGTGTTTGCTGGCTCCTTAAATAGAGTTGAAATTTGGAATAGAGAGAAATACCACAGCTACATTGAGTCTCTTGAAGAGAATGCAGAAGATATCGCGGAAAAGTTTGAACCGAATAAAGAAGCAAATGAATAACGAAAAACAACACACACCGGTGTTATTACAAGAGGTTTTAGAAAACTTAGAAGTTCGTGCTGGAGCTTGGTATGTGGATGGGACGTTCGGTCTAGGTGGTCATTCTAGAGAGATTCTTAAAAGAGGTGGAAATGTGTTTGGTTTTGATCATGATCTAGAAACTGTTGAAGAGGCTAAGAAAAGATTTCAAGAAGAAATCGAAAACAAGCGTGTTGTATTGGTGCATAGAAACTTTAATGAAATGGGAGAGGCTTTAGAGTTGAGGAAGCTGAACGTGATGGGTGTGTTGTTTGATTTTGGAGTGAATAGTGTGCAGCTAGATTCTGGAGAAAGAGGATTTTCGTTCCAAGAAGATGCTGAACTTGATATGAGGATGGACAAAAGACTTGCAGTCACGGCTAAAGACTTGGTGAATGGTCTTGGAAAGAAAGAGCTATTTTCATTGCTGACGGAAATAGCGCAAGAAAGATTTGCTCGAAAAATCACAGATGCAATTGTTCAACAGCGCAAAGAAAAGCTCATTATTCGAACTCGTGAACTTGCTGATCTTATTGAGAAGGCGGTTGGTGGAAGACGACCAGGAGCTCAAGGTCATCTTCATCCAGCCACAAAGACTTTTATGGCATTACGCATTGCAGTAAATAGTGAGTTACAGGATATCGAGCAGACCCTGCCCATCGCGCTCGATATCCTGCAGCCTCATGGGAGATTGGTAGCGATAAGTTTTCATGAGGGTGAAGATCGACTTGTCAAACATGCAATGAGGAATTGGGAGCAAGAGGAAAAAGGTGAACAGCTTACAAAAAAACCCATTGAAGCTTCTGAGCAGGAAAAAGCAATGAATCCAAGAAGCAGGAGCGCAAAACTCAGAGTATTTAGAAAGGGAATGGAATGACAGACTTTATTTTTCGAGATCAACAAGTTTCGGTAATGAGACAGATGTATGTTTTATTTACTGTCATCTCTTTGATAGCTTTGGTTATTGTGAACATTTTTATTTCTGGTCGAATGGTTTCAACAGGTACAGAAATGCGATCAATTGAAAGAGCTCAGGTGCAACTTGAACTTGAGCAAAAAAGCCTGCAAGCGAAGCTTGCTGAAAAGCAATCTCTGCAACACATTAAAGAAGAAGCTAAACAACTTGGTTATATACCAGTGTCTTCTGTGCTTCACGCTAGACAAGATGTTTCCGTGGCTTTACGCTAATAGCGGCAGGTTGTAAATGCAGTAAACCCCTTGCTAAATGACAGTGTATGAGAAGAAAACCAATAGACAGCAATAAGCAACGTGTAAGAGGCAGGATTCGAGTTGTTCGGTTTGTCACATTCCTTCTATTTCTTGTTCTTCTATCTCGTTTATTTTATTGGCAAATCATTGAAGGAGAAAGTTTACGCGCTGTTGCGGAGTCTCAGTATGTTTCTATTATGAAGTCTTTCGGAAGCAGAGGAAAGATTCTCACATCAGATGGATACCCGCTTGTTACAAACCAAGATGTGTACACGATCTTTGTTGAACCGAAAGATCTAAAAATCTCTTCAACTGAACTATCGAAAATTCTTTCCCCATACCTTGCTCAGTCAACATTAGCTCAGGAGAGCACTGATGAAGCAGGGTTAAAGATCATGCAAAATGAATGGGAGGACACTATCCATCAGCGATTAGCTTCTAATTTGCAATGGATTTCTTTGAAGAAAAAATTGCCAAGGAACATTAAAGAAGAGATAGAAAAACTTAAGATTTCTGGTGTGGGTTTTGACAGAGAGGAAATGCGTTATTATCCAGAATCATCAATGTCAGCACAACTTCTTGGATTTGTTGGAAGCGATGCTCGTGGAGAAGAGCAGGGATATTTTGGAATAGAGGGATATTTTGATCGTGAGCTTCGCGGAAAGACAGGTGTGATCAAACAAGAAAAAGATGCAGCGGGATTGCCTATCGCGATTGGTGAGTTTGATTTCATCCATTCTAGAAATGGACGAGACATTACATTGACTATTCGAAGAGATCTTCAATATATGTTGGAAGAAAAATTGAAAGCTGGCATGGAAAAGTATGGAAGCGTTACAGCAGAGGCAGTGATTATGGACCCGAAAACCGGAGAGATTTTGGCAATGGCATCTTTCCCTTCCTATGATCCGCTCTTTTACTATAAATTTGATCAGCAAAATTATAAGCAACCGCTTGCTTCAGATCTCTATGAGCCTGGTTCTACAATGAAGATTCTCACAGTTGCTGCTGGAATTGATGCTGGGGTCATTGAACCAGATACAGTTTGTGACACATGCTCAGGACCAAGGGAGATCAGTGGTTATACTATCAAAACATGGAACAATGAATACAATCCAAATAGCACTGTAACTGAAGGATTGATCCATTCCGATAACACAGTCATGATTTTTGTGGCTGAAAAATTGCCAATTCCAACGTTTGTGGACTATCTACAGAAATTTGGGCTGGATACAAAGACAAATATTGAGTTGCAAGAAGAAGCAACAGCTCCTTTTAGAGAGAAATGGAAAGAGCTTGATATCGCGACTGCCTCTTTTGGACAGGGAATTGCTATAAATGGAATGCAAATGCTGCAAGTTGCCCAAGTCATTGCTAATGATGGAGAGTTAGTAAAACCTCGTTTAGTGAAGGAAGTTATTGAAGATGGTAAAAAAGCTATTGAAACAAAGACAGAAGTTGTAAGGCAAGTCATCAAAGAAGAAACAGCCGAAAAAGTGACAAGCATGATGGAACAATCAGCGTTGCACGGGGATGCCCAATGGGCTGTCCCAAAAGGATATCGTATTGCAGGTAAAACTGGGACAGCTCAGATTCCTGTGGCTGGGCATTATGATGAGGAAAAGACTGTTGCGAGTTTTGTTGGGTTCGCTCCAGCTGAAAATCCTCGATTTGTTATGCTTGTGAAGCTTCGTGAACCGCAATCTTCTCAATGGGGATCAGAAACTGCTGCTCCATTGTGGTTTGAAATTGCTAAAGAGCTATTTATTCGTTTGCAGATTTCGCCTGATCATTCAGAAAGGTAGCCAGATTGTTTTGTTCATTTTGAAGCTGCTTTTCTTTTTCAAGAAGTGCTTTATCTTCATCATTCAGCCATTGGTTGTTCTGCATTTTTTCACTAATTCGTTGTGCGATCGAGAGTCGTTCAGTGATAACTGCGATGATGCTCTCATATGAATCTTTGTTCTTTTCGTACTGCTCACCAAAAGTTCTCACGCTTGACCAATTTTCATACAACTTCCGAAGCTGATCAATTGCGTTGCTCCAGGATGTCAACTCTTCATTAGAGTAGGTTGGCGGAACATAACCAGCAATATGTTGGACAATGATCTGAACAGGACATCCATTAATCTCTCCAACAAGAGCAGCAACGCCAGTCTCTTCAAATCGCGCATCAAGCAGAAAAGATTGCCAAGAGTTGAACTGAGCATAGTTATCTATTAATTCATGGGCTGAGTAGTAGCCATAGGTTGGAGACTCACCCCAGACAATATTGGAGTACCCGACTTGTTTCATGGCCTTTTCCATAGTTATTCCACTTTTTGTGGCCTCAAACGAGAGATCGTCATACTTCAACATGGAAGCAGCACGTATTTTTGCACTTTCCTCAAGTTTTTGAGTATATTTAAGGGGTTTGAGATTATTCTTTTCCCGCATGTCGTTTAACAGCGAAATGTATATTTTTTCATCTAGTGTGACTGTCTGCGAAAGATCTTTGTCTTGAGAAGGATCTCTCCATAGTTGAGAAAACTGTTGTTGTTGAGAATATGGCAATACATATGAAATATCTTTGATAGGTACAAAACCAACATCATGTCGAGAATCGTTACTTGCTTTTCGATTGTCCCCTAATACAAACACCTGTCCTTCTGGGACTGTTTTGATCGTGCAATCTGGAAGGAACTTTCCTCCAAAGGTTGAGCGGGCTTCAGCAATGAATGGTTCTTGTGAAAGCTTATTATTCACGTAAAGGAAACCATCGCGAATTTCTACGGTATCTCCTGGTAAAGCAACAATTCTTTTTACAAATCCCCGAGGTGCTTCGTCGTTGATACCTTCATTTTTTTGAATGGACTCTGTTACTATGTTAGAAAAGCTGATGATGTCGGAGCGCTGAAGTGCATAGTGATAGAAATCCCTTCCAAAAAGTGTAAATCCACCAGGAAAAACTCGCATCTTTGGTTCGGCGACAACCTCTTTTACTTGTTCAGAAAGGTTCTGCGATGATCCTTTGGGAAAAGTGGGATACATAGATCCAGTACCAGAAATTTGAATTGGAGTTTCGAAGAAACCGACATCTTTTCCAATAATAAAAATGGATCGTTGGAGCGAAATAAAAAGAATTAGCCAGATATACGACCAAATATAAACAAGAATAGGGAAAGCAATTCCTTTTATTAAGTTTCGAATCCAAGAATGATGAGAACGAATCGTCAAAAGAAAACAAAATGGATAGAAGAGCAACGACAACAAATAGAGCATTGACACTATTGTAAAAACTCCTACTCTTGAATACAACAGCAAGCATGTTGTGAATATACGTTCGTAGAAACTCTTATGAAGTCCTGGTACAATACTTCTTGATCTATGACAAAACGCGCGTTTGTTTTCAGACAACTGAAGCAACCATACCATTGGTTTAAGGGTGTTGCGGCAAACATACTTAACATGTTTCCCAGCAGAAAGATCAAGATTATTGCGGTAACTGGCACTGATGGAAAAACAACAACTTCCTCATTGATCTATTCCATCTTAAGGCAAGCTGGAAAAAAAGTTGCCCTAATTTCAACAGTTGCAGCGTACATTGGAGATGAAGAGATTGATACGGGGTTTCATGTCACGAATCCAGCACAATTTCCTCTGCAAAGATTAATTAGAAAAATTGTAAAACAGAAATATGAGTACCTAGTGTTAGAGGTAACCTCTCATGGTATTTTTCAACATAGAATATTGGGGATACGTCCATATATATCAGTACTCACAAATATTACTCCCGAACACTTGGATTATCATACATCACTCCATGAGTATAGAAGTATCAAATTATCTTTGCTGAAAAAAAGCAAACAAGCTGTAATTAATCGGGAAGATTCTTCATACAAATTGGCAAAGCACGCACTTTCAAAAGTTGGAGTTAGATATGTTGATTATAGCTTTCGTACATTAGATAAAGAGATCAAACTTGCTGCTCAGGGAAGATTTTCTCAACCATATAATTGGGAAAATGTCGCCGCAGCTTCAACGACATGTCAGCTTCTTCATGTATCAATTAAGGATTGTGCTAGAGCTGTTTCAAGTTTTGCTGGAGTAATAGGTAGAATGCAGGAAATACCAAATGAAAAAGGGATCAAGGTCATTGTTGATTTTGCACATACCCCAAATGCTCTTGAAGTTGCATGTAAGGCAATTCGGGGAAAGATGTTGAAAGACCAAAAATTGATCTCAGTCTTTGGTTGCGCTGGGTTACGGGATCCATATAAACGGCCAATCATGGGAAGAATTGCAAGCGCATTGTGCGATGAGGTGGTGCTCACTGCTGAAGATCCGCGTACAGAAGATGTTAATGTCATTATTCGACAAATTAAAGAAGGTGTAAAACAAAATCACGGTCATGTCCATGAGATTGCTGATAGGAAGAAAGCCATTCAGTTTGCAGTACAACAACTTGCGCAGAAGAACGACATTGTTGCGATCTTTGGCAAAGGCCATGAGAAAAGCCTAAACTTAGATGGAAAGAAAGAGATTTATTGGTCCGATCAAGAAGAGGCAGTTCTTGCTTTGAAAGGAAGATGATACATGGAGACAAAAAAGGTCGTTGTTATTGGTGGTGGGACTGGAACTTCTACAGTTGTTTCTGGATTGAAACATAAACCTGTGGACATTACTGCACTTATCTCAGTTGCTGATTCTGGTGGATCAACTGGCCGATTGCGTGATGAGTTTGGGTTTCAACCAGTCGGAGATTTACGTCAAACTCTAGCTGCCTTGGCAAAAGAAAATGGGCAACAATGGATTCGAAAACTTCTTCTTTACAGATTCAGCAAAGGAGAAGGACTGAAAGGGCACAATTTAGGAAACTTGATCCTCACTGCGCTTCAAGATATGGCAGGATCAACAGAAAACGCTTTAGAGATAGCTGAAAAAATATTTCGGTTGCGAGGAAAGATTCTTCCCATCACGAAAGAAAATGTCCAACTGGAGATACATTTTGACGATGGTTCAACGTTGGTGGGAGAGCATTGGTTGAATAAACACTCCTTAGGAGAAAGAAAAATCACGCATATTCGTTTAACACCTCAGGCTAAGATTTTTGGCAAATCTGCGGAGGCAATACAAGAAGCTCATCTTATTGTGATTGGGCCTGGGGATTATTATGCCAGCTTAATGGCGGCACTTGTTGTTGATGGAATTAAATCGGCCATGCGTAAATCAAAAGCAAAAGTAGTGTATATCGCCAACCTCATGTCTAGATATAATCAAACACATGGAATGACGGTTTCTGAAAATGTGAAAGGAATAGAGCAAGTTATTGGCCGTGCTTGTGATTGTGTTGTTGTGAACTCAAAAACATTCCCAAAGCGTGTTCTAGAATACTATGAAAAGGAACAAGAATATCCAGTGGAGAATGATATGAAAGACGGACGATGTATTCAGGAAAATTTGTTAGCGAAGCAAGTTGCAGTCTCTGTTAATGGGGATGAACTTGATCGATCATATATTCGTCATGATTCTCAAAAAATAGCGGAGGTACTATGGAAGCTCCTTTAAAAAATCAAAGCGTTGCTGTGGTAATCTTGGCTGCTGGGCAAGGGAAGCGCATTCACGCTGAGGGAAAAAATAAAGTGATGTTCTTGGTGAATGGAAAACCGCTTATTTCGTATCCTATGGAATCATTGACTATGGTTCCAGAGCTGCAAAAACCGATCATTGTGGTTGGTTATGAAAAAGAAAGTATTCAGAACTATCTAAAAGATCGAGCGAAGTATGCTGAACAGAGGGAGCCTTTGGGCACAGGCGATGCTGTTGTCTCTGCTCTTCCATTGATTGAACAGGGCACGCAAAATGTTATTGTCTTATACGGTGATGCAAGCCTTTTTTATTCAATTGATGTTATCCATCGGTTAATCCAAAAGCATTGTGAAACAAAAGCAGATATGACGCTCATTACTACAAAGCAAGAGAATCCAACTGGCTATGGGAGAATACTTAGAGATGATAGTGGAAAAATGATAGGTATTGTAGAGGAAAAAAACGCTACTGACGAGGAGAAGAAGATCACAGAGATCAATACAGGAAGTGGAATCTATTCCCTCTCGTTTCTAAAAAAGTTCTTGCCAAGAATTAAGAAAAATATTGTGAGTGGCGAATACTATCTTACTGATATTGTGATGCTTGGTGTTGAAGCTAAAAGAAATATCGAGACGTTGTATATTGATGACCAACTCGTTGGTATGGGAGTAAACACTCTTCAGCAACTCCAGGAAGTAGAGGCAGAAGTGTTAAAGCGAAAGTCGACAATATGATTGCATACTTCCTTAACAACCTCTCGATCTATTTTTCAGAAAAAGATGAAGGTGATAAAAAGGGAAAAATTGCAACAGCTCAATACGTATTAGAGAAGAACCTTTTTCCAGAAAAAAGCGTTACATATACGGCAGTATCTCACGGATCTCAAATTGACGAAGTAACTCAGCAAAATCATGATCAAGCATTTACTTCAGATGCATTGATCACGAGTGATCCAAATGTTGTGCTTTCGTTGTGTGTTGCCGACTGTCTCCCTATTGTTCTTACTGATTCGAACAATACGTTTTTTGCTTTAATTCATGGAGGTTGGCGTCCACTTTTGCAGAACATTGTTCCATTGACCATCAAAGAGTGTGAACTGAAATATCATGCAAAAATCCAGGATATGCTTGTATGGATAGGACCTTCTTTGCGAGGATGCTGTAATGCTACTCCCTCTGCCGATGTTCATAAAAACTTACCAGAATGGAAGCAATTTGTTAAAGAAGATCAAGGAAAAGATCATCTATATCTTCAGGAAGCGGTAAAATATCAATGTGAGCAATTAGGTATCAAGAGAGAAAATATTCACGATGTTGAGCGTTGCACATACCATGAAAAAGATACATTTTATTCATACAGAAGATCGCAAGACACTCAAGATGAGTCACAAAACAAACGACATGTGTGCGCAATTGGAATGAGAGGAAAAAATGATCAATAAGCCTTTTTCGCAATATCAACATATGCATTTAGTAGGGATTAAAGGTGTAGCGATGACCTCAATGGCACAAATGTTATTGGATTTGGGCAAAACAGTTTCAGGTAGCGATGTTGATGAAGAATTTGTCACACAATTGTTGCTTGATAAGATGCCGGTGGAGATATTAGCATTTAATGAACAGAGTATTACGAAAGATATTGATGCTGTCATTTATTCTGGTGCTCATCAAGGTAGAAAAAATCCAGAAGTTGTACGGGCTCATAAGCTGGGAATTCCGGTTATTTCTCATGCAGAAGCTCTAGGTATCATGATGAATGGGAAAAAGGGTATTTCTGTCTGTGGGGTGGGAGGGAAATCAACAACTTCAGCAATGATTTCCTGGGTGCTTGAAAAAGCAGGTGTGCGTCCTTCTTTCTCTGTTGGGGTGGGAAATATTTTAGATCTTGATAAGACTGGTCAATATGAAATTAATGGATCATATTTCGTCGCTGAGGCAGACGAGTATGCTACTGATCCAACTTGCAACCTTACTCCTCGTTTTATGCACCAGCACCCAGAAATTATTGTTTGCACGAACCTTCGATACGATCATCCAGACATCTATCCTTCATTTGAAGATACGAAAAAAGCATATAAAGCATTCTTCAACAATCTTCAAGCTAACGGGACATTGATTATTAATAGTGACGATGCTGGACTTGTTTTGCTGGCAACCTCGTTTTTAGAAGAAACAGGAAAACTAAGAGGTATTTCGTTAATTACGGTTTCACAGAATGATCAGGCTGCTGACTATTTTCTTTCAGCATTTGAACCGTCAAAAGAGGAACAGAATTTTCGTTATATAAAAGATGGTCAAGAATTCTTAGCGAAGCTGCATGTTCCTGGTCAACACAATGCCTTTAACGCTCTATGTGCAATAGTTGTTGCTGAGAAAATAGGAGTTCCCATAAATAAGGCTATAGACACGATTTCAAGTTTCCAAGGAACAATTCGTCGATTTCAAAACATGGGAAACAAAAATGGTGTTCAATACTTTGATGATTACGCACACCACCCAATAGAAATTAAAAGAGTATTAATTGAACTCAGAAAAATGTATCCACATGAAAAGGTTACAGCTGTATTTCAGCCGCATACATATTCAAGAACAAAATCATTACTCAATGAGTTCGGCCTTGCCTTTTCTGATGGAAACGAGGTTATTCTATTTGATATTTTTGCATCAGCACGAGAATCATTTGATAGTTCAATCACCTCGGATATGCTTGTAGAAAAGATCATGCAAGAACATACAAAGGCGATAAATCTTCATGATCAGGTACATGTTGTAGAGTATCTAAAGAACAGTGTTAAGCCTGGGGATGTTGTTATTACTCTGGGAGCAGGTGACCTCTACAAGCTCCACGAAATGATACAATAGGGAAATGCTTACAAACTCTACGGCTTCTAAGCTGCAATTGGAGTTTCCTCATTTAACTTTTCAGGAAGATCTTATCTTGGCTCCTTTTACGTATTTCAAGATTGGAGGTCCGGCAAAGCTTTTTGTTTCTGTGCAAAAGAAAACAGAGCTAGAAGAGCTTGTGAAATATTGTAGGAGAGAACATATAGAGTTTGTTGTTTTTGGTGGTGCGAGCAATGTCTTGATCTCAGATAAAGGGTTGCAGAAACTTGTGATAAAGAACCTTACTAAAGAAATCACAATCACAAAGCAGGATGGCGGCGCGATTGTTGAGGCTGAATCTGGTTTATCAATGAATATTCTTGTTCGGAAATGCATTAATGAATCCCTCGAAGGACTTGAATACTTTATGGGACTACCAGGAACTGTTGGCGGAGCGATATACAACAACGCACATTTCGTTGATCAACTCATTGGAAACTTTGTGTTGGACATGGAGATTATAGATATTGATGGAAACACTGTTGTACGAAAAAAGGATGAGCTTCAGCTTGCTTATGACTATTCAAAACTGCAGGAAACTCATGAAACAGTGCTCTCTGTTCGATTTTTCCTAAAAAATGGTGACAAAAAAGAGCTTGAGGAAAAAGCATTAATCGCGACAAAGAAACGAGCAACAACGCAACCAATTGGGAAACCAAGTTCAGGATGCATGTTTCAGAACGCAAATAAAGATGGAAAAGTTTTATTTGCTGGAATGTTGATTGATCAAGCTGGATTAAAAGGTGAAAGAGTTGGCGACGCGGTTGTGAGCGATGTGCATGCAAACTTTATTGTGAATGCCGGAAAAGCAACTTCAAAAGATGTGGACATGCTTGCTGAACTGGTACAAAAAACTGTCCATGAAAAGTTCGGAGTTATGCTTAAAAGAGAAGTTTTTTCACTCTCATGAAAAACTAGAAAGAGGAGTGTATGCAAAAATTTACTATTGAAGGTGGAAAGCCTTTATATGGTTCTGTACGATTAGGTGGTGCTAAGAACGCAAGTTCAAAAATCATGGTTGCTTCATTACTTTCAAAAGGCGAATCTCGCTTATTGAACTTCTCACATATTGATGAAATAGAGATCACGCGCAATATTGTTGAATCACTTGGAGGAAAAACTCGAACAGCTGGAGAACGCACACTTTTCATTTCAAGTGACGGGTTAAATACATTCAGTATTCCAGAAAAATATGGAAAGCTCTCAAGAGCTTCTACGCTTTTTATTCCACCATTATTAGCAAGATTCCATAAGGCAATAGTTCCACTTCCGGGTGGTGATGCTATTGGGAAAAGACCCTTAGATCGTCATTTATTAGGATTAGAAAAACTCGGTGCAAAGATTGAACAATATTCTGATCGTATAGAGGCGAGTTGTGAAAAAGGACTACGAGGATGTACGTACAAATTTTCTAAGAACACACATACTGGAACAGAAACCTTGATCATGGCAGGTGTTTTTGCTAAAGGAAAAACAGTTTTAGAAAATGCAGCATTAGAACCAGAAATAGATGACTTAATTGAGTTTTTGAACAATATGGGTGCTCGTGTGAGAAGAAGAGCTCATAGAGTAATTGAGATTGAGGGGGTAAAGGAACTTCATCCAACCATACATCGCATTATGCCAGATAGGAACGAGGCTGTTTCCTATGCCTGCGCTGCTATTGCAACAAAAGGAGACATTATTGTTGAGAACGCGAAACATGAGCATTTGCAGGCGTTTCTTGAAAAGTTGGATGAAATGGGTGCTGGATTTGAGGTTGGGAAATAT
>Ga0172379_10002946_pt1 | contig 28408 bp, 25 predicted proteins | sample GrowelOW334metaG_FD_119756 | JGI IMG/M metagenome (GOLD analysis project Ga0172379, IMG submission 119756) | Groundwater microbial communities from an aquifer near a municipal landfill in Southern Ontario, Canada - Groundwater well OW334 metaG | ecosystem: Environmental > Aquatic > Deep...
CGACCAAACAACATATTAAAAGTTTGATCTGTCCCACCAATTTCTAAATCGCAAGAACCATACAAAGTTGTAATAATAGATGAATCAATTCCCTGCAAAACAGGGTACATCATTTCATGCATGTACAAATCCTCACCACGAGCGATGCGATCTTGAAACATATCACGCTTGATAAGTTGAGCATGAGTGATATGACGAAGAGTCCACAAAAAACTTGTCAGCGTCACGACGGAAATTTGTTTCCTGATCGGCGAAGTTTGTGCAGAAACTTGCTTGCGAGTATTTTCAAATACAATTGCTTTGCCAACAATTGTATTTGGGTCAATTGGAGTTGTGATTTTTACCCCATCATGCTCCACATGAAAACCAATTTTTGAATCAGTTGGTAAATTTAAATCTGTAATGGAAGTAAACCAATCAGAATTTGGAACCCAAGAAAATGCAACTTCATCAGTTCGGAGTATCTTACCAACTTGTTCTACATAAGTTTTCATATTTTCTGCCACCTTTTCTTGAGAAATTTCAGGACGGGCCTTGTTCTTGCCAGTCGGATCACCAATCATAGTAGTAAAATCACCTACTACAAAAACAACTTTGCAACCCAAGTCTTGAAGTTTGCGTAACTTTCTCAAAATCACCGCATGCCCAAGATGTATGTCCGGTCGAGTTGGATCAGCTCCGAATTTTATAATAATGTCTTTTGTGTACTCGCCTTTGGCTTTTTTTAGAAGCTTTTGCTTAAAAACCCCTTGTGGGTCAACAAAATTGGCTACGCCACGAGAAAAAACTTCATCTATTTGTGCCTCAACATCAATTGAATTCATATGATAAATCTAACAGAGAAACGCCTTTTGTGCTAGTATTAAATTTGCACAATTTATGAAAAAAATATCTCTAATCAAAAGGGTTCCCTGGAAAGCAATATTGGCCATCGTCATCATTGTCACCGCACTCACTATTGGAAGTGCCCTTATTTGGGTTTCAACATTTAAAATACCAGATTTGGCTACATTGCGAGCGCAGGCGCTTGTACAATCAACAAAAATATATGACCGCACAGGCAACACTTTACTTTACGACCTAAACCCAAACGTCAAACGCACAGTTGTACCTTTTAATCAGATATCACAACATCTCAAAGACGCAACCCTCGCCATTGAGGACGTATCTTTTTATAGCCACTCTGGGGTGCGCCCACTCGCTTTCATTCGCGCTGCATTTGTGAACCTATTTTCCGGCAGTTTTAAAGAAGGAGGATCAACTATCACTCAACAAGTCGTAAAAAATTCTTTACTAAATACAGACAAAACAATTTCAAGAAAAATAAAAGAGTGGGTTCTCTCAATCCGTCTTGAACAAATCGCAGACAAGGACACAATCCTAAACCTATACCTCAACAGTAACTCCTATGGAGGTAATCACTTCGGAATTGAAGAGGCCAGTGAAGCTTTCTTAGGCAAACATGCTGTGGATTTAGATATTGCCGAATCAGCCTATCTCGCCGCTATCCCCCAAGCGCCAACTCACTATTCTCCATATGGTAAATATGTGCAGGATTTGGAAAATAGAAAAAATTTGGTTCTAAAAAGAATGTTGGAAAACAAGTTTATTTCCCAAGATGAATACAACAAAGCTTTGGCTGAAAAAGTAATTTTTCAAGACGGCGGTAAGCAAGGCATCAAAGCACCACACTTTGTCATGTTTATTAAATCTTATTTAGAAAACAGATATGGCGTGGACAAAGTTGAAAGTGGCGGCCTAAAAGTTATCACAACACTTGATTACACTTTGCAACAAAAAGGCGAGGAATTGGCAAAAAAATACGCTTTGCAAAACGAAAAAGATTTCAATGCTAGCAACGCTGCATTAATAGCTATGGATCCAAAAACCGGGCAAATCTTAACCATGGTTGGCTCACGAGATTATTTTGATAAAAAAATAGACGGTAATTTCAACATCACAACCGCCCCAAACCGCCAACCAGGTTCAACTTTCAAACCATTTATTTATGCGGAAAGTTTTAATCAAGGATATACACCAGATACTTTAATGTTTGATGCAAAGACACAGTTCTCAACAGCCTGTCCACCAGATAACCTCACTAGCACCCCACCATGTTATTCCCCCAACGACTATGATGGGACGTTCCGTGGCCCAATAAGCGTCAGAAATGCTTTGGCCGGCTCAGTTAACGTACCTGCGGTTGAAATGCTTTATATGGTTGGCATCAACAAAGCTCTTGGGCTATCAAAAGCTATGGGTATTACGACACTGACCAACTCAAACCAATACGGGCTCACACTTGTACTTGGTGGTGGTGAAGTTTCTCCTATTGATATGACTAACGCATATGGAGTATTCGCAACTGGAGGCATTCGAAACCCATACACCGGAATTCTTTCTATTCAAGATAATAATGGAGAAGTATTGGAACAATATACTCAAAACAGTACGCAAGTTCTGCCAGAACAAACTGCTTTGCAAATTTCTGATATTTTAAACGATAATGTGGCTCGTTCGTCCGAATACGGCCTTGATTCTCCACTGTATTTTCCAGGTAAGGACGTAGCGGTAAAAACAGGAACAACCAACAACTTCGTTGACGCATGGATTATTGGCTATACACCAAACATTGTTGTAACAGCATGGGCTGGAAACAACGACGGCTCACCTATGGCCAAAAAAATCGCAGGTTTTATCGTGGCTCCATTCTGGCGATCATTTATGAACACAGCCCTTACGACTCTTCCTGATGAGCAATTTAAAGCGCCCGATCCAGTTGATCAAACGATTAAACCAATTCTCCGAGGAGTTTGGCCAAGTACTCAAATGTATTTCACAAACACAACCCCTACTGTAACTCCCTTTTATAATCAGACTCAATTACAAATACAAAATGTACCAGAACAACACTCTTTGTTGTGGTATGTTGACAAAAAAGACCCATTAGGGCCAGTACCAATCAATCCAGAAAATGACAGCCAATTCCAAAATTGGGAATACGGTGTGCGGAACTGGTTCGCGACAAACGGAGCGTCTTTTCCAGCAGCAACTATGTCAACTACGACCGCAGTAACTGCAACAACTACAGTGAATTAAAACTTAACAAACATCAAAGACGCCTTCTGCCTTAATAAGGGACAGAAGGCTTTCTTTTTTTAAAAAAACTTCCTGACGAAGTGCGGGCGAGCCTTGAATATGCAAAATACCCTCTTTTATTCTAATATCTTTCTTATCAACTTTCACACCAACAACATTTTCTATACTCTTTTGAATGTTTTCTGTTTGAAGAGTTTTGTCTTGATCAAACTTTTTAAATTTTTCTAAAAAATCAGAGATGTTAAACATGACTGTTATTTGTTCATTGGCATTACAAGGTAGGTAAACGACCCATCAGAGATCCCGCGCACAACCATGGGGCGATTAAGGCCATTAAACTGCAAAGAAACACTGTCAGCATCAATTGATTGAAAGCAGTCAGCAATATATTTGTAATTAAAATTAATTGTCACAGCCTCACCAGAAATTGCTGAGGTTAAAGAGTGAGAGTGTTCCCCTACTTCTGTATTTTTTGTTGATATTTCAAAAAGTTTTTTGCTTGGATCGACCTTCATCGACACTTGGTGGAAAGCATCAGAGAAAATAGTGGCTAGTTTAAGGGCCTGCATAATATCCTGTTTGAGCACAACAACTTCAGTTGTAAATTCTTTGGGAATAATTTGTTTGTAGTCTGGGAAAACACCTTCAACCACACGAGAAGTTATGTAAGTTGTCTCAAAAGAGAAAGATATTTGGTTTTTTGTGAGACTTACCTCTATTTCATCAGAAACATCATCAATAACCCGCACTATTTCAATGACGCTTTTATATGGGATCAAAATGGCTCCAACATCTTTAAGTTTTTTAGTATAAATTTTCTTTTCAGCCAACCTAAAAGAATCTGTCGCCACAAAGTAAACTTCATTATCATCACCATATACATAAACACTGGCTAACTCTGGTTTCATGCTCGATATTGAAGCGGCATACCAAACAGATTTAAACCCTTTCACCAAATCTTTTGCGTGGATTGTAAAAGTTTTTTCCTTAGAAACAGTTGGGAGAGTTGGAAAATCATCGTGGTTGTAAGAGTTTATGGTGGCTTTACTCAAAGAGCTTGAAATGATTAGGTTCTTCTCAGAAACTTCAAGTATTATATTTTCACCTTCTTTTGTTTGAGAAATAAAGTTGTATAGGATACTTGCAGGCACGGCGACAACTCCTTCAGTGTAAATTTTTGCTGGTATCTTGATCTCTATACCTAATTCTAAGTTTGTTGATCTAAGAACAACTTCACCTTTTTTTACATCAATTAAAACACACTGAAGTACAGGGAGAGTTGGATGTTTACTTGTGATTTTTTCAACCCTCGATATTGCTTGAAGTAGTTTATTTCTTACGCACTCTATTTTCATATATTTATATATTAAAGATTATTATTACTACTAATACTGTTGATATGTGTATATTTCCTAAATAATGTTGAGTAGAAAGGTTTTTTGTGTGAGTTTCTGTTGTGGATAGAATAGTTTTTCGTTTCTATTGGATGTGTATATTTTTTCATAATATTTTTTTTAACTTTTTATAAACAAACAATCCACACACTATCCACAAACAATCCCCAATCAAATCATTGATCTGATTTGAGACAGCTCTTCTGCTAAAATGCTATTTATTTTTAATTCTTCTTTTATCTTTTCATATGAATGAATAACTGTGGTGTGGTCCCTCCCCCCCATCTTCTGACCGATAGTTGGGTAAGAAATATTGAAATCTTCTCGCAGAATGTACATCGCAAGTTGGCGAGGTTTCACTACTTCTTTGTGGCGGGTTTTTTTACACAAGCTGTCCTCCTCAATATTGTAAAAACCCGCCACAATTTTAACAACATCAGCCACAGAAACAGCTTTTTTAGGCTTAGAATTGGTCTTTAAAATGTTTTTTATGTCAGCGATATTTAAATCCTTTCCTTTAAGTTCTACTTGGCAAATAATTGAGTTCAAGGCCCCTTCAAGTTCACGAATGTTTGAATCAACTGAGGTTGCTACATAGTCTATTATCTCAGGACTTAGGTTTAAATTATGAAGAATCGTCTTTGCACGAAGGATTGCTGCGCGAGACTCTTGATCTGGCGCAGAGATATCAACAATCATTCCAGCAGCAAAACGCGACCTTAGTCTATTTTCGAGGTTTTGAATGTAATTTGGGTGTTTGTCTGAAGAAAAAATAATTTGTTTATTGTTGTCATATAGATTATTAAACAAATGGAACAATTCTTCCTGACTTTTTTCTTTGCCAGCCAAAAATTGGATGTCATCCATAATTAAGACGTCGTATTTGCGATATTTTTCTTTAAAAGAATTTATTTTTTGAGGATCATGTACTGAACTAATATAATCCAACGCAAATTTTTCTGAAGTCAAATAAAAAATTTTTTTATTTTTGTCTATGGCCTTGACATGGTTCCCTATTGCTTGAATGAGATGTGTTTTGCCACGGCCTGTGTCTCCATAAATTAGAAGTGGATTATAAACAACGCCGGGTTTTTTAATAATTGCTTGAGAAGCGGCGTAAGCGAGTTCATTGAAAGGCCCAACAACAAAAGTTTCAAAGGTGTATCTAGGATTTAGGTTATCGTCTTTGTTTATATAGAAATCGGCCAAGGGAAGCTCTTTGGTAGGAGTAGCGGGTTTTCTTTCGACTTGCTCAGGTTTCTTTTTACTATCGTCCTTAGCAACAATGTATTCAACCGCCCGGATGTTTTCGTCAAAATTTCTAAGCGACCTTAATATTGTTTTGTGGAATTTATCTAACAACCATGTTTTAACAAAAGAGTTTGGCACGGCAAGGAAAACCGTTCCCTCTTCTTGTTTGTTGATATAAGTATCTTTGAACCAGGTTTTGAAGTTTGCTCCAGAAATCGAGAGTTCCATCTCAGCAAGAACTTTTCCCCAGAGTGCTGAGTAATCAGGTGTTTGTGTTGGTTGCATATTCCTATTATATAGCCTGCAAAGAAATTAAGAACTTGTGAATATTGATTAAATATGTTTATAATGTGTGCATAAGTTGTTAACAACCAAATCAACCCCTTTTTATGTCAGTAACATATCAGCCAAAGAAGAAAAAAAGAAGTGTAACTCATGGATTCCTAGTTCGACAACGCAGTAAGACTGGACGCAACGTTATCGCCCGTCGTCGAGCCAAAGGACGCAAGAAACTCGCTGTCTAGCCAGTATGCTTCCAAAGAAAAAAAGGCTAACTACAGCCCTATTTGACCAAGTTTTCAAAACTGGGAGGGTTCAACATAGCAGATCTTTTTGGATGCGCTCTTTTTTATTACCAACTGGATTATCAAGTCGTTTTGCTGTAGCTGTATCTAAAAAAGTCGCCCCAACAGCTGTTTTACGCAACAAGATAAAAAGACTTGTTTATAAGGCAATAGAAATCACGGATACACAAACTTTGGCGGATCAATCGGGGCAAATGGTCATTTTTGGAGTAAAAAACGATGTTACAAAAGTCTCTTTTCCAGAAATTGGTGAAGAAATAAAAAATTTGCTATTGAAAATAGGCCAAAAATAAGCTAAAATTCTCCAAATGGTATCATTTTTTACAACAGTATTTTATCAACCTATCTACAACGTTTTAGTTTTTTTGATGACCGTCTTGCCTTGGGCTGATGCCGGTATCATCATCATTCTTGTAACAATCATTGTTCGACTGGCACTATTTCCTCTTTCTCAAAAATCTATCAGAACACAGCTTAAGATGAAGGATATTACCCCAGAGCTTGAGGCTATCAAACTTAAGTACGGCAACGACAAACAAGAGCAAGCCAAGCAAACTATGGCTTTTTATAAACAGAAAGGAGTCAATCCATTTTCTGGTTTTTTTGCTATTTTAATTCAGTTCCCAATCATTATTTCTCTTTACCAGATCTTCTATAAAGGAGGTATTAGCAAAATTGATCCATCCCTTCTCTATGGCTTTGTCCATGCACCAAGCCACACTGTAAGCATGGTATTTTTGGGTTTTATCAGTTTGATAAACAAAAACATTATTTTTGCTCTTTTGGCTGCAGTCACGCAATTTTTCCAAGCTCAGATTATTACACCGGCACAACCTCCTGTTGTTGCGGGAGCCAAGCCCTCTATTGGGAACGATTTAGCACGAAGTATGACCTTCCAAAGTAAATACGTTTTCCCTATTTTGATTTTCTTTATTGCATACGCAGTGTCCGCAGCCGTTTCTCTTTATTGGATTGTAAGTAACACATTCAGTATCTTCCAAGAACTTTATGTGCGCAGGCAGTATAAAAGACAACAAGTTAAAAAATAACTTAAAAATAAATTATTGGTTGATTGGTGTAAGCCCTTTTACTGTGAGTCCCCAGAGATAATAGTCATTTTTGTTGGTGAAATATAGATTTTCTTCTTTCGCGTCAAGGAAAAGGTTAATCGCATCAATTGATTGGTTGGTTGGCAATTTATATATGAGTTGGACTGCAGAAAGCAATAAATCGACTTTATAAATATTATCTACAAAAGATATGTTGCCTTGATACCAGTCATCGGGGTAATTTCCTATTGGTATTATTGTTGGTACAGCGCAATATGCAGTTGTTTTGTTTTGTTTGCTCCAGACGCATTTCTCAGGAAGAGTCCCATTGTTAAATGCAAATACTACATTTTTTTTGAAGTTATAAATCCCAGTAGAAATACCGCTATTGTTTGAGGTTGAATATATCGTGTAGCCAAGATCTGGGCTGGTGAGAGTTGTGAGACCTGCAATGTTTCCAATGGCCTTAGTCATCACCCCCGCTGTTGATAGGAAATACATATAACCTGACGTATTAAAGGAGGGTTTTGTTGTGAGAGTTATTGTGTTTTCACTTGGCCACTGCGCAGCCCATTCATTGAATGGGAAATTCAAAATGGGAGTTTTCTTCGTGCCATCTAGGTTTGAAATACTGCCGATCGCATTGTCACCTTGTGGCAAAACAAACACTCTCTTCCCTTCTGGTGATATAGCAAGAGTGTAAATGTCGTCAGTCAAAAAACTGCCGGTAAGTTGTGTTGTGCTTGAAATCGTTGAAGGCAGATTGCCTGTAAAAGTTTTTACAATATTTTTATTTTGTTCTAGGAAAAATTGAGCAATTACGTTGTCTCCTGACCACCATGCTTTGTAGACACTTGGGATTGTTTTGTTTGAAACTGTAGAAATTAAATATGTTGAACGGTCGTATTCTGTTGCGTGACCTGTCGCTCGCTCAATGTATCTTACAATGCTTGTCGTCGTTGTGCTGGTGACTTTTCGACCAAACGCTTCTGCTCCGGCTATTGGCACTGTTGATATTTTTATAAGCGGAGAAGCAGGATTGTTTATATATTGTGTCGATGCGTCTCCCCCTGTTGTCAGACCCGTATTTGATGATGGTGTTGTTGAGGACGATCCTGTGTAATTGCCGAACGGAGAATTGGAACTCTGATTGTCTATTGGTGTTTGTGTTTTAGGTGAAGTAAAAAACAGTAAAAAGATACCGAGGGCTAAAACCAGTATGGCTGTTATTACTATTAAAACGATGGTGTTTTTTTTGGCCATAATTTTTATTTTGTTGGTGTTACCGCCGTGTTTATATTTTCCAATTTCAGTAAATCTGGGTTGATTGTGTAGAGGAGAATGTAAGAAACAAGTGCTATGGCGAGCCCTATGATGGCTGCTTGGATTTTCTTTTTTGCATCCTCTTTGGTGTTCATCGATTCACTTATGATGTATTCAATGCCTGCTATTGTGAACATGATGACTCCCAAGGCAAAACATGCCCCGATACCGAGACGATACATCGCTTGAAGGTATGCTGGAAAATTATTTGTTTTAATGCTTTGTCCATCGGGCCCTGTTATTGGCGCTAGTTGCTGGTAACAATCTGCACTGGAGTCAGTTAAATCTCCGCAAGCGGCATTTATTTGTGTTGGAACGAAAATTGTTATTCCGCCAACAAGAATAGAGGTTACAAATAATGTGAAAAGTAATTTTTTCATAAATCCGTTTGGTTATTTTGACCGAAAGTAATTGACATAGAATTTGATGCAAATTGCAGTGTTTTTAAAACGTTGTTAATCTGAAGACCTATAGTAGAACTTCCACTAACACCGGTTGCATTACGCACTGTGAGCGTAGAAGGGTCGCTTTGAGAAGAAATACTTTGGCCATTCATTGTCCATTTGTATTCCAAACTTACCGGCTCCGTGCCTTTGTTAAAAAAGAAAGGAACTGCTGTGATTGATAATTCTTTACTTTGCATTTTATAACTTGAAAGATTTTTGTTATACAAAACACCGAGCAATGGGTCGTTTTCATAGAGTGCAACTTGTGGTGAACGTGGGTTGACTGTTGCACTAGCTGAGCCTAGAGAAATACCGTCGGTTGAAGTAACGTTTACTTCGATTGTAAACGCTCGAGAAATTATTGTACCGCGGAGTGAAAAGGTATTTTTACCATAACCAGAAAAGTCGCCAAGTACATCGCCGTCTTTTTTCCATGTATAAATATATGAGCCAAGAGATTTTGTTATGCTTTTATCGGCCGATACGTTTGGGACCGCGGTAAATGTGATAAGCCCCTGATGTGGGTAGAGGGCTTTGCCTTGGTAAAATGATGGCACGTAGGACGTGGCTTGCCACAATAGATCGATGTCTGCTGGTTGGATTGTGATAGTTTTAGTCACGGTTTTTCCGTTTGTTGTAATTATCTTGATAGTAATTATTGACTTGCTTCCAACTCGCCCAGCTGTAGTAGAAAAATCGGCCAAACCAAAGCCTTTGCTCAATATTTTATCATCAACAATCCAAGAAATTGTCGCTTGGTCGAGCGGTGTGCTGTTGCTTTGTAAGTGTATTGCAATGGTGTCCCCTGCCTTTGGAAACTGCGGTGTTAATGACACTTGGATATTGTTTTCTATACTGTCAATTATTTGTTGTGGAGTCTGGGCGTTTGCGAATAAGGCAAAAGAAAAAACGCTCAAAAGAATTATTGCGCTAGATAAAAAATGTCTTTTAAAATATTCCAACATGCTTATTTTATTATACCACTATTGCCAACAGGCTTTCCAGTTAGTTGAGGTTTTGTATCCTCTTTGATTTTAAGTGGTTTGATTCTTCCAACACCACCACTGTTTTTATAGTTCGCCTCTTGTTCAATTGTTTTCTGCGTGGGTTCTCCTTGCATTGATACTTCAGCACCTTCCTCTTGCGCTTGCATTGCCTGCTGTTGTTCATAATTTTCTACCCAATCTTGTCGATTTTGTTCTGCGACAGCCGCCTTAGTTTCTTCATCTAACACTGCTTGGTGTGCTTTATCTTTTTCTTTTATTGAATGAGTTATGTACCACGCATCAATTGTAAAAAATGGTGCAATATCAAGTCCGGGGATAAACTCTCCGGCAGCCGTACCTACAATTGAATTATAGACTTTTGAATCTTCGGCAATAGTTAGACCTTTCCAAGAAGCATACAAAAAGAAAATACAGGCTACAATGGCATCAATGATTCGGTTTACGATTAATCCGACAGCAACTATGTCTAGAAGAAATTCTGTAACATCAACAGTAATGGCAAATCCAATAAAAACCACTTGGCCAAATGTTGTAATTTTCTTTTCTGTTGTTGGCATATTTATTGAACGCTACCAGCTTTCTCAAGATCATCCTTGGCTTTCTTAATTGAGAGGATTTGCGAAGGGTCGGATGTGATGATTTGGTCTTCTGTATATGAGCGAATAACTTTAATCGCTACGTGCTTGAGTCCGGCAAAAAATATTCCCTCCCCTACATCTGATTCTAGTAACAAATATTTTTCTTCGTCAGTGAGGTTGAATGTTTGCTGCAATTTATCTATAGAAGTTGGAGATTGTTTGAGCAAAATCTGAATTGAGGAGTTGGTGATGATTGGCATACCATATGGCGAATTCAAAAAGTCATCCACATCCTGAGTGATTGTTGCAAGCCCCAAGAAATATTTACGTCCTCGCTTTGCCATACCCAAGAGGAACGAAGCTGTGTCTTCGGATTTCATGAGCCACCAAGCTTCATCAATGACAAGTAAACGTTTTTTGAGGTTTTTGCGGACTGCGTTCCAGATATAGTGAGTGATGATATACATTGCTACAGGTTTCAAATCGTCTTCCATGTCACGAAGTGAGAAGACTACAAATTTATTGTTGATGTCAACGGAAGTTGGTTGGTTAATAAAACCTGACCAAGTACCTTTGGTGTATTTGCTAAGACGCTGTGCCAGAGAATCCCCTCCTTGCATGCCAGCAAGAACCATTTCAAAATCTGACATAAGTGGCGGTTCAATATTTGTGAAATTTGACTCGGCTGTGATGTCCTTTAAGGCATAAGTTTCGGTAATGGCACGGTCAATTATGGCGTCTTCTTCTGGTGAAAGACCCCCAAGCATAATACGGAAAAGACCAACCAAGTTAATAATGTTTGAACGCAAGACATTGGCGCCAGATTCGTCTTGTCCTGGTGGTGGCAAATCAAATGGATTGATGTGGTTATCGGAGTTGAGTGATATATTGAAATACTTTCCGCCAGTTGCTTCGGTCATCATTTCATATTCCCTTTCTGGGTCGATCACGATTACATCAACATCAAACATTAATGTGCGGAGGATTTCCAACTTTGTCATATAGGATTTTCCAGAACCAGATTTTGCAAAAATGATAGAGTTATAGTTTTCTAGAGAGAAGCGATCAAACAAAACAAGGCTTGAATTGTGGCGGTTAACGCCATAGAGGATCCCTTTTTCTGAAGTAAGGTCAAAAGAAATAAAAGGAAAGAGGCTTGAGAGCGGAGATGAATTAAGTTTTGAATGTACTTGCAACACATCTGTCCCTATTGGGGCGATACTATTGAAGCCCTGCTCTTGTTGAAAGAGTGCTGGCTTTACATAAACTAATTTTGCTTCAAGCACTGACTTAATTTCAGACTCTGTCTTATCCAATTCGTCATCACTATTGCCGTAGATTGAAATATATAAACCAACATCAAACAATTTTTCTTGTGCTTGTTGAAGTTTGTCGCGTAAATCCTCAAGGTCTTGATATGCAGTGTCTAGCATTGGGTCGCGCACTAGTCCTTTGTCGGCTCTCACTTGTATCTGGCTCTGGACTTCGGCAACTTTTTTCTGAAATTGTCTGAGAATTTTTGAAGTTTCAATTGGATGAATGAATATAGAAATATCAAAAGCTTTGTCTAGATTTATAATTGGAGAAAACCAACTTTCAGCTAGAAATCTTGGATATGAAATCACGAAAAATGTTCTGACAATCTTGTCGCCTAGGTTTAACTCTCGAGGGGAAACTTTCAGAGCTGATGGTGCGATGATGTCTTTGAGTTCAAGTGTGCTCGAATCGTACAACTCTTGTGGCAGAGCTGTTCTGATCGGCCCACTTTCTTTTTTACTAAAAATGTTGTTGAAGATTCCCATACTATTGATTTAATTGGATAGGTTTTTCTGTTTCGCCTGGGTTGAATAACTTGTAGTACAACTCAACCATTTCTTCACTGCCGAGTTTTATTACTCTGATCCCACAACGTACCAATCCTTGTTCAACAACAGATATACGTTGGTCCAATTGGCTGCGGTTTTCTTCAAATTGAGCAGTTGCATCTAATACCCTTGATGCTGCCGTGTCCTTTTTTTTATTTAAAACATTAAATCCTCCGCTTGGAATCACTGGTGGCATGTATGGTACAACAATGAAGAAGCTTTTTGTCATTATACTGACGCTTTCCGTGAAGTTTTTGATAAATTCAATATATTCTCGAGTTTGAAGCTTCATCAGATCAATTGTCTGCTCTTTATACCGTTGTTCTAAAAAGGCCATGTATGGTCGTATATCAAGACGGCGGGATTCAATAAAAATTTGAATGGAAAAATCTAGAGAATTTATAAAATCTTGAAATTGCATAAGGATTGCCTGTTGCTCATCGGCAGATTTGAGCGCAAAGTTTATAGATGACGCAAGCAAAATAGAACGCATTGATCCGTCTTTCAAAATCACTACTCCATCACGAATTTCTTTGATGGGGACAAAATCTTGAGTTGCTTTTGCTGATATTGCCATGGTGTTTAATAACTTTTATTTTTTTCTCCTGAAATATTCAAATTCCAAGCCAAATCTTTGAGTTTACTGTCGGCCAATCTTGGGACGATTACTTGCCCGTGTGCCTGACCTTCCTCTTTTTTTGTGACAGGTTTGTCTTCTTTTTTCCAAATATAAAGTTTACTGCCAAAAAAATATTTTACTGCTGACTCAACTACGTCAATAAATGGTTTACCGTTGACTTTATAAAATGCAAGCGCGGCTGCAAATCCTGCAACTGGTATTATTAAGACAACAATTAAAAGGAATGGCAGACTTATTTTGTTGAGTGTGTAGTAGATGAGATACGATAGTGCTGCCCCGCCAGCAAGATAGACGAACTGCTTTACTGTAAGCGGTCCAAAAATCTTGTCCTCGATTTCAATAAATTGCGGAACTTGATATCGCATTTTTTTATTATATCATAACGACCATTCTTTTTATTCCAACGGCTCGCGATATGGGTCAACTGTGTATTTGGTTGGGGCTGGAGGAGTGGGCGCCTGAGGAGGTGTTTGAATAGGTTTTAGAGTTTGAACGGGTTGTGCTATTGGTTGAATCGGCGGAGCAATTGGTTTTGGTGTAACTGTTGAGATAGTAGGTGTCGCGACAATCTTGGGGACCGACGGTATGGCAATAGTTGGTACTGTTACTGGTGTTAGTGTGGATATTTTTGGCGGCATTGGCACTGCAGGTATTTTTGGCGGCACAGCAAAACTATTTTTGAAATTATTAAGTATCGGACCTCGTGATGGCACAGCAGCGCTTGAAATAAGAATCTTTTTCTCTTGCGCAGGTAAGTTGTGTTGCGCATCCAATACAATGTTCTTCCCCGCCGGGTTGGTCACAATCGGTTTGGTTGGAACGGGGTTTTCAATTTCGTTTAGGACGCTGCCTTTGTCCAAGTTTTTTTCATTTTCACTTGTCACCTTATCTTCTGACTCATTATTCGCCTTTTCCATTTCAATCAGCAAAGGTTTTATTTCATAAAAAATATTTTTTTCAATATCGTTGGCAATGTTTTTTATTGATTCAGAACCAATTCCAACAACATTTTTTTGAATATTCACTTCAAGATCAGAGTAATTTTCAATACCAATTAAAATCAAAAAAACTTCAGACTTTATAGCAGACTCTTGTTCAGTGTTTATTTTATTTGTTTGTGAAATAAGTGAAAGTTTTTGTGGCCATATATCTTTTGCCAAATAGTCTTTCATTCTTAGTGGAAGGTTTTGCACACATTCTTTAACAATATTTGCTTCGTTGTCCATAATTACTAATTGTTGTTAAGCCGCTTTTGGTTTGTTTTCTTCTCCATCTTTTTTACTTTCACTATCACCGCCCTTAGGTTCTGGTTTTGCTGCACTACCCGATTCTTTTTTAGCAAGTTCCATCATTTGTTCTGCTGCGCTTTTTTCTTTTATTACATTTTTTTCAATATTTGCTGACCCTTCTACACTAGCTGGACGGTTAGTAACAAAGTTTATTGCTGAACCAACTGGTTTCACGACTGTCCTTATTGCGGCTTTTAGCATTTTCTTTTGAATGGTTTTTGCTTCCATCTTTGAGCCTATTGCACCATAGTCAAGCTTATTCATTTTAGCGAACCCTTCTTGCTGGTTTTTCTTTAGACCCCTCTTTTCATTTATTGCATTTTCAACAAATTTTTCAAGTTTTACACCTTCAAGTCCGGCGTCTCTGCCTTGTTTCTCCAGTTCTTTTCTGTCTAAGCCATTGTCCTTTGCTATTTTTTGCGTGAATTCTTCAAGTTCTTTACCCTTAAATCCTCTTTCTTTTCCTAATTCTTCTCCTCGTCTCTTTGCTTCATCTTTTTTAACTCCCAAAATCCTGTCAGCTTCATTTCGAGCCTTTAAGTCTCTTCCTTCATGAGGTTTTAGCATCTCTACGGTATCTTTGTCTTTTTTATCTGCGAGAGCCTTTTTCTTTTCAGTAATGACCCCCATTAATCTAGTGGTTTCTTCTTTTGATGTTTTTGGGTCTGTTGCGTTTTCTTCTAATTTTGCTATTTCCTTCTCATCAGCCAGATATTTTGCGTTTACTGTATTTCTGACAATCCTTCGCTGGTCGTCTAAGTTTTTGCTTGCTGCTTTTCTCTCGTTCTCTACATTTTCTATCATCAAGCTACTTGGCCCAAATCTCTTTGCTTGTTCTTCCGCTTGTTTAATTTGATCTTTTTCTGCTTGAACAAATCCATCTTTTTTACCACCAAATGATGCTTTGGCTATAGAATCAAACGGTTTTTGTGCTAGACGACCAATAATTGGTGCTGTCTTGACAATATTTTGCATTGCCTGTGAATTTGCGATTCTTGACGCAGCTCGACCTGCGGTATTTCTACCCAAAAATCCTCCAACAGCTTCTGCCGATAATCCTTTTGACCACTTTGTTGCCATCTTCGTGCCTTTTGCTCCAAGGTCTTTGGCTAAAGTGAGGCTGTATGTAAGCATTGCTATAACGATTATGAAACTGGCCATAAGACCAAAGAGTGTCGTTCCGTCACCATTAAAACCTGACGTGAAAGAACCATCTGTTTTTACAACCTTGGATTCGATAATTGCCATTGTTACCCATAAAAACATAAAATATGCTGGGGCAAAAATGAGTTGTTTTATCAATTTCCCTTTCCATTTATTCCAATAGTCTTCTGTTGCTGGCAAAATCAAGGCGGCAAAGGCTATTGGAGAAAACATTAAAAGTAAAATTAATTCGATAAAACGATAAAAAATTAATATTGCAGATGCTATAAAAACTCCGGCAGCAATGAGCATTAAAAATGAACCAAAACCAACGGTGATCCAAAATCTTCCAATACCTTGGCTAGATGACAGTCCCTGCATTTCTGTTGTCGTTTCACCTTTCTTTGCTGCGTTTACATCATAAATAGTAGCCAATTTCAGCGAGCTAACAACTTTTTGGCTAATACACCCGTCCTTTTTGGCCGCAGCATTTTTTGTTGCATTTGCTACGTTTGCTATTGAATTCCCCGTGTTTGTTGGGAGATTACCACAACCTCCAGCAAAACCATTGTAAAATTGTAGAGCGAGCATATTGGAAGCATCGATTGTTACTCCTGTAAAGAAAAAACTGAAATTGATAAAAAGTGCAACCAAAACTACATTGCGGAGCGCTTTTTTGTAATCTCCCATCCGGAGTATTGTCTGTATGGCAATGTAAAGTAATATAAAAATAAAAAACATATTGGCGAGGTCGCGCACTCTTTGCCAGATGACGTAAATCGCTCCAATTTCACCAATTCTATCTCTCATCTCTATGACAAATTGGACAATTGAGAGGTTGAGCATTGTGCCACAAGCCCACAAAATCCATGCAGCTCCACCAAGTATTGCATTCCCGATATAATCCATCGCTCGGCACATCCAACCTGTCCCCCACCCACTGCAGGCACCATTATTGTCTTTATTTTGAGCAGCTTCTGTTGCGAGAGTTGTATTAAGAGCTGCTTCAGATTTAGGAGCAGCAAATGCCGCGTCAGTATATTTTTTACTATCCTCTTCAAATTTAGCTTGAGCAGCTGCAGCTGCAGTGATATTTTCTGGTGTTGGGTTAGCTTTAGCTGTAGCATTAGCAGCAACAGAATCATTGTAGGATTTTTCAAAGGCAGCTTTTGCATCTCGAGTAGCAACCTCATCTGACCTGGCTTTTGCAGCGGCTTCCTCGGTAGCAGTAGCTGCAAAACTCACAACAGGAACCAACAGTCCAGAGAGGCTGATTGTTATGAAAAGTGTGAGAAGAAATTTTTTCATTATTGAGTTACATTGACCGTGCCGTCGCATGCTTGTATGTAAGTAGTCCCTTCTGCGTCAACGACACTTAAAGTTGCAGTTTTTGTCCCTGTGGTTGTGTATGATTTCACAACATTTTGACCTGCGCTTGCGAGGCCATCAGTTCCTTCCCAATAATATGTAAACGGAGCTATACCTCCAACAGCCACAGCTTGCCATGTTACTGCTGTGGGTGTGCTCAGAGAGACGGTGTTCGGTGATACAACGCAATAAATAGTCGGTGCGTAAGAGTTGGTTGAAGTATTTCCTACTTCAACACTCGGTGTGCAATTGATTTGTACACTTTGAGAATCTGTGGAGACAATAACACTTGCCCCTTTTAATCCGTTGGTAGTGTAACTTGTTGTGGCGAATGAATCGTTGCCTTGGAGGTTGTTATCGCCATACCATATATAAGTAGTATTACCGTTGATGTCTGGTACATAGGCGTCCCAAACAACGACGTCTCCAATTTTTGCGTTTTGTGTATTTGGCATACAACTACCTGTAATTGGTAGATCTGGGATAGTTGACCCACCACTTGCCCTATTAATAATGTCTGAATAATCATATCCGCCATCTCCTCCGGAATAAGAATTATTGACATTAGCACCCATAAGCCCGCCAATGCCGCCGATAGCTTGAGTAACAAGTTGTCCGACAAGTGCAGCTACGATTTGGTCAATACTTTGTGCTATTTCAAGCCCACGTAAGTCACTGCCCAATGTATTTTCTAGCTGACTTTCTATGACTGCTCCAGGAGTTTTTGTTACACAATTATTATTTCCCGCTTGAACTCCATATACCGGTTGGGCTTTATCGTCATAAACTTGTTTATCATTTGGGTCGGCTGAATACGTGTAGTTTTTTAGTACATCTTCGGAACATTCTTCAAACGAGAGGAACCCTCTACCCCAATCGAGTTGTTGTTGATATTTTCCTTGAGCGGTTTCGATGCTTGTATTCATTCGTCCTTGCGCGATCATCATTGCTCCGTAAGGATTGTTTTGCGGGTTTTGAGTAATATCATACCAATTGTCCCAACTGAGATTGGCCCTGACGCCAGAGTTGCCAAGGAAATCTCTAAAATTATTTTCCACATCAGTGAGGGTACAGCTTATTTCATCCCCTGGCGATGTCATACTAAGTGCTAGTGCCAGTTCAATATTGAGCCTAAACGGACTACACAAAAATGGCGCAATGCGTTCTATCATGTTGCCAGCTACTTTGTCAGCGACACGGCCCATAAATTTATCGGTATTTTGTACGAAAGAAGGATTGCCTTTGAAGCCTGAATTAATCCAACGCACGATACTCTTGGTCAGAGATTTGATGATTGTTTTTGCAATCATGGTTGCGAGGCCATCCAAAATACATGTTTTGAACCATGTTGTTCCCAACATAGTCTGATTAGCTTGGTTTGATGCACTTGCAGGATCAAGGTGAGTCCCAACAGATGTTGGTGCTGGTAAAAGTGGGTTGTTAAAAGGCACGCAAGTCGCCTCTGCTTTTCTAGGAAGAGAGAAAAAAGTTAGAGGTGTGACGAGAAAACAGACAACTAGCAACATACTGATCACTTTTTGATATGTTTTGAAATGTGCGTAAGTTCTCATTTTTTTAATAGAGATATAGACAGTACATATTATATCTCAAACACTTTTTATGCGCCACCAAAAATTACTTCAAGTTGTTGATAAAGTACATTTGCATGTTTACCAATGAGACTGAAATGTTCGCGTAATTTTTTTGGTATGCGTTTAAGCCGACAAGTCCACTTATTGGGTCGGTGTAAGCCATCCGAATCATCTTAAGCGTTTGAATATAAGTAGAAAGAGAATTTATTACATTTAAATGAAGAGATGCTGCAAGTTTTGGCACGGGAATAGTCAAAATATTGTTTAATGAATTTTGATAGGCTGAAATTATTGCTGTTAGGTTGCTTAAGGCGGTTGCGTCTTCATTTGTAAAGGCTTGTTGCATAATTGTAAGTTCGTTGGTTTTTCCTGATGGCCAATATTTTGCAAAAACAGCACCTATTGCATTTTGGTAATTTGAAAGATGTGTTTTATCGGAGTCAACGAGTAATAAATCGGCTTGTGTATATTGTTTGGCAGATATACTAGGTAGTGGAGTCTTTTTTAAATAATCACTAGCAAGTTGATCTGCGTTTGCTGAAGTAATCTGCGTACCAGATTGCTGGGTGTTCATATATTGAGTGAAAAAATCTCGAGCAAAAGTGTCTGTGAGAGTCAGGTTTTCTTCCGCTGCGCTTGCTGCAACAGGGTTTTCTTCTGAGGCCAAAAAGTCATTTGGTCCTTTTACAATAGGGTTTCTACCAAGAGACACTTCTTTGCCGTCCGATGTGTCATCGCCATCCGTGTCGGCTTTGTTGGGATTGGTGCCGTATAGGGCTTCTTCCCAATCAGGCAAATCATCTTTGTCGCTGTCTATTTGTGAAACGGATGTGTCTATGCTTGGAGAAGAAGACGCCACAGCGAGCAGGTTTTGATCAGATGCGTTTGGTTGATTGCCAGTATGTTTTCCGTTGTACTCATATAAAATGAGTACTCCAATACTCACAACCAGAACGGCAAGCATGATGAGAATTTTTTTGCTTGGTAACATTTATATATTGTACCATGGTATAATATTTTTATGAATAAAAAGTTATTGTTAATTGTTGGGACCTTATGTTTCTGCGCGTTTCTATGCGGCGCGACTGTTTCAACCGTTCTTAATGCTCAAAATGAATCGGCCGTTGGTTCGCCGCAGTTCTCTCTCCCAACCTTTTCTTTTCAAAAGAATTTAAAATTCGGTGACAACAATCAGGATGTGCGCCAATTACAAATAGCGCTAAATAACGATGCTGATACACGCGTTTCACTCTCAGGTGTTGGTTCAAAAGGTCAGGAAAGTACTTACTTTGGTCGATTAACCGCGGCTGCTGTTGCGCGTTTTCAAGCAAAATATAAGATAAGTACGACTAGTTTTGTTGGTGTGCTTACTCGAACAAAACTTAATCAAGCTATTTCAACAGCAGCTATGCCATTGACAACCCCTACATCAACCTCAACAATTTTAAATACCTTTGCTGTTTCTGGTGCGGCGCCTCTGACAAAAGAGCAGTTGCCTCGTCTTTATTCACTTCGACCTCAACAAATTAGAAAAGGAGATAGTTTCACACTTGTCGGCGCCGGTTTTGAAACCGAAAATATTATTCACATTGGATCCAATGTTTTTCCACATATTATTCCGCAAGATAACAACAATATTTCTTTTACAATTCCAGCGACAGCAAACATTCAAAATGGCACTTATGAGGTTTGGGTAGAAAACAAACAAGGTTTGAGCAAAGTTTCTGGTCAACCAATTAATTTAATAATTACCGATAGTCCAAAAGCAACACCCGTCATTCTTTCTGTTTTGCCTGCAACTATTTTTTCAACCCAGACGGTGACTATTACTGGCATGGGTTTTACTTTAAGTGACAACGACATTATTTCTGGTTTTGGCACGATAAAAAATGTTTCTTCAAATGGAACACAAATAACTTTTTCTCCCATGAGTTTACTCACTGCCGATGCTATTTCACAAATTCCTGCTACGATGACCCCAAAGATTGATTTTTATATCAGTAACGCCAATGGCATTTCAAACACTTTTGGTACAGTTAATTTGAAACTATGAAAAAAAATATTTTTATAATATGTTTGATTGTTGTCCTACTCGCAATTTCTTTTGCGGTAGGTTTTTCTGTTACAAAAAGTCGAGCTATAGCCGCTTTAGATTTCAGCGGGCACCTTGTCTCTTGGTTGCCATGCACCTGCAGTGCCAGTTTGTGGTTATTTTATGCGCCCAACGTAGACCAACCTTTTCCTGGTGGAGCCCTTGATTACAGCCCATATTCAACGATTACGTATTCTTATTACAACATGATGACCCCGGGAGTTTGGCATCTTGGTCAATATTTGCCAGGTGTGCAGAGTTGTTGGATTTATGTTGGTGCTGGCTGCGCCCCCCTTCCAGTTTTGGGTCACGAAATAATGGTTGGAACATCTGGTGTCCCCACACCATAAAAGATACAAATATTTTATTCTCTAAAATATTTCTTTAGCGATTTTTTTCCAATCGGCAAGAGCGAGATTTTCAGCTCGAGTTTTTTCTGAGATATTTAATTTTTCAAAAATGGATTGGATTGTCCCTCGAGGGGCGATTACTTCAAGGTTGCTGATGAGCACTTTTCTCTTGTGAGCGAAACCTGCTTTGATGAGGTTAAAAAATTGTTTCTCGGTAATATCTTTGAAAAAATCACGGGAGATGTTTTCGATAGAGATAATTGCAGAATCAACTTTTGGCATAGGCGAGAAATATTTTTTCTGAACGGTCATCACGGTGCGAGGTGTTCCGTAGCATTTTATAGAAAGTGAAAGCAAACTTTCTTTATTGTCATGTGCCACGATGCGATGAGCAACTTCTTTTTGTACCATGACCACAATGTTTTGAGGTTGATTTACATCAGTGAGATAATGTTTAAAAAATTGTCCAGTGATGTAGTATGGGATATTTGCGACAATTTTATACGTGGTGTGTGTTGGAGAAACTAATGTTGAAGGATTGAAAAGAAGCGCATCTTCGTGGAAAATTTTTAATTTTCCGCTTGTTATTTTCTCTTTGAATTTTTCTTGCAGAACGGTAATTAGTCGTTCATCTTTTTCTACTGCAACCACGTGCACATTTTGTTCAAGGAGAGCTTCGGTAAGAGCGCCTTTGCCTGGCCCGATTTCTAGCACGATAGAGTTTCTGCTCTCTGTTTGATCGCTGATTTTGGCAGCCTCAATCATAGCTCGCAGTGCAGCCTTTGATTTGAGAAAATTTTGGCCTAGTGATTTTTTAGCAAACATTAGTATATGTCCTATATATATGAGTAAAAATGCATGATTTAGACTAAAAACGAATGGTTTTAAATGGTCTTTCCTCTCCGTTTTGCCAAACTTCTTGCTCTGCAAGCGATTCATCAACATCCCCCAGAAATTCTGAAGGTATATTCATCTGTTTTGAACCAAAAATTGTTCGTATTGAAGCATAACATAGAAAAAGTTTCTTGCGCGCCCTAGTGACGGCGACATAAAACAATCGGCGTTCTTCCTCATTGTCCTGTTCACTTTTGTCAGATTCACCCATGCGCTTGTGAGGGAAAAGGTTTTCTTCCAAACCAGTTATGAATACATAATCAAATTCAAGTCCTTTGGCTGCGTGCACAGTCATAACTTTAACTGCATTGGTTTGTTTTTTGATAAGTGAGTCTTGGTCGGATGCGAGTGCGGCTTCTTCCAACATTTTTTCTATGCCAGTTGGTAGCGGCATGTCGTCATATTTTGTTGCAAGGGTTACCAGTTCTTTTATGTTTTCAACTCGCTCTGTTCCTTCATCGGTGCCATCTTCAAGGGCAGTATCTAGTCCGGTTTTTTTGATTAGTTCGGTAAAAATCTCTGAAGGTTTTTTGACGGCGATATTTTCGGCAATTTCTTTGAGCAGGTTTCTAAAGTTTGTAATTTTAGCGCGAGTTGCTGTTGGCAATTCAGTTTCTTGTCCCGAAAACATTTTTACTATTGTGACTTTGCCAATGCCTCTGGCTGGAACATTAATAATACGTTTAATATCTGACAGTGAATCTGGATTAAGCGCTGCACGCACATACGACAAAGCATCTTTGATTTCTTTACGTTCATAGAAGCGTGTTCCGAGTACATGATATGGTACTTCGTAATGAAGCAATGCTTCTTCAATGATACGTGACTGAAAATTTGCTCGATACAAGATAGCAATCTCTTCTGCTTTGCTGCCGTTTTCTATAAGCGAGTGAATTTTGTGCGCTACAAAATAAGCTTCATCTGATTCATCGTAGCCTTCAAACAAACCAATCTTCTCCCCTATTGGATTGTTGGTAAACAAGTTTTTTTCTTTGCGAATTTTATTTTTTTTAATGACCGTGTTTGCTAGGCTCAAAATATTTTGTGTTGAACGATAATTTTCTTCGAGCAAAATAACTTTTGCATGAGGGTAGTCTTCTTCAAAACTGAGCAAGTTCTGAATGTCTGCGCCTCGCCAGCTATAAATATTTTGGTCAACATCACCGACTACGCAAATATTCTTACTTTTTTCAGCCAAAATTTTGCTAATAAGATATTGTACTTTATTGGTGTCTTGATATTCATCTATGTGAATGTATTTCCAAGTATTTTGGTAGTGTACTCGAGCATTTTCATTTTCTCGCAGAAGTGAAAGAGTCCTCAAAAGCAAATCATCAAAGTCTAAAGATTTTTCCCTATGTAAAATACTTTCGTACTGTTCCCAAACTCGGCCAACAATACTTTGCAAGTATTCTTTGCCCATTTTTTCTTTAAAACTTGCTGGAGTTATTCCATCTCCCTTTTGTCGCGATATAATGTTTTGGAGTTTACCTGGATCAAATTGTTTGGGGTCAATATTACAAGCCTCAATCGCCTCTTTGATAGCTCGTTTGGAATCATTTTTGTCAAAGATAGTGAAATTGCGTGATAAACCCAAAGCTACAGCATTTTCTCGTAAAATATATACGCCAAGTGAATGAAAGGTGCTGATGAATGGTCGGTCGTTAGAATAGATTGGTAGATTAATCGTCCTGTCTTCTTGAAGCAACTTGTCCATCCGCTCTTTCATTTCATGAGCTGCCTTGTTTGTGAAGGTTATGGCAAGTATCTCGCTCGGGGCGACTCCTTGGTGGACAAGGTTTAGTATTCGATGTGTAATGGTCTTTGTCTTGCCGGCCCCAGCTCCGGCCACTATTAAAACAGGTCCTTCGGTCTGTAAAACAGCCTCTTTTTGCCTTTCATTTAAGCCGTTTAAGTGGGTTGGAGTGTTTGTTTCCATAGTCTTATATAATAGCACGGAAAAGGTTATCCACAGGACGTCTTTTTTGTGCATTGACACTGGTTTTTGGCACGTTATACTGTCTATCACAGACGATTTTCCGACATTCCAGACGTATATAAAATGGCTCAACAAAGCCATTTTTACAGAAAATACTGATTATAACCTAATCCTTAGCCTTATTAAGAACAACCCTCTAAAAAGAAGCTCTAAACCGGCCCTATTTGTAGGAGTTTTTCTCGTTTTTTCAACTCTAATCGCCTATCCACACACAGCAAAAGCCAGTTTTCTTTCTATGATAGCTGGCTTTTTTAGTACACCAGCAGATGCTTCGAATGATCTAGAAATTTTTACTCCAAATTTGCAGAACATAGATCTTCCTAAGGCTGTATTGAGCAGTAATCCGATTTCAATTAAAGGAGATCAGACCCCTGTTATCATTGACGACTCTTCTCTAATTTCAGAAAATGACCCAGCTGGCAATGGTACCAGTACAGCTACTAGTTTTGATAATTCCCAGATTACGACCTACGTTGTTCGGAATGGAGATATTTTGTCTGACATCGCCAAGACTTTTGGTATTACCGTCAATACTATTATGATTGCCAATGATATGGCTAGTCAAAAGTTGAAGGAAGGCCAGCATCTTATCATTTTGCCAGTTTCTGGTGTTCAACATACGGTTAAGTCTGGTGAAACTTTGAGTGGTATAGCAAAGACCTATAAGATAACGACTCAAGATATTTTGCAATACAATTATTTTGAAAGTGGCTCTCTTCTTGCTGTTGGTGACCAGATTTTTGTTCCTGTCGATAAGTTGCCAGTAAAGACTGTAGCGAAATCTTCGCCGCTGATTAAGACGGTAGGTTATTTCATAAAACCGCTTGTTAATTATCATAAAACTCAAGGACTTCATGGTCATAACGGTATTGATCTCGGTGCTCCTGTTGGTGAACCAATTTTGGCTGCAGCTTCGGGGAAAGTTGTCATTAGCCGTGCTGGTTGGAATGGTGGTTATGGAAACTACATTGTGATTCAGCACGATAATGGTATGCAAACGGTGTATGGACACGCAAGTAAATTATTGGTTTCTGAAGGTGATACAGTAAAACAAGGCCAAAAAATCGCTTTGGTTGGGTCAACCGGACAATCAACTGGTCCACATCTTCATGTTGAGGTTCGTGGTGGGACGAATCCTTTTTAAATAAATATTTTATTAAACTATCCAATAAGGTGTTGGCGTGGCCGATACTGTAAGGCTTCAAGTATATGTTGTTTTTCAACAGTTCCATTTTTATCCATATCCGCAATTGTGCGAGCTATCTTTATAATTCTGTGGTACGCGCGTGCCGAGATATTTAATTTTTCTGCAGAAATTGTTAGAGTGTCACGAGCGTCATCAGAAAGTTCCGCGTACCTCGTAAGAATTCGTGAAGGTATTTCGCAATTAAGAATTGGGAACAGATTAAACTTTTTTGCTCGAGCATATTGGAGTGCGCGTGTAGTTTCGACTCTTTTACGTACAGTAGCGCTTGTCTCGCCTTGAGTATTGTTTGAAAGATTTTTGTAATTAACTTCCGAAACCTCTACCCACAAATCTACACGATCAATGATTGGTCCAGAAATTCTTTGGCGGTATCGTTGCAATGATCCAGTCACGCAAATACACGGTTTATTTCTGTTTCCATAGTTGCCACAAGGACACGGGTTCATAGCGGCGATTAAAATAAATCGCGCTGGAAATTCTGCTCCACCTTTTGATCTTGAAATTCGCACGACCCCTTCTTCAAGTGGTTCACGAAGCGACTCCAAAACTCTGCGATCAAATTCTGGAAATTCATCAAGAAAAAGTACGCCACGATGAGCCAATGTGACTTCGCCGGGTTTTGGGCTAGAGCTTCCTCCAATAACTGATGTGTATGAAGCACTGTGGTGTGGTGCGCGGAAAGGTGGTTGGCAAACGTATTCGTCTTGAAGTGTTCCAGACACAGAGTGAATAGCCGTTGCCTCCAAAATTTCTTCAAAAGTAAGTTGCGGCAAAATGGAACAAAAAGCTTTTGCCAGCATAGTCTTACCTGTGCCAGGTGGACCGTAGAGAGCAATGTTGTGTCCTCCGGCTGCTGCGATTTCGAGCGCACGTTTGCTACCCTCTTGGCCTTTGATGTCAGAAATATCAACAGCGTACACTGTTTCTTTTCTGATGATTCTTGTTGGCGGTTGCTGTTTTATTTTTGAATAAGTTATTTTGTCACCTGTTTCTTTTTTGTGAATTTTTGTGTTAATGTGCTCAATAAGTTCTCGTAGTGTTTCAATCGGATATATATTCACATCGCTAATTAGCGCCGCTTCAACGGCGTTTTCCTTTGGCAAATAAACCTCGGTTATTCCTAGTTTCTTTGCTTCCATAATTAAAGTTATGCTGCCGTTTATTTTACGGACACTTCCATCAAGTGACAGTTCACCGAAGAACATTTTATTTTCTGAATCAAAATCTATTTCTCCAGATGCTTTTAAATAAGTGATGGCCATCCCGACGTCGAATGCTGCGCCTTCTTTTTTTAGTTCTGCCGGAGCCAGTGACATGATGACTTTTTGGTTTTTGCTTTTTGGAGAGTCAAAGCCGGAGTTTTTTATGGCGGCTGATATTCGATCGCGGGCTTCTTCCACTGATTTATCCGGCATGCCAACAATTGAAAAAGCGTGCAGTCCGCGCGAAATATCTACCTCAATGGTTACCAAAACTGCTTTTAGATATGAAATTTGTGCGCTGTAAGTTTTAGCAAAACTCATGCGGGTATTGTACACGCATGAGTTAAAATAAAAATAAAATTTAAAAAGATGTTTTTGGGCCTCTACATATGCTCTTTACAGGTTTTGGCTGCTGGATTGGCTTCAAGTCGGTTGTCTTCTATTTCTTTTTTGCAAACAATACAATGTCCGAAAGTGCCATCGTAAGTTCTCGCGAGGGCTTCTTTTACTTCGTTATATTTTATTTCCAACTGTTTCAAAACAGCAGTGTTTTCTTCGTATTCTTCCATTTTTTCAGCAAGTTCTTCTGGTTCGGCGCCCATATTAACTGTTTCTGGTGGGGTTGCCTCCCAATCTTTTGTGTTTTCAGGATTTACTCGTCCAACTGTTTTTAAATCAGCTTCAAGAAGTTTCAATTCTCTTTCCAAAAGTTTTTTGTAGTGTTCTGTGTTGTTTGTCATATATTAATACTACCAAAGTAGCTTGTAAAAGCAATTAATTATTGCACAAAATGTGCTGCGACGTAGCGGTTGTTGATATCTTGAAATGTTTGAGTGTTGGTTGTAATGATGAGGGTTTGGTTGTCTAAAAAGCCGTATAGGAAAAGTATTGTACCATCCAATGCTGTAATTGCTCTGACATCTTTATTAATAACCACTTGATCGATAAAGATGCGGCCGAGTACATCCGTACTGAGATTAAAGATGGGACTTAAGTCAGTAATTATTTTTGTTTCCCACCGGAGCATGTTAGCGAAAGTTTGTTGATAGGAAGATGTCTTAAAAATTATGAAAGGTTTTGGATTGTTTGAATCCTCTATGCCGTACATATAATCGGAATCGAATGATCTTGATAGTGCCGATGGTATGTTTGGCCCGATGAGACTAGCAAATATTTCAGGAGTAATTTCTTGAGTTGTGGTTTTACTTCCGTTATTTACATCTTGGATTTTTTCAATGAATTTTATGTATTCTATAGTCGAATTGGCTTTTGGTTTTGATTGCAATTCATAAAATGCATTGACTAAATCATCACGAGTTGCATTGTTTAACGTCAAGGTTTCTTGGTGGTCGAAAGGAATGATAGCTTTTTCCTTGAGCACTTGGACCTCTTGTTTTTTTTGATTGAGTAGATACTGAGCTGTTGGGATAGCAGCGACACCAATGACAATTAATACGATTACCATAATCAGTAACCAAAACTTTTTCTTTGGGGTTGTTTCTATTTTTTCTTCTCGTCTTTGGCGTTGTTCTGATTCGGCTATTGCGATTTTTGTAACTGATTCCTGTTGCATTTTTACTGCTTCGGCAGCATCACTGCGATAGGTTTTGATTATTTTTGTTGGGGTTGCGTTTTGGACTGGATTCGTGTTGTTGCTTGTTGTAGCTGTGTCTACGGGTGGATTTTTTGGGATAGTATTTGCAGCTCCAAGATTTTTGGTGCTGTCGTACATATCTCCTATTGCGTTTACCACATCATTGAGTTTTGGTGCAGACGAAACAAAACCAGTTTGTTCTTGTTTTAGAACTTCTGATATTGGAACCTTAGAATTAAATTGTGGTTGGTTTTTCGGGTCCATTAGTTGCTCCGATTATTGGTGCTACAGCAATTTGTTTTATAAAATTTGCATCTGCCAATTTGATTGATAGACTGAGACGATTTTTTTCATCAATCTCTTTTATTATAACAGGAACTTGCTGACCAAGCTTGAGATATTTTTCTACTTTATCAACTCTAAATGGTGCGATTTCAGAAAC
>Ga0172379_10002947_pt1 | contig 28406 bp, 37 predicted proteins | sample GrowelOW334metaG_FD_119756 | JGI IMG/M metagenome (GOLD analysis project Ga0172379, IMG submission 119756) | Groundwater microbial communities from an aquifer near a municipal landfill in Southern Ontario, Canada - Groundwater well OW334 metaG | ecosystem: Environmental > Aquatic > Deep...
AGTGCCTCTTGAGTGTTTTTTCTCGGCATATTGATGAAAATTATTAATTAAATAATTTTCCCACCATACCACATGAGAACGAAACCCCAAAGGTAACCCTAATTGCTGCAATTGTAACATAAAAAGTCAAACAATCTTATTGTGAAATGAAATTAGTGAATAATACCGACAGAGATAGACCGTCGGATTTAAAAATGGTATAATAATTTAATAACTAGGGACTAGTAGCTAGGTGCAAGGAAATTGTAACTTATAACTCGCCTGCCTGTGCAGGCAGGTAACTTCTAAATCATGTTTATTCGACAGAAGACAATTAAATACTGTTTACCCCGCGAAGCCTCAGTGAAGTGGGGGTTTACGCTGATCGAACTTCTCGTGGTTATAGTCATTATCGGCATCCTGGCGACTTTAGCTGTTGTGGCCATGAGCTCCATGCGTTCGCGCGCTCGTGACTCCAAGAGAATCTCCGACCTGAAGCAAATCGCTACTACTCTCGAGCTCTACTATGCTGATCATAACAGCTATCCAACCACCATCACTTTCGGCTCGCCTTTGGTAGGTGCTACCAACGGTAAGACTTATATGGCTAAGGTACCGACCAACCCTACACCACGAGCTGAAGGCGCTTGCGCCGATCTGGAATATCAATACGCTGGTTCAGCCAGCGACTTCTCATTAATAGGATGCTTAGCTAAGGCTTCAGGTGAGGCTACGGCTGGATATAGAAAATTAACTAAGAATGGCGCTTCAAATAACTTTGGTCCAGTGGCAGGTCTTATTGAAGGGCAGGCTAGGGATCTTGGTCCTATGGCCGGGATAGTTGCATGGTGGATGCTAGATGCAACTAACGGCACGACAGATATTGGCGGTAGCGGTACTACAGGTACAAATACCGATGCGGTATTGACTACTGGTAGATATGGCGGTGCCAATGGGGCGTATAGCTTTAATGGTAGTTCTAGTAAAATTGATACTAACATCAGTATGTCGTTAAGTGCTAGTGATTTCACTATTAGCGCTTGGTTCAGAGGGACTGTGCCAGTTTGTCTAGTCACTCAAACTAGAGTTGTAAGTCCTTATGCTTCTGATTTTCTATTTGGCTATGGTTCAAATAATATTCTGGTATGGATGCACGGTATTGGCACAGGCGTTACTTCTGGTATTTCCGGTGACCCCACTAATTGGTATCATATTACTATGGTCTGGAATCGAACGGCGCTAACATATACGGGGTATATTAATGCTGCCTCACCAGTTACTTCAGCTACCGTCCCAGAATTAACAGGTTTTGGTGGTGTTAACAGTATTAAAATTGGCGCTAGAGGTGATGGTGCTTCGCCTTTTGCTAATGGTAGTATTTCTGATGTTCGTATCTACAACCGTGCTTTATCTGCTACCGAAGTCGAAGCGCTTTATAACGCCACTAAACCATAAATACAATTTAAATAATATATTAATAATTTAAAAACATCTATGGCCTCTTTAGAATTAACAAACTATGTCAAAGAGTCGCTAGCCTCTGGCCTAACAGCTGTGGCTATCAAGGATTCTCTGATCAGTGCCGGCTGGAGTCAGCTCGACATCGATGAAGCTTTTAAAAACAATCAGCCAGCTGGGAGTCTCAGTCCTAGCGCTCCGACGCTGAAAGCAATTGAAAATATCCAGCCTGGAGCTGAATTGAAGGCGACGATTAAACAGTTGGATCAACATCCGACTGTAGCTATTGGTACAATTATCAACAAACCTTGGCTAAAAGTCGTTTTAATTAGCTTCTTGGCCATTTTATTATTGGGTGCTCTGGCCTACGGCGGTTATTGGTATTATACCAACAAGATGTCAACGACCGGTTCTCTGAGTGCTGATCAGGCCCTGTCGAAATCTCTGGATTTGCTCCAGGAGGCTAAGGCTTGGAAAATTTCCGGCAACTTAAAAATTAACAATCTGAAATTAGCGGACAGTTTTGATATCAAAGAAATTAATCCTCATTTAGGCACACTTAGTCCGGATGCGGAATTGCTGGTTAGTTTTAGTCATGCATATGACAATTCTCAGGGCACAGTACTAGCGCTAATCAATAGTTCAGGCAAGGTAAATATTAATAATGTTTTTGGCTATAGCGATTGGTATGGCATTGAGATGTTGAGTACCGGCAAGAGGGCTTATGCTAAACTTAATGGTCAGGGTCAGGAATCTACTAAAGAAGTGATGGAAATAATGGATGATCACTGGTTTGAGGTTAATATGAAAGGAGTTTTGGAAGCATTGAAAATCAAACCGGAGGAAATGGATAATTATCGCATCACTGACGAGGAGCGACAGCAATTAATGCAAGTGGCCAGCTCTAATAAGTTGTTTAATATTGAAAATCTACCAGAAGATAAGGTTGACCGTAAAAAAGCTTTTCATTACAAGCTAACTGTTAATAAAGAGGGTTTGAAAAAGGTGCTTATTAAATATTACGAAATAATCAAGGCCAAGATGGAACGAGTGGAGGGGAGTGATCGATTGTCAATGTTGTCAGAAATCTCGGATGAATTATTAGGTATGGATTTTGAGGAAGAAGACATGGCAGAAGAGGATATCCCAGCCGTTATCGCCAAGTCTATTGATAACTTCAACGCTTGGCCACAATTAGATTACTGGGTCGATAAGAGTAATTATCAACCTTTGCAATTCACTATCGCAAATAATATTGAAACTCCGTCCAAGGATTTTAGTGGTCGCTATACGCTGACTATTAATCTGGATAGTTTGGGTGAAACGATAGTAGTAGTGGAACCGGAGAAATCATTTGATCTGGTTGGAGTTATTGTGTCGGTAGTTAAAAAATATTTTCTTAGTGAAGATAACGATCTGGGACTGGGTGATGCTCGTATGAGAGCTCGTGACGCTAGACGTGTTAGTGATGTTAGACAGATTCAAACTGCCTTAGAACTATATTTTAATGAGGCTGAAGTTTATCCCAACGCTATCAAAACTGGAGAATCTATCGCCTATCAAAACATGGTTATTATGACCAAAGTTCCTGCTAATGCTCAGCCGGTTGATGGCGACTGTCCAGCTCAAGCCGATTATGTCTATCAAGTTTTAGAGGCTGGTAAAAAATATATCCTGACCTACTGTTTGGGAGCGCAGACTGGCGAAATCCCAGCTGGACTTAACAAGGCGTCAGCGGATAAAATGACGGATAAAGAGCCGGCACCTAAATTGGATCGTCAAAGAAACGGGGATGTCAGTAATCTAAGGGATTACTTGGAGAATTATTTTAAAGTTAAAGAGAAATATCCGACCAGCCTAGCTGAGCTGAAACAGTTTATGGAGACTGAGCGGAAAATGATTTTCACTGACAAGGAGCCAGTGACCAAAGATAATGAATATGATGTTTGGGGCGACTACCAATCTAATAGCCAGGTTTGGCCCAGCAATCCTAAGCCAGTCGGCGCTGGCTGTCCTGATACCGACTATGCCTATCAGCCCAATGCTGATTTCTCCAACTACACACTACAATATTGTCTCAATGGCGATCCTAGCGATTATGGTTGGTTTGGTGGGGGAGAGACGCTGAAGGGTCAACAAGTGGCTGACGCCTGGGGCGCAACTACAGCCGAATCACAAACTAATAAATTGGAGGCGATTCAAGAGCTGATTGATACTGTCTTCAGTGATTTAATCTCCGTCACGGAAGTTAATTCTAAGAGTCGAGATGCTAGGCGCGTTAGTGATGTGCGCCAGATTCAAACTGCTCTAGAACTGTACTTTAATGATGCTAGTTCTTATCCTAAGTCTGTTATCGCTGGTCAGGCCATCACCTTTGGCGATTTAACTTACATGGCCAAGGTTCCTGGTAACCCTCAACCGGCGGATGCCGATTGTCCCGAAGTGACTTATTACAAATATCAACTTGGCGAGAATGGCACCAGTTATACCATTGATTATTGTCTGGCTAATATGATGGGATCTATCTCTGAGGGTCCCCATGTAGCTACTCCAGCCGGCATTGATGACTTAGGCCCGTCGACAATGCACTGGAATGATAATTAATTGAGTATTATCAACTTAATTGGGGGTAGTAATATAAATATCAGGCTACTCCAGATTTGACTTTTGTCTAGGCGCATTTACATAACCAATAAAAATATGAACATCAAGTTCTTGCTAATTGCTAGCATTCTATTATTTTGTCAGCTGACGATGGTTCAAGCGGCTACAACACCAAGTCCTAAAACCTGGTCATGTTTCGCTGGGGCCAGGGACTATGAATTACCAAGATTAGCTTTGTCGGACATTACACAGTCTTGTTATTATCCACCTTGCGCAATGAGCGGTCTCAATGATAGGGCTAATATCGTTTCCAGTGCCTACGATCAAAAAATAAAAAGTAGTTCTCCTATAGCTTATGTTAATGGTACTAAGTATGGTCCATTTCAGAGATTGTACGGATTATTAATAACACCCAATAGTAATGATTGGACTATCACCTCAGTAGATGAGTCTAAAGTTAAAGAAAGCTATAGTTTTCTTATTAATGGCAAGAAATATGGTCCTTATGACCGAGCTGATAATGTTGATACGACGGTTCAGGTAGCTAACGGTCATTGGAGCTTTGTTTATGCCAAGGCCGGTAAGATCTACTATAATATTGACGGTTTGATTTACGGTCCTTATCAAGATTATGTTAATAAGGTGAGTGTCCAAGAATTTGATCAGTTGGATTATTTCATGGGCATGTCTTATTGTTCTCTTAAGCCTGCGGTTGAGGGGTCTGACGAAGCTTTATTCGGTAATCAAGAGTTTGAAAGTTGTTATGTAAACGTTAAGGGTAAAGTGTTTGGTCCCTATAAAGAATGGCCCATTATCAGTAGTGAATCATACCGAGACTTACCTATTTATGTCAGCAAAAATCAAGTAGCTATTTTTTATCAGAAAGACAAGTTGATTTATTTAAATTATCAAGGTAAAGATTACCAGTTAGGTCCAGTTGCTAAAGATTCTTATCAGCAGTATTTAGATCTCGTCTTCGATGATAAATTTCTTAGCTTTAATCTAAATGGTTATTTTTATGTCTATGGAGATGTTAAGAAGTTTGGTTTTGCCAAAGAAGGTCTTCAGGCACAATATACTAATGTAGATTTTGAACAGTTAAGAATATCTGGCAAGCAAATATGTTTTGCCTACGGAAACTATAGTAATAAGCAATATTATCTGGCATCCTTTGATAATAAAAAAGATCTCGCCAAGATTAATAATTTGATTTTTAGCGATAATACTTGTGATTTCGCTTATAAAATTGACAATAAAATTAAAATAGTTATTGCCGGCAAAACTAAATATGAACATGAAGCTGATGACATGATGCAGTTAGTCGTTATGAATAATGGCGATTGGTACAGCCATTTTATCAATAAAAATAAACGGTATTTGGTAAAAAACGGTAAACTAAGTGGTCCTTATAATAATCTTAGTTTTGTCTACCCGAATAAATATTTTAAGCAAAATTATCGATTGAATAAAGATTATCAATTCAAATCTGATAGTAATGCTTTGGCAGTGATTTATGATTCACCAACTAATGAAGATTTGCAATATGTAGAAATTATGTCTAAGAAATATGGTCCTTTTTTGAAATTAAAGGGTGACAGTAACTCCATGTTTTGTGGTACTAAAGATAAATGGGTATTTAGCTATTTTGAAAAGGGCATGGAACAATTAATCACAAATGATACAACTATCAAAGGCGCTGTTAGTCGCCATATTGAGTGTTATGATGGCCGGACTTTAGCTCTTTATAGTCTCAAGACTGAAAAAGCTAATCGATTTCTGATTAATAATCAGACTTACGGGCCTTTCTATTACAACTATAACGATCTGTGGTCTTTGAGTCAGGCGGAGTTAACTAAGGGAGGCGTGGACAGTAAGATGGATTTTGTAGTCACTAAAAACTATCTAATGGTGCTTCAGAATAAAATGACTAACCGTATCAAGGACATGGATGACAAATCAATTTCTGGTGGTAATTCAGAAAAGGTTATAATCAGCTTACCTCTGGACAAATCTTATGACCTAAATAAAGACCAGGCTTATCTCAAAAGTCCTTGTGGCAAATTGAATCAATGGAGCAAGACCACTAATTAATTATAGATCAAAAGTTATTTGAAGTATTAATCTAATTAGAAAAGAACTATTAATTTGACTTTTACTACTCGGCAGATTATACTGAAAAAAATATTAAGGAATGTTAATATTATTTTTTAATTGTTAATAATATGGATCAACTGCAAAGGTTTATTGATTTAGTCAATAAAACCGGTGACAAATTAGTGGTCTTCGACAAGCAGAATCCAGATAAATCTTTTGTAATATTAGCCATAAATGATTACGAGCGATTAGCCGGTACTGCCGAGAAGTCACTAGGCTTGACAGAAGACGAACTAGCTGATAAAATTAATGGCGATATTGCTATTTGGAAAAATGAGCAAATTTTGGCTGATGTCTCGGAGCCTGATTTCAATTGGCTAGAGACTGAGGACGAATACGATGATGAGGACGATGAGGAAATGTCTGAATCGGAGGAAGAGGAGTTGAATTACCTCTACGGCGAACCGGAGATTAATTTCCCAGCTCAGCCGACAACTTTGACCATCGATGCTCTAGAGGCTGATGATTCGGTTGAAGTGACCCCGATGGAGTCTTCTGAGGAATCTGACAGTAGCCCGACTAAGGCTCGTCCTGAATTCCAATCTCTGGCAGATATTCTGGACACTAGATTTGACAAAGCTAAATCAAATAGCTGGTCAATCCCCAGTGATCGCAAGAAACAAGCAGAAACAGCTGATGAGATCAGAAAATACGAAACAATAGGATTTTAATAAATTTATAAATAATATATCAACGGTTGGTTGCCCCATGGGGCAAAAAACTTTACTCCGGCTTGATGCTGAGAAAGACCGTGATCAAATTAATATGGCAGAAAAATTTGAACGCACAAAACCCCATGTCAATGTTGGTACTATCGGACACGTTGACCATGGTAAAACTACCCTAACCGCCGCTATTTTAAACACTTTAACTCAGCGTGGTTTCAAGGCTACTCACAAATCAGTAGACCAGATTGATGCTGCTCCTGAAGAAAAGGCTCGTGGTATTACCATTGCTACTGCTCACGTGGAATATGAAACAGAGAAGAGACATTATGCCCACGTTGATTGTCCAGGACACGCTGATTATGTCAAAAACATGATTACCGGTGCTGCTCAAATGGACGGAGCTATCTTGGTGGTTAGCGCTACTGACGGTCCTATGCCTCAGACTCGCGAACACATCTTGTTGGCTCGTCAGGTTGGCGTCCCTTACATTGTCGTTTTCTTGAACAAGTGCGATATGGTTGAGGACAAAGAATTGATTGACCTAGTTGAAGAAGAAATCCGTGATTTACTTTCCAAATATGAATTCCCTGGTGACACCACTCCTATTATCCGTGGTAGCGCTTTGAAGGCTTTGGAAGATCCAGCCGGTGAATACGGCAATGCTGTCATGGATTTGATGAAGGTTTTGGATGATTATATCCCTGAACCAGTTCGTGATATTGACCAGGCTTTCTTGATGCCTATTGAAGATATCTTTTCTATCGAAGGTCGTGGCACTGTCGTGACTGGTAGAGTTGAAAGAGGTATCGTCAAAGTTGGCGACGAAATCGAAATTGTCGGTTTAACTGATACTAAGAAAACTGTTGTCACTGGTATTGAAATGTTTAACAAATCTTTGGACCAAGGTCAGGCCGGTGATAACGCTGGTGTTCTGCTCCGCGGTGTTAAGAAGGATGAAGTTGAACGTGGTCAAGTGCTTTGCAAACCAGGTGCTATTACCCCTCACACTGAATTCGAAAGTGAGATTTACATCTTAACCAAAGACGAAGGTGGTCGTCACAAACCATTCTTCAAAGGTTACAAGCCACAATTCTATATCCGTACCACTGATGTGACCGGAGAAATCGAATTACCAGCTGGAACCGAAATGGTTATGCCTGGTGATACTGTTAACCTGAAGATTAAATTAATTTCACCAATCGCTTTGCAAGAGAAACAGCGTTTCGCTATCCGCGAAGGCGGACGAACCGTTGGCGCTGGAGTTGTTGCTAAGATTATCAAGTAACCAAGTTATCCTTCTGATACCACCCCGTCCTTCGGCCACCCCTCCTTGTTAAGGAGGGGATCCTCCCCTTAATAAGGGGAGGTGCCTGGAAGGCGGTGGGGTAGTCGGAGGGACTATCTTGTTTATTTAATAAATAAAATAACACAAGACTAATTGAACAGGCACATTCCTGTTATTTAAAAAACATGTCAGACAAACAGACCAAAGTGGCCAAGGCCAAAGACGACACACAAAGGATTCGGATTAAGATTAAATCTTTTGATCATAAGATCATTGATCAATCTACCCGTACTATTGTGGAGACTGTGAAGCGAAGTGGAGCCAAAGTTCATGGCCCAATTCCTTTACCGACCGAGAAGAAGATTTACACGGTCAATGCCTCTACTTTCGTGCACAAGAATTCTCGTGATCAGTATGAGATGAGAATTCATAAGCGCTTGATTGATATAATTGAGCCAACCGCTACTACTGTAGAATCTTTGAGTAGTCTCAATCTACCTTCCGGGGTGGACATTGAGATTAAAATGTAGTTCTTGTTTACTTTAAGACCTTAAAAGACAGATTTTAGACAACCTCTTCGGAGAAGTATCTAAAAAGATGATTTTAAGTAAAATTGAAAGGAAAAACGACAAAACCATTATAAACACACAAGCAGATCAAATATTGATTACGGCTGGTTTATTTGGTTAACCAGTTTTTTGTTTTTAGTCTTCAGTGAGTCTGGATCTGGGTGATTTCATTATCATTTACCAAGAAGATATTAAAAATTCAGAAATTACTATTATTGAAATTAATAGAGCGAAGAGGAATGAAATAAATTTATGAAATTTATATTAGGTGAAAAAATTGCCATGACACAACTATGGCAGGGAGAAGATGTAAGGGTGGTCACTAAGATTAAGACCGGACCTTGTGTTGTGCTACAGCTCAAGACTAAGGATCGTGATGGTTATGAAGCCGTCCAGGTTGGTTTTGGCTCTAAGAAGGCTAAAAATATTACCAAGAGTCTCAAAGGTCATTTTAATAATCTCGGTACTTTCCGTTATGTTAAGGAATTCAGACTGGATAAGAGTGATGGTAAGATTGTCGCCTTGAAAAAGGGTGATCAAATTTTGGCTGAAACTTTTGAAGCAGGTGACATGGTTAAGTTGACTGGAACTTCAATCGGCAAGGGTTTTGCTGGTGTGGTTAAACGTCATCATTTCCATGGTCAAAGCGCTACTCACGGTACCAAGGATCAAATCAGAATGCCTGGTTCTATCGGAGCCGGTGGAGTACAGCGAGTTTTCAAAGGCAAGAGAATGGCTGGACGCATGGGTGGTGACCAAGTCACTTTACCTTCGGTTAGAATTATTGAAGTTAACCAAGCTGAAAATTATATATTAGTAGAAGGTGGAGTACCTGGTGCTCGTCACGCTATGGTGATGTTAAGTGCCAAAGGTGATCTGAAGATTGCTCAATCAGCTCCAGTTGAGGAAGTAACTCCAGTTACCGTAGAGACAGAAGCTGTCACCGATCTGGAAACAGTCAATGATACAGCTGAACAGGCTGAAGTGACTCCGGAAATAAGTCCGGAAGCAGAGGCGAGTAAATAATTTTTATATTCAAGGCTATGATCAAATATCAAGTATACAACCAACAAGCGGATAAAATTAGGGAGGATTCTTTGTCTGAAAAGGTGTTTGGTTTGAAACCTAATATGCCACTATTGCATCAAGTCGTAGTTGGTTTGATGGCTAATTCCAGAACCGTTATCGCTCACACCAAAGGACGAGCCGAGGTGCGTGGCGGTGGCAGAAAACCTTGGAAACAGAAGGGCACCGGCCGAGCTCGTGTTGGCTCCAGCAGAAGTCCTTTATGGAAGGGCGGTGGTGTCACTTTCGGACCTACCAATGAAAGAAATTTTTCTGTCAAAATCAATGACAAGATGAAACGAAAAGCAATGTGTATCGTTTTGTCTGACAAAGTTAATGACAAGAATTTGATTTTACTTGATGATTTGAAAATTTCTGAATACAAGACTAAGGCTTTTGACCAGATGGTTGCAAATTTTTCCAAGAAGGTGTTAACTTTAGATGAAAAAGCTAAGAGAAGTTTCTTGATAGTTAATTATCAGCAAGACAATCATTTGAGTTACAGCGCTCGTAATCTGAGCGGAGTTAAAGTGATTAATTTTGAAAATTTAAATATTATCGATATTCTGCAGTACAAGTATTTGATCTTAACAGCTGATGCCGTCAATATATTGAACGAGCGTTATAGTGCTAAGAATTAATTTTATGGCTATATTTAATAAAAAATCACCAAGTCAGGCAGATCAATCTGTAAAGGCAGTACCAGTTGTCAAAGATGACAAGAGTATGAAAGACCTGTATGCTACGACCGCCGTCAAGACCGATAAGAATGCTAAGAATAAGGGTGTTATCAGCAAGCATACCAGAGCTTATCGAGTTTTGGTCAAGCCGTTGATTACTGAAAAGGGTACTCAGTTGGCCAGTTTAGGAAAATACTTGTTCGTAGTAGAGAATAAAACCAACAAGATTGAAGTCGCTAAAGCTATAGAAGATTTATATGGAGTCAAACCGCTTAAAGTCAATATGGTTTTAATGGAAGGCAAGACTAAGGTTCGCGGTCGAATCATTGGCAAGAGGAAGGATTGGAAGAAAGCCATCGTCACCGTGCCTAAAGGCAAAACCTTAGATGTTTACGAGGGAATATAATAAGTTTGTAAAGTTTATAAAGTTGATAAAGTTCGTAAAGTTAACAATTTATTAAGTTAAAGTTTAAAAGCACTTTTTACTTGATGAACTTTAAGAACTAATACATATGCCAGTTATTAAAGCAAAACCAACCAGTCCGGGTCGCCGAAGCGCTAGCTTTGAAGATTTTTCCGACATTACCTCAGACCAACCCTTGAAAAAGTTAGTTGTCTTCAGGAAGCAACATGCCGGTAGAAATAATCAAGGCAAGATTACCGTTCGTCATAAGGGCGGTGGTGTTAAACGCTTCATCCGCTTGATTGATTTCAAACGTGATAAATTCGAAATTCCAGGTAAGGTCAGTACTATCGAATATGATCCTAATCGTGGACCTCGCATCGCTTTAGTAATTTACGCCGATGGTGAGAAGCGTTATATGATTGCTCCAGACGGTTTGAAAGTTGGTGATACGGTTATGAGTTCCAGAGAGTTAATTGAGATCAAAACCGGTAATGCTATGCCTTTGGCTTTCATTCCGGCAGGCATCGCTATTCATAATGTAGAATTGAAACCGGGCCAGGGCGCTAAATTAGCTCGTGGTGCTGGTAACGCCATCTACGTTATGAGTGTTGAGAAGAAATATGCTCAATTGAAACTGCCATCCGGTGAAATTCGCTTAGTTGACAAAAGATGTCTATGTACAGTCGGTCCAGTAGGTAATGCAGATCTCCGACACGTTAGTCTGGGTAAGGCTGGTAGAAGTCGTAAGTTAGGCATCAGACCAACCGTTCGTGGTACCGCTATGAATCCAGTCGATCACCCTCATGGAGGTGGTGAAGGTAATCAACCAATCGGTTTGAAACATCCGAAGACGAAGTGGGGTAAATTGGCCTACGGCGTCAAGACCAGAAAGCAGAAGAAAAATACCAATCGTTTAATTATTCAAAGACGCAAGAAAAAAGGTAAAAAATAGCTAATTAAAGCTTATGACAAGAAGTTTGAAAAAAGGCCCTTATCTTAATGAAAGGCTGATCAATAAAGTAAAGAATCTAAAAGCTGGCGACAAGACCATGATTAAATTGTGGGATCGAGCCGCTACTATTACCCCTGATATGGTCGGATTTGTATTTGGTGTCCACAATGGTAAGACTCACCTTGAAGTAATAGTTAATGAGAATATGGTTGGTCATAAGTTTGGTGAGTTTTCTCCTACCAGGAAGTTTACTGGTCATGGAGGTAAGATGGCTAAAGCGCAAGCCGGAGCTAAGAAATAAGACAGTTCATAAAGTTATAAAGTTCATAAAGTTTATCAAGTATCGCATATGTCGTCAGTCAACTTTACAAACTTTACAAACATTACAAACTTTTAACTAATACTATGGAAGTCAAAGCACAATCCAACAACCTAAGAATGTCTCCCAGAAAAGTCAGATTATTGGCCGATTTGGTTCGAGGACAAAAAATAGCCCCAGCTCTAGCTCAATTGAGTTTCTCTGGTAAGGCAGCCGGTTTACCGATTGCTAAGCTGGTGAAATCAGCAGTAGCTAATGCCAAGCACAATTTTGACCTGACTGAAGACAATCTCTTTATCAAGACTATCAGCGTCGATGGTGGAGCTACTTTGAAACGATCCATTCCCAGAGCGCAAGGACGAGCCACTCCGATCAGAAAACGAACCAGTCATATCAAATTGATATTAGGTGAATTGGTTGACAGCGGACATAAGGAAGCTAAGAAACAAACCCTTGATAAACCAGTTGAATTGAAAGCAGTCGATACCGTTAAATCCGATGATGATAAGACAAGTAAGAAATTGAAGAACCTTGATACCGATAAGAATCAAGCCGAAGGTAAAGCAGCTAAGAAAGCCTTTGCTACCAAGATGTTCCAGAGAAAGAGTGGGTGATAAATAAGTTTGTAAAGTTTATAAAGTTTATCAAGTTATAAAGTTTATCAAGTTATCAAGTTATCAAGTTTATAAATATTCCTGTTACGTGTTACGAGCTGTGTGCTACGTGATACAAAATACATGACATAAGTATGGCAAAAAAAGTTAATCCAAAAGTTATCCGATTAGGCGTTACTCGCACTTGGCATTCGAAGTGGTTTGCTGACAAAAGTAACTACATCCAAAGATTGAAACAGGATGTAGCTGTTAGACGTTACTTCATCAAGAATTTCAAAGAAGCCGGAGTGGATAGAGTGGAAATAGAAAGAAACAGCGATAACAAAATTTTTGTCTATGTTCATACTGCCAAGCCAGGTATTTTGATTGGTCGCGGTGGAGCAGGTATTGAAGATTTAAAAAAGAAAATCCACAAACAGTTTTTGAAGAGTTTCCGTATGAATGAGATTAATCTGAATATTGTCGAAGTGACCCGTCCGAATTTGTCAGCTATGGTCATGACTCAGTCAATGATTCTGGATTTGGAGAAAAGAATGCCATTTAAAAGAGTTTTGAAACAAACAATCGGCAAGGCTGAAAGAGCTGGAGCCTTGGGTATCAAGGTGATGGTCAGTGGTCGATTGAATGGAGCTGAAATTGCCAGAACCGAGCATTTGATTAGTGGTAAATTGCCATTATCAACCCTGCGAGCCGATATCGATTATGCCCGTGGCATAGCTTCGACCACCTTTGGTACTATTGGCATTAAATGTTGGATTTATAAAGGTGAAATATTTGAAAAAACCGAAGAAAAAGGTCAAGTGCTTAGAGAAAACAAAAAGTAATATTTTAGAATATGTTAAGTCCCAAGAAGACAAAATTTAGAAAATCACACAAAATGAGCCACGGTGGCAAGGCTAGTCAGAAGATTAGCTTGAGCTTCGGTAGTTTTGGCTTGAAGAGTTTAGAATCCTGTTGGATTAGCGCTCGTCAGATTGAAGCCGCTCGTCGTGTTATCAGCCGTTATATGCAGAGATCTGGAAAAATGTGGATCCGCATCTTCCCTGATTCTCCAGTAACCGCCAAGGGTGGCGAGATTCCTATGGGAAAAGGCAAGGGCGCGGTGGATCATTATGTATCCAAGATCAAGGCCGGAACTATCATGTTCGAGTTGGAAGGTGTCAGTGAAGTTGAAGCCAGAGAAGCTGTCAAATTGGCTAGTTATAAACTACCGGTCAAGACCATTTTTATAAAAAAGTAATTTTTGTTTAATATGTTGATTAAAGATTTACAAGGTAAAAATGAATCAGAATTGCAAAGCTTGCTTTTGGAACAGCGTTTAAGGTTGAAAGATCTGAGATTCAAAGATGCCAACGGTCAGTTGAAAGATATTCGTGAAATCAGAGAGACTAGACAGAATATCGCTAGAATTCTAACAACCCTGAGTGCCATCAAAGGCCAATAAGTATTTATATGAAGCAAATAACAGACAACAAACAAGTAAGAGTTTTGGCTCAACGCAAATTTAGCGGTGAAGTGCTTAGTGCTAAAATGACCAAGACTATTGTGGTCAAAATCGAATCAGTTAAAATTCACCCCAAGTATCACAAGCGCTATACCGTCAGTAAGACTTACAAGGTTCACGATGAAAAAGGACAATTCAAAGCTGGCGATAAGGTTAATTTCATTGAATGCCGACCTTTGAGCAAGGATAAGCGCTGGAGAGTGCTCTATAATTAATTTGTAAACAAGAGATATGATACAGTTAAGATCCATAATTAATGTAGCCGACAATACCGGCGCCAAAAGCGTCCAGTGTATTAGAGTTTTAGGTGGCTATCGCAAACGTTATGCCCGAGTTGGCGACCGTATTACCGTGGCCGTTAAACAGGCTACACCTCATTCCAGCGTCAAGAAGAGTGACGTGTTACTGGCTGTGGTTGTTCGCACTAAGAAAGAAATTGGCAGATCCGACGGCACTTACATCAGATTCAGCGATAATGCTTGTGTAATTATTGATAAGAAAAATGGCGAACCGAAGGGGAGTCGTATCTTCGGACCTATCCCACGTGAAGTGAGAAAGGCCGGATATATCAAGATTGCTTCTTTGGCTCCTGAAGTCTTGTAAAAGACTACAAATACAAATCATTACAAATATACAAATCCGAGACAGATATCGAATAATATGAAAATAAAAACTAACGATCAAGTACAAATATTAGCTGGCAAAGACCGTGGTAAAACGGGCAAGGTGCTTCAAGTTTTTCCTAAGGACAGTCGTGCTAGCATTGAAGGTTTGAACCTTTTGGTTAAACATTTACGCCCTCAAAAGCGTGGTGACAAGGGTCAACGAGTTGAGTTTCCGGCTCCTTTGGATTTGTCGAACTTGGCGCTGATTTGCCCTCAATGCGGTAAGGCCACCAGAGTGTCCTATGAGATTAAGGAAATTAAGAAAGATGACGTTATTAAACACAAAAAAGTTAGAATCTGTAAAAAGTGTAAAAAAAATATTGACTAATTTATGAAATTCAGAGAGTTATACAAAAAAGAAATCGCACCTAAGCTTGTAGCCAAATTCGGCTATAAGAGTATTTTAGCTGTTCCCAAGCTAACTAAGATTACCATCAATGTTGGCGTGGGACGCAATACCAAGGACAAACAATATATTGAAAATGTTGTTAAAGATGTTGAAGTGATGGCCGGGCAGAAGCCAGTAATGACTAAAGCCAAGAAATCAATCAGTGCTTTCAAAGTTCGTCAAGGTGATATCGTCGGTGTTAGTGTTACCTTGAGAGGTGACAAGATGTTTGACTTCATGGAGAAATTGGTTCGTATCACTTTCCCACGTGTCAGAGATTTCCGAGGTATTAGCGAAAAGAATGTTGATAGTAATGGTAATTTGACCGTTGGTTTCAAGGAGCACACCTCATTTGCTGAAATCAAGTTGGAACAAGTTGACAAAGTGCACGGATTGGAAGTTAGTTTGACTACCAATGCCAGATCTAAAGAGGCTGGTCTAGAATTGTGGCGTGCCTTTGGTATTCCTTTTAAGAAAGATTAATTAATTTTAATATGGCTAGAAAAGCATTAATTGTAAAAGCTAACAAAACCCCGAAGTTTTCTACCCGGATAGTTAGGCGCTGTTGGCGTTGTGGTCGTAACCACGGCTTCATGAGAGATTTTGGATTGTGCCGAATTTGTTTTAGGGAATTAGCTAACAATGCCGATTTACCTGGCATCAAAAAAGCTAGCTGGTAAATAATGCAAAAAATGAGTCTGTGAAAATCTTGTGCCTTAAGGCGAAGATAATTTACAGCTATAAATTGATAAATAATTATGATAGATCCAATCGCAGACATGCTCACAAGAATCAGAAACGCTTCGGCTATAAATAAGCCTGAGGTTGTTATGCCTATGAGCAAGTTGAAATATCAAATAGCCAAAATTTTACAAGAAACCCACTGGATTGAAGCTGTAGAAATCATCAAAGTGCCTAGTAAGAAGAATAAGACCATGATGTTCGATGAACTGAAGATAACTTTGAAATATGATGCCAACGGCAAGAGTGTTATCAGTTCCATTCAGCGTGTTTCTAAGCCAAGTCGCAGAGTTTATGCCGGCAAGGATGAATTGCCAAGAGTTTTGAACGGCATGGGTATCGCTATCGTTTCCACTTCTGCTGGTTTGTTAACCAATAAAGAAGCCGGTAAGAGAAAGATTGGCGGTGAATTAATTTGTGAAATTTATTAATAAGTTCATCAAGTTCTTAAAGTTCATCAAGTTCCTAAAGTTTAATTGAGTAATCCTTTATAAACTTTCAACTTTACAAACTTTACAAACTTTTAACTCCGTTATATGTCACGTTTAGGAAAATTATCAATCGCTATTCCCAAGGGTGTTGAGGTCCAATTGAAGGATGCTGTTTTGACTGTCAAAGGACCAAAAGGAACACTTTATCAGACTTTGCCAAGCGAAGTTAAATTAGAGTTGAGCCCAGAAGAAATAAAAGTAACTGTCGATAATAGCGAGGATAAGAAGCAACGCTCTCTGTGGGGCTTGTTCAGAACTTTGGTTAGTAATATGATTGAAGGTGTCAGTAAGGGTTATGAGAAGAAATTGGAGATAAACGGCGTCGGTTATAAAGTAGCTGGCGGTGGCAATAAGCTGAATCTCAGCTTAGGTTTCTCCCACCCAATAGTTTTCGATTTGCCGACAGGCATAACAGGAACTGTTGATGGTAAATTTATCACCATTGCCGGTTTTGATAAGCAATTGGTTGGTGAAATGGCGGCTCAGATTAGACGTCTGAGACCACCAGAACCTTACAAGGGTAAGGGTATTAAATATATTGATGAAGTTATCCGACGCAAAGCTGGTAAGACTAGCGCGAAGTAATTACAAATTCATATGAAATCAAGCAATAAAACACAAGTTAAAGCTAGACGCGCCGCTAGGGTGAGAGCCAAAGTGAGCGGTACTGCCGAGAGACCTAGATTGTCAATCTTCAAGTCTAACCGTTATATTTTCGCCCAGATTATTAATGATGAAAAATCAGTTACTTTGGTTAGTGCTCACAGTAAGGAGTTGACTGCCAAACTGGACAAGACTGCCGCTTCCTTTGAATTAGGCAAAAGTCTGGCTCAGAAGGCTCTGGAGGCTAAAATTGTCAAAGTAGTCTTCGATCGAGGCGGTAATCTCTATCATGGTCGCGTCAAAGCGATTGCTGAAGGCGCCCGCGAAGGCGGTCTGGAATTTTAATATATTATCTTAATTTATGTCTGAAATTAAATTAGCTACAAAAGAAGTCGTCGCAACACCGGTGTCAACCGAGCCTGTTAAAAACGCCCCAGCCAAAAGAGGCGGACGAGGTTCTCAACACAACAGCGGTGGCAGTAGTAATAATAACAGGAGAGGTGGTGGTAGACAGGAAAGTTTTGCACCTGAAAGCGAATTTGATCAGAAAATAATTGATTTGGCTCGTGTTACTCGTGTTATGGCCGGAGGTAAGAGAATGCGTTTTAGAGCTTGCGTGGCCATCGGCAATAAGAAAGGCCGTGTTGGTTTGGGTTTGGCTAAGGGCGCTGATGTTACTTTGGCTATTACCAAAGCTGTTAATCAAGCCAAGAAGAAGATGATTGATGTGCCATTAGCAAACGGTACCATCCCTCACGAAATTAAATACAAGTTTGGCGCAGGTTTAATTTTGTTAAAACCTGGTAAACAAGGACAGGGTATTATTTGTGGTGGTGTGGTTCGTATGATCAGTGAATTAGCTGGTATTCATAATATCAGTGGCAAGATCATGGGCACCAACAACAATGTCACTAATGCTAAATGCGTAATGTTGGCCCTGGAGAATTTAAAAACTCCTAAGGTCAAGAAGGCTAAGGCTGAAATTGTAGAAGTAGCAGAAACTGTTGAAGAGAATGTTACTTAATGATTATTTAGTAACTAGTTACTTGTCTCTTTCTCCTTGTCCCTGATACTTAATTCCTAATTCTTAATTCCTAATTCTTTTCTCAAAGTAATATATAAATTGAAAATAATAATATGAGTTTATCTTTAAGTAATCTAAAACCTGGTGCCGGATCACAGCATTCCAGAAAGAGAGTTGGTCGCGGTAACGCTTCCGGTCATGGTACTTTCGCTACTCGTGGTATCAAGGGACAGAAAGCTCGTAGTGGTGTCAGTGGTCTCAAGAGACTCGGTATGAAGCAGATGATATTGCAAGTTCCTAAGACTCGCGGTTTCAAATCTCATTACGCCAAGAATCAACCAGTTAATTTGAGCGCTATCAGTACTAAGTTTAAGACTGGCGAAATAGTGAATCCGGTTAGTTTAGCTAAACGAGGTTTGATTAATAAACATGGTGCCAGCACCAAGATTCTAGCTAAGGGCGAATTGACAGTCAAAGGTTTGATTTTTGCAAAAGTTTTAATGAGTGCCAAGGCCATAGAGCTGATCAAGGCTCAAGGCGGTTCTATCGTCGTAAAAGAAGCTGTCAAGAAAGTAGCCGTTAAGAAGGTTGTTAAGAAATAGGTCAGTATAATTAAAAATTTAAAATTTAAAATTATAAATTAGCAATCTATGCCAAGTAAAATTGAGCAAATATTTAAAGCCCGCGATCTCCGTAACAAGATATTCTTCGTTCTGGCGATGTTGGCTTTTTTTCGTTTAGCGGCCCATATTCCTATCCCTAGTGTTGACACTATGAAGCTAAGGGAATTTTTTGCTGATAATCAAGCCTTCGGATTGTTAAATCTGTTCTCTGGTGGTGGCATGGAGAATTTTTCCATTGTAACCATGGGCGTTGCCCCTTACATTACCGCTTCTATTATTTTCCAATTACTGGCTATGATTGTGCCGAAGTTAGAGGAAATGAATAAGGAAGAGCAGGGCAGGGCTAAGATTAATCAATGGACCCGTTGGGCCACCATCCCTATCGCCATCTTACAATCATACAGTGTTATCATGTTACTGAAGAATTCCACCACTGGTGTTGTTAGCGCTATGAGTCCTCTGTCTTGGGTGACAGCTATCGCCACCATCACTGCTGGCACCATCCTCCTGATGTGGATTGGTGAATTAATCACAGAGAAGAAGATTGGTAACGGTATTTCTATTATGATTTTCGCCGGCATTGTTTCAGGTTTATTGGGACAGCTCCAACAATTCGTGGCAACTTACGACCCTTCAATGATTTTCACTGTGATCTCTTTTGCTGTAGTAGCTATTGCTACAGTCGTCGGCGTGGTTATTATCAATGAAGGTCAACGCAATATTCCGGTGCAATATGCCAGGCAAATTCGTGGCGCTAGAGCCGTGGGTGGTTCTTCTAGTCATTTGCCACTTCGAGTTAATATGGCCGGAGTTATGCCTATTATCTTCGCAGTCAGCGTCATTACTTTCCCTCAGATGATTGCTCAATTCTTTGTTAGATCACAGTCTTCTTGGTTAAGTGCCATGGCTGGTAAATTGGTTGCCTTATCAAACAATGGTTTGATTTACGGTATTCTATATTTCGTACTAGTCTTCGGTTTCACTTATTTCTATACCGAAGTTGTCTTTCATCCTAAACAAATTGCCGAGAATCTGCAGAAGCAAGGTGGTTTCATCCCTGGTATTCGTCCGGGACGTCACACTAGCGAATATTTGTCCGATACTGTTCATAAGGTTATCTTCGCCGGCGCTTTATTCTTAGCCGGTATCGCCGTCATGCCACTCTTGATCAAGATTTGGGCTGGTAATACTCCTGGCATGACAATAGGTGGAACCAGTATTCTGATTGTCGTCAGTGTCGTCATTGAATCAGTTAAACAGGTAGAGGCTCAGTTATCGATGAGAGAATACGACGTCATGTAAGCTACGAAAATTGCTACGAACGGCTACGAATACTACAAAACTACAAAAATAAAATGAAAAGCGTCTTAATGACGTTTTTCTGTTTTGGTGATGCGTTTCCTAGTTAGATTTACATTATTTTAGTAGTTTGTCATCGCTATCAAAGATAGAGTCATGGTTCCCTCTCCCAGACGGGAGAGGGGCAGGGTGAGGGATGATTGTTGGATTGTTAAAATCTCCCAAACAATGTTATAATATAAATATAGAAATTAATCATTAAATATATGCCTTTTGGAATCAATATCTTCGGACACAAAGAATCATCCAACGCGACTGGTGGTAAATTTGAACGATTTAGGAAATATGGCAAGTTAGAATTGGATAGAATGGCTAGGAAAAATCTGAGCAAAGCCGACAGACATAAATTTGAAGATGCTATTGATGGTCAGATCAAAAGAGTTGGTGATAGGATTAGCGCTGACCGATTATTAAGAGTGGTTGGCTCCAGTCAGAGTTATGAATATAAACAGAAGATTAAGAAACAGCTCCTAACTGAACATGATAACAGTGAAGAATTACGTAAAACTGAACATAATCGTCAGGTGGCTAAATTAGAACATCTGCGTGCTGAGAATCCCTCTGGCGACTCCTTACATCCCAATGATTATCATAGCGCCACGCCCGATAAATTAGAACATCGTAATACCTTTTATCAGCCTGGTTCTAGTACCCCTACTGATGCGGAATCTGATAATAACAATCACGCCTCAATTTCTAATAGAGCAGCGTAAAATAATTTCCAATTTCCAATAAATATCAAATGAATAAATATAAAAATTTAAAAATGACATTAGTCATTCGGATTTGGAGCTTGATTTGGCATTGGGTATTAGGAATTAGAAATTTAAAATATATTCGCACTTTTTGCGGTTTCAATTCGCCACCTGCCCGACTGAATGACTTCAGTCGTTCGGGCGGGTATTCGCATCATTCGTAATTTAGCTAAAATAATATGTCCCGATTAATCTTCATTTTCTTCGGTCCACCCGGCTCTGGTAAGGGTACTCAGAGTGAGCTTCTGGCACACAAATTAGGCTGGCCTATTATCTCCACCGGTGATTTGTTGCGTCATGAATTGCATCGCCGAACCAAGGTTGGTCTCCAGGTTGCCGATTTGATGGCTAAGGGTGAATTGGTGCCGGATAAAGTCGTTGATGCCTTGGTGGCCAAGCGCTTGGCTAAACCAGATACTAAGCTGGGTGTTATATTTGATGGCTTTCCTCGTGATGCTAAACAATTAAAAGTGCTCTTGAAAATGTTAAGCAAGTCTGATATAGTTTGGCCGATTGAGATTAAAGTTAGCGACAGGGAGGTGATGAATCGCTTGGCCGGGCGCAGGGTCTGTGACTGTGGCGAAACCTATCATATCGTCTATAATCCACCCAAGAAAACTGGTATTTGTAATGCTTGTGGCCAGAAACTATATATTCGTGAAGATGATAGACCTAAGATTATTCGTGAGCGCCTGGCTCATTATAAAGCTTCGGCTAAGCCATTATTTAAATACGCCAAAGAGCAGAAGCACTTACTATCCTTTGATGGAGGACAGAGTATTAAGAAAATTCAAAGTGAATTGTGGCAAAGTGTTGCTAAGATAATTAAGAAACGTTGATATGGACAAGGTTAGTCATTACCAATCTAGTGAAGACGCTCTGAATAATATTTGGAGGTCTGAGCTTAGAAAGACTGCTGAAATTTGGCAAGAAAAAGTGTTGGTGATTATTTTATATTTGGACATATTACTTTGTCTAGTTGCTATTATAGCTACTGTTATAGACTATATAGATTTACCAGCTAAGATGTCACAATCTGGTCTAATGGGAGTAATGCTAATGCCATTTTTCCTAACCAGTCCTTTGTGGTTTTTTTTAGAAATGCTAGTATTCATTTTAATAGCTCTTTTTTTATGGTTTATGGTTAATGTAATTAAAAGTGGTAATAAGTGGCCTTTAGTAGTCTTGGGTTCCGTATCTTTATTGTTAGCTTTGGCTTACTTCAGTGTTTGGTTGTGGTTGTATCATTTTTTGATGATTTATCTATGTTTAAGTATCTTTAGAAGCAGGACTAAGAGACGTGAAATTTGGTAAATAACTAGTAAATAAATAAATGTCCAAATATATCAAAACGAAAGCTCAGATTGAGGGGATTAGAAAAAGTTGCCAGGAGATGGCAAGGATTTTTAGTATTCTTGAAACTAAGGTTCGTCCTGGGGTGAGCACCGGAGAGTTAGAGGATTTAGCCTGTGAATTGATTGCTAAAGCTGGCGGTAAGCCAGCCTTTAAGGGCTATAAACCTGATAAGCGATCGAAGCCCTTTCCTAGTGCACTGTGTGCCTCGATTAATGATGAGATTGTCCATGCGCCAGCTTGGCCATCAAGAATTTTAAATGAAGGAGATGTTTTCAAGATTGATTGCGGTATGGTTCTAGACGGTTATTTTAGTGACATGGCTCGAACTTTTGCAGTGGGTCAGGTATCCAAATCAGCTTATCATTTGATTGAAACGACTCGTCGGGCCTTAGAGATTGGCATCGAACAGATTAAGCCTGGTAATACTATCAATCATCTGGGAACTGCTATTCAGAAATATGTCGAAGGCGAAGGCTTGGGCGTGGTGCGAGAATTAGTTGGTCACGGAGTCGGCTTAGAAGTACATGAGAATCCTCAAATTCCTCATTATAATACCCGTGAATCTGGTTTGCCAAATGTTAAATTTGAAGTTGGGATGGTTCTGGCCATAGAACCAATGGTGACTATCGGTGATTGGCGAATTAAATTAGGGGACGATGGCTTCGCCTTCCTGACCATGGACGGCAGCTTGGCAGCGCAGTTTGAAAATACTATCGTGGTGACTGAGAAGGGGTGTGAGGTGTTGACTGATTACTAACTCATAACTCATAACGTCTATCATTAGTTGTATTTCTTTTGTCTAGTTATAGGTATGAAAGATATTCGTAGATTAGTTGAATTAGTTGTATTCGTAGCAATTTTCGTAGTATTCGTAGTATATAGGCATTTTTCGCATTAATTAATATTCGTATCAATAAAAACATGGAAATTATTCTCGGCATTGACTGGGGATCCAGTAAGATTGGCTTAGCGATGGCTGACAGCGATATGAAAATGGCTGTGCCTTGGGGTACGGTCAAAACGGTAGCCGAAGTGGTAGCAATCATTCAAGAGAATCAAGTTGATAAAATTATTATTGGTACACCAATGCATCAGTCCGGCGACTTAGCGAATCAAGAAGGATTGGCTAGTTTTGTCGATGAACTCAAGAACAAGATTGATTTACCAATTGAATTTATTGATGAGCGACTAACTTCTAAATTAGCGGATAAACTTCGTAATCAAGCAGGGGATAGACAGGCCAAGAAAGCCATGGCGGATCAAGACGCTATCGCGGCGATGCTGATTCTAGAAACATATTTAGAAAAAATCAAAATGTAAATCTCAAAATGGAAAATTAAGGAGGGCCTCGATGTATGTCGGGGTTTGTTTGTTAGAGCTAATTTATAGTCGAGAATGAAAATTTACCCACCCCTAACCCCTCCAAGGAGGGGAATCCTACTGTATGTGATATGATTTGTAATTCCCCTCCGTGGAGGGGTGCCCGTAGGGCGGGGTGGGTTGTAAATAATATGGATGTAACATATTCCACCGAAGCGATTATTATAAAACGAACGGCTTGGCGCGAGGTCGATAGTTTAGTGACGGTCTATACTCACGAAAGTGGTAAGTTAGAATTGCTCGCTCGAGGCACGGCTAAGATTAGTTCGCGTTTGGCTGGACATCTGGAGCCACTCAACAGGGTTCGCTTGATGGTGATTAATGGTAGATCTAAATCTTATGTAGGGGCAGTGGAGACTTTGGATACTTTTTATAATATTAAAACAGACTTGGCGAAGTTGAAATGGGTGGGAATGTGGCTCGCTAATTTTAATAAACGGGTGCAGGTTAATCAGAGCGATAATGAAGTGTATAAGCTACTAGTCATGTCCTTGATTAATTTCAATGCCAAGCAGTCGAGTAGCTTGTATTATCAAGCTCTAGGCAGTCTGTATTTTTTAAAGTTGTGTGCCATGCAAGGTGAGGGATTGGACTGGTCTAATCAGCAATACAGAGATTTACTGGAGGGTTTATCAATGTCCGAGCTGGATAGTAAATTAAATTTATTGAATCAAGGTCAAGTGCCTAGTTTAACGAAAACACAAGCCGAGACAGTGATATCTCTGGCTACCTTAATCTTAGCTGAATAATTATTTAATGATACGAATGCTACGAATTAAATTCGAATACTACGAATATAAAACTTAAATTTGTAGCATTTGTTGTGTTCGTTACATTGGTGGTATTCGTAGATATTAGTAGTATTCGTAGCAAGAATTCGCTGTATTCGTATTATAGATATTGATAATCCTAGAGATATCAGGTAGAATATAAAGGCAAATTAAGCATTGATTAATAAAATTATATGATGAGAACTCACACTTGTGGACAATTAAAAAAGGCTAATGTTGGAGAAAATGTTACTTTGGCCGGCTGGGTGGCTAGTTACCGTAATCTGGGTAGCTTGATTTTCGTCGATCTGCGCGACCGTTATGGCCTAACTCAACTGTCTTTCAAGGACACCGATCAGGGATTTGAATTGGCCTCTAAATTACGTCATGAGTGGGTTATTCAGGTTAGAGGAGATGTGACAGCGCGTCCGGAATCCATGATCAATGCTAATATGGAGACTGGCGAGATTGAAATCGCTGTTAGTGAATTAACTCTACTTAGTCAGGCTGAGACTCTACCTTTTGAAATTTCTAATGACAATTTGGGCGAAGCTAATGAGGCGCTACGTCTCAAATATCGTTTCCTGGATCTGCGTCGTCCTAAACTGCAGGCCATGTTACGAACTAAGGACGAATTCTTTACCCATGTTAGAGCTTATTTTCATGAGCAAGGTTTTACCGAAGTGCAGACTCCTATCCTTGCGAACTCTTCACCAGAAGGAGCTCGCGACTTCTTGGTACCATCTAGATTATTTCCTGGTAAATTTTATGCCTTACCTCAAGCACCACAACAATTCAAACAACTCTTAATGGTGGGAGGTCTGGACCGTTATTTTCAAATTGCACCTTGCTTCCGCGATGAAGACACCAGAGTTGACCGTCATTATGGAGAGTTTTATCAGTTAGATATGGAGATGAGCTTTGCGGGTCAAGAGGATGTCTTCGCCATCATGGAACCTCTGATGATTGAGTTGACTGCTAAATTTTCACAGAAGCAGATTATTAATCTGGAAGCAAATAAAACTTTTAGACGCATTGCTTGGCGTGAAGCCATGACTCGCTATGGTAGCGACAAGCCAGACTTGCGTTATGGCTTAGAAATTGAAGTGATTAGTGATTTATTTTCCGGGGCTGATAATTTCTTGGGCGAAGCATTGAAGAATGGTGGGGCGGTGCATGCTCTGAAAGTACCTAGTGCTAGTAGCTTTAGTCGTAAAGTTTTCGATGAGTTGACAGCGATCGCCAAGAAGAAAGGCTTGGGCGGTTTAGGATACTTGGTAATGGAAGAGGCGGAAATTAAATCACCTTTGTCAAAAATGCTTGATCAAGCACAATTACAACAGATTGCCGATAAATTAAATGCTAAGGTCGGTGATGTAGTTTTGATTGGAGCGGGTGAGTGGTTGAAATTGTCTTGGGCGATGGGAGCTCTTAGAATTGATTGTGCTGATCGTTTGAATCTAAAAAATAATAATGAAGCGGCTTGGTGTTGGATTGTGGATTACCCAATGTATGAAGCAGTCGAGGAAGGAACTCTAGCTCATAAGCAGGGTAAAGTGGTAGACTTTGGTCATAATCCTTTCTCTATGCCTCAAGGTGGTATGGAAGCACTGGAAACTAAGTCGCCGCTCGAGGTCATGGCGTATCAATATGATTTGGTGTTGAATGGCTTTGAAGTGTCTTCGGGTGCCGTTCGCAATCACGAACCAGAATTAATGTATAAGGCTTTTGCGATAGCTGGCTATAGTCAAGATGAAGTGGACGCCAAGTTTGGCGCGATGATTAAGGCTTTCAAATTCGGCGCACCACCACACGCTGGTAATGCACCTGGACTCGACCGGTTAATAATGGTATTGAATGATTGGGATAGTATTCGTGATATGTACGCCTTCCCGAAGGATGGACAGGGTCGAGATGCACTGATGGAGAGCCCGGGGGAGATTAGCGAGGAGCAGAAGAAGGAATTAGGTTTTTAAAATTTAGAATACAGATGTACGTATCGGCTACGTATCTACAAATGTTATTTACCATCTTAGTTAGTAGCGAAGTGTTTAGGAAGAATAACGGGATTTGTATATTAGTAGCTGATTTGTAGATATGTATTAGCTATCTATGTTAATCACTATCATTGCTTCCAATCAAAATAAGCGTGAAAAAGACTGGCTTGGCTACTGGCGTGATGAGTTTGAGCGTCTGGGCTTTGAAGTTGTTGTTAACCCTGATTTAACAGACTTGGAGCAGAGTGATATTTTGGTTCTGTTAGACGACGGTCGTGCATTAAGTCCTGAAACTTATGCTAAGTTGGGCTATTTCTACCATTTAAAAAAATCTGAGAACAGGACGCCAGCTAGATTATCCGTCGCCTTGTCAGAGGCGATTGATTTTGATAATGACTTAGTGAAATATTTCGATCATGTTACCAAGACTGACAAAGGATTGATCAACACCGTCAAAGATTATCTATATTTTGTTAATAATAAGAAACTATAATTTCCAATTTAAAATTTCAAATTTCAAATAAAACTCAAATATCGAATTAATGTTAAAATCTAGTTTTACATTAGTCATTGGGATTTGGGACTTGATTAGACATTAGATATTAGATATTGGAAATTGTCGTGTAAGATTCGTATACCTGCCCGACTGAACGATGTCAGTCGTTCGGGCGGGTACGTAGTTGATTCGTAGATATGTAGTATCAAAATGACTAACCCAGAAAACAATCAAGGCTTGCGCACCTGGCTGGAGATCAGTCGAGAGCGTCTGCAACATAATTACCAAGTATTTAGGAGCTTGATTGCTCCTAATGTGCTCTTGGCCAGTGTCACCAAATCCAATGCCTACGGGCATTCTTTGGTTGATTTTTCGCGCGAAATTTCCGAGCTGGGAGTAGATTGTTTGCTGGTGGATTCTATTTTGGAGGGTATTAGACTACGCCAAGTTGGTCTAACTAAACCAATTTTAGTATTAGGCTATACCTTGCCATCGATGGTGCTTGATGCCCGTGATTTGCGCATCAGCTTGGCGGTTTCCAATTGGGAAGCTCTCTATAGTCTGCGTCAGCTAAGTGCCAAGGGCTTGAACATTCATCTCAAATTTGACACTGGTATGTGTCGTCAAGGCTTCTTCGCCAGTGACGCGCCTCGAGTCTTCGATTATGTCTTGACGGAATTGCCAGGGGTGAATATTGAAGGCATTTTCACACATTTTGCAGGCGCCAAGAATCCGGCCTTCCCTCAGGGGACCCAACGACAATTAGATCAGTTCCATGGCGTTTTGGAAGAAGCAAAAAGACGACGTATCAAGGCCATTCGTCATGCTGCCGCTAGTTCAGGTACTATCGTCTTTAATGATTCCCATTTTGATATGGTCAGAATTGGTATCGGCCTTTACGGTCACTGGCCTTCGGCGGAAGTCAAATATGCTTATGGTGATAAATTTCAACTCCAGCCAATTTTATCTTGGAAGACGGTTATTACCGAAATCAAGATTGTCTTATCAGGCTCTCGTGTTGGCTACGACTTCACTGAGGTCCTGGAGCGTGATACTAAGATTGGCATCTTGCCGGTCGGCTATTGGCACGGCTACGACAGAAGTCTCTCGAGCATTGGTAAGGTATTGGTTAACGGTCATCGGGCTCGAGTTCTGGGCCGTGTCTCTATGGATATGTTAATAATTGATCTAACTGATGTGCCGAGCTCTCAGGTAGGGGATGAAGTGGTCTTGATTGGCGAATCCAATGGTTCTCAGATGAGCGCCGATGAGATGGCTGGCCTGGCCGATACTTCCAGCTATGAGATTCTAACCCGCCTCAACCCCTTGATCAAAAGAATCTATATTTAAAAAAAATTGAGTTAATAAATCCTCCTTATCATCTCTTGGTATATAATTTAATATCTGATATACTTCAATATATATCAATTATAAAATAAATGACCAAGGCTTTCGGGCTCTAGGTTAAAACATCTCTCAATATGTTTAGACTTTATTCAAA
>Ga0172379_10002948_pt1 | contig 28405 bp, 33 predicted proteins | sample GrowelOW334metaG_FD_119756 | JGI IMG/M metagenome (GOLD analysis project Ga0172379, IMG submission 119756) | Groundwater microbial communities from an aquifer near a municipal landfill in Southern Ontario, Canada - Groundwater well OW334 metaG | ecosystem: Environmental > Aquatic > Deep...
GCAACAGAAAACAGAACAATGTTAACAGATCTTTATCAATTAACAATGAATGCTGGTTATTTTGCTAAAGATAAAAATGATAAAGCTACATTTGATTTGTTCATAAGAAAATTACCAACAGATTGGGGTTTTTTCATAGCTAATGGTATAGAAGATGCTATTGATTATGCTACAAATGTCGGATTTACAGAAGAAGATATAGACTACCTTAGAAGTCAAGGACTTTTCGACGATAATTACTTAGCTAAGTTGAAAGATTTTAAATTTACAGGAGAAATTTACGCAGTCAAAGAAGGAACTCCTGTTGCTTCAAACACTCCCCTGTTAAGAGTTACTGGACCAAGAATGGAAGTTCAATTATTAGAGACCATGCTTCTTAATACAATCAATTTCCAAACAATGGTTGCAACAAAAGCAAATAGAGTTGTTCAATCTGCAGGAAATGCAAGTGTTGTTGACTTTGGATTAAGAAGGGGACAAGAAAAAGATGCTGCAATGAAAGGAGCAAGAGCAGCATTTATCGGAGGAGCAATTGCAACGAGCAATGTCTTAGCTGGAAAAGAATATGGCATGCCAATAACAGGCACTCAAGCACATAGTTTTGTAATGAGTTTTCCAAATGAATTAGAAGCGTTTAGGGCGTATTCTCAAGTTTTTCCAAATAATTCAACTCTTTTGATTGACACTTATGATACAATACAAGGAGCAAAAACTGCAGTCATTGTTGGAAAAGAACTAGAGACACAAGGAAAAAAATTGAAAGCAGTAAGACTTGATTCTGGAGATTTAGCAGAATTATCAAAACAAGTAAGAGAAATATTAGATAAAGCAAATTTACATTATGTTAAAATTCTAGCAAGTAATGATTTGAATGAATATAAGATTGCAGAATTGAGAAAAAAGGGAGCAAAAATAGATGGTTATGGAGTAGGAACAGAATTAATAACAGCAAAGCCGGTTTCCGCAATATCTGGAGTTTACAAACTTGTTGAAGACGAAAGCGGTGCAAAAATAAAATTATCTATAGGTAAACAAACCTATCCAGGAAAAAAACAAGTTTACCGAATTCTCGAAGAGGATGGAACTTACCAGAAAGATGTTTTAGCATTAGATGAAGAGCATGTTAATGGAATACCTCTGCTTGAAAGAATGGTTGAACATGGAAAAAGAATTATTCCAAGAAGAGAGCTCAAAGAAATAAGAGCTTATTGTTTAGAACAGATGGCAAAAATGCCAGAGCATGCTAAAAGATTAGTCGCCAATCCCTATGAAATGACCGCAAGCATCAGACTAAAAGAATTATCAGATAAATTAATTAAAAATTACAGGAGGGCACAATGAAAATCTTTTACGATGTTGATACTCAAAATGATTTCATGAACAAAGATGGAGCATTATATGTCCCAAATGCAGAATTGATAAAACCAAATCTTAAGTTATTGACAGATTTTGCCAGAAAAAATAAAATTTTAATAATTGGAAGTTTAGACAAACATTTTGGTATAGAAGAGTATAGAGAAAGAGAAGGAGAACTAGCTAGATGGGGAGGACCTTTCCCAGATCATTGTATGGCAGGAACTTTTGGGCAGAAAAAAATTCAAGAAACAAATCAAGAAAGTTCTCAAGGATTCTTTTTTGAGAAACAAAGTTACGATGTTTTTACAAACCCCTTAATAAGCAAATTTCTTAAGGAATCAAAAATAGCAGAAGCAGTTGTTTATGGGGTTGCTACAGATTATTGTGTTAAAGCAGCAGTTCTTGGGATGCAACAAAGAGGAATTCAATGTTATGTGATTGAAGATGCAATCAAGGGAGTTTTTCCAGAATCAACTAAATCTGCACTTGAAGAAATGATAAAGGCAGGAGCAAAATTTGTCACAACTAAACAAGTAATTGAGAGGAAAATATGAGAATACAAACTTTTAGTATCGTAACTGGAACAACTGCTTGCAATGCACATTGCCCTTATTGTATATCAAAAATGACTCCAGCGCAAGGAGTTACCATAAAAGAACCTTTTGTTAACTGGAGAAATTTTGAAAAAGCTTGCAGATTAGCAGAAGTAAAGGGGGTAACAACTGTTTTAATAACAGGAAAAGGAGAGCCAACTTTATATCCAGAACAAATAACCGAATTTCTTAAAAAAATGGAAAGATACAATTTCCCTTTAATTGAAATTCAAACGAATGGGATAACTTTGGCTAAAGAAGAATATAACAAATATTTGAAAGAATGGTATTCGCTCGGATTGACTATGATTGCTTTATCGATAGTTCACTATCAAAAGAAAAAAAATGAATCTATTTTTTCTAATGATTACCCCGAACTTAGCTTTTTAATAGACAAACTTCACAAAATCGGTTTTTCTGTAAGATTAAGTTGCACTATGCTAAAAGGATTTATTGACAATTCAACAGAAGTACAAATTTTAATAGAAAAAGCTAAAGAATGGGATGTAGAACAATTAAGCATTAGGAAATTAGCCACACCAAAAAATACAGAAAATAAAGAGATTTTTTTATGGACTCAGTTAAATATGGTTGAAGAAATAGAATTGAACAAAATAAAATCTTTTATCGTAGAAAAGGGAAATAAGATTATGACTTTGTCGGGAGGAAACCCGATTTATGATGTGAATGGACAAAATATCTGTTTAACTGACGCTTTAACAATTAAATCAGATTCAGATAATTTAAGACAAATAATTTTCTTTCCAGACGGACATCTTAGATTTGATTGGCAGTATAAGGGGGCTATTTTAATTTAAATGGAAACTCAAAACAAAAAACCAAATGAGAAAGAAGAAAAATTAAAGGCAACTAGGACAGTTTATTGCTATTATTTTCCAGAGATACGAGAGATTATCGACCAGGCAGTAAAAGAGTACCCTCATAAAGTTTTTCTAAGTTCAATAAATCCCGGATTAGATAATTTTCATATTCCAATAATAGAAAAGTTTGTACAATACAATAAAAAGCTTGTCTTTGGATTAAACAATTTTCCTTTCAAGTATTTTACAGAAGGGTCTAGGCAAGGGATTTTTCATCTCCTAGTTGAATTAAAAGTAAAAGAGCCAAATATCCTTTTTTATACACTTAAAGGAGAATATGAAGGGTATAAAGAATATGCGGTCCGGTTGGGGATAAAAGTTCAAGAAATATCAGAAGATGAAGATTTCTCAAAATTAGAATCAGGAGTATTCTTTATATCAAATCCTTCTGGAAGAGATGGCAATATAATCCCTAATCAATTGATAGAAGGAATATGCAAATATCACAGAGTAATTTATGATATTGCATATCTAGGATTAACCAAAGAACATAATTTTGATGTTAGTTATCCAAATATCATTGCGGTTTTGGCTTCAATGTCAAAATCCTTTGGAATGTATTATTATCGGGCAGGTTTTGCCTTTACAAAAGAGCCGATGGAAACATTAATTGCAAATAAATGGTTCAAAAATATTTTTTCTTTAATCATAACCGAAAAAGTTTTGGATAACATCAAACCACAGCAATTTTATGAAAAATATCATCTTCTTCAAGAAAAAATAATTTTTAATCTAAACGAAAAATATAACCTTTCGTTAAAAGCAAGCGATGTTTTTCTTCTTGCTAATACTAAATCCTACATTGAACCATTTATGAGAGATAAGTTTTGCAGACTTTGTTTAACTCCCTATTTTTTAGAGGAGGAAGGATTATGAAATCTATAAAACTTGCCCAAATGAATCCAGAACAAGTCTCACGAGAGATTGGAGAGTTTATTGTTAAAGAAATAATAAATGAAGGAAGAATCGGGGGGGTTGTTGGGTTGTCTGGTGGAGTTGATTCTACAGTTGTTGCTGCTTTAACGAAAAAGGCATTTGATAGATATAATACAAATAATGAAAAAAAACTTGAAGTTGTTGGTTACATACTTCCATCTAAATTAAATTCTTTGGAAGATGCATTGGACGGGGAGAAAGTAGCAAAAAGATTAGGGATAAGATATGAAATTGTTAACATCGAAAAATTAGTCCAGGCATCCCAAGAGACAAATCCTGAAGTTTTTAAAAATGGAAACGAATATGACAAAGGAAATATGATCTCTAGGATAAGAGCTGTTGTTCTTAATACAAAAGCTTCAAGCGAAAATAAAATGGTTATTGGGACAGGAAACCGAGATGAAGACTTCGCACTTGGATTTTATACCCTATTTGGAGATGGAGCAGTGAGAATTTCCCCTTTGGCTATGCTTCCTAAAAGATTGGTAAGAGAAATGGCTCGTTACTTAAATTTTAAAGACTTAGCAGAAAGAGTTTCAAGCCCTGGCCTTGAACCTGGGCAAACTTCTTTTGGAACTTTAGGTTACAATTTTGAAACAGCAGAAATAATTGTTGAAGGATTAAAAAATAATTTTTCTATGCTTGAGTTGACTCAATATCCTTTAGTTAAAAAAGCAGTTCAATCAGATTTAGTTGAATATGAAAGATTATTCAAAAATAAAAAATTCGATACAATTGAAGAAGTAATAAATGATATTATCAGAAGAAAGAATATTGCAGAAGGTAAATCTAGAATTGTTCATCCTCCAACAGCTCAAATAACTTTAAATTATTCTTTAGAAAAAAAATGAAAATTGCATTATTCGGAGGAAGTTTCGATCCAATTCATAAAGGACATTTACAAATAGCAAATGAATTATTAAAAAAACAAATAGTAAATCAAGTTTGGTTTATTCCATGTGGAAATCATCCGTTTAATAAAAACTTATCTCCTGGAAAAGAGAGGATTAAGATGATTAATCTAGCCATTGAAAATAATCCAAAATTGAAAGTTATTGAATTAGAGATTAATTCAAAAGAAACAAGTTATACTTCTAAAACAATTAAAACCCTAAAAGATAATTTTCCTAAAGATGAATTTTACTTTGTTATTGGAACAGATAACCTGCAAGATTTAGAGAAATGGAACGATTTTGAATTTTTGAAAAAGAAAGTAGATTTTATCTTAATGAATCGCCCTGGCTTTAATTTTGTTAATTATCCAAAAATAAAAATAAAATACTATTTAGACATCCAGAACAATATGTCTTCTAGTCAAATTAGGGAGAATTTAGAAAAGGGAGTGTCAATTAAAGGACTTGTTCCAGAAAGAGTTGGAAAATACATAAAGAAGGAGGGATTGTATGATTAATGCTTATAAAAATCCAGCAAGCACAGTTGATTTAGTTATTCTTTGTGAAGAAGGGATTGTTTTAATCAAAAGAAAAAATGAACCCTTCCGGGGTTATTGGGCTCTGCCAGGTGGATTTTTGGAAAACGGGAAAGAAACTTTAGAAGAAGCAGCATCTAGAGAATTATTTGAAGAAACAAATCTAACTGCAAATCCAAGAGAATTAAAATTAATTGGAGTTTATTCTAATCCGAGAAGAGATCCTCGTGGACACGTTATCTCTCATGCTTACGAAGTGATAAATTATTCTGGAAAATTAAAAGCAAAAGATGATGCTGAAGATATTGAGACATTTAGAATCCTCCCAAGTAGGCTGGCTTTTGATCATAAAAAAATACTGGAGAATTATTTTCGGTATAAACAAATTGGAGGAAGAAGATGAAAGAACTTGAAAAAATATTTAACAAAGGGTTAGAATTTCATCATTATGTAAACACAGCATACCCTTTAGAGGGAAATAAGGTCTGGAGAGATTATAAACTAAGAGAAAACGTAGATGGAGAAATAGAAAGTCAGTGGAGACAAATTCCAGAGATTGGCCTTTATGTGCACATACCTTTTTGTAAAAAAAGATGTCTTTATTGTGAGTATACTGTCCTATCAAACGAAGAGTCAGAACTTAAAGACGAATATGTTCATTTGTTGCTTAAAGAAATAGAAAAATATAAGCCATTAATCTCTCACTCAAGGATAGTCGGAATGGATATCGGCGGAGGAACCCCCACTTCTCTGTCTTTGAATCAGATAGAAATAATAAAGAATAATCTTCTTTCAGGGTTAAATTTATCAGATAATTTTAGTATAAGCATAGAAACAACTCCTTACATTGCCACAAATGAGATAGAAAAATTACAGGGCATTCGAAGATTGGGGATAGAAAGAATAAGTATGGGTATGCAAACAATTGATCCAAAACTTCTTGAGGTAGTTGGTAGGGGAGATAGTTCTTTATCTACATTAATCAAAGCAAGAGATAACATTCGGGTTGCTGGCTTTGCACGATATAACATAGACTTAATGTATGGATTTGCAGGGCAGAGTATAGAAAGTTTTGATTCTACTTTAAATTTTGCAATTAAATTGGCTCCAGAGTACATAACTCTTTATAGGAATAGATACAAAGGCACCAAGCTTGAAAAAGATGCTTCAAGAGTTTCACTAAAAGAAGCAAATGAACTTTATTCTCTGGCCTTTGGGATTTTAACTGGTTCTGGATATAAAGCAGGTATAGGAAAAAATACTTTTAGTAGGATAAGTGGAGATCCTGGAACCAGCGCTTACTTAACTAAACGTGTAATAGAAGGAACTCCTTATCTTGGTCTTGGTTTGGGAGCACAATCTCTTGCTTCAAGTTCCATTTATTATAATGAAGGGGCAGCATCAAAAAAATTGGGAAGTTATAGAAAGGCAATATTAGAAAATAGATTTCCAGTTCAAGATTTTTATTTACTTCCTCCAGAAGAAATAATGGCGAAAATGATTTGTGTATCATTTTATTTTGGAGCGGTGAACCAGTCGGCATTCAAAAGAAAATTTGGAATAAGTCTTGAGGAAAAATTTTCTAAAGAAACAAAGTTTTTACTAGATAATGGCTTAATGAAAAACGAGGAGGATTTATTTCAATTAACTGAAAAAGGAAAGGATAATTTGAATGGAATAATTCCTTTATTTTACTCTTACAACTCAAGAGAAAATTTGTTAAAAAAGGAGGTAAAAAATGGGGTATGATTATGCTAATATTCTATTCACAGGAAATTGCAATTTGAATTGTTTTGGTTGTATTGGCAAGCATCCTTCATTACAAAATCTCCCAATAAATACTTCAGAGTTTCCGCTAAAAAATATTGATTTGCTTTTAGAAAAAGTTAATCAACATAAAATTCCAGACCTTGCATTTACCGGAACAAATATTGACCCCCAATTATACAAGCATGAATTAAAACTTATCAACTTTATACGGGAAAGATTAAATCCAGAAACAAGACTTTCTCTGCACACAAACGGATTGTTAGTTCTAACTAAATTAGATGTTTTTAATAGCTATGATAAAGCGTCAATTTCATTCCCTTCGTTTAATCAAAAGACCTTCTTTCAAGTAACTAAATCTAAAATTCAACCAAGTATAGAAAAAATATTATCTTCTGCAAAAATTCCAGTAAAATTATCTATGCTTGTTACTCCATTTAACGAGCATGAGATTCCAGAGTATTTACAAAATGCAAAGAATATTGGAATAAAAAGAATAGTCCTTAGAAAATTAAAAAATCATGATGCAGATTACCCTATTGAAAATATTTTTAAAAATGAGAAAAAGACAAAAGAGATATTTGGGTGGCCGGTTTATGATGTTTCTGGATTAGAAGTCACAATTTGTGGATTTGATAATTCAACAGCACGTGGTTTATTTTTATTTTCAAATGGGAGATTGGAGAATTATCTTGTAAAATGAATGCATTTAATTATGAATTAGAAATAGCGAAAGAAATAGCAAGAGAAGCTGGGAAAATCTTATTGTTGAGAGCTAACGATTCATTCAATATTGGGTTTAAGGAAGATAAAAGTGTTGTTTCTCAAGTAGATAAAGAGGTTTCAGAATTTATAACTGCCTCTTTAATCAAATCTTTTCCAAAATATGGTATCCTTGACGAGGAAAATCCCTTTGATTTAAGAAAAAAACATAGATTATGTTGGGTTGTTGATCCTTTAGACGGAACAATTGAATATGTTAATAAACGAGAGGTATATGGAGTGATGATTGGATTAATGAAAGATTTTATGCCAATTTTGGGAGTTGTTTACAAACCGGTAGTAGACGAAATGGTTTACGCAGTTAAGGGGCAGGGTGCCTTTTTAGATAAAAGTGGTTTAAAGAGAAGAATAAATGTTTCTGATTCAGATAAGTTAGTCTTGTTAATTAGCAAAAACAGAAGAAACTCTGAATTAAATAAAATAATTACAAATTTGAACCCAACCGAAGTTATTGAAATGCCAAGTTCATTTAAAATTACAGAAGTTGCAAAAGGAAATGCTACCCGTTTTATTTGTTCCCCTTCTACAACAATGAATTTGTGGGATTTGTGCAGTCAACAAATTATTCTTGAGGAAGCCGGGGGGACAATGTCAGATTATTATGGAAATAAAATAAATTATTCTGGAGATTTGGTAAATCGATTGGGGATTATTGCATCAAATAAAAATTCTCTTAGAAAAGGAATATGAAAAATGTTTAAAAAAATAACAATCTTATTAAAAAAAGATTTACAAATTGAAGAAAAGGTTACTGATAAAATCAAAGAAATATTTAGTGAGTCGAAAATAAAGATTATTCTATTAGGTAATTTAACAAAAAATGATTTAACAGATTCAGATTTAGTTATTACAATCGGAGGAGATGGAACATTTGTTAGGGCAGCTAATTTAATTGAAAATTCTTTAGTCTTGGGAATAAATTCAAATCCAAAAACAAGCGAAGGAGCTTTAACTTCAATAGCAATTGATGAAATTGACAAACTTAAGCAAGTTGAAGAAAACAAATTTAAAATAATAGAAAGACAAAGAGCAGAAGTAGTATTAAATAATAAAATTTTAGATGAAAAAGCAATAAATGAAGTGTATGTTGGAACATTGTCCCAATTTCATATTTCAAGATATAAAATAAAATTTAAAGACAAAGAAGAAGAACAGAGAAGTTCAGGGATTCTTGTTTCTACTGGAACAGGTTCTAGGGCATGGTTTCTTTCTGCAAGAGGCAAACCATTCAACCCCTCAGAGAAAAAACTTTGTTTTATTGTTCGTGAGCCATATTTTGGAAAAAGAATTTTTATGCCTACTCTTTTTAAAGGAGATGTCCTTGAAGGAGAAAAATTAGAAATTGAGTCAAATAGAGATTTTGGAGGGATAATTGCCATTAATGATTCTGTTTATGATTTTAACAAAGGAGATATTGTTCAAATTAAACTTTCAGAAAAACCATTAAAGGTAATAAAATTAAAATGAACTATATAGAATGTCCAGAAATTTATAGCGGAAATAAAATCTCTTTATTTTTAGCAGGGGGAATAAGCAACTGTCCTATTTGGCAATCCAAATTAATCAGATTACTTGAAGATACAGAATTGACTATTTTAAATCCAAGAAGAAAACACTTCCCCCTAGATAACTCAAACATTGAAGAAGAACAAATAGGTTGGGAATATAATCATCTAGCAAAAGCAAGTGCAGTCTCTTTCTGGTTCCCTAAAGAAACTATCTGTCCAATAACCCTTTATGAATTAGGAAAACAAAGTATGGATACCAAACCGATATTTATTGGGGTCCACCCAGACTATCCAAGAAAAAAAGATATAGAACTTCAAACAAGATTGATAAGACCAGAAGTGAAGATTGTTTACTCTTTAGAAAATTTGGGTTATCAAATAAAAAATTGGGTGCATTTAAATTAAAAATAAACTTTTAAATATCTTATTGTTTTACTAACACTATGAAAGAAGAGAACATACATAATTTTTCCAAGCCATCTGTTACAGTAGATATGGTCATTTATACAATTCAGGAAAATGATTTGAAAATACTCTTGGTTAAAAGAGGTATTGAACCATTTAAAGATAAATGGGCTTTGCCAGGCGGATTTGTGAGAATAGACGAATCATTGGAAGATGCTGCAAAAAGAGAACTTCAAGAAGAAACAGGAGTTAAAGATGTTTATTTAGAACAACTATATAGCTTTGGAGAAATAGAAAGAGATCCAAGAGGGAGGGTTATAACAATTGCTTATATCGCATTAGTTAATTCAGAAAAGGTGGCATTGAAATCAACAACTGACGTTTCAGAAGCCCAATGGTTTTCAGTTAAAAAAATTCCTCAAATTGCCTTTGACCATAAAAAAATATTAGATTATTCTTTAAAGAGACTAAGATGGAAATTTGAATACACCACAGTTGCATTTTCTATGCTTCCAAAACAATTTGCAATAAGTCAGATGCAAAAAATTTACGAGATAGTTTTCAGCAAAAGATTTGACAAAAGAAATTTCGCTAAAAAAGTGCTTTCTTTGGATATATTAAAAGAAGAAGGAATAAAAAAAGATGTATCCTATCGTCCGCCAATGTTATATTCATTGAAGAAGAACATCGGAGAAATTATAGAAATTTTGTAAAATAATATTTCCCCCTAAAATTTTATAAATAATCTTAGAAATAAAATATCATGACAAAAAAGCAGTTGAAACTTATTCTAACAATCATTACTTAATGAGCATTAGCAAGGGTCATTCTCACCAAGAAGATTCTCTAAGAAATAATTTTACATTTGGAAAAAATCAATATTGTCTAATCCAGCAATACTTCTCTCTATAACTATTGTTTCTAATTCTCTCATTTTTGTTTTCCTTTTGTTAGCAAGCCATTGCAAAAGAACTTTAGGATATTGTGTTGTATCTTCGGTTCTCATATAAATTTGCTTAGGAATATATCCTAGCTTAGTTTTTACTTTTCTTGCCACTGTGTAATGTATTGAAGCATGCATTTTTTTAGGGAGATATACAGTTGTAATTGCTATGTAGAATGGGGGATAATCTGCAGTTTTAACTACAGTAGTTCTTTCTTTATCTTTTACCTTCATACTTTTCCAAATTAATTCTACCATTGTAAGTTGCGTTAGAAATCGTCCTGTTATTTTAATACCTTTTGGTTTTATTTTCTTGCCCAATTTTTCCCCATCAAAAAATTTATAAACTCCCCTTCCCCCCATATTTCAACGAAATTATTCTAAAAGATTTTAGAGACAATTAGAGAGATTAAGAAAAAAAAATGGAAAATCAAATGGATAACATAAAAAATTCAGTTAAAACTGGAACAACAATAATAGGAATTGTATGCAAAGACGGAGTTATAATGGCAGGAGATAACAGAGTATCTGTAGGGCAGAGTTTAATTATACAAAAAGATTATGAAAAAGTATATCCTATCAATGATTATCTTCTTTTTGCAGGTTGCGGTTCAGCAGCAGAAACACAGAAAATTGCAAAATTTTTAACCGCAGAATTAAAATTAAAAGAGCTTCGTTCAAAAACTCGCCCCTCTGTAAAAATAGCAGCATCTTTGCTTTCAAATATGCAATCTTTACAAAGTGCATTTATCCTTGGCGGTTTTGATGAAAACGGAGAATCTTCAGTATATGAAATATCTGGCGGATTCTTAAATCAAGTTAAAGATTATACTGCCAGTTTCGGTTCAGGAATGCCCTATGTTCTTGGATTATTGGAAAGACAATATAAAAAAGGCTTAAGCATAAAAGAAGGAATTGAATTAGCAAAAGAAGCATTAAAATCCTCAACCCAAAGAGATATGGCTTCAGGAAACGGAATTGATATTTATTCAATAACAAAAGAGGGAATAAAAAAAGAAGTTAGTCAAGAAATTGTTTCAGAATACAAAAACAAATAATTTAGTTTATTAAATTTAAATTTACATGGATATCTTAAAAAATATAACAGAGCAGTTGCACGGCAATGTAACCGATGCAAGTTTTGAAGGAGCAAATATTGTAGTTTATACTGACAATGAAAAATTCTTCAAAGAAGGAGAGCCCCAAATAAAAGAAATTGTAAATCAAGTAAAAAAGAGAATTGAATTACGTGCTGACCAAAAAATTCTTATGGCTCAAGATAAAGTAGAAGCAGAAGTAAGAAAAATAGTTCCACAAGAAGCAGAAATAACAAAAGTAATATTTGATATTCAAAGAAGTATTGTTGTGATTGAAGCTAAACGTCCTGGAATGGTTATTGGAAAACAAGGAAGTATTTTAGATGAAGTAAGGCACAAAACATTATGGACTCCTCAAGTCCAGCGTTCTCCATCAATAAACAGCAAGATTACAGAAAACATAAGAGAAGTTCTTTATGACAATAATAATTATCGAAGAAAATTTCTTAATGAAGTGGGTAAAAAAATCTACAATGAATGGAATCCAGAAAAAGTAGAAGAATGGGTTAGACTGACATTCTTAGGAGGAGGAAGACAAGTTGGAAGAAGCTGTATTTTACTTCAAACTCCGAACTCAAAAATTCTTTTAGACTGCGGAATAGACGTCGCTTCTCAAGGTTCAGATAAATTCCCTTACTTGGATGTTCCAGAATTTAATTTAAATCAATTAGATGCAATAATCATTTCTCATGCTCACTTAGATCATGTCGGCTTGCTTCCATACTTATACAAAATGGGATACAGAGGCCCTGTTTACATGACTCCTCCTTCAAGAGATATTGCAGCTCTGTTAGCTTTAGACTTTATCGGAGTAGCTTACAAACAAGCAGCAAAACCATTATTTGATTCTACAGATATTAAAGAAATGGTAAAGCATAGCATTTGTCTGAATTATAACGAAGTTACAGATATTACTCCCGATGTAAGATTAACATTCTATAATTCAGGACATGTATTGGGTGGAGCAATTTCTCATCTTAACATTGGAAATGGTTTACATAATTTAGTTTATACAGGCGATTACAAATACGGACATTCAAGATTACTAGAACCAGCAATTGCATCTTTTCCAAGAGTAGAAACAGTAATCACAGAATCAACATATGGAGCAAAAGATGATTCTTTCCAACCAAGAAAAGAAGTAGAAGATAAATTTATTGGGATAGTAGAAAAAACAATAGAAAGAGAGGGAAAAGTTCTGATTCCCGAATTAGGATTAGGAAGAGCTCAAGAAACAATGCTTATTTTAGAAGACGCAATGAGTTCTGGAAAATTGAAAAAAGTTCCAATTTACATTGATGGTATGATTTGGGATATTAACGCTATTCATACAGCATATCCAGATTTCTTAAGCAATAAAGTAAGAGCAGACGTGTTCCAAGACAACAATCCATTCACTTCAGAATTATTTTCAAGGGTAGGTTCTCCTGCAGAAAGAAGAAATGTAATTGAAGGAGGCCCCTGTGTTGTTCTAGCCACTTCAGGTATGTTAGTAGGAGGAGCATCAGTAGAATATTTTAAAGAATTTGCAAGCAACAAAAACAATTGCATCTGTTTTGTTTGTTATCAAGGAGTTGGTTCTTTAGGAAGAGTAGTTCAAGATGGAATAAAAGAAACAAGAATGCAAGTTGAAGGAAAAGAAGAAACAATAAAAATTGAAATGGAAGTTGAAACAATAACCGGATTTAGTGCACACGCAGGAAGAAACGAACTTTTATCATTTTTTAATAATCTAATCCCAAAAGCAAAGAGAATCATTATCAATCACGGGGAAGTTTCAAAATCTTTAGACCTCGCTTCTGCCTTATACAAGCTTCAAAGAGTAGAGACAAATGTTCCAAGAACTTTGGAAACCTTGAGATTGAGATAATTGCCAAACAGAGATAGTTAACCTTATAAATAACCTAATTTCTAGTAAAACATGATTACAGATGGAAAATTCGCTGAAGATTTTATTCCAAGATTTCAAAATAAGCCTATCCAAAGAGAATCGCCTTTAGCAATAACTGCAGATTATGATAAATTTTTAGATGATCTCCTTAAAGAAATGGGATTAGCTCACGGCTATAATGTTTTCAAAGAAAAACATGCATATAATTCCCATGTAATCTTTACAATAGAGAGTAAGATTAAAAACTCACTCTTAGATAGAATAATCAATGAAGATTTGCGTGGACAATTATTCTCTGTCTATGAAGTGGCGATGTTTATAGAAGAGCCATGGTTTGGGCGTAAGTTTGGGTGCTCTCCAATCGACGACCAAAGAGCTGAGATAGAAATAATAGATACAAAGTATATCCCGGAGGTATTTGAAGTAAGAAGACAAATAGTTGAATATTCAAAATTAATAGAGGATAGTCAATTTCCATTTCTCTCTTCTGCCTTGCAAATTCATCCAATTGAGAAAGATAGAATTCTTAGTATTAAGTGATTGACCCCGAAGACAATTAGTGTTTGATAAAAGAATTTCAATTAGAAAATTATTTAAACTAAACATGTTATAGTATGCTATGGTTTTAACATTTTCTGAAATAGATTTCGCAAATGATGTAAAAGATTTTATTAGCATGAGTTCAGATGTGTCTTTTGAGAATCCAAAAATGAAAGAAGATATACTAACTAGTGATGATAACCAATTACTAAAAATAACTAAAACTATCGCTTCTCCTATAAAGATAATCAAAGTTGAAAAAGTTGATGAAGCATTTTTAGAGAAAAATTTATAATTCTTCAAATAGAAGATGGTTTCTGTTTCTTATCCATTCAGATTAATTCTTGATTACTATTTTATGAAATGGGTATTAACAGAAAGTAGTGAAAAAACAAAAATAATCACAGCATTATTACATATTCACAATTCTTCAAAAGAAAATAAGAAAAAGCAAAATATTATACTAAAGTCAGATTTAGATAGGCTATCTTCAGAGGGATTAATAAAAGATAAGGATTTAATTAAAGGATGTCTGACTTCAATAGATTTTTCTCCAGAATTTCAAAAAATTATCCAAGAGGAAAGATTTAATGAGATTGTACAAAGGGGAATACTTGCTATTGAGTTAGCAGACGACCCCCCATTTAAAACAATTATCATTACTATGCAAGATAAACTAGAAGATTATGAAAAAGAAAAGTTTTTTGAGAAATTAAAAGATGTTAATTTTAAAGGAGACAGAGAAGGAGTTTATTTGATAAATAGTCTTTTTAAAAAATATTGTGCTGAAAAGGAATTTTGCGGGATATAGTTATCATTGATTAAGATTTAAAAACTTCTTTTGATTTTATATCTTGGAGACAAAAGAGATGAAGCACAACGTCAAAATAACAATTATTCTTCTTGCTATGTTTGTTATAACTCAACTTATAGGATTATATGTCTTGGGAGCAGATCCATATCATATAGCAACAGAAGTAAATGGGACAACAATAATCGCAGACAATCCAAGTTTGTCATGGATTCAACCTCCTGAAATTCAGCAAGAATCTGATTTTAGTATCTATTTCGGTTCAATGATTGTTTCGTTTATATTTGCGATTGTTCTTTTATTTCTTCTGACTAAATTCAAGATAGATGTAGTCCTTAGATTATGGTTTTTTGCAGTTGTTGCAATTGCATTATTTATTTCTTTTACTGCAATTTTCCCCAAGTCAATTTATTTCACAATTCCAATTTTAATTTCTGCTTTAGCGTTGAGCTTCTTAAAGACATTCAAAAGAAATTTTATTGTTCATAATGTTACAGAGCTTTTCATATATCCTGGAATTGCAACTGTTTTTGTTCCAATATTAAATTTATGGTCTGTAAGTTTGCTTTTGATAATAATCTCAATATATGACATATGGGCTGTTTGGCATTCGGGAATAATGCAAAAAATGGCAAAATATCAAATAAATAACATAAAAGTATTTTCAGGATTTTTTATTCCTTATCTTTCTAAAAAGATGCGACTTCAATTAAAGAAAATGAGAAAATCAAAACTAAAAAGAAAGAGGATAAGAGCTAATATTGCAATTCTCGGAGGAGGAGATGTTATCTTCCCATTAATCACAGCAGGGGTTGTGATGAAAACAGAAAGCATTGTTCTTCCTTTTGGTTTGCCTATATTTAACGGAGGATTATTACCTGCTCTCTTCATAATTGCAGGAGCAACAATCGGATTAGGATTATTATTTATATTTTCAGAAAAAAAGAAATTCTATCCTGCAATGCCTTTTATTTCAGCAGGAATTTTTGCAGGAATGATATTAAGCTATCTAATCTTCTGATATTTCTTTTTTAGTTAATTTGTCCTCTTTTCAAGACTTCCTTTAATTTTAGGATTTTCCATATTATGGACATAACACCAATTCAATAAATCTTCTCTTGTAGTTTCTGCTATTACTTGAATATCAGAAGTAAGGAATGAAGAATCCCTTGGAATCATTTGTAAAACTTTCCAACCTTTTTTTCTATTAACAAGAATTCCCTGATAAGGGTTTAAATGCATTCTATTATCTTTAACATCATCTACCTTTCCTACAAAAGTAGTCCCACTCGCCTTGAGGTGAATTACCAAATACTTTCCTATTTCTTTTTCATATTCATTTTCTATTCTACTCACGCTAAATGGAGGTTTAATGTCCTTCATAAAATTACCGATAATTAGATAATTTATAAATCCTTCTAAAATTGCTACTATCAAAAGGTAACATATCATAAGGTTTATAAATAGTGTTTTCTATGGGAGGTTATGGGAAATAGACAACCATCAACTATCCTTGATGAAGATATAAATGAGTTTCGAAGAGAATTAAATTGTAATTATTCTAGATGGGAGTCTTTGGAATATTTTAAAAAAAGATATGATAGATTCTGTTCAACAGCAAGAGGGTTAGAAGGAGAAAAAGGACAATTATGTAAATCTCTTTTAGAAGATGCAGCAAAGAAATTAGCAGAAGAGAGTATCAAATTAGTAGGAACTTATCAAATTGGATTTCAACAATATAAAGTAAATGAAAGAGAAATCCCAATCTTATATGATCTTTTTGAAGGATTAACAGATATGCTTGAATCAGATTTACCTCAAGAAGTGAAGGAATCTGTCGCAAAAGCTTCAGAAGATATTGCTAGTCTAGGAGAGTTAGCTTAAAATGATTTTAGCACAAGAATTAGTTGGAAAAGTCAAAGACCATTTTGACTTGAATGTTTATGAAACAAAAGTTTGGTTAGCTTTGCTTAGCAAAGGAGTTGCTTCTGTAGGAGAAGTTGCTTCTTTATCTAGAGTTCCAAGAAGCAGAACCTACGATGTTCTTGAAAGTTTGGAAAAAAAGGGATTTGCATTAATTAGAATGGGAAAGCCAGTAAAATATCTTGGAGTTAAGCCACAAATAATCCTTGAAAGAATAAAAGGAGATGTAAGAAGAACAGCAGAAGAAAAAGTAAAAGACCTATCTAAATTAAAAGATACAGAAGAATTCACAAAACTTAACGAATTATATACAACTGGAATAAATCCAGTAAAGAAAGAGGAAATATCCTCTTCATTTAGGGGAAAATCAAATATTTCAAATTTCCTAAAGGAAATAATCGCTAATGCAAGCAAAGAAGTAATAATCTGCACAAATGCAAATGAGATAAAATCAAAGGCAAAGCTTTTCCTTCAAACAATTGTTGCTTTAAAAAAAGCAAATGTTAAGATAAAAATAGCCCTTTCAGGAGATGAAAAGTTAATAAAAGAAATAGAAGCAAAATTCGCAGTAAAAGTAAAAAAAACAACAATAGATGCTAAATTTTTCATAGTAGATAGAAAAGAAGTCCTTTTCTACATTTCAAAAGCTGGAAATGACGCAGAAGATATAGCTGTTTGGCTTAATTCTGAATTCTTTGTAGAATCTTTTGCTTCTTTATTTGAACTTGCAGTTGGAGAAAAATAAAATCTTATTTTTTATCAACATAGTTCGGAAACTATAATGTATACGAAAAGTGTTCGGAAACTTTTATAAACAATAGACGATTTAATTCATTATCCTACTCATTTTTTCGGAGAGTATACCGAAGCGGTCTAACGGACTGGACTGAAAACCCAGTGGCTTAGTGCCTTCGCAGGTTCGAACCCTGCTACTTGTTTCTTGCGAGAGCTATCTTAAATAATCTATAAACTTTTACGCTTTTCTCTAAAAGCAAGTTCCATTTGTTCAGCTAAAATTTCATCAAACCCCATTAACATAAGTTCTTCTTTGGTGTATAAAGGTTCTTCCTCTTCTTTATTTATGGTTTCTCCAAATCCTTTTTTCTCTTCTACTTTCCCAGATAAATCAAATTCGAATACTTTATTAGAATTTGGAAATTTTTTTACAAATCTGCAACCAGAGAGGTTTTTTTCTTCAAAAGAGATAGAAATCTCTTCAAAGATTTTATTATACGCATCAAATGCAAATTTATTTGCTGTTTCAAGATTATCTATTGCAATATGGAATAACCATTCTACTACTGCTTTAGAACCCCATTTCTTTTCAATAAATTCTTTGTATCCTTCGTGGAAGGAATGTCTTTCAATTCTATGATTATACCCCAAATAAGCTTTAGGTTCATCCATCCATTCGTGAAGCTCTTTAAATTCATTTCCAGTCCTTGTCTTGCTTATTTTACAATGAATATCTAAATCTGGCATTTTATTTTATAATTCCTCGCTTTAAGAATATTTCCCAATGATTGTTAAGTTGTAAACTAATACTTTAAGTAAAACTTCTACATCTTGAGCCACTTCTTTTTTCGAGCGAAGATAAGTAACATTTTTTCTTTTCATAGCTGAAAAAACTCCTTCGACTATCACCCTAAAACGATAAGTTTGGTTCCAAATGTCTTTATGTTCTTTATACAATCTTAGTTTTTCTCTCCATAAATCACTCTTAGCTCTTCTTATTTCATTATTTGATTTAAAATCTATAAACACCTCACTAATACCTAACTCCTTACATAACGCATAATTCTTTTTAGAGTTGTCTCCTTTATCTTCTTTTGATAACTTTTTTATTATTTCAGAACCTAACCAAATTGAACCTAAGATAAGACCAATCTTAACTAACCCATCCCAAACATTTTCATCTTTATCCATAGTTTTAACAGGAATACATCATTAATAAAAATTTCTGTATAAAAATTAAGAAAAAATCAAAAAAACTATTCGAACACTTTCCGAATAAAAACAAAACTATTCGTTTAGTTTAATGGTTTACGAACTATGTTTTTTTTATCTAAACATTTAAAAGATTAAAACTCTCGGAAGAAGAATGAAAACAAAACCAAAAAGAATTTCAAGAATTCTTGCAAGTTCATTAGCATTAGCTTTTTCTCTTTTCGGAGCTCAAAAATTAAGTGCACAAGAGCTAAAACCTATAAATATAGAAGATATTTTACATCAATCTACACCCACAATTCATTATCCAAGAGTAGACTTCATTTTTAATTATGGCTTAGAAAGTAAAAAAGAACAATTAGATTATCTTAAAGGATTTACTTATTTTGGTGGAGAGACTTTAGTAAGAGATGCGAATGTTCCAGAACTTAATGCAGAAGAAATTTCTCAAATAGAAAGTTTAATCAAAGACATAAAATCTAGAAAAGTTGATTTTTATTCTAACTTTGTTAATCTCTCTAAAAATCTTTCAGTAGCACAGAAAATTGTATTATCTGCATCTCTTGGTCAACTTTTATATACAGGAAATTATAATGAGCTGTCTTCCCAAAACAAAGTTGAATCTCAAGAAATTTTTTTCAAGAGTCTACAAGATTTAACTCCCTTAGGGCAATGTTCTCAATTTTCCGCTTATATTGAAAAATTATCAAATGAGAGTGAGATAAAAACATCAGCTGTTACTGGAAGATATTTGAAAATTGCTCATGCATTTGACCTCTTAAAATTAAACAAGGGAACTGCCATAGTTAATGGGGGAGAAATATTCATTGCTAAAACAAAAAATGTAGAAGAAGTTTTAACAGCTTATCAAAAAAGTGTTGATTCTACTGCTTTCCAGCATTTATTTTTTGAAGATAACAAATTCAAGTACATGCTTATAACTAAAGATGGAAGAACTTTTTTGGATTTTATAGGATACGATATTTCTCCAAATCCAATAAAAAATTCATTAATAAATAACACAAATTCTGATTCAGAAATAACTTTCATGTTTAATAAGAAAGAAGATTTAACCTCATTTGGAATTAATTATTTCGGTTTTATTGCAAAAGCAGGGAAGATAAAGGGGAATTTAGAAGAAATATCTCTTGCTCAAGTCGGATTTAATAGAAAATTATCATTTTCAAATATGGAAATTACTCCAAATGTTAACCTGATTTTTCAAGATAATAGAATATCAGGAGGACTTGTTGAATTAATTGTTAATTCTGCAAATGAAAAAGGGATTAATCTCTCTTCAAGAATATCAGGAAATGTGGTAGTAAAAAATATTTTGCTGGACAAACTTTTTTATGATTATTCAATGGGAGCAGGAGCTTCTTATAAATTTAAAACAAGATTAGGAGATATTGAACCTTATTCTGTTGCTCAATTTAAATTGCTAATGGAAGACTTAGGAATGAAACTTTTTGTTCCAACTTTTGACGAAGCTGAAGCAGGGATAAAATTAAACCTCCCATTTTCAAGGGATTCAGGCATTTCTCTTAATCCTTATTATGTACAAAAACTTTGGGAAAGGAGATTTGGAGTAAATGCAAAATTAAAAACAAGATGGCTTGATTTAAACGCAGAAGGTTCTGTTGTTAATTCTACTTATGACTTTAATCCAGACAGGTACAAAGCAAGTATTGGATTATCTGCATCACTTGGAAAATTTGACTTAAAGTTAGAAGGAAAGTTAGACCAAACAGATTATGATGGAGAAAAAGAAATTCATAATTCCATTTTATTAACAGGAAAACTTAAACTCTAATCTGTATCCATGTTTGCTATATGCATTCCAATCATTTTGTCTAAATTAATTGCTTTCCATTCTTCTATAAATCCTTTTAATGTCTTGTTGAATTTTTCTATAGCATAAGTTCTGCCTTTTTTAACAATAACCTTTTTATGCTTTCTTCTAAATAAGACAACATTCTTTTTGTCATTAACAGCAGGTCCATTTAGCACTAATTCTTTCTTCCCTTTTCCAACAAAGAGAAATTTCGCTGAACTTTTACCATCATACTCAAACTCTTTGTTATTTATTTTATAGAATTTTTCTATTTCCATATTAATATGTCTATAAAATTTTAATAATTTGCTTCCAGCAATATCTCCCTCTTGCTTGTCTGTTTCAACTTTAATCAACACAAAATTTTCTTTTCTCTTCTTCGCATTTTGAATTAATCTTTCAAAATTTATTTTTTTAGCCTCAAAACTTTCTTTTGTCGGATTTCTTGTAAATTCTTTGCATTCTCGCTTGAAATGTTCAAAAGTTTCTTTTGAAAGTGCAGCTAAAGCGTTTCTTTCTTTGTAAGTAGGGTCTATTAAAACAATTGGAGAAGTCATTTTTGCACTATTCATATTCATTACTATTTCATTTTTATTTTTGTAGTGCTTTTCCAAATCTATTATCTCCTTATCTTTTATTTTTCCAAGTTGTTTAACAAAATTAAGAAAACTTTTATAATGAATAATTAAAAGTTCCAAACTATACCCAGAAAATCCATTTATGTATCCTTCTGCCCCATAGCATTTTTTTGCATGGCAAAATGCCTTTGCTAATCTAACTTCTTCAAGCATTTTTTCTGTTTTTAATTTTTTTCTTATATAATCGACGTGAAAATAGGATAAATCTGTTATATTTTCTGCTTCTTTTGGATTTTTTACTTTCTTAACAGGAATAATCTCAATAAAAAAATAAGAATTAACATTTACTCTAAAATAATCTCTTGAGCCGTGGATTACAGAAAAGTTTTTTGTTTGCTTAACATTCCTAAGGATTCTTTCTGTTAATTTTGAAATTTCTTCATTTTTATATTTTTCATCAAACCGAATAAACAAGTCTACATCATACTGCCCCTTTTTTATCATTGTTCTTTTTGCAAAACTTCCCCCAACAAAAGGTTTTGCAATTATCCTTAATTTTTTTAACTCCACTTCAAAAGAATTTATCAGCTCTTTAAGAAATTTATTAATAGAATTAACTTCTTCTTCAGAAGGATTTACTTTTATCAAAACCTCTTTTAAAATTTGATTAATATTCTGCTTCACGTATTAAGAAATGTTTTTTATTATATAAAAGTAACTGATGATGACAATCTATTTTTTTACTGGCATTTGAGATTCAGTAAGTGCTTTTTCTAATTCTCCAATTTTCCCTTTCATTACTTCAATCATTTTCCTAACATAATCGGGATGTTTTGCTAGGTCTTTTTTCATTTCATTTGAATTTAAATCCATTTCGTGAACATTATGACCATCAAATAAGTAAATCCTAGAATTTCCCTCTCCCCCCCGGTATACAGAATGAAATACTTTTATTCCATTTGTTTCATAAAGATTTTCTTCATCATCGATTCTGGAACTCATCCCCTTTATTACTCTGTCAAAAAAATAATCACTATCCTCTTTTAACTGATGGATTTTATCGTTATTAATAGCAATTATTGTTGTAGATCCCATGCTTTTCATCAATCCTGTTCTATTTTTAAAGATTTATTCCCTAGAAACTATATATTATCAATCTTTTTCATCTGGATTTCTTATTTGCTTTAAATCTTTTATATTCTGTTTTAATGTTGAAGCCAAGTCAATTATATATTTTCCCTCTTCAATCTTATAAATTAATGGGCGTTTTTTATTAAAAACATGCACTAAATCAATTTCAAACTTTCCTGCTCCTGTAACTCTTACTGATTCGATATCTAATATGACCGGTATATCTTCTTCGATAATTCCCGCCATTTCTCTTATATCTTTTTCAACTTGCTTCAAATCTTCAGCAGGAATTTCAACAGGATTTTCCTTCATCTTAACAAGCAGTTCTTCTTTAATAAAAAAGAAAAAGTGACTTCCGCATTTACTGCACCCTTGAAGTAGCTCTTTGCTTCCAGCAGGATACATTTTTCCGCAATGAACACATTGATGCGCCATCTTTTAATTTAAACAGCCCCCTTTGTTATTAAGTTTAGATTAAGGAATGATATTATCATGACAAATAAAAAACAATGCACTATTTAATATTTTTGATATCTTTTATCTTATTCTATAAAAATTAATAATTTTCCAGCTCCTAAAAATCTATCCCCACAAGAGCCAGTGGTAACGAGTTTGTTATACAGATAATCATTAATTATATAAGTTACTTTATCGGCATACCCAAAATAAGTTTGTGATGGTTCAATTATAACTTTTAAGGATTCTTCCTGTGATTTATTACAATCTATTTCAAAAGGGATATCTCTTCTTGTTTTATTATCGTTAACTTCTCTAAATTTGAGCATACCTTTAATTGCAGAATTTTCGAGAGATTTAATTTGTTCCTGGCTTAAGTAAATATCTGTCTCAAGTCCAACTGAATTTGCTTTCATAAAAATGTTTAGAAAATGTGCTTAATTAATTATCTATTCAATAACAATTCAATCTTCTTTGGATTGCGTTTCATTTCTTTAACAATTGTTGCTGGTCCTATTATTGTCATAGCACTGAAATCTCCTCCAGCAAGTGCATTTGCAATTCCTTTAGTCATTTTTCCAAAAAATCCTTCTTTATCGTTTCCAGAAATAACTGCAAGCTCTATTCCTTTAAACTCTTTAACATATCCAACCATAGCCATTGTATCTCCAATCAATCTTGCTTCTTCAGTAGGGATTAACCTCCCTTGAAGTATTAAGATGTTATTAGTTAAAATTATATTAAGTATCTTTTTAATCCGCTCGTCGCTACTTAATTCTCTTATTTCAGAATAAGGAAGAAATTGGATGGTAAACCCCTTTATTTTCCCTAGCCCCCTCTTTTTATCTGTCATTTTATATAAAGCCAAATATGGTTTTTAATCTTTACTAAAACCTTGTTTTTGTTGTGGCAAATTTCCTGTTTGCTCATTACTAAATAAACCATTTGATTAAACCTTTTTTGATAGCTTGAAAATCGACTCATAGAATTCTTCTAGATTGTCACCATATTTGGCACTTATCCCAACAACTTCGTATTCTGGGAATGCCGCCTCAATCTTTTTGATATCAGTCTTCTTTAAATCAATTTTATTTGCCACAATTAAAACAGGAATTTTTCTTGCGACAAGATTTCCTATAATTGTTATATTTACTTGATTATAAGGATTTTCAGTAGCATCTAAGACAATAACAACCATATCCATGTCATCAAGCCATTTTATGCTTTCAATAACTCCTTGTGTTGCCTCTTTAGCACGGTTCTTTGCATCTTTCTTTGATACTTTGAATTTTAAAAAATCTTCATAATCTATCTTTGTAGCAATTCCAGGAGTATCAATCATTTTGAAAGTCATTTTCTTCCCCTTGAAACTTATTTCTACTTTTTCTTTGAATTGAACACTTCTTGTTTCATGTGGAATTTTGCTAACTGTTCCAATTTCTTCTCCAGTAAAATCTTTGCAAATTCTATTTGCCAAGCTTGTTTTTCCAGCATTAGGCGGTCCGTAAAATCCAAGCTTTATCTCTTTTTTGTTGTTGAACAGATTTGAAAAAACCCTCTTGAAGAAACTTTTAAAAATTTTTATCTCCATATTATAAATTCGTCGCACTGGTTTATAAATATTTCAGTAATAAATCGCAATTAAGAGGAGTTTATCTGGGGATTCCCTTGGGGAGTATTGCTCTGTATCTTTTTGCTGTCAATAAATGTCCTCTGGAACCAGGTCTTTTTTCCGTTATATTTTTTTAAAGCATACTGCAATTGTTCAGATGTCCAACCAGATTTTTTTAACTTAGAAGCAATTTCTTTTTCACTTAATCCACTTTTCTTTGAAGCATTAATATAATTGACTACATTATACAAATTATTTCTATTTTTAAACAAATAATTTTCATATCTCTTTACATACCAGATTTGTAACAATACCCAAACAACTAAAGCAGTAAGAATTACTATAGCAACTATTGTAAAGAACAATCCAGGATTTGTTAACACCATCTTCCCCTCTTCAAAAGGAGTCACAATCTCTCCTTCAATAACTGTCAATTCGCTTATCTTTGGAGCAATAAATACGGGTAAGTTTGAAAAATCAATTCCTTCTTCTGTTGTTGAAAAACTTATTTTTTCTTCAGGGTTATCTAAGGTGATATAAACATAGTCTCCAACTTCTTGTTCAGAATAAACTCCTCCAAAGAAAAGATTTTCCATTTTTTTCATAATCAAATAAGGAGTGCCCTCTGTTTTTTTAATCTCCATCTCAAAAGTTTTTAAGAAAGAAGTTGTGTAACTATCATAAACTGCTGAAATCTCACTAAAAGTTAAATTTGTTGCAACATTTTCTCCTTCCCAAGCCATTACAGCATTTTTGTATGCTTCTTCATTGCCAAAAGCGTAATCTCCTCCTCCAATTTCCTTTAAAACAGCTAAATCAATATTCACTGCATCAGAATAAAATACAGAGTTGCTTCCAGAAGCTGTTTTTTCAATTGATTTTGGAACTTCTAACTCTATTATCTGTCCAAGTATTCCTTCAAATTGCTCTTCAGAAACTGCATTGGAGATGCTTGTTTCTAAATCATCAAAAATAGTATTCATATCATCTAAGTTTAAAGAAGAATTAATGCTATCCTTTTCAAATTGGGAAAAACTAGAGCCTGTTAATTGTGTTTTAAGATTGGCAACATCTTCTTTCAATTTATCAAGAAGAACAGGAACCATTTCCGAAGCAGGTTTAACCTCAACATTAATTTTTTTCGAAGAGCTCCTATCCTTAGTATCAGTAACAGTAACTCTTAATTCATAATTTCCCGCAATAGCATAAGCGTATTCAACTGTGTTTGTTGTAGTATTTTGTTTTGATCCATCTCCAAAATCCCAACTATATCTTGTAATATTATAACTAGCATTTAATACCACCTTGAATTCAGTAGGGTAAGTCACTGCTGTTTTATCTGGAGACACATATTTTATTACTGGACCTTTTTCAACAGCAATTTTTTGTGAGAATACTTTAGTACTTCCCAATAAAAGAGAAAAGGTATAATTACCATATTCATTTGGAACATTAAATTTCGCCTCATCCAAGTTTAATTTTTGAAATCCAGAAGTTAGTTTGGTAGGGGTTTCTGATAAATCATATAAATTCATGTCTCCAGGAATAAGAATACCCCCAGAACTATATGATAAATGAGCTCCTGAAAGAGTTAAACCTTGATTTGTTCCACTAGTTATTTTTATGGGGATAATGCAATCTTTAGAACAATCATTTTCATATCTATCGGAAATATATTTTTCTATTTCTCCTTCGATATTTATTGCTTCTCCTGTAGCTAATTCGGATTCCTCATTAGTTAATACAACTGTTCCAACAGGAGCATATCCATTAGTTTGTGCGAATATTTCAAAGTCAGAAGTATATGCTCCATCAAAAATTCCAGAAAATCCACAAGGAGAAGGATTGGTTCCGATGAAATTAATTTGATAACCCGGTTGGTCTGCTTGGATGCATACAAAATAATTATCTTTACTTTGGATTTGAAAAAGAGGAACACAACTTGCTATCCCTGTTGTTACATCGCTTGTAGCAGTACATGATTCAGAATTTCCATCTTTATCCTCTATAGTCATTATAAAATCTCCTGCTTCTGTTCCAATAACATTTGCACCTATTTTAACAGAAGGAGATCTGAGAAGCTTTACTCTTTCACAGTATCTATCCTCTGTCGGAATATTTGCCTGCCTAATTGTATAAGTATTTTTATAACAACCATACTCTGCAATACTAAATGTTTCAGATGGAAGATGTGCTACCCATTCATCTTTATCATCATTTAAAATGTCAATTGACAATGGGTTAGTAGTTGTTTCAGTAGTGCTATCTCCTGTTAAGGTAAGAGAAAAGTCAGAAAAGTCAATTACTGCCTTGTTTTCATTAATCTTAAGCCCCACTATCTTTGATTCATCATTGTTTAACGAAAAAGATTTAGAAGCTTCTGAATTAGTGCTTGCATAATTTGAACTACAATTAAAAGTGTCGCAAGTATAAATAAAGTTAGAATTAGAAAGTTTTTTTATCAAACTAAAAAGACTGATTGTATATTCTCCATCTCCAAATGATGCTTTGAAGATAGAATTTGATGGTTGAGCATTTAAACTTAAATTAACCCATCCACTTATTTCATTTCCAGGCCCATATGATTTTTCTATTGAATAGTTTGCTTTTCCAAGAGTAAAGCTTGCAGAAACAAAGTTAATAAAAAAGAAAATAAACACAAAAAACACAATACTTTTCAATACAACTTTCACCATCTTTATTATCGGTATAAATCAAAAAGTGTTTATAAATATTTGCTGTACTCGAGAGAAGATGTTCACAGAAAAATATACACCCGCTAGAAGAAATATTCTAGAGAAGATTTAGGATTTTAATGTTTTGCCAATTCTTTGAATAATTTTACATCTTCTTTCAATACTATTTGCCCAGCTATTTTTACAAGTTTTAGCATCTTTTGTTCATTTCTAGAAATTACATAATTTTGTTTTTTATTTTCCATTTTTATCCCCAACACATATTAAATTTAATGCAGTTTTATTTAAATAATCTTCTGCATCTTTTTCAGAATACGACTAGCTTTTTATTTTCTCTTTCTTAATCTGCTTCTAAATAATGATAAAGTATAAACAATTGCAATCACTGCAACTGCAATAATCATTTGCATATAATCAAAGAATGGCAATTGAACTTGTGCAGGGCAAAGATAATCTTTTGTTATGGGGCGTTCACAAGTTGTTCTTGCTTCAGATACTCCAGGATTTCCTGTCCATGTACCTTTCCATTCAATTGTCTTTTGTCCATTTCCCTCTTCACAATTAGTTATAACTCTAGAAATATAAGAACAAGAACTGCTTGTTCCAGTTTCTCCTCCTTTACAGCTAGATGAATCAGCTTTACAATTTGCATCGCAAGATAATGTTCCTTCGTAAAATCCTAAATATTTACAAGTAACTCCTTGGAAGTCTGATCCATCACATTGTTCAGTAAGTTGATCTACAACTCCATTTCCACAATCTTTTAAACCAACACAATTTGAATAATCAAATTTACAATTAGATTTGCATATTAAAGGGGACCCACTAAAGCTATCAAAGCTAGAGCAAGACTTTCCGTTTAAGTTTGGAGTTCCACCAATAATTGGCCAACTATTTGGGTCACATTGTTCTTGAAAATTAGCATCATTTAATTCAACAATACCATCTCCACAAACCTTTGAGCCAGTTGTAGGCATAGGATGGCTACTTGCATCATTCGGATTTGTTCCAGCAGTTGCTTCTTCTCCATCACTAAATCCATCATTATCAGAATCAGGGTCATTAGGATTTGTAATATATCCATCAGTTCCAAGAGTTGTTTCTTCTGTATCACTCAATCCATCTCCATCACTATCCCCCGTTGTAGGCATAGGATGACTATTTGCGTCGTTAGGATTTGTTCCAGCAGTTGCTTCTTCTCCATCACTAAATCCATCATTATCAGAATCAGGGTCATTAGGATTTGTAATATATCCATCAGTTCCAAGAGTTGTTTCTTCTGTATCAC
>Ga0172379_10002949_pt1 | contig 28404 bp, 22 predicted proteins | sample GrowelOW334metaG_FD_119756 | JGI IMG/M metagenome (GOLD analysis project Ga0172379, IMG submission 119756) | Groundwater microbial communities from an aquifer near a municipal landfill in Southern Ontario, Canada - Groundwater well OW334 metaG | ecosystem: Environmental > Aquatic > Deep...
AAAAGAAGTCCTTCAAATGAACTGGCTCGTTGGGGGTTTGATTTCCCGATGTCGCGCGGATTGCAGTCGCTGCAGCGCGATATGAATCGTATCTTCGACGAGTTCTTCCGCGGCGATATTTCCACCGACGATACGTTCTTCACGCGGGATTGGACTCCGGCGGTGGATGTGGTTGAGAACAACGACAACTATATTCTGAAAGCCGAGATTCCCGGAATGAGCAAGGATGACGTCAAGATCACCCTTGAAAATAACATCCTGACCATTCGCGGCGAGAAGAAGAACGAAACGGAAAAGAAGGAAGGGAACTATCATCGGATCGAACGGAGCTACGGATCTTTCGAGCGTTCCTTTACTCTCCCCGGAACGATCAAAGCGGACAACATCGATGCACAATATAAAGACGGCATCCTGACGCTTACCCTTCCGAAGGCAGATGAAGCAAAACCGAAACTGATCGATGTGAAAGTAAAGTAACACCGCCGACGGGAAGAAATAAAAGCCCGGGAAAACCTCCCGGGTTTTTTATTGATGCACGATCTGCAGAAGATGTGCAAAATTTGCATGCCTGGAGGACGATCCCTTTGGAAAAATCGGTGAAAAACGGACATGAATTGTGGCATGTCGATTGTAATACTATTGGGAGGTATTGAACGAGCGAGAGCGACGACAACCACCATTCACAACCTATCTTGAGGAGAAATTCATGAAGAATCTTTTTGTTGCCGGACTGTTTGCACTGCTGTTGATCGGATGCGATAAAAGCAATCCATCAAGCGTACCAGCGGATACTGCTTTGTCATTATCCGCAAACGACGTTGCTTACAGTGAAACGTCCATGTACAGCGCCGTTGTCGCATCGAATGTTGAGTTCAACATGGCCGATGACGACAGCGCGATATGCGACTCACTCCATCCCGACAGAGACTCCGTCCGCCACTTCGGACGAATGCTGGGGTTGTTAAAGCATGTGGTCGGTCTCACCGATGCACAATTCGACAGTGTGAAAATCTATGCGCAAACGTTGTTTGATACTCTTCACAGTATCCATACTCAGGTGCGCGACAGCAGTATCACGAAAGCTGAAGCACGCGTATTGGTGCAGGCGGCACGCGATCAATTCATTGTATCCGTTCAATCGATTCTCACGGCAGATCAGTTGCTCCAGCTGGACGAGTGGGCATTGAAATTCTGGAACCGTCATCATGAGCGGGGCCGCGGACACGGTCACCATCATGGCGAGAGAGACGGTGACCATCCATAAAGATGCCTATGAACAACAATTTTCTTGCAAAGCCGCATATGCTGCGGATAACCGGATATATCCTGTTTGCCGTCATTGTCTTTATCCTTTCATTGTTTACGATGCCGTTTGAATTATTCTTTCTGACCTCCGTTGTGATTTTAGTGACACTCCGGACGATCGAAAAAGAGTTGACGCTCATCTCGAAAAAACAGAAGCAGCAGTGATCGTTGTCCCATAGATGAAGAGAAAGCCGTTCGATGGTCTGAGCGGCTTTTTTTATTTTAAAATTTAACTTGACAGGATGCCGAAAATGCTGTATATTTTTACAGCATAAATAATTACAGTAAAAATATGACACAACAAAAACTCACCTCCGCCCAGCAAAAAGTATACGATGCCATTCTCTGGTATGTCAATGAACACCGCATTCCGCCGACACTGTCGGAACTTGCCGAGAAACTCAGCATCGGAGTGAATGCCGTGCGGGACCATCTGCTGGTGTTGAACCGCAAACAGATCCTTCGGTATGTGCCGAACATTTCCCGCGGGATCGAACTGCTGACGGAAAGGCCGGAGGGCGTTCCGATCTACGGAAGCGCTCCTGCGGGCCACCCGTTCATGTCGCAGGAAAATATGGTCGATACGTTCGAAGTGAAGAAATACGTCTCCGGGTCCGAAGATCTGTTCGGTATCTATGTCCGGGGGGACAGTATGAAGGATGCCCAGCTGGGAACGGGGGACCTGTTGTTTGTCGACCCGAAACGGGAGCCGCGGAACGGCGAGATCGTTGTTGCCGCGGTGGAAGGAGATCCGACGATCAAACGGTATTATAGAGACGGGAACAGTGTCACGCTTCAGCCCGAGAACAAAAAGTATAAACCGATCGTTGTCGGCAGGCACGATGAAAATTTCCGGGTACTCGGCGTTGTGATCGGGATGATCCGGGCACTGGATAAAAAACGGATCGATGAATTGACCGGTTTTCGCCGTGCGTCGTAAGGAGATGACCGTATGCCGAAATCAACCTATACTGCAGAGCAGGAGCGACGTATCAACAGCTACGTCAAGAAAATTCTTGAAGAACTCGGAAGAACTCTTCCGGACGATCATTACGGTACGGTAGAACTTTCCGTTCCCCATCAGGCGGGAAAGATCGCGGGGAGAATTAAAGTGACGCTGGCGTCGACGTTCTCTCCGGAAGATCGATAGAAATATAAAAATATAATCGTTGGGTTGTTGAAATTATCAAGCCCGACTATAGCAGTGGAAAAACCACTCTGTAGCCGGGCTTGTGTTTTTATACGGATAAAGTGATGCCATGACTCGAAGTCATGGCATCACTTCTTTTTTCTTTCTTATGATCCATTCGCTTGCACCGCATCTTTTTGTCAACAACCATTTCACTGCTCCTCCGGGGAAGATCGGGCTGCTGTACGGCGAGCGGAGAGTGTATTCCCTGGCGATGCTCATCACATCGGAAATACTGATGGAGGCCCGCTCGCTGGTGATCATCGACGGGGCAAACCGTCTCGACCCGTATCTGCTGGCGAGACTTGCACGGTATAAGAATATCATGCCGTCCGATTTTTTGGACCGTACGTATGTCACCCGCGCCTATACCTGTTATCAGCTCGATATTTCCATTACCGACGGATTATTCGAATTCCTTGCAAGTGTGGATGCACACATCGTTGTGGTGTACGGATTGATTGATCTCTTCGACGACGATCAGGTGCCGATGGCCGATGTGAGCGATATCCTCGGGCGCGTCCGGGAGACATTGGTTTCTCTTAAAGGGAACGGCATCTCGACGCTGCTGGTGTCGTCCCTGCCGAGATTCCAGTTGAAGGAGCGCGAAAAACTTTTCACAAACATGACTGCGATGTCCGATGTGCGGTACCGGCTGGAGCAGCCCGCCTGCTCCAACGGAGTCCTTTCGGACCGGACGGGCAGGCATGATTTTTCTCAACATATCATTTTGGAGGAGAACGCGTATGGGGCGAACGACACCCACGGCCACCATGCTGATTCAGTTCGAAGAAAGCAGCTGGTCACAATTCCGCCGGGCGCTGCGGAAAGACGATCAAGACGTTTTTGACGAATTATTTACATTCGCAAAGATGAATCTTCCGGCAATTTCCATTCAGGCCCGGCCGCTGCCGTTCGAGAGCATCCTGCTTTCCATTCTCATTGAGCAGCAAAAGCAAATTCACACACTGACGGATAAACTCCGGGATTATGGAGAACAGATATGACGATCACAGGATGGCTGTTCGATGCGTATGCGACCGACAAGGGAATAACGGTATGGCTGATCGACCTGGACGGAAAGAAGCATCAGCTTCACTATTCGTTTCAGCCGTTATTCTATATGAATCTGACGCGGGATGAAGAGAGTTTTCTGCACTCGATTCGACGGCAGCTGCCGTCGGAACTTTCAATGCGGCGGGTTGAAAAACGGGATCTCTATTCGCACGTCAGTATCAACGTCCTGGAGATCTCCGTCCATAATCCAATGATGTTTCAAAAAACGGTGTTTGCACTCGGGAAGCAGTTTAATTTTTATAAATTTTACGGTGCGGACATTAAAGTGATGCAGCTGTTTTACTATATGACGCAGTTATTCCCGCTGGCGTACGGCGAATACGAGACAGAGAATAATACGCTGAAGAGATGGAATCTTTTAGACAACTATGATGCGGAACGATATTCCGTTCCGGACCTGACCATCATGACGCTGACGCCGTCGATGAAACTGCTGGCGCCGAAATACCAGCGGTCGCTGGAGATCGAAGTGAACATCGACGGTACGACGCGCGTCCTGCAGCAGGACGATCCTCTGGAATTGCTGCAGCAGATCAACTACTACCTGGAGCAGTACGATCCCGATGTGATCCTGACGGAGTACGGCGATTCGTCGCTGCTGCCGCTGCTGGCTTCGCTCGCCCATCAGTACCGGTTCCCGTTGAAACTGAACCGGGACCAGCAGTCCGGTTACATCACAACGAAACCGGTCAGCTATTTCAGTTACGGAAGCATCAAGCACCGCGACGGCGTGTTCGAACTGGCGGGACGCTGGCACATCGACAAAGAGAATTCATTCATCATGGGAGAAGCGGATCTCGACGGGCTGTTCGATCTTTCGCGCCTCTCGCAGATCGGTGTGCAGCACCAGGCGCGCACGTCGATCGGCTCGGCGCTGTCGTCGATGCAGATATCGTGGGCGTACCGGAACAATGTCCTCGTTCCGTACAAACGCCCGATCAAGGAATCGTTCAAGACGCTCAGCACGCTGCTGAAATCCGACCGGGGGGGACTGCACTTCCTTCCCCCGAAAGGGTATCACGAGCAGGTGGCGGAGCTTGATTTTGCATCGATGTATCCGACGCTGATGCGCAATCATAATATTTCGTCGGAGACGATCAACTGTATCTGCTGTGCCGATTCCGCGCATCGTGTTCCCGAACTTGGCTACCGGCTGTGCGAGAAACACACCGGTTTCGTTCCCCAGACACTTGATCCAATCATCGAGAAACGGGCAAAATACAAGGAATTGAAAAAATCTGCTCCGACGGAAGAACTGCGAAAAAAATACGACCGGATGCAAAACGGATTGAAATGGATTCTGGTAACATGTTTCGGATATCTCGGTTTCAAAAAATCGCGGATGGGAAGAATTGAAGCACACGAAGCGGTGAATGCTTTTGCGCGGGAAGCGCTGCTTCGTGCAAAGGAAATTGCCGAAGAGGAAGGGTTCGAATTGATTCATGCCATCGTGGATTGTGTCTGGCTGAAAAAGAAAGGAGCGACACGGGAAGAGTTTGAAAAGCTTGCGGTCAAGATTGCAAAAGAGGTCGGCGTAAAAATCTCGCTTGACGGGATCTACAGCTGGATAGTATTTCCCACATCCAAAATGGATGAGAATATCCCGACGGCAACACGGTACGCGGGAATGTACGACCACGGCGAAATGAAAGTGCGCGGACTGGAAGTGCGCCGCCACGATACATGCAAATATGTGCGGAAGATGCAGAACGAGATGCTGGAACTGCTGGGATCGTACCGGACGATCGCCGAGATAAAATATCACCTCGAGGATATTCTCGCCGTTGTCAAAAAATATGTCGACGGATTGTATGCCGGTTCCGTCTCTCCGTTCGACCTGGTCATCCGCAAGCGTATCTCAAAGGATCCGTACGACTACGAGAATAAGAGCATCAACGCCCTTGTCTCGCAGTCGCTTGACGATGCAGGAGTGAAACTGTCGCCGGGAGAATCGATCGAATACATCATCGTCGATGCGGCAGGGAAGAAGGATCCGCAGAAAGCAAAACCGCTGGCACTCTATTCGCTGGACGACGGATACGATCCGCAGAAGTACGGCGAACTGCTGTTCGATGCCGCCGAAACGATCCTTCAGCCGTTCGGATATACGTTTGAAAAGCTGCGTGAAGAATTTGACCCGGTTGTTTCGGCAAAATTATTGAAAAAGAAACTTCGAAAGAATGCTGCAAAGATCCAATTATCGGAGAAAATGCAGCGAAAAAAGAGGCAGCTAAGTTTTTTTTAGTCGGCACTGTTTTCTTACAAAAATAGTTAACGCTAACTTTTTTATATTTTACTTGACAATAAATTATTTTAATCTTATCCTATGTCCGACAACATACAGGTGAAGAAATCTTTAAAACAATCAATAAACCTCATCAAATCAGCTACTTAATTGAGGAACAGATAGAAGATGCAATACGGACGAAGAAATTCCTTCCGGGGTCTAAATTGCCATCTGAAAGTGAATTTTGTCAGCAATTTGGGGTCAGCAGGACGGCTATTCGAGAAGCTCTCCGGATGCTTTCTGCCCGCGGACTGATATCCGTTATTAAGGGAAAAGGGGTTTATGTTCGCCAAATCTCCGCCGATACGGTGACAAATCCGATGCAGCTTTATCTTCAACTTAAAGGGAGCAAGAATTACGCGCTTGATATCATCCACGCACGGCAGATTATCGAACCTCCGATCGCTGCTTTAGCAGCATTGAACCATACGGACGAAGATGCGCGAAAACTAATGAAGGATATTGAAGACCTGAAGAAGTGCGATGATATCAAAAATGAACTCGCGCAATTGGATATGACATTTCATCTCGATGTTGCGAAGTCATCAGAAAATATTATCATTCCGCTGATCCTCGATCCTATCCACCGGCTGATGCCCGATATCAAAAAATCAGTTTACGAAGTTGTCGGTAACGCGAAAGAATCGGCGATCACGTGGCACTCAAAAATTACGGAACAAATTCTTGCAAAGAATGCCGAAGGGGCACGCCAGGCGATGATAGACCATCTTGCAATTGCTGAAGAGCATATCCGTAAGATGCTCGCTGCACAAGAGGAGGGAATCGATTGAGATGGTATGTTTTTTTTATGACTATAACTTGTATGACATCAGATGTATGTTATCCTATGAAGTCTTCTTTTGAGAAAAAAAACTTCTCATCCCCCGCAGTGAATAATTATTTATGTTGGGATTTACATCATGAAAACTAAGATAGCCTCAACCATTTTTCTTCTCATCTTTGGTGTTCTCATTTCTTCGGCACAAACCGGAAAGATCGCCGGAACAATCACCGACAAGACAACACATGAAGCGCTCATCGGCGTCAATATTGTCATTAAAGGAACGCCATGGGGTGCAATTTCCGATGTGGAGGGGAAGTATTTTATTTTGAATGTTCCCCCGGGTGATTATGATGTTGCAGCATCCCTTCTTGGATACCAATCGGTGACACAGCAAAATGTTTCGGTCAACATCAGCAGAACGACCACTGCAGACTTCGAGCTTGACCAAACAACCATCGATTTGAAGCAGGAAGTCATTGTGAACGCAGTTCGCCCCGATGTTCAAAGGGAGAAGACATCGACAAGCGAGTTTATCCGTAATGACGAAGTTCAGGTGCTTCCGGCAGTCACAACGCTGCAAACGATGCTCTCCCTGTCCGCCGACGTCGTTGACGGACATTTTCGCGGGGGACGAGACGGCGAAGAATTATATAATCTGAACGGCATGGGAATCGTCAATCCATTGTCGAATTCCGCGGCATTCCTTCCGACAGTCAGTGCCATCGAAGAGGTAGAGGTGATTACCAGCGGCATGCTTGCACAGTACGGCAATGCTCAATCGGGTGTCGTCAATATCTCCATGAAAGAAGGATCGCGGAAAAACTGGGACGGCCGTGCAGAAATCAGGACAAGACTTCCGAGTTATAAACATTTCGGGGCGAATATTTTCGATGAATCTGCCAATCCCTATTTGCAGCTGTTAAATTCTCCGGAAAAGTGGAACGGCTCGGATTCCTCCAATCCCGGGACAAAATATTACAGCACAATCTCGTTCGGTTTCGACAGCAGATATAAAGACAGTACGCAGGCATCGCAGATTGCGTATGCAATGTGGAAGCAGGCACGGAGAGATTTGAACACATCATACGACAATCTCACGGACTATTCCGTTGATGTGACGCTCGGAGGACCGCTTTCGGATATTTCACGGCTTTTCATTGCGGCTCGATTGGACAACGAATGGGATTTTATTCCAACGCTTGAGCCTAATGTTACCCGCCAGGTTATGGGAAATGTGGCTTACGATATTCCAGGGGGCATTTCGCTGAAGGTGAGCGGTGCATTCTCTGAAAAGCGGGAGAATCTTCTTGCCGGTGTGGGAAGCTCGTCGTACTCCGCATTCTATAACTGGATATGGAACCGGCCGCTGTACGTGAGCCGGTCGCTTGAGAGCAATAACCAATTCGGCATCCGTTTTGCGCAGACACTTTCGGCACGCACGTTCTATGATATCAAGATCAATCGTCTTAAAACATCATATCAAGACGGCGCACCGGCCATCAATCCGGAACGGTATGTTTCCGACGACCAAAATATCGCGATGTGGCGCTATTTCAATACGCCGGATTTTTTCCGTGTTGCCAGCACCGATAATGATTTCGACAATGAGCAGAGCACGACAACTTCTCTCGATGCTTCATTCACTTCCCAGGTGACGAACTCGCATCTTCTCAACACCGGCCTGCAAATGAATTTTTACGACGTGAATGTTGCCAACAGACGAGGCCTTTCCACGCCCGGCGCCGAACAGTATGAAGCATTCAGTGCAAAACCGGTTGAGGCAGCGCTCTATCTCCAGGATAAAATGGAATTTGAAGGGATGATCGCCAACATCGGTTTGCGGGCTGACTACTACGATCAGCGGGTGAATTATTATACCGATCCGTTCTTCCCCTATCGCTCGTTCGATTCCACGGGTATTCCGGTTTACGATCCAGCTCTTGCGCCGACTGAAAAATCACCGGCTGTTTTCCGAATCCAACCGCGTATCGGAATTTCATTTCCCGTTTCCGTTTCAACCGTCTTTCATATGAATTACGGTTCATATCTACAGCGGCCCTCGTTCAACAGAACACTGTATTCCAGAGTAGCGCGGTCGAATTTAAATACGGTTCGTCTGGGAAATCCGCAATTGAAACCGGAAGATACAAAGAGTTATGATGTCGGCGTAACGCAGGGACTCGGCGAAGGGTTTACACTCGATGTCAGCGGCTATTACAAGGATGTTGCAAATTTAATACAACTCGCGAATTTTTATGACTCACAGAATTTTTCATACCAGACATTTGTCAACAGGGATTATGCGGATATCCGCGGATTCAGTCTTTCACTTCGGAAACGTCAGGGGTGGTTTACCGGATCGATCAAGTACCGGTACGAAGTAGCAACCGGAAAGAGTGCGACGCCGTTCAACGCCACGCCATCGTTCTATGAACCCCGGGGAGAAAATACGCAGGCAGATCAATTGCCGTCGCCGAAAGACATTTTAATGGATTTTGACAGGACCCATAATGTCGTTTTCAACTTTGTTGTGAAGACAGACGACGAATGGGGGCCGGTGATCGCAGAATTTTATCCGCTTGAGAACATCATCATCTCGTCGAATTCATTTATCCGGAGCGGACGGCCGTATACCTATTCGACGCAGGGGCTGAATCTCGTGAACAATAAAAGAACCCCAATGGAACAGAACACCAATCTTAAGGTAAGCAAACAGGTTAAAAAAATGTTCGGAGTGAATGCCACCGTGTATGTGGATATCACAAATCTTTTCAATCAAAAAATTTACAACTACGCAACCGTTTTTCAGACGGTGACAGCGACGTCGTCCCAGAGTAGCAGCAATAACCAGAACATCATTAAATATGAAACAGACCGGTCTTCATTGCTCTATTATGATGCCAACCTGCCGTTCCTTGTCAACCAGGAATTTCTGCTCTATTCAAACGAGCCGCGGGCAGTCTATGTCGGTCTTGTTTTCAACTTTTAATTGCGAGGCAGCAGTATGAAACGACAATTCATTTATTATACACTGCTGACGATGCTCATCACCGCATCGGCCGGCGCACAATTACGCGATTACCGGATTCATAAACGGGGAATGCTGCACGAGACCATCTATAATACCGGTGAACTCGGACGTGCCTACGACCAGGGGAACGGGGGGAGCGTTCCGGGGGTACCGTCGTTCGAATGGCCGGGGAATTCCGGTGTGATCATCGATGCCGTAAAGTACAACGGCCAATATAATTCCTTCGGCGGAGGATTGCAGATTGCAGCGAGTCCGGCGGATACAAACGGTGTTATTTACTCATTCTGCGGCGGCGCCGGTTCAAGTTCCCCGGAAGTCGTTGTCGGAAAATATAGTTTTCCCTTCAGCCTTGACCGGAAAGAAAATTATCCGTTAACAACCGGCGGGCTTCCCAACGCGAATTATGATCCCGATGAAGCCGAAGAGGTCATCACCGCAACATGGGGAACACCCGGGGGATTGACGGTGAAGAGAACAAGCCGTGCATGGAGTTTCCCGGATTATGATGATTTCATTATTTATGAATACGAGATCACCAATACGGGCAACAGGGATGCAAATCCCAATACCATCGAATCTTCGGCGGACATCTACGATGCGATGATCGGATTCGCGTATGGTTTTACTCCGTCGATGTTCGGATACGAACGGACGTTCAACCGGTGGAACTACGCAGATTTTGAATCGAACGATCTTCGGGCCCGGTTCGACAGGAATCGATGGCTCAATTATACGATCGACCGAAACGGGAAACCCGATCCGCAATATTTCGCCCCGTGGGCGTCTGATAACCGGTACGGCGGCGGATTATTATCACCGCAAGCTGTCGGCTTTCTCCCGTTGTTTTACGATACCACGCATTTGGCGGTGCGTTCAGATTCCAGGATTCCCAGTACGGATTCTGCCATCGTTTGGGATGTCAATGGAAATGTCAAACAACCGTTTCTCAACCGGCTGGAAACGTCGAACATGAGGATTGCGAAGATACAACCGTATTTTGACGTATCCAATTCAAGGAAAAATGCACCGTACCGGAACACATCGGTCTATGGATCGGATTGGGTGGGGAGAGGGTCATTCAATACCCGCCAAAGCAAGAAATTCGGTGTGGGAAGGATCATGATTTTCGGGCCTTATACAATTCGGTTTGGTGAAACAGTTAAATTTGCCATTGCTCAGGTTGCCGGTTACGGCGCGGCGCGATTGGAACAAACCCGGTCAGGTTTGAAAGACGAAGGGGGAAGCTGCGGTGAATTGTGCAGCGAATCGGCCGATGCACCGTTTTTCCCTGTTCCGAACTGGAGCAAGGATACGACGTACGGTGCCGACAATACGACCTACGGAAGTAATTACCTCTCATCGTATTCTCTTCCGGTGTATGTTAATTCGAGTACTGTGACCATCCGCGATGTTGCCGACCGTGCCATTGAAGCGTACACGGGAACTCCTTTTATCCGGCACGACACCATACCGTTTTGGCCGGAACAGTCGCCGGACCACGGTCTCTATAAACTTCCGGTTCCTCTCCCGTCACCGATAATGAAGATCAGCAACTCTGCGTTGGCGGAAAATGAAATAATTTGGGGAACCGGTGTCGAGAATTTTACGTCGCCCCGGCTGGTGGGATCACTTCGCTATTACGAAGTATACAAAGCCAATCATCCGCTCGGTCCATGGACCCGTTTGGACAGTATCGCCATCGGCGACCCGCGGTATTTTGCCGGCGGAGAGTATACATTCAAGGATGCCGATACACGTGTCGGCGAATCGTTTTACTATTCTCTTGTTTCGGTTGATATCCACGGAAACCGAAGTGCGCGAACCAATGTTGCGCTTCATCAGACCCAAATCGGCGGAACGGAAGATCTTGAACCGGTGTATGTTGTACCCAATCCATTTATCGTCCGGTCAGGATTTGCGGGAACGACAGCCGGGGGAAATGATGCGAACGATAAGCTTGGATTCTACAATCTGCCGAAGCATTGTATCATCCGCATTTTTTCATACAGCGGTCAGCTTGTTCAGACGATCCATCATGATACCGAATTGTATTCAACGGAGTGGCTGCAGGTGACCCGCAACAATCAAGTCAGTGCATCGGGCGTCTATTTCTATGTCGTTGAAACACCCGGCGGAAAACGCAATCACGGAAAATTTGTGATCATTCAATAGTGAGACAGGTATGAAATCAGCACAACAATATATCAGCACGGCGTTCCTTCTTCTGGCGCTCTCAACGAACGGCTGGAGTCAAAAAGTCGGAACATCGTCAATGCAATTCTTAAAAGTGATGCCGACGGCGCGCGCGACCGCAATGGGTGAAGCATACTCAACGCTTGGACTGGGTGCCGATGCCGTTTTTTGGAATCCTGCGGGACTGGTCGATTCCAAAGGGTTGGAACTTGCTTCGACGATGACATTATGGTTGTTCGATACGCGGCAAACAGCGGTCGCCGCAGCCGTGCCGATCGGCGATGATTACGGGACGATCGGCGTTCAGCTCCAGTATGTGGATTATGGATCGATCCAGGAGACCAGGGTCGACCAGCTTATGTTTGTCGGGGCGACGGGCTCTCAGGTCTATAATCCCGGTTTGACAGGAAGGACATTCTCGCCGTACGCCTACGTTGTGGGAATATCATATGCAAACCGGTTTACCGATAAATTTGCTACCGGTATTACCGTGAAATATGTCAATGAATCACTGTACGGAAGTTCCTCCGTCTCCGTTGTGAATCCGTCCGACGGAACGACACAGCAGTATAATACTTTTGCCAACGTGCTGCTGTTCGATTTTGGGATGCACTACAATACCGGGTATCGTTCCATTATGATCGGCGTCGCGATCCAAAATTTCGGCTCGCAGGTAAAATTCGCCGACGAAGGATTTCCGGCGCCGTTATCGTTCCGGCTGGGAACAAGCGCAGACCTTCTCGGATCGAATGCATTGGTCGTTGATGATGAAACAAACCGGTTGACATTCGCCTATGATATTTTCCAGCCTAACGATTATGCCCAACAGATGCATTTCGGTCTCGAATATTGCTTCAATACTATGCTGTTTCTCAGAACCGGATACAAGGTGAATTACGACAGTGAAAAAATGACGTACGGCGGGGGTCTTGCGACCGACTTTGAAGGGTATCGTTTGACGTTCGATTACAGCTTTGCCGGAATGGGTGATTATCTAAATAATGTTCATCGCATCAGTTTAGGAATTGTACTGAAATGAAAAATCTACAACACTCTATCGCGATACTGCTCCTGGCCCTCGGCGTACAGATCTCCAACGGTCAAGGAGGGATTTCTATACCACTCGGACCGACCGGGATGGAGAATTTTACCGTTTCGGGTGTCCGTTCACGAGCAATGGGATGGAGCACGATAGGAAATTCAAACGACGCATCGGCATTGTTCGGCAATCCGGCGATGCTCAGTTCGGTGAAAGATCTTGAAATCCGGTTCGGAGGAATCTCGAGTTCGACCACACTTTCGCAGCGGCAGGAATGGAATCCTGACAAAGTCTATGCGACGCTCAGTCTGCTGTTGGAGGACCGGCTCGTCGGTATCTCCGATACGGGACAAAATCAAATCACCCTTGAGCGAAAATACGACAACATCGGCCCGAACTGGGAAAAGAAAATCTCCCGTTTCCGTCCCGGGACATTCGCTGCCGCAATTCCATTTGATCTTTTCGGAATTCATTCGACTGCTGCGATCGGGTATTCCGAAGCGGTTAATCTTGACCATTACTTCCAGAACAACAATACGATGGATCCCTATATCGGGTCGCACCGGCCGGAACCATATCCGAGGCCTGTTCTCAATGACACAATCCGGGTGCAATGGTACCAGTTTATCCGTCAGCGAGAGGGATCGATCTACGGGATCACGCCGGGACTGTCGATCACCCCGTTTGAAAATTTCAGCATCGGCCTCTCCGCAACAATTCTCACCGGAACATCGGATGATTATACCCAGCGAAACGAGCGGGGAAAATTCCGGTTCACGACAAGTTCATCGGGAAATTTCAATGTCTATTTTGTCGATTCGGTGTACTACCATGAAACAACGTCCGGTACGTCAACCTACAGCGGATTGCTGACGACCATCGGGTTTTCCTATTCCGGGAACAACTATACGCTGGGCGCCGTGCTGAAACCGGGGGGGACGGTCACACAAAAATTCTCCGGGACAACAACTGTCGATACGACCGGAAGCAGTCTGTCACACATCGTGACAGCCACCAACGACCTTCATATTCCTTTTACCTATGCGATCGGAGGATCGTTCAAAGTTGCAAAAAATATCACGATTGCCATCGATTATCTTTTCAATAAATATTCCGGCGCGGAATACAGTTCCCCGGCCGGTTCAACAACGAATCCGTGGTTAAAGGGGGAAATTTTCAGAATGGGGATGGAATTTCTGCCGATCAAGCAGCTTGCTCTTCGCTGCGGCTATAAAGAGGATACACAAATATTTTCTCCCGAGGGAGCCCCGATCATTGAAGATCCCGTGAAAGGGTACGGATTGACGGCAGGAGCGGGGATCAATCTCGGAATGATCACATTCGATGTTGCATACGAATATTCGCAGCTTGATTTCGAAGATAAATGGATTTCGAACACTAATTATACACAACGCTTCGATCATACGATCGCTGCGGAAACAAGCATTCATTTTTAAAAACAGAGAAACATAAAGGGACAGAACCATGGGAGAACTTTCAAATAGAGTCGCGATCGTCACCGGCGGTGCACGTGATATCGGCCGCGCAACTTCGTTAAAATTAGCGGAGCTGGGAGCATCGGTTGTCGTGAATTACTTCGACAATCCTGCCGATGCAGAAGAAACGGTAACATTAATAACCTCCAAAGGGGGAAAAGCCACAGCCGTGCAGGGAAATGTTATGAAGCAGGAGGATATCGACCGAATAGTGAAAACATCGCTGGATACATTCGGTCCGAAGATCAATATCCTTATCAACGTCGCCGGCGGGCTTGTCGGGAGAAAGACAGTGCCCGAAATGGATGAATCTTTTTGGGATTTTGTGATCGGATTGAACCTCAAAAGTGTGTTCCTGATGACCAAGGCAGTGTTACCGCACATGGCTGAGGGAGGCACGATCGTCAACTTTGCATCCCAGGCGGCGCGCGACGGCGGCGGTCCCGGAGCAAGCGCCTATTCTGCATCCAAAGCAGGTGTTCTCAATTTTACCCGCTCAATGGCAAAAGAACTTGGTTCGAAAAAAATCCGGGTGAACTCGGTTTCTCCGGGGATGATCAATACAACATTCCATAACACGTTTACCAAAGATGAGGTCCGTCAGAAAGTTGCGTCGATGACGCCGCTGGGACGCGAAGGAGAGGCGCCTGAAGTTGCCGAACTGGTCGCCTTCCTTGCATCGGATCGATCATCATTTATCAACGGAGAATCAGTCGAGATCAACGGCGGAATCTTCTTTTCGTAATCGACAATCTGAAAAAATCTATGAAGAAACTATTAGCATTCGCACTGGTTTGTTTTCTTTCCTCGTGGCTGACAATCCAGGCGCAGCCAAAGAGGATACATCCTTCCCTTTCGATTACTCCTCAGGAAGTAGAACTCATACGGAATAATCTCGGAAAATATCCGCTGTTCGATGCCGCATTCACCGAAGCACAACAACGGATCGACGCTGCCATTTCACAGCCGATCGACGTTCCGGTGCCGGTGGATGCCGGCGGATATACCCACGAAAAGCATAAACAGAACTATAACGAGATGTACCTTGCGGGAATTCTCTTTCAGGTAACGAAGGATGAAAAATATGCACAGTTCATCCGTGCTATGCTGATACAATACGCAAAACTTTACCCGACTTTAAAAAATCATCCCGCGGGAACAAGCGCCACTGTCGGCCGATTGTTCTGGCAGACGCTGAATGAAACGGTCTGGCTTGTTCATACCAGTCAGGCGTACGATTGCATCTATGATTGGCTGCAGCCGGCGGACAGGAAACTTTTCGAAACAAATATTTTCCGCCCGATGGCAAAATTTTTCATCGAAGACCATATCAAGGAATTCGACCGGATCCACAATCACGGCACCTGGACGCTGACGGCCGTCGGAATGATCGGGTATGTCATGGGTGATCAGGATCTTGTTGATAAGGCTCTTTACGGTTCTAAGAAAACAAGAGAGTTCGGTTATTTCCGCCAGCTCGATTTGCTCTTCTCGCCGGACGGATTCTATTCGGAGGGACCGTACTATGTCCGCTATGCGATGATGCCGTTCTTCCTCTTCGCGCAGGCAGTCGATAATAATCAACCGGAATTGAAAGTATTCGAATATCGTGATCAAATACTCAAGAAGGCATTTTACTCGGCAATGCAGCTGACGTATACGAACGGCGCTTTTTTCCCGATCAATGACGCGTTGAAAGAAAAAACGTATTTATCACCGGAAGTGGTCATCGGACTCGATATCACCTATTTCCGGTACGGGATGGATGCAAACCTGCTTGGTATTGCAAAGCGCCAGAACGAGGTGATGCTGAACGGCGCGGGGCTCTCTGTTGCAAAAGCTTTGAACGATATTCGTGATCCCTCTCCGTTTCCGTATGCAAGCGTTGAGTACCGAGACGGGGCCGGGGGGGACGAAGGGGGTGTCGGAGTCCTGCGATCCGGAGATGTTCGTGATCAGTCGGTGCTGGTGATGAAGTACACAGCTCATGGAATGGAACACGGCCACTACGATAAATTAGCGTTTCTCTATTACGACCAGGGAAGAGAGATCATACAGGATTACGGTGCAGCGCGATTCATCAATGTGGAGCCGAAATTCGGCGGACGGTATCTTCCCGAAACGAAATCCTGGACCAGGCAAACGATAGCCCATAATACCGTTACGGTCGACGGAAAATCGGATTTCAACAGCAATTACGCTGCAGCAGAAGCGCACCATTCCGACCGTCATTTCTTTTCGTCGTCGGATCCGGACCTTCAATACATGAGTGCAAAGGAACTGAATGCGTACCCGGATGTTGCCATGCAGCGGACGATGCTGATGGTCCGGGACAAACAGTTCTCGAAACCGGTCGTGATCGATATCTTCACGATCAAGAGTCCGACCGAACACCAGTATGATTTCCCATTCTATTACCTTGGAACGTTCCTCGAGACGAACGTGGCGTACACGGCGCATAGTACGGAAAAGAAAATTCTCGGAACGGCGAACGGATACGAACATCTCTGGGTTGATGCCGACGGCAGGGCTCCCGGCCCGGTCCGGTTCACATGGATGAATGGCAGCCGGTATTACTCGCTCATCACCGCTGCCGATTCGTCGACGAAGGTATTCTTCACGCAGATCGGCGGGAGCGATCCGAATTTCAATCTGCGGAATGAACCCGGATTCATGCTTCGCCAGCGCGCGGCATCCCATGTCTTTGCTTCCGTGCTTGAACCGCACGGTGAATGGGACGGGACGAAAGAGTTTTCGATCGGCGCACGGCCGACGATCCGGTCGGTGATCGTTCTCGGATCGACCGACGAAGGAACGGTCGTTGAGGTTCAGGGAGAGAACAAACTGCGCTGGATCATCTGTGTTGCTAATGGAGCCCCATCCGGTGGAGCGGAACATTCCGTTGCTGTCAACGGAACGACGTACCGATGGAAGGGGAATATTGAACTGAAAAAAATGTCAGGAATAACAAAATGAACATCACACCGAAAATTTTTATCGATTCAACTGCCGAACAATGGCACCCCGCCGGAGACGGTGTCGAACGAAAGCTGTTGGGATACGACGGCGATCTTATGATGATGCACGTTCGATTTCAAAAGAATGCCGTCGGATATATCCATTCTCACCCCCACCGGCAGGTCACCTATATCGAAACCGGGGTCTTTGAAGTGAATATCGGCAGCGATAAAAAAATCCTGAAGGCCGGCGACTGTTATTTTGTCCCGCCGGATATTCCGCACGGCGTGGTCGCCCGGGAAAATGGAAGTTTGGTCGACGTATTCACCCCATGCCGTGAAGATATCGTGGCGGCGCATCAGAATAAAAACTAAAGAATGGTATTATGAAAAATGTCAAGGGACTTCGCTGGATCATCATCGCATTAATTGCTACGGCAACAGTGATCAACTATATCGACCGGACGTCGCTGGCAGTGATGTGGCCGGATATCTCCAAGGAACTGGATCTTACCAAAGATGATTATGCAACGATCGTCTCCGCATTCATGATCGCGTACGCGGCCGGCCAGGCATTATCGGGACGGTTCTTCGACTGGGTCGGAACGCGCATCGGATTTCTGGCGTCGATCCTGACGTGGTCTCTTGCCTGTATGCTGCACGGTGTTGCGCGAAGTATCGTGTCATTCTCATTCTTTCGTTCGGTGCTGGGGTTGAGCGAAGCGGGGAATTGGCCGGGTGCGACGAAAGCGAATGCGGAATGGTTTCCGATCAATGAACGGGCTCTTGCACAGGGAATCTTCAATGCCGGTGCTTCGCTCGGCGCAGTCATTTCCGCTCCGCTGGTTGCATTTCTCTACCTGCTGCTGGGCTGGAAAGCGACGTTCATCGTCATCGGACTGCTCGGATTCATATGGATCATCCCGTGGATGATCATCTATAAAACAACCCCCGGTAAGCATCCATGGATTACGGACAAAGAACGGGACTATATTCTCAAAGGGCCGTCATTGAATCCTCCGCCGACAAACGAGAAAACGATGACATGGGGGGAAGCACTGTCGCGGAAACAAAGCTGGTCTGTCATCGTTTCCCGGTTCTTTCTTGATCCGATCTGGTGGCTGTTCGTCAATTGGCTTCCGATCTATCTGGTGGATCAATTCAAGTTCGACATCCAGCAGATCGGAATGTTCGCATGGGTGCCGTACCTGGGTGCCGCGATCGGCAGTGTTGCCGGAGGATGGTATTCAGGGCATAAGATGAAACAGGGCTGGAGTGTCGATAAGGCGCGGAAACGGGCGATCATCATCGGGGGGCTGATTACCTTCCCGGCATTTATTCTCGCTGCGATTGCATCCACGCCGGTTTTCGCCGTCGTTGTGATGGCGGCAGTGCTCGGGGGGTATCAAATGATGATGAACAATATTCAGACGCTGCCGAGCGATTTCTATTCCGGAAAATCGGTCGGAACCGTTGCGGGAATCGGCGGCATGAGTGCCATCATCGGCGTGCTTGTTTTCAGCACATGGCTGATCCCGTTCATGAGCAAGATCAGTTATGTCCCGGTTTTCCTCATGGGAGCGGCGCTCGTTCCGCTCGGGACATTTGCGGTGTACTATTTCGGCGGGACGATCCGTCGCATCGATATCTCGCAGCAATAATGTGACTAGCCGTTCGTATCAGAACGCGGACAGAAATGATCGGAAAATTATTTCAAACATGTACCACAGAGGAAACAGAACAGAATGAACTCGTTATTTGATCTCACCGGGAAAACGGCAATTGTTACCGGCGGCAGCACCGGGCTCGGACAGGGAATGGCGCTCGGCCTTGCGGAAGCGGGGGCTGATATAGTGCTTGTCGATTATGTGGAAAGCACCGACACCGCAGAAAAAATCGGAGCAGTCGGAAGAAACGCTCTTACCGTTGTCGCAAACTTAATGGAGATGTCATCTATTCCGGCGGTCATTGAAAAAACGCTTGCCCGATTCGGGAGGGTCGATATTCTTGTCAACAATGCGGGGATCATCCGCCGCGCCGATGCCATCGAGTTTTCCGAAAAAGACTGGGACGACGTGATGCTGTTGAATTCAAAAACGATCTTCTTCCTTGCGCAGGCGGCGGCAAAGGAGATGATCAAACGGAACTCCGGAAAGATCATCAGCACCGCATCACTCCTTGCATTCCAGGGAGGGATCCGGGTACCGTCGTACGCTGCAAGTAAAGGGGCGGTTGCCCAGATCACGAAAGCGCTTGCGAACGAATGGGGAAAATCGGGAATCAACGTCAATGCGATCGCACCCGGGTACATGGCAACAAACAACACGAAAGCGCTCCGCGAAGATACAGAACGCGAACAGGCAATTGTGGAACGAATCCCCGCCGGGCGGTGGGGAACTCCGGACGATCTGAAAGGAGCTGTCGTATTTCTTGCGTCAAAGGCATCGGATTATATCAATGGACATGTCCTCGTCGTCGACGGGGGCTGGATGGCACGATGAAATTTTGCGGTATTCACTAATTACAAAGGAGGTAGCAATGAAAGCATTCTTACAGTTTTTCACAATTCTTCTTCTTGGAGCAGGATTAGCTAACGGACAGATTACATCTGCTGCAACAGGAAATTGGAATGACGGTGCAACATGGACCGGCGGAGTCGTTCCCGGAGCAGGGGACAATGTGTCGATCGAAAGCGGCCACACGGTAACCATCGACATTACGAACGCAGCATGCAGCGATCTTACCGTTTCGGGAAATTTATATTTTGCCCTTGTCTCGGGACTTGGAGTTACCGTCAATGGAAATATGACTGTGAATACGGGGGCCAAAGTAATGGCAGCCAGCGCCACACCGACCGGGCAATTCTTCCAGTCGATCGAATTAAAGAAAAATCTGACCGTCAATTCCGGCGGACGATTCGATATGCGCCAAAGCTCATCTGCAAATTTAGCGGTGGCAAGAGTCCTGTTCTCGGGAACCGAAAACAGCACGATCAGCCTTTCGCTGACAACGTATACATCGAATACCGAAGAGTTCAATTCCGTGGAGATCAATAAAACAGGAGGAGCGAAAGTGATCCTGGCATCAGGTATCCTTTACCAAAACAATAACTCCACCAACGGTGCCGATACACTGATCCTGACTTCCGGGGTTGTCGAAACCGGCGACAATATTTGGGTACATCTCGCAACATTGGGCACATCGATCCGAGGAGCGTCGTCGGCGAGTTATTTTAACGGAAAGATCGGGAGGGGAATTTCCAACGGCGGCGGGAACACGACCAGGGATTTTCCCGTCGGTGATTCCGCAACTTACCGTCCGATCAATTTCCGTATTATCGCTCCGGCAAATGCAACAGGCCATTATGTGTGGGTACAGCTGAAGAACGGCAATGCCAATTCCGGTTCGAGCGCCTTTGCCGATGGAATTGACAAAGTATCGGCGCTCCGCTATTACGAAGCAGGATATACCCAGAATCTCGGCACGGCTGCCGCGATGGGCTTTTATGGTATTGTGCCGACATACACCACCGACGACGGAGTAACTGAAGGCAACACGGACCTTCGTGTTGCCTTATCGACGGACGACAGAGGGACATGGAAAGGAATTGGTCCCGTTGATTCCACAACGAGTCTTTCCAATCCGCCGACATCGATCGGAAGCGATTCGCTTCTCACGACACTTTCTATCGGGACCGGAACGAGTGTCTTTGTCGCGCTCGGCCGCGCAACCGGCACGACGACAAATTCTCTGGATAATGCGGTTGCTCCGAAATTTCCACTCTTTGCCGTGAATCCGACGACGGTCAATTTCGGCACGATTAAAACAAATGAGACAAAACAAGATTCAGTTATCGTTACCAACAGCGGCGATGATACGCTTAAAATTTCGGAGATCATGTCGACGTCCGGAGAATTTACCGCATCGGAACAATCGATGGATATCGCACCAGGAAATTCGGCAACGGTAATGCTCTTCTTTGAACCGACCACCGTCGGCACGAAAAACGGATATATCGTCTTTACGCACAATGCGGCATCGGTCAAGGACTCCGTTGCAGTTTCGGGAACTGCGGATCCGGCCACATCTGTCGGTGCGGGGAGATCGGTACCGGATCAATTCGCCGTTCATCAAAATTATCCGAATCCGTTCAATCCGAGTACATCAATTGCGTTTGATCTTCCGGAGCGGTCGGCGGTGAGAGTCGAGATCTATTCCATCCTCGGGAATCTTGTATCGACCGTTTATTCCGGGACCATGGGTGCGGGAACGCATTCGGTGCAATGGAACGCATCGACGCAATCATCGGGAATGTATTTCTACCGGGTCACGGCAAACAATCAAACCTTTACACGAAAAATGATGCTGTTAAAATAAGATGCGAAGCAATCTTGTTCATATTGCACTCTGCCTCTTTGTGATGATCGGAGAATCGCAGGCGGACGTACGTCTGCCTGCGGTCTTCGGATCGAATATGGTATTGCAGCGGAACTCTCCTATTCCTGTCTGGGGATCGGCATCTCCCGGCGAATCGATTCATGTTGTTCTCGATGGACAAGAGAAAGTTTCAACTGCGGACCCAGTGGGGAATTGGCTGGTCACGCTCGATCCGGTCGCAGGAGGCGGGCCATTCGAAATGGTGATTCGAGGCAGGAATTCCATTACGCTGAAAAATATTCTTATCGGCGAAGTATGGATCTGTTCCGGTCAATCGAATATGTCGTTTGAATTGAAAAAGGCAACGGATGCAGAGAACGTTCTTCCAAAGGTTTCCAATCCCAATATTCGTTTGTTCAATGCAAAGAGAGTTTTATCAGATGTTCCGTTGAAAGAGGGAAAAAGAAAATGGGAAGAATGTACTCCGACATCGGCTGAAAAATTTTCGGCTGTTGCATATTTTTTCGGAAAGAACCTGTATGACAGCATACACGTTCCGATCGGTTTGATTCATGTATCGTGGGGAGGAACTGCGGCAGAAGGATGGATGCCGAGGGAAGTTCTTGAACGTGATTCAGAATTTCTTCCGATCATTCAGCGGTGGATTGACGACAGTATTCATTATCCGTTTGCTCTAAAAGAATTCAACGAATCTCTTCCGGCGGCAACAGCAAAATGGAATAGCGACTCCGTCACGGCCGTTGCTCTGGGAAGGGCGTTACCGAGAAAACCGACAGCACCGCGCGGGCCGGGACATCGCGATATGCCGTGCGGGCAGTTCAATGGAATGCTCAATCCGATCATTCCATTTGCAATGCGCGGAGTGATCTGGTATCAAGGCGAGGCGAACGCTTCGCGGGGATATCAATACCGAAAACTATTTCCTGCCTTGATCGCCTCCTGGCGGTCATTGTGGGGAGAAGGTGATTTTCCATTCTATTACGTCCAGCTCCCGAATTTAGACCGTCAACCTGAACCGTCAAAAAGCGGATGGGCGGAAGTGCGTGAATCGCAGTTGATGACACTTTCCGTTCCCAATACCGGGATGGCTGTTACGATCGATGTCGGCGATCCGGCGAACCTTCATCCGACGAACAAGAAACCGGTCGGTGAACGGCTTGCCCTGATCGCCCTTGCAAAGACATATCATTATTCACTTGAATATTCGGGACCGCTTTATGAATCCGCTGTTGCCGATGGAAACAGAATGCGGATCCGTTTTTCGCATGCCGGCGGCGGTTTTACGGTGACGGGAAACAGTACGATAAAAGGATTTACAATTGCCGGAGCCGATCGAAAGTTTTATCCTGCCAAAGCGGACCTTCACGATGCGGAAATTGTGGTCTTCTCTCCGCAAGTGCCGGTTCCGGTGTCGGTCCGGTACGGCTGGGCTGATAATCCATCCTGCAACCTTTATAATGCCGCAGGGCTTCCGGCGTCACCGTTCCGTATGGATGACTGGCCCGAAGTGACATTTCGAAAGAGATAATGAACAAAATTTTATTCTGTGCAGCTTTACTATTCCTCGTCCATCCCGCTGCGGCAAAAACTCTTGCCGTTTCCTCAGCGGCGGAAATCAAAAAGATGTCAAAAATCCTTCTCCCCGGAGATACGGTGATAATGAAAAGCGGCGAATGGAAAGATGAGCAGATCGTTCTTCGTGCAAACGGGACCGAATCGCGGCCGATCGTGGTGAGAGCCGAACAGGCGGGGAAAACCGTCCTCACCGGCACCTCTCAATTCCGATTTTCCGGATCATTCATCATCGTCGATGGATTGCTTTTTACGAACGGCGGATTGGAAACGAAGGGGAAAGCGGTTATTGAATTCCGGACATCATCGGCAGACGAAGCTGTTCACTGCCGTGTGACCAACTGTGCGATCGTAAATTATAATCCGCCGGACAAATTCCTCGATTATAAATGGGTGTCATTGTACGGCAGCGATAATCGCGTCGATCATTCATATTTCAGCGGGAAGAATCACCAGGGGACGCTGCTGGTTGTCTGGCTGGACAGTCTTCCGAACCGTCATCACATCGATCACAATTTCTTCGGTCCGCGCCCTGAGCACGGCCAAAACGGCGCGGAGATCATTCGTGTCGGAACCAGCGACTGGTCGATGTTTTCGTCGCAAACGGTCGTTGAAAATAATTATTTCTATTCGTGCGACGGGGAAGTCGAAATTATTTCCAACAAGTCATGCGATAACGTCTATCGATACAATACATTCGTCGAATGTGCCGGATCTCTGACGCTTCGCCACGGCAACAGGAGTGACGTGTACGGGAATTATTTTTTCGGTCATCACAAGAAGAGAACCGGCGGGGTCAGGGTGATCGGGGAAGACCACAGAGTCTACAATAATTATTTCGACGGACTGGAGGGGGATAATCAGTATTCCGCCCTGTCGTTCATGCGGGGTAAACTCAATTCGAAACCGAACGGATACTTCCAGGTGAAGAATGCGGTGATCGCATTCAATACGTTTGTCGACAACAACAACGGCATTGTTCTCGGCGTTCAGGGTTCCGATCCGGATGCCGATCTTCCGCCGGTGAACTGCAGGATCGCCAATAATCTTATCGTGAAAAACCGCGGAATGATCATCAATGAAAAAGATCCTCCGGAAAATAGTGTGTACGAAGGAAATCTCATCGACGGAGACATTTCGGCAATTCATTCCGCATCGCAATTTCGTCCGCATTCCGTTTCAATGGTCAAAGACTCCGATACGGTCTGGCGATTGGACCGGACGAGCAGCGCCATTGATGCCGCCGCCGGTGCATACGATTTTATCACAACCGATATCGACGGGCAGCAGCGTACTGGTATCAAAGATGTCGGAGCGGATGAATGTATCCCATCGGACAGCATTCGACATCCTCTTCGCCGCATTGATGTCGGTCCGGAGTGGGAAGCAGGAGCTTTTATTGAATTACATAAATACGAAGGAATCAATCATGTCCCGTGAAGTAGTGTTTCGAAATATTGCAGGCAAAAAAGGAAGAACGCTCGCCGTTACGCCGGCAACCGCGCAGACGGAGTTTCTATCGGTCGGAAGGATCATTCTCGATAACGATGTTCCTTCGGTCAAATATTCATCGGAAGGAAACGAGATATCATATTTTTGTTTCAACGGGTCCGCAACGGTGACCGTCGACGCCCAAACGTATACAATGGGGAAATATGACGGAATGTACATCCCCCGGGATTCCATGATCTCCGTTTCAACAGATTCGTCCGTGGACCTGCTGGAATCATCCGCCCCCGTTTCGAAGAAATATTCCACACGGTTCATCGCATGGGATGCGATCAAGGACGATCCGAAATTCCATGCAAGCATCGGTCCCGAGACCATGCACCGCGAATTATATCAGGTGATCGGCGAACATATCGAGGCAGGCCGGCTGCTGGTTGGTCCGACGTTCAGCAATAAAGGGAACTGGACAAGCTGGCCTCCGCACGAGCACCGCGAAACGCTGGAAGAGGTCTATGCGTACTTCGATATGCCGGCGCCGGCTTTCGGAATTCAGCTCGCGTACAACGACACGAAATATCCCGATGTCATGTTTCCCGTCCGGGAGAATGATGCGGTCGTTGTCCATCATGGATATCACCCCAATGTTGCCATTCCCGGACATTCGATCAACTTTGTCTGGATCCTTTGTGCGAAGAAGGAAACGGCAGACAGGAAATGGGGAGTCGTAAACGTTCAACCGGAATATAAACCGTAACGATGCATGAAATCACATCGTTACACATACGCCGTCATCGTCCTTTCGCTTCTCGTTCTCCTGCCGCCGCTGTACGCGGGGAGGAAAGTATATTCGACGGCATCGTCATTTAAAACGGCGATCCAGAATGCCGTGCCGGGAGACACCATTGAGCTTGCCGACGGTCAATACGATATCGGCGGAAATTCAATGACGAAATCGGGAACGGAACAGGCACGGATACTCATTCGGGCAGAACACCGGGGAAAGGCCGAGGTAAAAGGAAAATCGTCATTTGCCTGCAAGGGGATCGCGTACCTTACCATCGAAGGATTTCTGTTTACCAGCGACGTATCCACCGTGGTCAAGACCGAAAGCAGCAACAATATCAGGATTACACGAAATACTTTTCGGTTGTCGGAAACAACCTCATCAAAATGGATCCTGATCGGCGGTACATACAATATCGCCGCCGCCAATAGTCATCACAACCGCATTGACCATAATTTGTTTGACGAAAAGCATCAGCTTGGGAATTATATCACGATCGACGGTTCTCCCGCGGATCTCGGTTCGCCGGAGGCGTCGCAATACGACCGTATCGATCATAACTATTTTCGAAACATCGGCCCCCGTGCGGTCAATGAAATGGAAACGATCCGGATCGGCCAGAGCGAAATCTGCCGGTCCAGCAGTTACACCCTTGTCGAATACAATCTTTTTGAAGAATGCGACGGCGATCCCGAAATCGTTTCAGTGAAAACAAAAAACTGCATCATCCGATATAATACGATCAAGCGCTCGCAGGGAACGATCTGCCTTCGTTCGTCGGACAGCTCGACGGTAGAAGGCAACTACTTTTTCGGAAACGGGAAAATCGGCACCGGAGGGATCCGTCTTTACGGAAGCGGGCACAGGATCATCAACAATTATTTTGAACATCTTACCGGCGATACGTGGGATGCCGCGTGTACGATCACGAACGGGGACGCCGAGTTGACCGGCTCGAACACGTCGCATTGGCGTCCTCAAAATATCACCGTTGCGTACAACACGTATATCGGGAACGCGAACAATTTTCAGTTCGGATTCACCAATAACGGTTCATATTCCAAAGCACCGAAGAATATTACCATTGCGAACAACATCGTTATCGGGAATCAAAATCAGCTGGTCAAAGTGATCACGCAGCCTTCGTCGATGATATTTACAGGGAATATCATGCTCCCTCAGGGTGCCGCCTCCATCGGTGTGAGCGTTCCGGATTCTCAGATACGGGTCATCGATCCGTTGCTGCAATTCTCCGACAGCTTCTGGCGTATTTCGGCATCGAGTCCCGCCGTTGATGCTGCGGCGGGATCGTACGATGTTGCCGCTTTGGATATCGATGGGCAGGTCCGCGATGCTCGAAAGGATGTCGGTGCCGACGAATATTCTTCCGGTCAACGGCTGAGCCGTCCGCTCGTCGCGGCCGATGTCGGTCCTGACGGACCGGATTCGATAACAGTGATAACTTCCGTGCGGAAGAATGGAAATGTCGCCGGCGTTCCGTCGGACATGACGCTTTATCAAAATTTTCCGAATCCGTTCAATCCGGAAACCATCATAGAATTTACAGTTCCCTCCGAAGGATGGGCCGTGATGAAAGTTTTTGACGTTCTCGGCCGGGAAGTATCGACATTGTTTAATGATGTCGCGAGTGCTGGCACTCGATATTCCGCCGCATTCAATGCTTCGTCGCTGCCGGGCGGTCTCTATTTTTCCAGGTTGGAATTTAACGGCATGAGCGTGGTGAAGAAAATGATCCTGGTAAAATAATTTTCAACGGGCGACGACAAAGAAGCCTGGAAATTCATAAAGAAAAGCAACTCATTCGTTTTCCAACAATAGGCAATAAGGATTCTCATGAAAAAATGGTTCTTACGTTTACTGATCCTTGCGGTCGTCACCGTTTCCGCGAACGCACAAATTACTTCAACTGCCGACGGATTGTGGAGTTCAAGCGCAACATGGGCGGGTGGAGTGGTACCGGCAGCAACGGACAATGTTGTTCTTCAAAACAATGTTACGATGGCCCCCGGCAGCTGTAACGATCTGACAATTAACACCGGCGGGAGATTGTCCGGAGCGATAGCGACATTGAATATCAACGGCAACATCGATGTTAACGGAGGCACCATTGCTGTCAACTCCGCCTCAATTATCCTCAACTGTGATTCCGGCAAGACTTTGACCGTGAGAAACGGTGCCGCGTTGACGCTCACGATGCCGTCGACAATAACCGGGTACGCCAATTCATTCGAATACTTTTTCAAAGGAATACAATCAGCGGATATGACATTCGATAATACATTCATTTATACGCATAAAACAAGTTCTACTTTGGCTACAGGAGCGCCGATCCACGCTCTTCCCAATAGTCAGGAATACGGCGATATCATTATCAGTTGCTCATCGTCGGGAGACAGAGTAATATCCCTGGCGAGCGACATAAAAATGGCAGGCAATTTCAGCGTCACCGAAGCATCCAGCAATTCGCTGACATTCAACATGTCGACATACCAGATCGAATGTACCGGCACGGGCAAAACAGTCTCGTTGACGGCGGCATCGGGCCAAAAAGGTCCGTTTACGCTCAATGCAGCTCATGCGGAACCGTTGAAGGGTTTTACCGGTATCGATTTTTCAACGAACTCCGGCGCGTTTTCAATGACGGTGAACTTCAATGGCTCGTCAGCTCAGCAATCGGGATCCTCTGTCGCTTCCGCACACTTTAAAAATCTTACGGTCAACAATGCAGCAGGAATGACAATCAACCAGAACGTTACTGTCGACGGCAACCTTACCATGACCGCCGGGACGATCGCCACCGGTTCGAACACTGTTACTCTCGG
>Ga0172379_10002950_pt1 | contig 28397 bp, 32 predicted proteins | sample GrowelOW334metaG_FD_119756 | JGI IMG/M metagenome (GOLD analysis project Ga0172379, IMG submission 119756) | Groundwater microbial communities from an aquifer near a municipal landfill in Southern Ontario, Canada - Groundwater well OW334 metaG | ecosystem: Environmental > Aquatic > Deep...
AAACCGTCGTGAGACAGGTTGGTCCCTATCTACTGCAGGCGTTGAGTTTTGAGGAGATTTGTTCCTAGTACGAGAGGACCGGAATGAACTGACCTCTGGTGTATCAGTTGTCCTGCCAAGGGCAGTGCTGAGTAGCTAAGTCGGGAATAGATAAGCGCTGAAAGCATATAAGCGCGAAACTAACTCCAAGATGAGAACTCGTAGATTCCCCGCAGATCACGGGGTTGATAGGCTCCAGGTGCAAGCTCAGCAATGAGTTCAGCCGGGGAGTACTAATAAATCATTTTATCCTTCGATATACTCAGAATTTGAGTATATTGGAATTCACAACAATGCGTAAGTCAAAAAATAGATACAGATTTTATTTATCTTTAAAATTGTTTTATCAAATAATAAATCGTGAACAGTGTAAGAGAACTATACTGGAAGTGCTCCACCTGATCCCATTTCGAACTCAGAAGTGAAATCTTCCAAGGCCGATGGTAGTGTTTATACGCGAGAGTAGGTAGTTCTCCTACAGTGTTCATGATTTTCCCGGCTTTTCAGCCGGGTTTTTATTTTGTCATTAGCTATTGACAAGAGCATTAGATAGGATTTTCTTTTTTTATAAAAAATTTAATAAAAAAACACGGCGGATCCGTGCAACAAAATATTATTCGGCAAGTTAATTGCTGATTTTTTGTGGAAATTTATTTTACCATAGTTAAATCCTTGATGGGTGAAGTAGCAGCAAATTTTTTGACAAGAAGAATTGCTTTTTCAGCATCTTGTTTTTTGCTATAACCTTGCCCAGTTGCAATAATTTCATCTTCATGCGATGAAAGTCTCAATTTCCACTTATACTTTTTTGTTTTGTCGAGATATAACCTAAACTCCATATTTTATAAGAGATTACATATTATAAACCGACCTTTATATTATTATATACCTGATTAGCTTTTTTGTTAATCTAAATTGTAATTTTAATTTAAAGTGATAATATATGTTTAGCAGTTTGACAAGTGGAATTATAAACCCCTTTAAGGGAGAAAGGAGGCAAATATGCCCAAAAAATTTCAAAAGCCTCCTGAGTGGGGGGGGGTAGAAATTGGCAAAGATGCTTTAGCAAGATATGGTGCAGTCGAGGATTTGTACCGCTGTGGAAGATGCGATGTTTCCTTGAAGTTGGTAAAACTTTCTGGCTATGCTCATACTAATTTTCTTGATGTGGGCCGGTCAGAAGTTATGGGAACATTGATATATGTTTGTTCGAATTGCGGCAAGAAATATGGCGCCCATCTTTATCCTCAAGATGTTGAACAAACACGCAACAACCCCAACTGGCCAAAAGACGAGAAAGGCAAACCCTTATGAGGCGCAGCGACGCCTCTTTTTATTTGCATTATTTTTTTTCAGAGTGTAAAATGACATATACGAAATATTAAAAACAACTATGGCTGGACTCAAAAATTTTTCAGTAAATAAAAAGAAGGGAAGTTTGTTAAAAATTTTGATTGGAGGATTTATTATTTTATTTGTTTTAGTTATTTTGAATTTTTTTGTTTCACCTATTAAAAATTTTGTTTATACTTTATCTCTGCCAGTTCAAAAAACTTTTTGGACAGCGGGTGAATCTTCGTCTTCTTTTTTAGGTTCATTTTTCCAAGCAGGCTCTATTAAAAAAGAAAACGAAAACTTAAAAACAGAAAATGAAAACCTTTTAGCGCAATTAGCTGTTTTAAAATCAATAGAGCAAGGCAACCAAGCGCAGAGCGAAATTTCAGTTTCTTGTCAAAATAGCGGGTTTAAACTTTTAATGGCAGGAGTTATTGGCTTAGATGACCAAGATATTTTATCTATCAATAAGGGCTCAGCCGATGGAATCTTGGAAGGAATGCCGGTAATAAATCAGCAAAATGTGCTTTTTGGCAAAGTTTTTAAGGTTTATAAGAATTTTTCGAAAATAATGCTTATTTCAAATAAAAACAGCGTAGTAAATGTTAAAATTCAACAGAGTCAGGATTGTGAAGATCCAGAAATTGATGGAGTAGTAAAGGGAAAAGGGGGATTAAATGCTTATTTGGATTTAGTTCCTATTGATAAAGATATAAATCCACAAGACGTTTTAGTAACATCGGCGCTTGATAAGTCATTCCCTAAAGATTTGTTAGTAGCTAAAATTACTCAAAAAGAAAAAAACGACCAAAAACCATTTCAACAAGCACAGATAAGCTTGTTCTCTAATGTTAAATCAGTAGATAACTTGTTTGTTATTACAAACTACAAGCAGGCGCAATAAGTATGTGGAAGAAATTGCTGGCTATAACTTTTCTCTTTTATATTTTTGCATTATTGCAAAATAGTTTTTTGACGCATTTTAACCTGTTTGGCGCTATTCCCAATCTAGTTTTTATACTTTTCTTTTCACTAGTTTTTTTCGACAAAAAAGATAATAATTATCAGGTTATATTGTATGCTGTATTAGCCGGGATTTTTTTAGATGTTTTTTCATATACATATTTAGGGCCGTCGATCATCATACTTTTGATAATAGGATTTTTGTTGAAGGGCATTCAAATGTCGTTGAAAAGCACCGAAGACAAACATCCTTTTGTTTATTTTCTGCCACTATTTCTTATTTTCTTGTTAGCTTATAATTTTTTATTGGGTTTATACTTATATCTTTTAGATCCAAACAAAATTATTTTGGCATTCGGTATTACAACCATTTTTTTATTAATTTATAACTTATTTATAGCATCTATCTTCTTTTATATTCACAAGAAATTTAATGGTAAAAAAATATAGAGTAAAAAATTCAAGCTTTGATATAGAACCTCACGAGGTTTTTTTAGACAAACTGGCTCAACATGAGGAAGAAGAGCTTGGCTTATCTGAAAAAAAATTTGAAGTGCCATTGAAAGAAAAAATATCTTATATATTATTCGGTATTTTTTTTATTTTAGCTGCAATTTTATTTGCCAAAATTTTTTATTTCCAAATTTTTCAAGGGGAAAAATTATACACCGTGGCAGAAAACAACAAAGGCAGCGTGAATTTAATTTTGCCATCAAGGGGAATAATTTACGATAAAAATATGACAAAGCTTGTGTTAAATTCTCCTGCCTACGATTTAATTTGCGACAGAGCCCATTTTTCTTTTTCGTCAGACGAAATCTCAAAAGATATTAACAACATTGCCCAAACACTTGGTTTAAATTCGCAAGACATAACAGATAAAATACAAAGCACGGATTCATCGGAAGTTTTAGTAGCAGACAACATAGACCACGAAAAGCTTTTGCTGTTAGAAGCAAAAATAAACAATCTTCCATGGTGTAGGATTCAAAAAAATACGGCCAGAGAATATGTTTTTGGTCCAGTTTTTTCTCCGGTTTTAGGGTATACTGCTAGAATAAATAAAGAAGAATATTCTAGTTCGACTGGGTATGCAATTAATGATTATATTGGAAAATCTGGTTTAGAAAAATATTATGAAACATATTTAAGAGGCAAACCAGGCCAATCAAAATCAAGAAATTCAGAATCTAAAAGTTATCCCGACCAAGAATCAAGCAATCAGATAGTTTTACAGCCAGAATCCGGTAATAATTTAGTGTTAAATATAGATGCTGATTTGCAAAATCAAGTTTATAATGCTCTTGAGAAAAGTATAAAAAATGTTGGAGCTAAAAAGGGAGCAGCTGTTGCTATGGACCCAAGAACAGGGGCCGTTTTAGCGTTAGTTTCTTATCCTTCTTATGATGACAATGTTTTTTCTGGTGGAATTTCACAAACAGACTACGCTAAAATAGTAAATGATGCTTCGCAGCCACTTTTTAATAGAGCAATTGCTGCAAATTATCCAACTGGATCAACAATAAAACCATTTGAGGCAGCGGCAGCTTTACAAGAAAAAATAATTTCACCAGATAAAGAAATAAACGATATTGGCTATATTTTAGTAAAATCACAATATGACCCAGATGTTGTTTACAAATATAGCGGAGTCACTCCTCACGGATGGGTTGATATGAGAAAAGCGCTGGCTGTTTCATCTAACATCTATTTTTATACAGTAGGCGGGGGATATGGAGACCAGCAAGGTTTAGGGCCTACAAGAATTAAAAAATATCTTTCTCTTTTTGGTTGGGGTCAAAAAACAGGGGTTGATTTGCCCGGAGAATTTTCCGGATTTATTCCTTCCCCAGAATGGAAAAAAGCAACGAAGGGCCAGTCGTGGTTTGATGGAGACACTTATAACCTTGCAATTGGACAATCTGATTTACAGGTAACTCCTTTGCAATTAGCGTCGGCTTATTGCGCAGTTGCAAATGGAGGAACTTTATATAAACCGCAAATTGTGAATAAAATTATTTCAAATGATTCATTAAAAACAATCCAAGAATTTGAATCTCAAATTATTAGAAGCGACTTTATTGATGCAGAAAATTTACAAATTGTAAGAGAAGGAATGAGAGATGGCGTTCATCAGCCATATGGTGGATCTATAATTTTAAACGATTTGCCAGTTGCTGTTGCAGCAAAAACTGGAACAGCTCAAACAGGTGTTGAAAACCACTTTAATGTTTGGTCGTCGGCATTTGCGCCATATGATAATCCGCAAATTGTCATAGTAGTTACCGTAGAGAACGTACAGGGATTTGGAGCTGTAACTTTGCCAGTAGCTCACGACGTTTTAAATTGGTATTTTAGCAAGAAATAATATTGACATTATCAAATATTCTGTTAGAATTCAAGCAGTAGTTTGATAGTGAAATATGGGAAGCGCTTGTGCGCTATAATATATAAGGAACAAGAAAATGTGCGAAAAGGACGAATGTCCGGTGAAAGGGAACTGCTGGTGGTTTCAGCAACAGGGCGAAGCCAAGTGCACGCGTTACATATTACGGGCGTTTTGGGAAACGTGCCGCGCTTATAAGGCGATTGTGCATTTGCTTGAACAAAGCAAAAAGGAGACGTCCTGTGAAAAGTAAATTTGGTATGCGGGTAAAAATCCGCGCGTGGTCCTCGAGGCATACAAATGTTTTGAGGGCTTTTATTTTTGAAGCGAGTGAGGAGTTTAGAAAATTTATTTTGTAAACCGCGAGCGAGCAAAAAAATATGCTTTGCATATTTTGCTTTTTTCTGTAATTTTGCTATTATTAGAATATAAAATAAAAATATGCCCACTATTGAGGAATTAAGAAAAACTAGGATCGAAAAATTAAAAAAGCTTCAGGCAGCTGGACTTTTGGCGTATCCTGCAAAAACAAACAGAACTCATTCCATTGCAGAGGTTTTAAATAATTTCAACAAATTATCTAAGGGGTTTTTAGGTAAAAAATCAATTGTTATTGCAGGAAGAATTATGGCAAAAAGAGGACAGGGCGGACTTACTTTTATAGATATTAACGATGGAAGTTCAAAAATGCAAGCATTAATAAAAGTTGATAAATTAGGCGAGAAGGGATATCAATTTTTCTTAGATGTTTTTGATATCGCAGATTTTGTGGAAATAAAAGGCACTTTATTTACAACAAAAAAAGGAGAAAAAACAATTGAGGCAGAAGATTATAAAATGCTTTCAAAAGCATTATTGCCTTTGCCAGAGAAGTATCACGGGATTTGCGATGTTGAAGAGTGTTTAAGAAAAAGATATTTGGATATTATTTTTAATCCAGAAGTCAAAGAAATGATTGAGAAGAGATCTATATTTTGGGCTTCAATGAGAGAATTTTTAATTAATAAAGGGTTTTTAGAGGTTGAAACTCCGGTTTTAGAAACTGTTCCTGGTGGAGCAGATGCAAGGCCATTTATAACTCATCACAACGCTTTAGATATGGATGTTTATTTAAGAATTTCTATGGGTGAGTTATGGCAAAAAAGGTTAATGGTTGCAGGTTTTGAAAAAACTTTTGAAATTGGCAGGCAGTTTCGTAACGAAGGAATGGATTCAGAACATTTGCAAGATTACACCCAGGTGGAATTTTATTGGGCATATGCAGATTATGAAAAAGGCATGGAATTTGTTGAAGAAATGTATAAATATGTTGCCAAAAAAACTTTTGGAACTTTGAAATTTAAAATTAGGGGATTTGATGTTGACTTGGGTAAAAAATGGGAAAAATATGATTATCAATCAACAATTGCAAAATATACGGGGGTTAATATAGAAGAAGCAAGTTTGCCAGAAATGGAAAAAGCTTTAAACAAATTAAAAATTGATTATGACAAAAAAGGATTTAATATAACAAGAGCAATTGATAACTTGTGGAAATATTGCAGAAAAAATATTTCAGGCCCCGGATTTTTAATTAATGTGCCAATTATTATGGAGCCACTAGCAAAAAGAATGGAAAAGAATCAAAAATTAGTCCAAAGATTTCAAGTAATTTTGGCAGGAAGTGAAATGGGCAAAGGATATTCAGAATTAAATGACCCAATTGACCAAGCAGAAAGATTTGAAGCACAACAAAAACTTCGCGATAAGGGTGACGAAGAAGCGCAAAGATATGACAAAGATTTTATTGAAGCATTAGAGCACGGCATGCCACCAACTTGCGGATTTGGAGTTTCAGAAAGATTATTTTCATTTTTAATGAATAAACCATCTCGCGATTGCCAAATATTCCCATTAATGAAACCAAAATCTTAAAAACAAAAATATGTTAGATGTAAATTTTATTAGAGAGAACCCTGAAAAAATAAAAAAGGCTTGCCAAGATAAGCAAGTTAAAGTTGATGTAGATAGAGTTTTAGAATTGGACAAGACAAAAAGGGAATTAATGACCGAAATAGAAACTTTGAAAGCAGAACAGAATAAAATTAGCAGAGGAGGGAAGGACAATAATGTTTTGATAGCTCAGGCAAAAGAAATAAAGGAGAAAATAAAATCAATGGAGCCGGATTTAGAAAAAACTGACGCAGAATTAAAAAATTTGCTTTTGCAATTGCCAAACATTCCTTTTGACGAGGTGCCTGTTGGAAAAGATGATTCTGAAAATGTTATTTTGAGGCATGTGGGGCACAAGCCGTTATTTTTGTTTTCAAAAGCAAAAGATTATATGGAGCTGGGAGAAAGTTTAGATTTGATTGATACAGAAAGAGCTGGCAAAGTTTCAGGTTCTCGTTTTGGCTATATAAAAGGGCCACTAGCTTTGCTTGAATTTGCAATTATAAAACTTGTTATGGACACTGTTGTAAAACAAGGATTTATCCCAGTAATTCCACCAGTTATGGTAAAAGACCAAATGGCAAGGGGAACAGGATATTTTGAATCTGGCGACAGGAACGAAGCTTACTATTTGCCAGATGACAACATGTATTTGGTTGGCACATCAGAGCAATCGCTTGTTGCAATGCATTCAGACGAAGTTTTAAGTGAAAAAGATTTGCCTTTGCGCTATATTGGATTTTCAACCTGTTTTCGCAGGGAAGCCGGCAGTTATGGAAAAGACACAAAAGGAATTTTAAGGGTTCATCAATTTGATAAATTAGAAATGGTAATTTTTTCAACGCCAGAAGACTCAAAAGATGAACACAAACTGCTTTTATCTATTGAAGAAAAATTAATGAAAGCACTAAAATTGCCATATCAAGTAATAAATATTTGCACAGGAGACTTAGGCAGGCCGGCAGCCGCAAAATATGATATAGAAGCTTGGTTGCCATCAGAAAAAAAATATAGAGAAACGCATTCAACTTCAAACTGCACCGATTTTCAATCAAGAAGATTAAATATTCGTTATCGCGATAAATCTGGAAAAGTTAATTTTGTGCACACGTTAAATGGAACCGCTTTTGCAATTGGCAGAATTTTAATAATGATTATAGAAAATTACCAGCAGAAAGATGGAAGTATAAAAATTCCTAAAGCTTTGCAAAAATATTGCGGATTTAAGGTTATAAAGTAGCAAAATGCCAGAAATAATAATTAACGGTATAAAAACAAATTACCAGATTTTTGGTGAGGGCAAACCCTTTCTAATTTTGCATGGCTGGGGTTCTAATTCTGATAGGTGGGCGCCTATAGCAGAAGAAATCTCTAAAGGAGGACCTGCCCTGAGGACTTCGGCTGAGCTCAGTCGAACGCCCGGAGTCGAAGGGTTTAAAGTTATTGTTCCCGATTTGCCCGGATTTGGAAAATCAGATGCTTTGTCTGAACCTTGGGACGGAAATAAATATACAACTTGGCTTGAAAATTTTATAAAAGAACTTAATTTTGGAGAGTTTTATTTAATGGGCCATTCTTTTGGCGGGGCTTTAGCGGCAAAAGTGGCCATTAAACGAGCGCAAGAAGTTAAAAAATTATTTTTAGTATCTGCGGCTTGTGTTAGAAAAAAAACAACCCAAAAAGATTTTTCTAAAAAAGCGTCAAAAATTGTAAAAATTTTTTCTTTTTTGCCATATTATAGTTTTTTTAGAAAAGCTGTTTATAAATTTATAATTCGCAAGTCAGACTATGTTTATGTTGAAGGAATTATGAAAGAAACTTATTTAAATGTTATTGCAGAAGACTTGTCATTTAAGCTGGCATTTGTAAAAGTTCCTACCATAATTATCTGGGGCGATAAAGACGAATCTACTCCGCCAGAAGATGCTCGTTTTATAGAAAAACAAATCAAAAATTCAAAGTTAATAATGATTCCTGGAGCTGCTCACGATATAAACAGAAAACAGCCACAAATTGTAGTTGAGAAAGTATTAGAAAATATTTGATTTTTTGTAAATGGATATAAAATTTTGCCAAGATAAAAAAGAATGGGACGAATTTTTATTGCAAAATAGTAAAAGTTTTTTGCAGTCTTTTGAATGGGGAAATCTCCAAGAAAAATCTGTAAAAAATATTTTACGAATAAAAGTTGAAGAAAACAATGAAACTTTAGTGCAAGCTCAGGTTACAATAGAGTCATTTTTTTCTAAAAATTATTTCTATATTGCATTTGGGCCAGTCTTTAAAAAAAATATTGACCCAATCCAGAGAACGGAATCTTTGAAGGTTTTATTAAAAAAAATTAAAGAGAAGGCTAAAAAAGAGAATTGTATTTTTTTGAGAATTGAGCCAGTTGTAGAAGTATCAGATGCAATTGGTAAAAAAGCACAAATTTCTCCTAGGAGAATTCAACCTAAGAAAACATTAATTTTAGATCTGACTCAGACCGAAGAAGATTTATTCAAGAAATTTAGCAGGACAACAAAATATAATATCGGACTTGCAAAAAGGTCTGGTGTAAAAATAAAAGAGCAACAAAATTATTCACCAGATTTCTATAAACTTTTAGAAAAAACAAAAAATAGGCAGGAATTTGGCATTTACCCAGAGAGTCATTATAAAGACATTTTTGAAATTAGCAGTGAGTCTATAAAAGTTGAATTATTCACTGCAGAATACAAAGGGAAGATAATAAACGCAACTATTGTATTATTTTTTAATGGCAGGGCAACTACGTTACATTCTGGGTCAGACTATAACCACAGAAGCGTTAAGGGGTCTAACCTTTTAAATTGGGAAATTATTTTATCGGCTAAGAAAAGAGGCCTTGAGGAGCTAGATTTTTGGGGGATTGACGAAAATAAATGGCCCAGCCTAACTTTTTTTAAAAAAGGTTTTGATGGAAAAGAAGTTGAATATCCAGAAGGGATTGATATAGTCTTCCAAAGTTTTTGGTATAATATTTATAAAATTAGCAGATTTATAAAAAAAATAATTTAAAATGATTGTATTATATATTATATATATTTTGTTCTTGCTTTGGGCAGTTCACACAATTAGAAGAATATTCTACTGCATTTACTTTTGGCAACTAAAAGATTATAGGATTGATAGAGTCAAGGGAGATATTAAACGGTCTTTTAATGTTTTTTTTCCTAAAACATCAATCCTAACTTTAATCATTCTACTTCTGTTTCCATTTTTTGAAGCATCGGGAAATACATACTTGTGGAATAGTTTAGTTTTAATTGTTTTTTACTTGTTTGGCATTTATTCTTCTTTTTTGTTTTATGAAAAAAAATGGAAAATACCCAAATTTACTATGAAAGCAATGCTTTTAATATTTTTATCTACAGTAATTTTATTTCTTAGCCTAAATGTTTTTATTAAAAACTTTTTCATATTTATAGTTATTACAGAAATTATTTTGACAGCAATGACATTTTTAATAACAGAGGCTTTACAAGTCCCCACATTTTTTATAAAAAAAATTATATATAATAAGGCTGAAAATAAAATAAACCAACTTAAGAGTGCTAAGGTAATAGGTATTACGGGGTCTTATGGAAAAAGCTCGACTAAAGAATTTCTTTATAATATTCTTTCAAAAAAATACAAGGTTTTAAAAACTAGCGGGAATAACAATACTGAAATAGGAATCGCACAAACTGTTATAAATAAATTAAAACCAGAACATGAAATTTTTATCGTAGAAATGGGTGCATATAGAAAAGGCGAAATAGAGTTGATATGCAATATAGTAAAACCGAAAATCGGCATTATTACCGGTATTAATGAGCAACATTTAGCTCTTTTCGGATCACTTAAAAATTTGCTTTCAGCAGAGGGGGGCGGAGAATTAGAACAAGCCCTTCCAGATGACGGAATTCTGGTCGTTAATGGAGATAATAAGTATTGCATAAGCCTTTACAAAAAATCAAATAAAAATAAGAAAGTTTATAGTTTAAACAATAAAATAATAAATTCTGATATTTGGTCAGATAGCATTACTGTTCATAGAGATTATATTTCATTTTTGGCGGTAGACAAATCTGGGGAAATGGCTCATTTTGACGTGAAAGTTTTAGGAAAACATAATGTGCAAAACCTTTTAGGAGCTATTTTAATAGCGAAGCAACTAGGCATGAGTTTTCACGAAATTTCAGAAGCTTGTAAGATGATTTTGCCAGAAAACGCAGGGATGGTTTTAAAACAGGGAAGACACGGAATAGATGTTATAGATTCTTCATATTCTGCAAACCCAGATGGAGTTTTTGCAGACTTGGATTACCTTTCAACATTTGAAAATAAAAAAGTGGTTGTTATGCCATGTTTAATTGAATTAGGAGAAAAGTCATCATTAATTCATGAAGAAATTGGCAGAAAAATTGCGCAAATTTGCGACTTGGCAATAATAACCAGCAAAGATAAATTTAAAGAGATTGAGAAAGGTTTTAATGAAGAGCGAGAAAAAAACCCGCCTTCGCATAAAGCTTCGGCAGGGCGCAGTATTTTATTATGTGAAAATTCAGAGGAAATTTATTCAGCAGTCACGCTTTTTTGCAAATCAGAAGACGCTGTTTTGCTTGAGGGCCGAGTTCCAAAACAATTGATTAATTTGTTATCCGAATAATGACTGAAGAAGAGGCAAAAAATAAAGATGAGGATTTAGATATTAAAGCGCCAGAAAAGGAAGTAGCCCCAAACATACAAGAAAGGCCGGCTTTTTTTGATGATTGGGTTTTAGCCGAGAATAAAGATGGCACTAAAACAGACACCAGGATAGCATTGACTGCCGAACAAAAAGGAAGAATGAATGAAAACATAGTTAAACTTGGTAAAATTTTTGAAGGATCTGATATAAGATGGCAATTAGACGGCGCTCTTAATATTTCTCTTTATAATATTTCTTCAGGAAAAGGAGATTATATAGGAACTCATAAAGATATAGATTTAAGCGTAGAAGACCCTGATTTAGAAAAACTAGAAACATTGCTTTCTCAAAGAGGATATGGATTGTTTTTATCTCATAGAAATCGAGATGATCCTACCAAAAGAAATATGGAGCAGGTAAGCGCGCAAAAATTTAGAGAAGCCGAACCAGAACACTATATGATAGCAGCAATAGATAGTGAAGGAAAAATAAGAGAAGATGAATCACTAAAGGAAATAGATGTGCATCTTATAAAAAGAGATCAAGATGGCAATCCAATTTTTGAAAGAATTACTCTCCCTAAAAAATGGTTTGAAGCTCAACCCATAGACTTTGAGGGTCAAAAAATAAATTTGTCTCAACCAGCCAGAGTAGCATTTTTTAAACTTCATAGCGACCGTTCTTACGACCGCACAGACCTTATTGCGCTTGCACGCTCTGGCAATCTTTCTATTGAAGACGTTGATGAAATAGAGCAAAATATAAACAATGAAGCTTCATCCAGATTAAGTCTAGCAGGGCAAATAATAGATAGAGTATCAGAAAAAATAACTCTGGGCATGTCACCAGAACAGATTTTTGAGGCTTTTGCTAAAGACCCAATGATTGCCAAAGATGTCGAAAAACATTCAAAAACATTGCATGATTTATCGCAAAGAATATCAGAGGGAGACTGTTCAAAAGAGGAAGTTAAAAGTTTGACCTTAGAAGCATTTAAGATTGAGGCTCCTATTTTGAAGCAAAAACAAAAAGTTAAAGAACTCCGCAGTTTAGTGGAAGACGCAGGTGAGATAGAAAGGTCTAAGAAAGAATTAGAAGATAAATTTTAATAAATATGTCTAAATACTTCAAACCAATTTCAATTTCTTTGTCGCCGAATGTAGAGAAGGATGATTTGCATTTAGCTCTAAATTTAATTATAAGGCCGTGGCTTTGGCGCAAAGGAAAAGCAATAAAAAATTTAGAAAACGAATTTAAAAAATATTTAGGGGTAAGGTATGCTTTTTCTTTTAACTCTGGCAGAAGTTCTTTTTATGCAATTCTAAAAGCCCTGAGCGAAGTCGAAGGGCTGAAATCTGGCGACGAAGTTTTATTACAAGGTTTTACATGTAATGCTGTGCCAAATCCAATTTTATGGACAGGTTTTGAGCCAATTTATGTAGATTGCAATGAAAATGATTTTAATATAGATATTGAAGATTTAAAAAACAAGATAACGCCAAAAACAAAAGTTTTGATTGTTCAACATACATTTGGGATGCCAGCTAATATGGATGAAGTAAATTCTATTGTGCGACAAAATGAGTTAATTTTAGTAGAAGATTGCGCGCATTCGCTGGGAGCAGAATATGGTGGCTGGAAAGTTGGCACATTTTCAAAAGCTGCTTTTTTTAGTTTTTCTCGCGATAAAGTTATTTCATCCGTTTATGGAGGAATGGCAGTTACAAACGACGACCAACTAGGAGAAGCCCTTCGGCAGGCTCAGGACAAAATGGGTTTTCCAAACCCATTTTGGGTTTTGCAACAGCTGTTGCACCCGGTTTTATTAAACTATATTATTTTGCCAATTTATAATTTTTTGGATTTAGGAAAAGTATTTTTGGTTTTGTCGCAGTGGTTGCATATTTTATCTAAAGCCGTAAGCTGGCAGGAGAAAAGGGGGCAGAGGCCGGATTATTTTCCAAAAGCCCTGCCAAATGCTCAGGCAATAATGGCACAAAACCAATTTAATAAATTGGAGAAATTTAATGAACATCGGCAGAAAATTGCAGAAATTTATTATAGCGAACTAAAAGATACAACCTTTAAATTGCCTGAAAAATTCAATAATAGAAAGAATATTTTTTTGCGTTTTGCAATAAAACACAAAGACGCCAATGAAATAATTTATCAATCGTGGCATAAACAAAATATTTTGCTTGGAGATTGGTATACAACCCCAATTGCCCCTTTTGACACAAAAATAGAACAAATGCATTATAAAATGGGTGATTGCCCCAATGCAGAATATTTAGCCAAAAGAACATTAAATTTGCCAACTCATATAAATATATCTGAAAAAGACGCAAAAAGAATCATAAACTTTTTAAAAAAATGGAGTTAAGGGAAATAACAAATAAAGATGAATGGGAGAGTTTTCTTTTAAGGTGTGCTGAAAAAACTTTTTTACAATCTTTCAATTGGGGTGAATTTAATATAAAAATGGGAAATAAAATTTGGAGATTTGGCGCTTATAGCGAAGGAAAACTGCTTTCAGTTGCTTTAGTTATCAAAGTTTTAGCTAAAAGAGGAACTTTTTTATTTATTCCACACGGCCCAGTAGTTTTAGGAGGAATCTCTGCAAAAGATAAAAAAGAAATTTTACAGCTAATTTTATTAAATTTAAGAAGTGTTGCTAAAGAAGAAAAAGCAAGTTTTATAAGAATTTCTCCAATTTTATTAGAAAACGAAGAAAACAAAAATGTTTTTTTAGATTTAGGATTTCGTGAAGCTCCAATGCATGCTTCAGCTTATGAGGCAACATGGAAGCTTGATATTTATAAAAGTGAAGATGATCTATTAAAAAATATGCGCAAAACAACGCGCTATTTAATAAAAAAAGTTTCAGAGAATGCAGATATTACAATAGAAAAAAGCACAGATGAAAAAGACATAGAAGTTTATCAGAAACTTAATAAAGCCGTTTCAAAGAGACAACAGTTTGTTGCTTTTTCTAACGATTCTATAAAAAATGAGTTTGAGGTTTTTAAAAAAGATAATGAAATAGTTTTTTTATTTGGCAAATATAAAGGAGAAGTTGTAGCAGGGGCCATGATTGTCTTTTGGTCTTCAATTGCTTTTTATCACCAGGCAGCATCCTTAGGAAAATTTGCTAAGTTTTCCATTCCTTATTTACTGCAATGGGAAGCCATAAAAGAGGCCAAATATAAAAATTGCGCTACTTATGATTTTTGGGGCTTTACTGATCCAGAAAAATTTCCTAATCATCCATGGGCAGGGCCAACTTTATTTAAGATGGGATTTTCGGGATATCAAGAAAATTATATTAAAACCCAAGACTTTATTATTTCTTGGAAATACTGGATAAATTATATAATAGAGAAAGTAAGAAGGCACAAACGCAATTTGTAATGTCTTATAGAAAAAAACACGTAAAATCAAAAATTCATAACATAAAGCCTAAAAAATCTATATTTAAAAAGATTTGGTTTTGGATTATTCTATTATTTTTTATTGCTGTTTTATCTATTATTTATTTTTTGTTTTTTTATTCTAGTTTTCAGTTGAAAAACATTGTAATTTCAGGAAACGATAAAATAAAAACGCAAGACATACAAGAGGTTGTTTTAAATAACGTTAGTATAGGTTTAGTAGATTTTTTAAGTATAAATATAGATTCTAAAAGTATTTTTTTAATTAATAGCGGCAAGATAAATAAAGAAATTTTAGAAAAGTTTTCTAAAATAGAAAAAGTGACTATAAATAAGAATTTTCCGCAAACATTAACTTTAAATATAACAGAAAGGAAACCAATTGGAGCATATTGTTCTAAAGATGATTGCTTTTTAATCGATAAAAATGGAATTGCATTTGAGCCTTTAACAACCTTGCCGGTTGACACTGTTATTGTGTGGCAGAACATAGACAATAATCAAATATCTAATGGACAAGAGGTTGTAGCAAAAGATATAATAAGCGCAATTTCTAAAATTCAGAAAAGTTTGAAAGATAATTTTCAAATAGATTTAAAAGAAGCGCTAATTGATAATCCTTTAAGATTAGATATTACAACAAATGAAAATTGGCACATTTATTTTGACTTGACTTCAAATTCAGATATAAATTTGCAAATTACAAAACTAAACTTATTATTAAAAAGTGAAATTTCAGAGAGTCAAAGAAAAAGTTTGCGATATATAGACTTAAGACCAAAAGACAGAGCAGTAGTCTGCGATAATATGGAGTGTGGAAGATAGTATGCTTGCCAGATTTAATAGTCAATAAAAAATCACCTTGTACGTAAGGTGATTTTTTTGGTCTTTCTGGTTTTTAATAGTTTGTGATAAATGTTGCTGGTAAAGTATAGCTGAGGTTGCCGTTTGTATCTGTTGCTTCTATCATATAGTAATACAGCGTATGAGATTGAAGGTTTGATATATTAATATTCTGATTTCTTTGGAGAGAAGTTGTTTCTGGTGTTGTTGCTCCGCCGGCGATTACTGGCTTAGTAAAACTGTTTGTAGCTTCGGCCAGTTGAAATGGCGTTGAGCTATAATAAACTTTTGCTGTAGTATTTTCATCTGTGGTCCAACTTATAACAGCGCCTGAACTTGATGGATTTACCGATATTGAATATATCGTTGGAGCAATTGTATTATTTGCATAGACTGGCACTGCTCCTGTTAATCCAACGCCTGAAGATATTAAGCTATTAATTTTTGCTAATGTTTGAGGTCCTACTCTTCCAACTTGTGCAATGCCATAAGCATTTTGAAAGTTCATTACGGCGCTTTTGGTTAATGGACCAAAGTAGCCAGTAACTCTTCCTTGAGGATAGATGCTTGGGCTTGAAGCAAGAAAGATTTGCAGATTAGTAACATTGGTTGAAGTTTGTCCGTAATCTAGTTGGCCAGTCAACAAGACAAAGGTGCTAGCTTGGGTAACCCCCGCTGATAAAAACAGCGTTGCTACAGCTAAAACAGAAGTAATAGCTATTGTTTTGATGTTTATTTTGTTCATATTTTTTTATTCGCTAATTATATGCATAACATTTTATTAGTGAATTTTTTTATTTTAATTTTTTATGTGTTGGTATAAAATCGACCTTATTCCTAATATGTGCCTTTATATACCTTCACTATATAACGACGCCGTTGCAGAGATAGGTATATTACATCGTTGTAAGAGCCGAGACTATTTTTTTTCAAGTTCGGCCGCAGCTTCCGACGTTGATACGGTTTTACTTATTAAGAATAGTCTGACAATTGAATACGCAATTATCCAATATACCAGCATTGCTAAAAGTGTTGTCCACTCAAAGGTGTTGTCTTGTATAATAGTTTTTGAAAATACTGCACTAAAAGGAGCAGTAAATGGCCACGTAATAGCATATACGAAGTTTGTAAATCCTGCTAAAGGGTTTGCTGCCATTAATTTAAGTATAAAATGAAATGCAAGCAATACTTCAAGAAGGCCGAGAAAATACCATACAATTTGCGTGCCCTTAAACAACGGTTTTGTAGTAGGAGAATTATATGAGTCCATAATATTTTTATTTAGCTAGGTTAATTATTTTTTTGTTATTATTTATTAATTAATAAAATATGTTTTTCGACCTATTCTTGAACTAAAATTGTTGCTACATTTTGAGAACCATCACAATCGACTAAGAGAGTTTTTGATTTTAGATAAACATCAGGAAGAACAACAATTTTAAATCCCCAGGGCTTTATAGTAAAAATTGTACCAACTTTAACGGTACGAGTTTGCGGAGATCGGTTGTCAATCATAATACCAGTATTATCTTTATAGGTTACTGTATTTGGATGTGCCTGACATATTGTATCAAGTTGGATTCTTCTGTCGGCGTATTTTACTAAGGCACTAGCGTAAGAGATTGATGCTGCTCCGGCGCCGATATCTTGTGCACTGATATCTTGGACCGACACAGGATTTGATAACGACGAATTAACCATTGCGGATTGGTTGCTGTTTGTTGTCGGATTAGCTGATTTTTTATTTTCTAAAACAAAAAAGAAAATACCTGCTAAAACTACAACAACAACTATTATTAATACTAAAATCCACATTCGAAGTTTATTTTTTTCCATAAATTTATTTATTATTTATTTTTTTATTAGGAATGCCAATTTCTTTAGCAATATTTTTCCAATGACTTTTTAACTCTTCCGTGAATTCTGTAATATCATTTTTATCTATATTTTTTAACTCTTGATACTTGTTTGATACGTCTTTTATTATCTTGTGGTAAGCTCCTTCACTTACTTCTGAGAGATTTTCAAGTTGTTCAAGAATTTCACCTTTTGCTTTAAATGTCCATGCTTTTACTTTTTTTCTATTCTTAGATGCATTTTTTGAACCATAAAGAAAATAAGTTCCGGCAATTGCAGCGGCCACGGTGGCAATGCCCGCTCCCACAGCTATACCTTTTATAATTGAGTGATTGTTTTTTTTCATAAGTTTATTTTTTAGTTAATTTTTTTAGATTTTTTAGCTTTCTTTTTTAAAAGTGACAATAGATATGAAGCAGAAGATGCAATTACGGTTCCTCCGGTATTAATTTTTCCTCTTACGTTTTCAATATCTTGTGAAATCTTCTCAGATTCTTTTTTAATTATATTCAAAAAAGAGTGTATTTTTCTTAAAACTAAAATTATATATATTGTAAAGAGTAAGAAGCCTATCGTAATAGAAATTAGAAAAATGCTAAGAGTTGATAATAAAACATTTGTAAAAACTGTTGTATCCATTTTGTTTGTTCTTTGTTTGTGGTTGCATAACAAAGTTTTTGTTTACTATTAATGTTAATTCTACGCATTATACATATTATTTGTATTTTATTAGTCAAACCTTTTGCTGATATTAATGTATAACTTACTAAGAAGTTAAAAACATTTTTTAAGCTATATTGTTTTTGATCTTTTGCAATATTTTTGACAACCAGATATTCAAGAAATATTATTAACAAGAAAATAACGGTAAAGACAAAATAGTTTGTTAACAGTAGAACGAAATTAGCAAAAATAGAATTTATAGCAAAATTTATAAGGAACATTAAAGATGCCAGAATAAAACTGGTGGGAAATACTAATAAAAAAATTATATTTTTTAAAATAAAATCTATAATAATTGTTAATAAGTAAATTAAATTGTTTAGAGCTACTGTCATATTATTCATTATTAGGTCTATATAGCATATAGCCGTTGCAATAATTATTATCTTACAGGTCGAAGCTTTTTTGTGATGCGTTGTAAGCAGATTTATTTTTTATTCTTTACTGTATTTGTTTTGCAATACTTTCAAATCTAGAAGTCAGTTTTTTTACGTAGTTTTTGAAAATATCCTGCATTTGTTTCTGCAAAATTTCATATCTTCCAGGATTTTTAGTTTTTAATCCGTGAATATTTTTATATAACCAATCATGCTCTAACTCTGCCCAGACATGATTAAATATAGATAGCAATTGAATTTCACACCTTAAACCTTTAAATTTTTTATATTCGCTTAATTTAGATCTTTTATTGTCTAATTTAATTATAATGTGTTTTGCGTGATACCCGTTGCTTTTTTCAAATTCTTCTATGCTGACTATATTTGGCATTTCTTTTTGTAAGTCATCCACAAACTTTTCTTTTTCGCTTTCTAAATAAAATACAATTCTAATACCGGCTAAATCTTCAATATCTGAAAGGTTTCTATAAACCTTTTTAACTTTTTTCTTTCTTATTATTTTTTCTTTTAATTTATCTATACTCTTTACTCTATAAAATATTTGATATTTGTATTTTTTTTGGTCTAAGAGGTCTCGTAGCATTTTTTCCATGGATAAGCAGAATTCCTCATAGAGGGATCGGGTTTTCTCAAATTTTTTAACTAAATTTTTTGTATGTAAATCCATTAGAAGTTTAGAGTTATTTTTATTCTGGCAAGATTTTAATAACGCTGAGAAGAGTGCGTTGTATAAACTCTAGTATATAAATTTTAATTTTTGTAACGTAAGCCATTTATTTTTTAGAATTTTTAAGCCCGTTAACTTCTTTTTCCAGTTTTTTAATATAGTTTTCTAATTTTTGCGTTTTTTCTGTAAGTTTAGATTCGAGTTGTTTTGTATGGCTAACAAGAGTTTCAGCAATAACCATCATTTCGGTAATATCTTCAATGGCTAAAAGTATAATTGGGGGGAATGTTTCTGGCGACTGGTTGTTTTCTTTGAAGAAAAAAATCTGGCGGGCATTTAAAACCATCACTTTATGTCCTATAAAAGGGAAATCATGTGTAACTTCAAAACCTTTAAAAAATGTGTTTTTAGGTAAGATATCTTCAAGGAGTTTTTTTAATGCAGGAATATTCCATTGGCCATTCCCAAGTTCATATATATTTTTACTTTCAGTATCTGCTGGTTCAACATGAAATGTTCTATAAAATGGGTCGTTGGCCACCAGCACGCGAAGATCTCTATCAAGGATTAAAACTGGTTCTCGAACAACGTCTACAACATTTTTAATGTGTGTCCAACTTTCTTCCCACGAGCGTTCGAAAAAATTGTCGCCGATTAAATTTAAATTTTGTTTTGTATTATCTTTAATTATTTTCATAATATTATTTATTTTATTATTTGTTTTTGTAACATTATGCCGAAAGGAAATATAAATTATTACAAATTTTCGTAGAACACTTAAAAACGTGACATGTGTATCTATTATATTGACAAAGTGATATGCTTAAGGCCTAAGCACTTATTGCACGAATTGTAATATTACTGTAATTAGATGGGGCAGGTTTTTGCACTATTCTAAGTTAAAAAATTATAAAAATGTAATTACTGTAATAATCGTGTAATAAAACAGTGGTTACCACGGCGTAATATAATTCGCTAAAAAACATGACAGAAGAACAAGAAACACTACTATAGACAATGTTGGCTAAAGCACATCTCGATTATGAGAAGAAACTTAATGTGCGCGCATTTTTTAAACTGAGCGATCATGAGCTTTCAGAGGATCTGGTGCAGCAAACTTTTATGAAAACATGGGTTTATCTTGTTAAAGGAGGAAAAATTGACATAATGAGAGCTTTTTTGTATCACATCTTGAACGATTTGATAATAGATGAATATAGAAGGCATAAATCAACATCGCTTAATGTCCTTCAAGAAAAGGGCTTTGAACCAAGTGGCGATAATTCTGAACGTCTTTTTAATTATTTAGACGGGAAAGCGTTGCTTCTTCTAATTAGAAGGCTTCCTGACACATATCAAAAGGTGATGTATATGAGATATGTACAAGAGTTATCTATTAAAGAAATGGCTATTCTCACCAACCAATCTAAAAATGCTGTTACTGTGCAAACACACAGAGGTCTCAAAAAACTTAAACTGTTATATAGTTCTCAAAATATAAAATAAATAACCATTGAAAAAACTATTGCGTCATAGACGTTTTCTGTGTAATAAATTGCAGTATAAAACGACTTAATATGTATATGTGTTAGAAGATATGGAAACACCAAAAAAAATTATAATCATTGAAGACGAAAAAACACTGGCGCGAGCGTTAGAATTCAAACTCAAGCGTTTGGGTTTTGAGGTTAAAGTGGCTTTTAATGGCGCGGACGGAATGACACTTCTTGAAAAAGAATCATTTGATATTATACTACTTGATTTGATAATGCCGACGATGGACGGTTTCACAGTGCTTGCCAATCTTAGAGGAAAAAGAATAAAAACTCCAGTTGTAGTTCTTACAAATTTGAGTCAAGAAAATGACATTGAACGCACAAAAAAATTTGGTGTAAGAGAGTTTTTTATTAAATCTAATACACCAATTGCGACCATAGCAGGCCGTGTAGCTGAACTTTTAGAATAGTTGTATATGAAACTTAATAATAAAATTATTTTAAGTCAAGACAAGATAGCGCTTAGGTTAGAAATTTTGGCTAAGGAAAAGGAAAGTGCTAGACGTAAATTGGTTGTGACTGCCAGAGAAAAAGAAAGTACTAGACGCAAATTAGTGGTGACAGCCCAAGAGCTTAAAAGATTATATGAGACACTCGAAAAGAAAGTTCTTCAGCGTACTAAGGACCTTGAACATATCAGGTCTAGATACGAAGCAATCCTTGCAAGTATTGGAAATGGATTGGTCGTAGTAGATAAAGAAGGAAAAATAATTTATATTAATAAATCTTTTGAAGAAATGCTTGGCTGGAAGACGCAGGAAATAGTTGGTAAAAGTATGGTTGAAGTTGTCCCCAGAGAAGATCTAAATGGGATTGGGGTGTCATTTGAAGAAAGAATATTAACTCAAGTTTTGGCTGGTCAGAAGTTTGTAGCCGATTTGACTAATCCGTTTTATTATATTCGTAAAGACAAAAGTCGTTTTCCAGTAAACAGTATTGTGTCGCCTATGGTTCTTAACAAAAAAATTGTTGGAGCAGTTGAAGTATTTAGAGATATTACAAAAGAAACAGAAATTGATAAAGCCAAGACCGAATTCGTATCCTTAGCTTCCCATCAGTTGCGTACGCCACTTTCTACTGTCAGCTGGTATAGTGAAATGCTCTTAACGGGAGACGTTGGTGAAGTGACTTCAGACCAAAAAAAATATCTTGAAGAAATTTATACTGGAAACCAACGAATGGTCGACTTAGTAAATACTCTTTTAGATGTTTCTCGCATAGAGATGGGAACATTAGTTGTCGAATCAAAGCCAACAAATATAGCTAAACTTGCTCAGGGCGTGATTGATGAACAGAGGTTGCAAATTATTGAAAAGAGAATAAAGCTTTCAACATCGTTCGAAAATAGTATTCCTTCCATACAGGCCGATCCAAAACTTTTGCGCATGGTAATACAAAATTTATTATCTAATGCAATAAAATATACACCCGAAAAAGGAAAAGTCAAAATTTTTATTTCTTTAGATAAAAATAAAAATATTATTTTAAAAATGTCTGATACGGGATATGGCATCCCAAAAAATCAGCAAGATAAAATATTTACCAAGCTTTTCAGAGCAGATAATGTAATAGGGAAAGATACAGAAGGAACAGGACTCGGGCTCTATATTGCAAAATCAATCGTTGAGCAATTGGGAGGATCGCTTTGGTTTGAATCGGATGAAAAGAAGGGAACTACATTTTATGCTGTATTGCCATTAGGCAAGAAGAAAAATTTACAATAATGTGTTATAGTAAAGTATATGATAATTAAGTCTAAAAAAAGTAGAAATATATTGGTCATTGAGGATGAACGACCATTGGTTAAGATAATTGAAACAAAGCTTGAGAAAAATGGCTTTAATGTTGTTACTGCTCGCACTGTTGATCAAGGATTTGAATACTTAAAAGAAATTGGCAATATTGATGCGATTTGGCTTGATCATTATTTACCCGGTGAAAAGACTGGTCTTGATCTTGTGACAAAATTAAAAAGTAAGGATAGCAAGTGGCGAAAGATTCCTATTTTTATTGTTTCTAACACTGCAAGCAATAATAATGTGAAATCATATCTGCGCTTAGGGGTGACCAAATATTGTGTTAAAGCAGAACATAGATTAGATGAGATAAGTCAAGATATAAAATCCTTTCTAGACAAGGCAAAAGATTAAAAGATAAATATAAAATAATCTCATGAAAAAACAATCTGTAAAAAAGAAAACCATTTTGGTTGTAGAAGATGAACGATCGTTGCTTTTGGTGGTTAAGACAAGACTTGAAAAAAAAGGTTTTGGTGTTATGAATGCCCGTAGCGTTGACCAGGTGTTTAATGCAGGGCTTGAAAAAAATAAATTAGGTATTATCGCGGCAAGCAGTATTAAGCAGGCGCTTGATTATTTAGAAGATTTAGAAAAAATAGATGCGATTTGGCTCGATCATAATTTATTGGGCAAGGAAAATGGTCTTGATTTTATTAAAAAATTAAAAGCTAATGGCGGGCATTGGAAGAAAATTCCTATTTTTGTTGTTTCTAATACTGAAAGTTCTGAAACTATAAAGTCTTATTTTAATTTAGGGGTGAGCAAGTATTATGTTAAAAGTAATCATAAGCTTGATGAAATTATAGGTGATATAAATTTATTTTTAGATAGTCCAAAATAATAGACCGTAATAAATTGCAGTATGAAACGGCATCGTGTAAAATTAAGAGTATAAAAATATATGAACATTTTTTGGACAATTGTCGTAATTTTATTAATTCTATGGCTTCTCGGATTTAGCTTTAATATAGTGGGTGGTCTTATTCATGTGTTATTAATTTTTGTGCTTATTGCAGTTATTGTTAAACTTTTGACGTAGTAATATAAGTTAATATAAATTTAAATAATAAAAAATATGGAAAACGATTCAAAAAAAATAGGGTGGCAATTGATATTAATATATATTATTATAGCTGCTATTGTTTGCAGTTTGATATATTATTTTTTCATTCCATCGCAAAATCAAAATACGCCAAATACCACAAATAACACTACAATATCAAATGGAAAAACGCTAAATTTAAGCAATCAAGGATTAACCAGTATTCCTTCTTATGTTTTTAACCAAACAAACCTAGAAGAACTTAATGTCTCTTATAATTCTTTAAATGGTGCTATACAATCACAAATAGGTCAATTAAAGAATTTAAAAGTTTTAAACGCTAGTTATAACCAAATGACAGGCGTGCCTGCCGAAGTGGGCCAATTACAAAATCTTCAAGTTCTTGATTTGTCATATAACCAGTTAACTGGTTTACCTAATGAGTTGGGCAACCTAAAAAACTTAAAAACGCTTAATTTAACCGGAAATTCATACTCACAGCAAGACCTTAATGGAATACGCAGCAAACTGCCATCAACTGTAAATATTATTGTGAGCCAATAAAATTTAGGCATTGAACTTTTATTAGTTTAATAACGTATTATATATAGAGTAAAGCATTGGGTTGATTATTTTATATAATATAAAAATAACATTAAAATATCATCTTAAAATAAAATAATAAGATAATAAAAAAATTATGAACACCCAAAAATATACTTTTTTAATATTAACTTTAGCTGTAATAGGCAGTTTTGTATTAGTATCTCCAGTGTTGGCTAATAACAATCAACAAGGGGAAAATGAACAGAAAAAGGGAATAGTTAAAGATGAATCAGATTCTAATAGAATGATGCCAGCTGTAGTTGGAAAAGTTTCTGCTATAAATGGAAATATTTTGACAGTTATCAGTAAAAATAAAAATTCTGCAACAGCTAGCACAACTTTTACAGTTGACGTTGCTAACGCAAAATTATTAAGGGGAAATACTACAATAACAATATCTGATATTGCTATTGGGGATAATGTGATAGTACAAGGTACTGTAACAGGCACTAACGTTATAGCAACAATAGTTCGCGATGGAAAAGTAGGCAACGGCAATGAAAATGACAATAATCAAGCATTGCTTCAAATTCAAGGCAACGGCCAACCAATAGTTGCCGGAACAATTTCGGTAATAAATGGTAACACTATAACAATTACTAACACGGGCAACGTTACATATACTATAGACGCCACAAATGCTAAAATTGTACAAGGGAAAAATACGATTTCTATTTCTGGCGTAAAAGTTGGAGATATGGTTATTGTACAAGGAACAGTTAATGGCACATCGGTTGTTGCGTCAACAATTATTGACCAAGCTAAATTAACAAATACAATAGAAGAAAAAAAGAATGTAGGATTTTTTGGATCAATTGCTCAATGGTTTAGACGTTTGTTTAGGTTTTAAAGTTATTAATTTGCAATTAAAAACCGCTCAAAAGCGGTTTTTAATTGTCCAATAACAATGTTTATGGCAGAATTAAGGTAGGTGATAGTAAAGAACAAACTATTGACATAATATCAATAATAACGTATAATTAATTATACTAAACACATGGATTATTCTGTAGAAGAGGAGATAATAGAAGATATCTTAAATAAAATAAGATACTTTGTTCTACCCTCAAAAGATAATAATTATAGATCAAAATTTTTGCAAAGCAATATATTGCTATATTGTGTTGTTTTGCTTTTGACTCTAAAAATTATCGCAACTTTGGTTTCAATAAATATTCCGCCAAATATATTTTTTGCTGATATAACAAAGTCAGCTCTTGAAAATTTTGCTAACCAGACAAGACAATCTATGGGCATGCCCGTTTTAAAAGAAAATCAAAAATTAAATCAGGCGGCTCAATTAAAGGCAGAAAATATGGTGGCAAATAATTATTTTGCTCACACCAGTCCTCAAGGAATTACGCCATGGTTTTGGTTTATAAAAGCAGGATATAATTACAAATATGCCGGTGAAAATTTGGCAATTGGATTTTACGATTCAAAAGAAGTTTATAACGCTTGGTTAAATTCTCCAGCGCACAAAGCAAATATTGTAAATCCTAATTATGCAGAAGTTGGCACAGCCATATTAAGCGGATTTGGTGAAAATAATGCAATTGTTGTTGTGCAGGAATTTGGAACGCAATTATCGGCAAAAACCGCTGAAGTAAAAAACAATAATCCAAAACCAACTACACCACTGCCTCAAGTTTCAGTTGAAAATCAAAAGCCGTCGACAGAAATTGTTGTGCAGGAAACAACTATAAATAATGAAATAACCCCCAACACTAACAAGGAAGTATTATCACAATCAATAGAATATAAAAGCGCATTAGAATCTTTTAAAACCGGCAGTTCGGATGTTTATTACAAAATTATGAATTATGTCTTGTATGATTATGATGTATTGCTGCAGAAGATTGTTTATGGAATTTCTTTGATTGTAATAGGAATTTTATTAATGTTAATATTTTTTAATTTTGATATTAGTTTCAAAAGCCAGCTTGTTTTTAGGTCAGTTCTTATTTTAGTATTGTTATCTGCGGCCACATTAATAGACAGGGAGATAATAATTTCACTTATTCCGCATCAAATAATTATCTAGACATGGAAAACAAAAATGTCCCGACGGCAAAATCGTCGAGGATCCTCGGTAAAACCGGGACAAAAAAAATATTGAAGGCAGCCGTGCTAATATATTTAGCAAGTTTTTTGATTATAAACTGGAATGATGTTTCATGGATTTTTAATTATCAAGAAGTTTCAGGATTGGTAAGCGATTTTTTTAATCCTTATCCATCTATAGATGCTGCCACCATGGACGCATATTTTTATCCAAATCATAGTCAAAATAATGCGAGCGCAGTTCAAAACGCAGCTGGAACTCAAGACCAAAAAGTTGCGATGCAAGAGGTAAAAACAACCTATACAGACAAACAAAATACATTAGAAATTCCAAAAATAAATATTTCTGTCCCGATAATTTTTGCAACAAGTACAAACAAAGCATCTATTATGAAAAATCTTGACTTGGGAGTTGTTCAATATCCTGGTTCAGTATATCCCGGGCAATCTGGCCAGATTGTAATTTTGGGGCACTCAGCTCCTCCTGGTTGGCCAAAAATAAAGCATGATTGGGTTTTTACTAATATAGACAAATTAACAGCAGGGGATATTGTAATGATTGACCTTAATAATCGGCAATATACATATATAGTTAAACAAAAAACTATAATTAAAAGAGGGGCAGATATTCCAACAGATAATTTTTCTGCTGATAGTAATGTTTTGACATTAATTAGTTGTTGGCCGCCGGGAAAAGATTATCAAAGAATAATAGTACAGGCGGAATTGGTCGATAATTAAAAGCGTTGTCTTATTGACAACACTTTTAATATATGATATAAATATGTATTAGGCAGTTCTGCTGTTTAATGGGACAATTAATGAAATGAAAATTAAAGTCCTATCAAACAGCAGAACTGTAGAACTTTGAAAACTTAATAATTAGTAGAAGAAAATACAACTTTTTCGGTTTTCGACGCATAGTTTCAAAAGCATTTTTTGAGGTTGTGCGTCGAAAATCGGCCCTACAAGCATATGTGTGTTCGCAGGTTAGAGTTTGTATATAGTAGAAGGCAAAGACCGAAACGAAAAAGGAGCGTCTTATGAAGAAATGTTGGTTGGTTGTGATGATGGCGTTGTGCGCTGGGACTGTGCTCGTTGGATGTCCGTATTATTACGAATCATCCTGCCCGCCAGTCGCGTATGACGGCCAAATTTCGACAGCGTACGAAACGCCGGTCGAGATCGCGTTGGACGCCGTAGATTGTTACGGCGACACAGAATATCTGACTTATTGGATCGAAAGCGATCCGCGTTATGGGACGCTGGATTACCAGTGGCCCCTAACGTACACACCGGAATGCGGATTTAATGGAACAGATTCGTTCACGTTCTATGTGGACGACGGCGAGGAGTACAGCAATTCAGCCATCGTGACCATCACGGTGGGTGAGTTGCCTAACAATCCGCCGATCGCATACGATGGATCAATCTCGACTGCGTTCAACACGCAGGTTGAGATTGAACTCTTGGCGAGTGATCCAGACGGCGATGAGTTGATGTACTGGATTGAAGTTGATCCAGTACACGGGGGGCTCAATTACGATTGGCCCTTAGTCTATACTCCTGACCCCGGGTTTTCGGGGCAGGACTCACTGCAGTTTTCGGTTGATGATGGAGTTGAATACTCCAACATCGCCACCGTGATCATCACAGTGGCCAGAGATCCGGAGCCAGTGAATCATCCGCCGGTAGCTTATCCTCAAGAGGTGCAAACGGCGTATCAGACGCCGGTGAATATTGTGTTGTCGGGGGACGACCCCGACACTGGCACAAACCTTGAGTACCGCATAACGACTTCGCCAGTCAATGGCGAGCTGTCGCCGAATGCGGGCGGTTGTCAGGGCCAGAAGTGGGCCTATAAGCCCCACGATGGATTCAGCGGGTCAGATTTGTTCGCCTTCGTGGTGACAGACGGGAAGTTGTTCAGCGAGCCGGCCACCGTGACCATCACAGTCGGCAGTGCGCCTCCTGTGAACCATCCGCCCACAGCCAACTCAGCGTCGGTGAATACTGCCTATCAAACGGCAGTGAACATCACGCTTAATGGCAATGACGTGGAT
>Ga0172379_10002951_pt1 | contig 28395 bp, 24 predicted proteins | sample GrowelOW334metaG_FD_119756 | JGI IMG/M metagenome (GOLD analysis project Ga0172379, IMG submission 119756) | Groundwater microbial communities from an aquifer near a municipal landfill in Southern Ontario, Canada - Groundwater well OW334 metaG | ecosystem: Environmental > Aquatic > Deep...
CCCGGATACGGCGGATGTTCGGACTGGATGAAAAATTCCGGATGCTCTATCACCCATTTCGAGTACAATCCCATATGGTTCGGAACCATATCTCCTGCCAGTCGAATGCCGCGCTGCCAGCAACGACGGTTTAGATTTTGAAATGACTCTTCCCCTCCCAAGTCATGTGCAATTTCATAATCAAACAACGAATAGGCGGAGGAGACAGCATCGAGGTTTCCCGTGATCTGTTTTATCCGTTTGGACGCAACGCTCCGTTCCCAGACGCCGATGAGCCAGAGACTGGTAAAATTCCATCGAGCAAGCTGATCCAATTCCTCATCCGGAATCTGATCGAGGCGTTTTATTTCCCTTTGATATTTCTTGGAGAGCTGATCGAGCCACACATAGGTATTCTTCGCAAGAAGCACAACATTCGGCATCCACTCGATATCAGGAGTAAACTGTTCCGGTTCTGCATAGATGTAATCTTCCGGTTTGATCAGTCCCCGGCGCAGCAGTTCTTTCCGTTCTTCCGGCGAGAGATTTTGCGGCTTCTTATATTCCGGGACGAACGTTTCAATATTGGGTTTTCCGCCAAACTGATTGAACGTATGCCAGATGAACTTTTCTTCCTCTTTGGAGAATTCGAAACTGCTGCTGATCCTGTCGATGAATTTAGACGTAAGGACGATACCCCAATGTTCCCTTAAAAAGCCTAATTGCGCCTCAATATTTTCAGGATGTTCCAGTATTGGTCTCTTCAACGCTTCAAGCAGCGGTTGATTGTCCGGTCCGAACGGTTTCTCGTTTGCAAAGAATTGATCCAGCTCCTTCAGCAGTGCAATGTATTTCGTCTTGGCGACAAGCGTGGTATCATCGAACAATTCCACAATCTTTTTATTAGCGGGATTAATATTGGAAAGATGCAGCATCACCAATTCTTCAAGGGCGATCTCTTTATGTGGCCTGTTCGTGGTGACGGATTCAAAATACGCTTTTTCGGTTTGCAGGCTTTTGTAAACAGACTTGGGAGGGAACTCCTTGATAAATTGCAGTAATGTTTTTTCCAGTGTCTCTCTGCCAACAGTAGTTTCCAAATGCTTGTACGCCCGTTTCATCACGCCGGGATTCTCCTGCTCGTCATAGATCCGAACAAGAAAATGTCCGATCTCATCCAATAATCCGACTGCATTCAGGAACCCCGCACGCACTTCTTTTTCCGCATTGCCCGCAACACCGCGGATGGTGTTGATGGAATGTGAGAGTTCACGGACCGCACGGAAATTTGGGAACACGATATTTCCGGAAGACTCCAGAAGGGTCTCGTCAAGATGATATTTAATCCGGGAATATCTGCTGATATGAAACTCAAAATACCGTGAAAGAGTGTACGGCAAATCGACGGGAAATTTCGAAGAAGAGAGTGTAATGATCGGAATGGATCTCAACATTGTGACCCCAAGTATTTACTCAGAGTATAAAGAATTTATTTTCTTTGTTCAATTTGTTTCATATATTTATTTAGTCCTAGGGCCGTTAGCTCAGTCCCAACGGGATCCCTTCGGGACTGGGAGAGCGCTTCGATGCGAAGCATCGACATACTTGTTCTTTTAATATTAAGTTTTTGGGCCGTTAGCTCAGCTGGGAGAGCGCTACAATGGCATTGTAGAGGTCAGCGGTTCGATCCCGCTACGGTCCACTTTTATGAGATACAAAAGATTCTTTTCTCTTTTAGCAGAGCTTTTGTTCCTGTTTTCCGCACTTCTCTCTCAACAACGTTTCGACACTCTTTCCATAGAATCAATCGCTCGCGGGATCCGTTTTTTTCATTTTCAGACATCTCTGCCGCAGCAAATTTATGTAGCGGAAATTCAGTTGCAGGAACCTTCACTGCGGATCGAAAGCATCCGTCATCGCGGATTAGAGAAAACATCGGACGCTGTTCGGCTACGGTCATCCGGGAAACAAACATCTGTCGTTGCAATCAATGGCGATTTTTTTGCTTCCACGGACAGTTTCCCGACCAATAATCAGGTCTCTAATGCAATCCCGGTGTCGGGGTATACAACACCGGAAAAATCTCAGTTCGCATGCACTGGGAACAGGAAGATCATGATGGAAGGATTCACGTTTTCCGGGAATATTCGCACCAGATCCAAACGAGAGTATCATTTCGACCGTCTTAACAGCATCCGTACGCTGAGCGAGATTACGTTCTATACACAGTTCCGTGGGACTTCAACAAAGACGAAGGCGGGCGGGCTTGAAATTATTTTACATCCTTTGGAAAATATAGTACGAACTGGCGATACACTCCGCTATGTTGTTTCCTCTCTATCCACTGCGGGGAACTCCCCTATCCCGCAGAACGGAGCCGTGATCTCATTTGGGCGTTCGGATACAACCGCAAAATTTCGTTCTGCGTTTTCCATAGGCGATACTATTGCTGTTACTCTCTCCTATATCTCGAGTAAATCAAAACAGCAAGCAACCGTATCGCAGTTGATCGGCGGCTGGGGCAGAATCGTACATCAGGGAATATTTTCTGCAGAGTACAATGTAACGATGGAAGGCTTAAAAGAGAGTTTCATCAATTCCCGGCATCCCAGGACATTTGCAGGTATTAACAGCGATACGACAAAACTCTATCTCTGTGTCGTGGATGGCCGTCAGGCAAACAGTATTGGAATGAACTTTTCGGAAATGGCAGAGTTCCTCCGGATCTTTAACGTAACCGAAGCGGTCAATCTGGATGGCGGCGGATCATCAACAATGGTAATTCGTGGCAGGGTCGTAAACTCACCATCAGACCAGTCCGGCGAACGTCCGGTGGCGAATTCCCTTCACGTGATCTCTACCAGTGAATGAATTCACTGCCAGACATACAGCAAAAAGATCTAATTGTTTCGCCACCCTCTTCTTTGCGACCTTTCGTTTTCTGTTGCGGATAGCATACCGCACTGTTCTTACAGCGCTGAAAGAGATTTGATAAATCTTTTTTAAATAACAATCCACCGCAGAAGCGACGGATTGTTGTCTTCCGTAGTAACTATGCAAATTCATTCTACACAGTTCAATTCCTCGGCAGGTTGTACTTTTTTATCCTGTCATAAAGCGTCGAGCGGTCGACTCCGAGTATAGAAGATGCTTCCTTGATATTGCCGTGTGTCCGGTGTAATGTGGCAGTGATCGCTTGATTTTCAATTTGTTCCAGCGTCAATTCAGCGGGAATGTTCCACTGCTTCTTCTCAATGGTGTGGCTGACGATAAAAGTGAAATCATCCTCCGTGAGTACTTTTGTTTTACAGGTAACAATCGCACGTTCCACGGCATTCTCCAGTTCGCGTACATTCCCGGGCCAATTGTGATTTAACAAGACCTTCAGTGCCCCTTCCGAAATGTCGTTCACGTCCCTGCCGAGCTCCGGACCGATCTGTTCAATAAAATTATGGACAAGCAGGGGAATATCTTCCCGGCGGTCGCGAAGCGACGGCAAATGAATATTGATCACATTCAGACGATAGAAGAGATCGTCGCGGAACCTTCCTTCCCTTACTGCATCCTCCAGATTACGATTGGTCGCAGCAATGACACGCACATCCACATTGATCTGTTCAGTACCGCCGACTCTATAGAAGTTACGTTCCTGAAGTATTCTGAGAAGATTTAGCTGTAGTTTGGGAGAGATATCGCCGATCTCATCCAGAAAAATAGTTCCCCCTTCCGCAATTTCGAATTTCCCTTTCTTTTGTCCTGTCGCACCGGTAAACGATCCTTTTTCATGTCCGAATAATTCTGACTCAAGCAATGACTCCGTCAACGCTGCACACGAAACTCCGACGAATGGTTTGGAGGCACGGTCACCGGAGAAGTGGATCGCACGGGCAATCAGTTCTTTTCCCGTTCCGCTCTCTCCCTGAATCATGACAGTACTGCGGAGACTCGCTACTTCCTTAATCAGACCGAAGATCTCCATCATCTTTGGATTCTTGCTGATGATATCGCAGAAGCTGTATTGTTTGGTCAGTTTTTTCCGCAGGATGGAATTCTCTCTTTGCAGGTTTTTAATCTTTATGATGCGGCTGACCAGCAGCGAGATCTCTTCCGGATTACACGGTTTCACGATATATTCCTGTGCGCCTTCTTTCATGGCGGTGATTGCAGTATCAACAGTTGCATAGGCAGTAACAATGATGATTGATGCTTCGGGTTGGATCTTCCGGATCTCCATCATCGTCTCGATACCGTCGTGTCCGCCTGGCATCTTGAGATCAATAAAATAGATGGCATATTCCTTCAGTTTTGTTTTTTCAATTGCCTCTTTCCCAGATTCGGCCGTATCGACAGAATAGCCATCCTCCCGCAGCCATGCTGCGAGCGATTCGCGCATGACCTCTTCATCGTCAACAACCATGATGTTCCATAATTTTTTCATTGTTGCATCTCCATGCCGTTTGTACGGCGACTATGTGTAGTGGATTCTTCGAAGAGGATCGAGCAATTACTGCAAAGCTCTCCGGTTTTTTTATCGACAAATTGTATTGCATTGGACAAAGACATCGCACACGCCATATCTGGACAATGGGTCAGTCCGAACGTGTGTCCGATCTCATGAACTGCTTCCTTCATCACCCGATGGAGAAACAGTTGTCGGTTCTCCGACAGATGATAGAAATTCTGATGCAGCCGCGCCAAGGAAATGACCGCCACCCTTCCGTTCAGTTGCGCATGGCCGAAGACAAAACTGAGCATTGGGATGAAGAGATCGACGTTGGTAATCCCTAGAACCTTTTCCGCATCCCTCGGAACATTTTTCAACATCTCTTTCAATATGAGTGCGGAATTATACTGATTATTTTTTTTATCGAGCGCAGCAGCAGGATCCATGACAGGAGGCATCTGCCGGACATCAAAACCGTACACTTGCCACAAACAGACCTCCAGCGTCGACAGTATCTCGTCGTCAATCATCCCGAACGGAGCCAGATAGATCGCATTCACACCGTTGTCCCTGTTTTTTCCGGTTTCCGTGTTTCTGCTATCGCTGTTTCATCGAACGGCAGTGTCACGGTAAATGTTGTTCCTTTATTCTTTTCACTCTGCACATCGATATCCCCTTTGTGCGCCTCGATAATGCCGAACACGACTGCAAGCCCTAATCCCACGCCTTTTCCTTCTCCTTTAGTCGTAAAGAAAGGACTGAAGATCTTGGATAAATGTTCTTCCGGAATGCCGTCGCCATTATCAGCAACAGTAAAAAGCAACTGGCCGCCTACATCATTCGTTTGTGTCTTCACCCGCACTTTCCCGCCCAGTTTCCCTTGCGATGCTTCTGCGCCGTTCATAATCAAGTTGATCACCACCTGCTGCATCTGTGATCCGTCGCAATGCACAGTCGGAAGATCGTGTTGCAGATCCAGTTCGATGGTCACACCGGATAATTTCAGTTTGTGGTCCAGCAAATTCAAGGTGGATTTGATCATCGAATTGAAGTCGATCTTCGCACGGAACGGCTTCGATCGGCGCGAAAACGCAAGCAGGTCTTGCACAATCCGTCCGACTCGCGCTGTTTCGGAGACAACCTGCGACAGATATTTCCGGAACTCATCAACACGTTCTTTTGGGATGCCATCCTCTTTCATTATTCTTTGCATCAACATGGCAAGATTCAGCACGCCGGAGACCGGATTGTTAATCTCGTGCGCCACACTTGCGGAGAGCTGTCCAAGAGAAGCAAGCCGGTCGCTTTGCAGTAATTTTTGGTGCGCAACTTTCAGCTGATCCGCCCGTTGCCGGATCTTCATCTCCAATCCTTCCGTAAACTGATTGATCTCTTCCAATGCTTCTTTCAACCGGATTCGCATAATGTCGAATGATCGTGCAAGTTCACCCAATTCCTCGCTAGATTCGATCACGATCGGCTTGTCCAGCATCATCTCACTGACGGCGTGCGTGCCTGCGATCAAATGTTGAATAGGAGCATCGATGACATGTTTTGTAAAATAAATAATGAACAGGCTCATCACCACCACAATGGTGAACGAAATAATAATAACACGAATTTGCAGCTGAGCCATTTCCGCATCGACCATATCCAGCGTCATTGAAACATCCAGCACGCCAAGAACACTTTGTGACGTACGATGTGCATGGCAGTCCGCTTCAGTACAGGAAGGTTCATTATAGATAGGAGTAATCATCGACAGTGTGCGGTGTTTGTCCGGAGTTGTATACACGCGGGCACGAGTAGGTACATCCACTTTTACCAGAGGCTGTTCCGCAGAATGGCACATGAAACACGCTTCGGCATATTTATCAACTACTCCGGTATCCATCGCTGCGGTGGAAAACATAATCCTTCCTTCTTTATTAAAGATTCGTATCCGCGTGATTCCCTGTTTTTGCGCGATCGTCTGCATCGTCTGATATGCCGCTTCCCGCTGATCCGCCAGCATTGCGTGCCATGTTGCGCTGGAAATACTTCCCGACAACTGGTCGGCACCCAACATCATCGCTTCCAGCAGCTGCTTTTCCTGTGTTTTCACATGGATGTAACTGGAGATTATACCCACAATCGTCATGATGACGGTAAATGAGAGAATCAGTTTTTGTGAGATCTTTTTTGGAGGAAGCCGCAATACCTTTTGTTTAAGATTCATCGATGTACTTCCCTACATTAGTCTTCCGTTGAATATTGCATCATTCGTGCCATGATTTCGCAAGATCATTGAAGAACGAATACTTCCTTTCAAACCATTTCCGCAGCTTTTATTGCCTCTCTGAAATTGAATTTCTAAATCAAACTCATTTGTGTGTTGAATTTTTCATCTCTAAACCGGACTTCCTAAGAACATTCTGTTCAATCAAGTTTATTCCATTAAACATTAAGAAGAAGAACAGTGCGAGTTTTTGTTCAGTGTTGATTTTCCCTACGCACCATGAAGGAATTTCCCACAGTCAAGAATCAATTCAAGAAGAGACGAATCAAACAGAAATCACTGTAACATGTTATCATTCACTACGTTGCGCAGACGGTCTAAATTAAGGCATACAATTTGTCCTGTTTGTTTGTGAAATACATCAGAAGGCGATTCGTAAAAAGCGACAACCACAAAAAAGGAGACTTATCATGTTCACCACTATGGATTCGGAAACCCTGTGGCTCACCATTACCAATGTTGGCCTGGGACTCGTTACGGTAGTATGCATCATTGCAGTCGGTGTTGTGATTGCTAAAGAAGTTTTTGCCGATGTACGAAGCAAAGTACGTGTTCCGCATCTTCAAGACGATCATTCCTTCATGCTCGATGATCTCGGCATTACCATGGCGGACGGCGGCAAGAGGATCGACGAGAAAGAGCGCGCTGCACAGTATAGCGCCGATGATAACAATGAAAGCAACATTCAGCGTTCAGAAAACTAATTGAGGTACTTGAGGAGTGAGGTGAATCATGCGATGCCCATTTTTACGTGAAGCACAGGTCAAATTCTGCCGCGCATCTGCGTACAAAAAAATGATCGTCCGGCTCGCAGAACAGCCCGAACATGAGCGATGCTCGTCCAGCGAGTATGTCAATTGCCCGGCGGCGAAACAGCATATGGAAGACCGCCCGAGCATCGATCATTGTCCATTCCTTCATGAATCACTCGTCCAATATTGCACAGCCGCAGCAGTAACGAAATACATCCCGTATACCGAATCGGTATTATCCCAATGTGGTACAGACAGCCACAAATATTGCGAACTGTATCTGACCCTGGCACAGCCGAGCGAGCCGATCCTGACCGACAATGCAGCGGCGGTGAACGGTAGTGTTCAAGCAGTGGATGATGTGAAGATCCCGTCAAATCTGTATTTTTCTCCGAATCATATGTGGATGGAAGTTGGTACGGACGGGGTTTGTCATATTGGTGTAGATGCGTTCTTAACAAAAGTACTCGGCTCGGTTGACCAAATCACATTCCTTACGACAAAAGGATCGCACCACCCGGCTGTTTCATTCTCCGTCGGCGGTGCGGATCTGCAGTTTGTTTTTCCCCTTCCGATGAACATCACCCGGGCAAATACCTATCTGCGGACAAATCCGGACAAGATATTTTCTGATCCGTACAAAATAGGATGGTTGTTCGAAGCGACCGACGAGCGGATGAAGGATCAGGGTGATGGATATGAAGGATTGATCTCCGGCGCAGATGTTACGCCGTGGATGAAACAGGAAATGGATCGGATGTCAACACTTGCGCACCGTATCGCGGCACAGCCGGATATGCGTGGTGCGATCTTAATGGCGGACGGCGGCATTTTTCAGACAGGACTTGCGCACCGGATAATCCGGGAAGAGCTGCTAAAACTCTATAATGATTTTTTCTCTCCTCTAACTCTCTGGATGAAACAACAATGAAATCGAAGATCATCTTTATCACAGGCATACTATTCGGATTATTCATCGGATGGTATGCTTTTCCATTTGCACTGTACCGATCGAATGAACAACCGCTGCAATTCAGCCATTTTGTCCATACCGGAGAAAAAGGGGGAATGGCGTGCGAAGACTGCCATCAGACTAATGACCAAGGTCGCTTTCAAGGAATTCCAGCAACAGCAAAGTGCGCAGAATGTCATGCATCACCGCTAGGTGAAACGGAAAATGAAAAACGTCTTGTCGATGAATATATCACTCCGAATAAAGAGATCCCCTGGCTCGTCTATTCCCGCCAACCGGATAACGCATTCTTTTCTCATGCACCGCATGTGACACTTGGAGAAATGAAATGCGAAACATGTCACGGCGGACATGGGACTACCGAAGTGCTCCGGCCCCGGCAGACGAACCGAATCTCGGGATACAGCAGAGATATTTGGGGCGCCAGCATTTCCGGCATCTCCTCCAATTCGTGGGAAGGGATGAAAATGGACAAATGCGTTCGATGCCACGGCGACAACGGCAGACGTGACGGTTGCGTTGCCTGCCACAAATGATTGCGTCGGAACCGATGCAATATCTGCAATAGAAGCACACATTCAACTACAATAACGACAATGGCTAAGACACTGACACGCAGAGACATTCTAAAATTTACCGGCGGCGGAATTCTCGGATTGATGTTTTCCCCGCTCCCCTGGAAACTGCTTGATGATTCTTCCATCTGGACGCAAAACTGGGGTTTGACTCCTAAACTGGCTCATGGCCCAATCGCTGAACAATTTTCGCATTGCACACTTTGCGCAGGCGGTTGCGGTATTAAAGCTCGTACAGTTTCCGGAATGCCTTACTCCATTACTGGAATATCAGGACACCCTATTTCTTATGGAACTGTTTGCGCGCGTGGACTTGCCGGTCATCATATGGCATACCACCCGTTGCGTATCGTGCATCCTCACATGTTCACAGGAAAAGGTTCGGACAGCGCAATGACCGCAGTTTCTCTCCAATCGGCACTGGATGCGACGGCACAGCATATTCGCGAAACACGAGGAAGCATTGCAATCCTTGATCAACAACCGGGTCGTGCAATCTCCGAAATCTATAAGGAATTTCTCAGCACTCTTCCCAATGGAATCTTCTTGAGTTCGCCTTCCAATGAAGATGCGACACTGCTCGCAATACAAGCAATGGTTCATCAACAGAAATCATCATATGGTTTTGATTTTGAAAATGCAGATCTGATTCTTTCTTTCGGTGCGCCATTATTCGACTACTGGGGAACACCGGGAAGAATGTCTGCATTAAGAAATGCAGGAACGCCCAAGATAATCCAGGTGGACAGCCGCTATTCCCGTACAGCTATGCAATCCGATGAATGGATCGCGATCCAACCCGGAACAGAAAAGTATCTGGCATTGGGAGTAGCACATCTCTTCCTCACTGAGAAACTGATCCCTGTACGCAATCTCCGGTCAGCGGCGGATTTCGCGGCATACGGTAAGACGGTAAATGAATTTATTCCTGAAAAGGTTTCCCTCCTTACAGGAATTGATAGCGGCAGAGTCAGGGAAATCGCCCGCACACTTGCTTCATCACAACGGCCGATCGTGGTAAGCGGCGCTGATCCGGGCGGCGGACCGTTCGATGGAGAAACGGAAAAAGCGATTGCAGCATTGAATATTCTTCTCGGCAACGTCGGCACATCCGGCGGGATCGTTTCACGATTCGACATTCCCGGGTACAAAAACAGTTCTGATCCAATCCGGTGGTCTAGCATCCCTGACCATTCCATCGGAGTGCTGATTGTTGATGGCGCTGACTCCGGATACGCACTTCCCTGGTCATTAGTCCAAAGGAAATTAATCCCGAACGAAGGTTTTATTGTGAGCCTCGCTCCGGTGTTGAATGAAATCTCTGCTCACGCGGACTATCTCATTCCTTCTCCCGGTCATCTTGAAACCTTGCAGGATATTCCTACGCCGACCGGATTTCCTGCCGGGACATTTGCACTTTCCACTCCCCTATTGAAAAAGCAGGAAGGAACAACAGACTCTGTGGATGTTATCAGGGAATTATCAGTACGATTGAACAAACAGTTGGAAATTCCCACACAGGAAGCTTTGCTCAAGCAGAAATCGGCAGCACTCTTTTCACAGAAACGCGGATCACTGCATATTCCTTCCGACAACAGCATTCTTCCGATCCGCGACCTTTCTTCTGCTGACGATCTCTGGACTAAATTGACAGAGGGAGCTGTATGGATCGATGAACTTCTGAAGCAAACGTCGGTGAAATCATTCACTATTGGACTTGCTGCCGTCGAAGTACCGAATCCGAAGCAAGGCACGAATGAATTGCCGATGATTGCGTACGGTTGGCGCGGCGCGACATCAACCGCTCAAATCTCTCCAATCATGAGCAAAGTGTTTCAGGAAACGGAACTGCGTGCTGTTAATGGAACAGTTTCTGTCAATCCAACAACGGCACTGCAATACGGATTATCGAAAGAGGAGCCTGCCGATCTTTCGACTATCAACGGCACTATGAAGGTGCGCGTAAAAGTGGATCCGACGGTTCGACCCGGAGTGATCGAAGCATCCATCGCTCCGCTGCCGAACGGCATTGAAACACCGAAACATCCGGCAGGAAACAACATTCTGAATCTCTGTGAAGTCACCAACGACGGAACCTGGAGAATGACCACTGCAAAATTTCTGAAGGTGTAACAGATGGAAACGACAACTGAAAAAAAACAAAAGTACGGAATGGTGATCGATCTTGATAAGTGCAATGGCTGCGGTTCCTGCGCCGTCGCGTGCGCCATAGAAAACAACGTCCCTCCTGCTCTGGAAAAAATGAATAAGCGGAATGGCCTTACCTGGTTGAATATTTCTACCGTATCCAATAACGAACAATTTCCTAAAAGCGAATCGGTCTTTGTGCCGATGTTTTGCCAGCAATGTGAAAAAGAGACCCCATGCATGACCGTATGTCCCCAAAACGCAGTGGATGTCGATCCGACGACCGGAATCGTTGGACAAGTTCCACAGCGCTGTTTGGGATGCCGCTATTGCATGACGGCGTGCCCGTATCATGCACGGTATTTTAACTGGTGGGATCCAGAATGGACAGAAGGAATGAAACAGCAATTGAATCCGGATGTTGCGCCGCGGATGCGCGGCGTCGTTGAGAAATGCAATTTCTGTCACGGACGTCTTCACGCTGCAAAACAGAAAGCCGCTTCGCAGGGAAACCGGGAGATCGATCCTGCCGATTATATTCCTGCGTGTGTAGAATCCTGCCCGAACAAAGCGATTACATTCGGTGATCTGAATGACGAGTCAACATTGGTGGCGCAGGCGGCGAAACATGAGCATTCATTCCGGTTCCTCTCCCGTCTGGGGACAGAACCAAAAGTCTATTATCACTCGAAGAAACAATGGGTACGTGCAATGGCCGAAAAGTCGTTAACACGTTCACACCAGGAGGAATTCCATGGATAAGTACCTCATCCCGCGCGGAGTGCAGCGGACATCATTCGGAAAGTTTCTGTTGTGGATCATTCCCTGGACTGGACTTCTTTTACTCGGACTATACGCTATCTATCTATGTCTTGCCGAAGGATTGTTCCATACGAACATGGACAACCGTTTTGCGTTCGGCATTTGGATCTTTCTCGATCTGACGGTGATTGCACTTGGCGCAGGAGCATTCTTTACCGGCTTCTTATTGTACATTCTTCGAAGAAAAGAATTAAAAGCAGTTATCAACAGCGCTGTGGTAATCGGTTTGATCTGCTATAGCGGCGCTGTGCTTGTGTTGATGGTCGATGTTGGTCAGCCGTTGCGAGCATGGTTCACGTTTTGGCATCCAAACACTCATTCGATGCTGACCGAAGTGACCTTCTGCTTGACCTGTTACTTAATCGTTTTACTGATTGAGTATGTGCCGATCGTATTGAAAAACAGACAGCTGCGGCAAATCCCAAAGTTTCTTGTTTTTGAATTTGAATTGCACAAACTGATGCCGGTCCTTGCAGGAATCGGAACGTTTCTTTCATTCTTCCATCAAGGGTCACTGGGCGGATTATTCGGCGTGCTGCGGGGACGTCCGTTTGCATTCCGGGAAGAGTTGGGAATCTGGCCGTCAACATTCTTCTTGTTCGTCATTTCCGCAGCAGCAGCAGGACCAAGTTTCATCATGCTTACCACCTGGCTTGTTGAAAAGATCACTCGAAAACAGCTGGTAAAACCAGAAGTGTATAAATTTCTCGGCAAAGTATCCGGTGTCATGCTGATCTCATACGTGTTATTGAAATCCGTCGACACGCTCATCTGGATCAACAGCACTTCCCCGGGGAACGGTTTCCCGGCATTCGAATTCTATGCGACACAATCGTTCGGGACATGGATCCTGTTCACAGAAATCGTTGCGTTTGGATTATTGCCGGCATTGGTACTGCTTAGCAGAAGATTACGCGAACAACGGAAGTATTTATTTGGCGCCGGATTTCTCGTGTGCAGCGGCATTATGCTCAACCGTTTCGTCATGACGATCCAGACACTCGCTCTGCCCACATTGCCATTCGACGATTTTCTGACATATGCACCGAGTTGGGAAGAGGTTGCAACATTCCTTTTTGTTGTTGCCTACGGTATGATCCTGTATTCGGTCACATTCCGGTATGCCACACTCTTTCCGCAGGAAAAGGAGTTGAGTCAGTTGAACGGGGAGCTTTCCATGCAGGAATTCGCACGTTCAGGGAAACGGACGCCTCCATGGCAGCCAAAGTTTGTCACTCAGTTAATGGATAAATTTGCATCAACAAAATTATAACGACGATCATTGTAGGAGTCTTTTATGCTGCCATGGGTATATGAATTTCACTGGACACCGTTCCACATCGCTTTTTTGCTAATCTTCTTCTCGGTCTTTGTCACTATTGTCTCCACAGTGATCATCGCACTCCGGAGAACACAACATGCAGATCAGCAGCATAACACAGAAGCAATCCAATGGCATTCAGACTTTGAAGATCTTCCTCCCTCTATGAAAGTCTGCCGTCACGAATTAAGCGGCGATGTGAAACACCGCGTCTGCGATCATGAATTCGATTGCCGTTCCTGCAAACTTCATCCAGTACTGAGCGGGCGACAGGCAAAAACTCCTTTACTGCAGTTTGAAGTATATGGATTCACTATGCCTCCCTACCGTCTGTACCATAGAGGTCATACCTGGGTGCAAAGAGAAGATGACGGAACATTTAAGATTGGCATCGATGATTTTGGCACGCGGATCATTGGTAAACCATATTCCATCGAATTGCCTCCGATTGGATCGCGATTATTTGTTAATGGAAAAGGAATGCTGGTGAAGAAACCGAATACGAACATCCGCATCCTTTCCCCTATTGATGGTGAAGTGATCGAGCACGGTGATGCTGAAAAAGGATGGTATCTTAAAATAAAGGCAAACAATCCGGAAAATGCGACCTCACATCTTCTGAAAGGTAATGAAGTGCCAAACTGGATATTGCGAGAAATGGAACGGCTGCAAACATCGTTTGCAACAAGCGGCGTCGGCGCTACACTTGCTGACGGAGGTGAATTGGTGCCTGATTTTCATCGGCATTTTCCGAAAGCGGATTGGGATAGTGTGTTAGGACAGATGTTCCTCGAAGCGTAATAGCCCTTTGTGCAATTAGCATTTACACCAAAATGAATATTTTTATCGATTCACAAAAAATGAACTTCCCTTCCACCGTTCCTTTTTTTACGGTATCCGCTGTCACTGATATGATGCAGTTTTTTCTCCGCCATTCTCCTGATTTCAACTGGACTACATAGTATCGGCAAGAACGTATAATTGATTTTTCAAAACATACTTGCACGGACTTGCGTCCGTGCCGACAGAATTAGTGGCGAATCACTTCAAGGTACAATTCTTCCACTTTTTTCCTCGCCCACGGCGTGGTGCGCAGAAATTTCAGGCTCGATTTGATGCTCGGATTCTCATTAAAGCACCGGATCTTAATGCACTTTCCCAATTCCTCCCATCCGAAGTGTTCCACAAGGTGATTCAGGATCATCTCCAATGTAACTCCATGCAGCGGATTGTTGGGTTGAGTCGGCATAATTTCGGTATTCAATATAATACATTCATACTTTTGGTTGCGGTTTGCGGATGCGGATGGTTGTTGTTGCAAGATGCACTTCCCGCAAGAAATAGGTCAATCCGATCACCAATACTAATGTGGCGGAAGAAAAAAGCAGACCAATAGCCCACTGCAATGGTACGGAGAACATCACTTCGAGGAAAAGTGTAGTGATAACGAGGCAGACAAGCAAAGCGGCAATAGTGAACGCTGTGATTGCGACGCTTGTGAAATGCCGCCGCTTCTCCAGAATGTGCAACTCTGTTTCGATCGCTTCGCTGTCCAGCAGCACGGACGTTCGACCTCCTTCTGTCAAATAACGACCCCGGTCGATGATCCTGCTCAGTCGCCCCGCCATCACTCCCAGCATCCCCGCAATGGCTGTCAGCAGGAAGACAGGCGCAAGGGCCAGTTGAATAGCAGTTGCGATCTCGTTGAAATGGTCAGGAATCATAGGATAGTCTCCTCGTACTTTTTGTATTGAGCAATACTTCGAGCCCTAATAAATGTTTTGCATTGCTATTTCGAATCCCGCGACAGCGGGTTGAGCAATCTCAATATCCAAGTTCGGATTGATTTTAAATATTTGAGATACCTTCTCGTTTCACTTCACCGGTTTCAATAAAAGATCGTGGAAATCAAAACTGAAATCGGTCGATGCGGAGACCGCTTTCATCTTTGCCTGATCGATGCAGCCGTCCGGATTCAGCGAGAATGTGACGAACGCATCGGCGCGCATTTCCGGATCGCTCCAGCGCGCAATGAACGTGTTATACTGATAATGTTCCAGATAGCCGCCCAACGATGGAGTTGCGTTCATTTGCATAAAGAGTCTTCCATCCTTCAACTCAATGGAAATGTCGCCGTACCACGCATCAGTATAGGTGCCTACATATTTCTCCAACGGTAAAGACGGTTTCGAAAGTGAATCGCGCTGCATCGTAGTTTTTGAGTCCGATGCATTGTTCAGAGAATCTGCGCGATCTTTCACCGATTTGTATGCTTTAATCCAGTCATACTGTGCGCCAAGATAGTGATCCAAAACTTTCCAGCCGATGGAATAAAAAGTTCCGCTCATTTCCTGATTTGTAAATACCGCAACACCGACACGCAGTTCCGGAATCATTGCGACTAATGAAACCATGCCACTCAAACCTCCGGTATGCCACACAAGTTTTTTTCCGCGATAATCTCTGAGGAAAAATCCGGCACCATATCCCGCAAAATTTGGCTGAATCGGCGCCAGCTCTTTAGCAACCTTTCCGACAGGCAATGGTGTTTGTACTGACCATAGTGTTTGAGCTGTTTTAGCAGAGAACAAGTTTGAACCGTCGGATAATTTTCCGGAATCGATCTGGCAGATCATCCATTTCGCTATATCTTCTGCATTGGTATTCACCGTTGCAGCTGGATTCGTTTTTGAACTGTCCGAAGCAGCAACAATGCGGACCGTTCCGTTTACTTCCGCATGGGGCGTCGCTACATTTCCTTTTTTTACGGCATCGGCAAACGTCAGCGTACTGTTGCTCATCCCCAGTTTGTCATAGATTCTTGTTTTCACGAATTGCTCCCACGGCATACCGCTGACAGCTTCGATCAATTCTCCGGCGACCAAATAGAGAATATTGTCGTAGGCATACGTGCTGCGAAAACTTGTTGCCAACGGAACATTCTTAAATCGTTTCACAACATCCTTTTGATTATAAGTATTGGTCGGCCAGATGAGCAAGTCGCCGGCACCAAGTCCGAGACCGCTGCGATGCACCAGCAGATCGATCACGCGCATTTCTTTTGTCACATAAGGATCGGAGAGTTGGAACCACGGGAGATGGTCAACTACCCTGTCATTCCATTTCAGTTTTCCTTCTTCAACGAGAATGCCAATGGATGTGCCGACAAATGCCTTTGTGTTGGAAGCAATGCTGAAATTTGTCTTACTATCAACCTTATCATTCGTTCCAATGGTTTTCACCCCATACCCTTTGGCAAGCACAACCTTCCCGTCCTTTACAACTGCAACGGAAACACCGGGGACATCGAATGTTTTCAATGCTTTCTCGACATAAGCATCAAAATCCTTCGGCAGTTGCTGTGCTGTGGCCATGGAGCCCACGGTGATCAATAGAACTACTATCATTTTTTTCATGGCATTTCCCTTGTGCTAAACAGATCAGAATCGTTACCTTGTAAAGTCATTTCAATCCCCGTTTTTTCTTTTCAATGATCACCTGAACATCCACCGGTTCGTTGCAGACAGAACAGACATACCGTTTTGTTGTTTCGTTAAAATCAGGTTCGCGTGTTTGCTTACAGTTGGGACATTTAATCTGAAGCGGTTGTTCTTCTTTTGATTTTGCCATTCCATTCTTTCTTTGATTTTTAAGTGCTGTAAGGTAATAGTTTTCTCTTCGTACTGCAATTGCATATTTCTCCTTATATTCCTCTGATGGTCCGAAAATATTTCGTATTTTATTCACCAAGTGTTTCCAATTTCCCTTTTATATTTTTATGGCCAAACAGATCAGTCCGGTTTACATTGCAGCAAAAGATATCTCCATCCGCTTCGGCGAACAAGTCGTATTGAAGGAAGCATCTTTGAATATCCATCAGACGGACCGGATAGGACTGATCGGCACGAACGGTTCCGGCAAATCGACGCTGATAAAAATTGTTGCTGGGCTGATACAACCCGATGCCGGCACGATCTCTCGCAAACGCGATCTGATCACCGGTTACCTCTCGCAGGATTTCACACTGGATGAATCAAAGGACGTCTTTCAGAACATTATGGACGGCGCCCATGACGTAATCGATATCCTGCGTGAATACGAATCACTTCCCTATGATTCGGAACGCCGGCATGTTCTGGAAGAGCATATCCACCTTCTGGATGGTTGGAATCTTGAAAACAGAATTGAAGCGGCAATGCATTCGTTGAATGTACCGGATAAAGACCGGGACATCACAACGCTCTCCGGCGGGGAAAAACGCCGCGTTGCTCTCTGCAGAGCGATTATCTCCCGTCCCGATCTGCTCATCCTGGACGAACCGACGAACCATCTCGACACGCAATCGATCGAATGGATGGAAGAATTCCTTGAAGAATACACCGGCGCCTGTCTTTTTGTTACTCACGACCGGTATTTCCTCGATTCTATCGCGAACAGGATTGTCGAATTATCCAATGGACTCTGTTATCCGCACAGCGGAAACTATACTGATTTCCTCATCGACAAGGCGGAACGGCAGGCTCAGTTAGAAAGCGAAGAGAAAAAACGGAATAATTTTCTGCGCCGCGAACTGGAATGGGTACGGAGAGGCCCTAAGGCTCGTACGACGAAATCCAAAAGCAGATTGAAAAACTATTTTGAAATCGCTGATAAAGAAGGATTTCAAATCGAGAAAGAAGTGCAGTTGCTGATTCCCCCTCCTTCAGGATTGGGATCGACAATTCTGAATCTCAAACATGTCGGCATGGAACTTGGCGGCAGAAAACTGTTTTCCAGAATCGATTTGCTGTTCGACAAAAAGCGAAAACTCGGAATCATCGGCCGCAACGGTCTCGGCAAAACAACGTTGCTCAAAATCATTCTGAATGAACTGCAGCCGACGGAAGGTTCCATAGAGGTGGGTGAACGGACACAGATCAATTATATTGACCAGTCACGTATTGCGCTGGACGACGAAAATACAGTTCTCAAAGAGATCGGCGAAGGAAATGATTGGATCATGTTCGGAGAAAACAAGGTTACGGTGTGGAATTACCTCCGTCGCTTCTTGTTTGCCGATGACCGCATCAACACCAAAGTGGAAAAACTCTCTGGCGGCGAACGAAGCAGGCTGCTTCTTGCGAAGATCCTGAAGAACGGCGGAAATTTTCTGATTCTGGACGAGCCGACAAACGATCTGGACCTGCCGACGCTCCGAGTCCTGGAGGAAGCGCTGACAGATTTTGACGGCTGTGTCATTGCTGTTAGCCATGACCGGTATTTTCTTAACCGGATCTGCAACGGCATCCTTGCCTTTGAGGGGGATGGAAACGTCCATTTCAGTGAAGGGAATTACGACTATTATATTGAGAAACGGAATGCTCGCTTTGCCGCCGCAGCCGAGACGGAGAAACAAAAGAAAGCCGAGGCTGTTTTAAACGCAAAGTCAGAGCCGAAGAAGCTGAAATGGAAAGAAGCAAAAGAGCTTGAGACGATAGAGCAGGATATCCTGAACGCCGAGGCGGAAGTGCATCGCATTGAAGCGCTCTTTGCCGCAGATGATTTTTATCAAAAACACGGAGACATCGTGGATCAATTGACCAAGGAATTGAATGCCGGTAAAGAAAAGGTCGAACGGTTATATGCTCGCTGGAACGAGTTGGAGAATATAAAAAACGGATAATGTGATCATTCGCAATACCGTTTTCCCACCCCCGCTTCCTATTTTATCCGCTTTACAACAACGATCGTCTGGTCATCCGAATATTTGCTCTTCGCACTGTGGATCTGGACATCTTCAATGATTAATCTGGCGATATTTTGCGCCTTTTCGCTCCGAAGCTCATTCAGTTTCGAGGCAAGGCGTTTTTCGGAATATTGTATCCCGAGATTATCCATCGCTTCGGAAACACCGTCCGTATAGAGAAGCATAATATCCCCCTTCGCCAGCATGATCCCTTCACTCCGATATAATTGATTCGGAAACGGACCGACGATATTCCCCGTCGCTTCAAGATATTCCGTCGTGCGGGTAGCCGCGCGGAAAACGATGGGGCTGCTGTGTCCGGCATTCACATAGACACATAATCCCTTCATGTCATTCGTCAACTCGGCATAAAATAACGTTAAAAATCGGTCGTCCGAAAACGTGTGATGGACGAGATCATTAATATTGTGGATGAGGTTGCTGATCTTCGTCTGGTAACTCGCTCCCATCCGCAATGCTCCAGAAACATACAGCGCTTGCACCGCGGCGGAGATTCCTTTACTGGCCGCATCGCCGATGACGATACCGACCCGGTCCTTTTCTTCGCTCATGATATAATCGAAGAAGTCTCCTCCGACGATTCTGTCCGCAATGGAGATGCCGAACATTTCATAATTGTGAAACTGCAGTTCGTGCGCGGGTAAAATACTTTTTTGAATCTCTCTCGCTTTATCCAGATCCTTCTGGAGCTGTGACGTGCGTCGTTCGATTCTGCGGTTTTTCACCATCGATGTTACTGCCAGACTGATGATATTCAACGTGGGCGCAACGTTCTCATGCTGCTCATCCGTATTGAATGAAAGGATATACGGATATAATGGAACTCCTTTCACAGTAACGATCTCGCCGATGCCCGTTGCCGAATATTTCACGATCCCTTTGCTGCGCAGATAGTCATTCGTCTCTTTGGCAACAATCGTCCTGTGCTGCGACAGTTGTTTGAACATCTTATATTCATCCACCTTCAAGAAAAAATGCGGCTTTACTTTTTCCACTTCACCGTGTTGCGCTACCACTTCATACGAGAATTTCGCAGTATCCAGTTTCCAGACACGTCCACCTCTGATCTCTATACGGTCGTTGGAAACGATCTGGTGCAGAATATGCGCCAGCATCTCTTCCGTGGACGAAAATTTCTTACTGTCGAAACTCTCAATAGTCTTATACAGGGAGCGTTGATTCATAGGGTGTTAATCTCTTTCCTTAACTTTTCTTTAATATACAAAAGAAATAGGTATACTCGAACCTCAACTCTGTGACCTGCCACATTGACTCGGAAATTGAGATTCTGTATAATGGTCATGCTTCAATCATTGTACGTACTGCGACATAATAATCTAGGAGATATATTCGATGAAACATGCCTTGTTTACAATTGCCATTCTGCTCGGAATAATTGCTGCGGGATGTGACGATGCCAAAAATGCTGCAGCAGCCGGTTCTGGGACGGCGCTTTTTAAGACTGCCGGAACATTCAGTTTCTCTTCGAACCGCGGGAATATTTCTGCAAATGGTATTTTCGACACATTGTATACTGCCAAAAATGCTTCGGGTGCATTCCGATTTAAAAGCGGCAATGCAAATATCGTTGTCGTTTTTGCTTACAATACCGTCTCCCAAACAAATGTGCAGGTAGCATTCGTCGGAGTTGTTGATACTGTGAACGCCATCGCAGTCGGGTCGTTTCCATTCACGTTGACAACAGCCAACAAACGTGCATTTTTCGGATATTTCCCGAATGCTGCAGATTCGACTGCGGCGACTCAATTCTATGGTCTTACGAGCGGTTCTGTGACAGTAAGCGCCATTTCTGCTACACAGATCACCGGCACATTTTCAGGCACAGGATATGATCAGAATAATAGTGCAAATCCTCAAACAATTGACGTTACCGGCGGAACATTTAACACTCCTGTCGTTGAACAGTCTATTGATTTGTCTGGTGATACAAATGAACCGGTCCAGCAATGGATAAAGAATGCGATTCGAAAAGATCGGTCATTAAAAAATTTCTAGAAATGTCTCATCGAGCGAATGCCGTCCTCCTTCGAGGATGGCATTCTTTTTTCTCCGCCATTACGAATCTTTCCTCGTCAGAATTTCCACCATGATTCTCGCACATGCTTCAGCATCCGATCCCGCCTCGTGATGATTCAAAGGGATGAACAATTGGCGGCAGACATTAGCAAGGTTTGCAGGCCGTATTTTCAATACTGAACGGGATAAGCGCACCGTGCAACGATATTCCACATCGGGAACGGCAATGCCGTATGTAAAACAGCAGGATTCCAGTACGCGCCGATCAAAGGCAACGTTGTGGGCAACCACAAAATCGATACCGTCGAAGAAAGGACTCATCTTATCCCAGACTTCCTTGAACGTTCTTTCTTTCCGAACATCCTGCCAGGATATCCCATGAATGTGCGTAAACTCGAAGTGTTCGTACGGGGGTTTGATGAGAAACGTCTTCTTCTTCACAATCTTCGCACCGTTCACTTTCACCAGACCAACAGAACAGGCGCTATTCGGATACCGATTGGCAGTTTCAAAATCGATTGCGAGAAATTTCAAATCCTCAGCTATCATTCCAACGACATTCTCCGGCGGATAGTTCAGTGTGCTTTCACCAATCATTTCCTTACAATGCCGTCCTTATACGCTTTTGCCATGAGTGCATGCCGGCTGTGCACATGCAGTTTTTTATAGATGTTTTTCAGATGCGTAGTAATGGTAAAATAGCTCACATTCATTTTCGCAGCGAGTTTTTCATTCGACATCCCTTTCACAATGTGAGTGATGATTTCCCGCTCACGGTTCGTCAGCAGTTTCGGCACATCGGCGATGCCGGAATTGTTCATCAACATTCCCAATATCTTTTTGGTGATCATAGGATCAATCGGCGACCCTCCTTCAATTACTTTTTCGATCGCCCGGCTGATGTCAAGCGCGGTCGAATTTTTCAGGAGATATCCTGTGGCACCGTTCTTCAGCGATGCCTGGATTTCTTCCTGGTCGTCATGTGATGTCAACATGATCACTTTCACATCCGATGCCAATCGCAGAATTGCCGGAAGCCCGTCGATACCGGAAACCTCCGGCATGCGGATATCCAGAAGGATGATGGCCGGGTCCGCATTTTTTTTCTGCAGCGCCCGCAGAACTTCCTTGATGGAATGGAAATAGTTGTCAATGACGATCCGTTTATTGAACCGGAGCGACTCACTCAAGAGGATACAATAGTTCTCGTTGTCGTCGACAATCCAGACTTTGGTCCGTTTCTTTGCCAGATGCTTATTCATGTGCGTGGTGTTGAACAATGGGAAGTGTAATAACAATGGCGGTACCGATATGTACCTTGCTGTCAATGGTGATCCAACCAGAATGCTGTTTAACGATCTCCGCTACCATAGAGAGACCAAGCCCTGTTCCGCCGGAATTCCTTTTTGTCGTAAAAAACGGTTCGAACACTTTTTGCAGCGATTCTTCCGCAATCCCCTGGCCGTCGTCCGTAATTGTTACGGTAATGAACCGGTTCAAATCTCCCATGCGTTTCCGTTCCAACCGGTCTGTTTTTCTTTCCTCTTCGATCTTCACGACAATGTGTCCCTTCTTTGCAATAGCTTCCCGGGAATTCCGGAGGATGTTCAGGAACATCTGTTTCAATTGGTTCTCATTGCCGTTGATCATGACATCCGATTTCTTCAGCGTATTGATAAACTCCACTTTGATAGACCGTCCTGGTGAAAAGGACTGAAAGACAGAACGGAACAGTGCATTGAGATGGATATGCTTGAATTCCTTTTTGATTCCTTTCGCAATGGAAAGAATGTTCGACACCAATAACTGTCCGTCCGTTGTACTATTCTTTGTCGCTTTCAGGATCTTTTTCCCCCTGTGGGAGCGCACCTGTTTCTCCAGAAGTTTCAGCGAGAGATGCAGCGGTGCAAAAACATTCTGCAGATCGTGTGCTATACTGCTTGTCAGCAGAGACAGTGCCTCCATTTTTTGTGCACGAACGAACGATTCCTCCAACCGGCGCTTTTCGGTTATATCAATGAGTACACCATGAATATTGTGGTCGGATAAATCTTCCCGGCCGGAGAAGAGAAAGATGAGTTGTTTTCCGGATTTCGTCTTGTAGATGATCTCACAATCCTGGAACGATTGGGATTTCTGCAGACCATCAAGGATCGTTTGCTCAACATCGGAGAGCATTGAATGAAAAATGTCTTGAAATTCACGTTGGTTCGTCAATTCCAGCGTATTCAAGAGCGAATGGTTGACGTCGTTCACGTTCCAGTGATGACGGGAAAAATTGACCATCCCAACGATGGTATTATTGAACAGCGCACGGTACCGTTCCTCTTTCCGCTGCAATTCTTTTAGCTTTGAGAATTGCGATTCGATGATGATCGAATTGGTGCGGATGATATTCAGGACATACGCGATCGCAATAATGATGATGATCGTGATCCCAAGAAATATAGCCAGCATGAATTCCGTCATTGGTTCATCACATGTCTTCGTTGTTGGAAAGAGAAATTAGAAGGACATCCTCAATAAACAGCGCAAGCTTCGTGTCCCATTTTGAGCAAACTTAAAATGAAAATCAAGATTCCCAAGGACAATTTATCCTGCCGAATGAAGAGTATATGAAAGGACTATAGAAGAATGAAAAGAAGCACAATTCCACCGCAAAAACATTTTCTAGCGCACTCTCTATGGGACGGTGCCGTTCCGGAATCGTGGTGTTATTGTTGGACTTGATAAACGGAATCGATCACCGTTCCATCTACCCATTGCACCACGGCAACGACATGGTCTTTGGCAATGTTTGGTGGCTGCGGTTTCCCACCACAGATATCAATGATTTCCTGCTGAATTTCCCGAATCGGCCGGATTGGCAGCAAACTGCCCGATAATTTTTTGATCAGATCTTTTCGCCGCGGATTGATCGCTATCCCCCGCTCGGTAATCACCACATCGATCATTTCTCCGGGTCCGCAGAGTGTCGTCACACGGTCCACTATTATCGGCACACGGTCCCGAAACGAAGGCACTGCAAGGATCACGCATTTTCCGAAAAGACAATCCTGCCATCCTCCGATGCCGTGCAGCAAATATCCATCCGAATGAGTGACGACATTGGCATTGAACTCCACATCCACTTCGGTAGCGCCAAGTACCACTGCATCAAGCATTGACGCAAAATTTCCCTTTCCATGGAAATTGTAACTGGTAAACGGGCTGGTGCTGACATGGTTCGGATGTTCACGAAGAGAACGAACCCCTTCCGTGTCAAATGCCTGTCCGTCAAGAATATAATCGGTCAATCCTTCGTTCAACATCTCAGTTAGATATTGTGTACTGCCGCCCCGGATGAACCGAGCTTTTACTCCTTTCAATTTCATCCGTTCTTTAAGCAGGAGAAGAAATGCAAGATTTATCCCTCCTGCTCCAGCCTGGAAAGAAAAACCGTTCTGCATAATTCCGGACTCTTCCACGAATTGAGCGATATATTCCGCGATCAATATGCGATCTGGACTTTTCGTCACTTGTGTTGTTCCGGAGACGATTTTGGACGGATCGCCGAGCGAATCCACCTGCACAACGAAATCGACATTGTTTCCCTGAATGTGCCATGGTACGCAAGGAAACTCCACAAGCGTATCGGTGACAACAATTACCTTGTCCGCATATTCAGAATCTCCTAACGCAAATCCAAGCGGACCGCATGCGGATTTTCCTGACACGCCGTTGGCGTTGCCGAACGGATCGGCAGTCGGTGCAGCGATCACTGCAATGTCGATATGTACTTCGTCGTCCTGGATTGCACGGTAACGTCCTCCATGAGAGCGAAGTACTCCTGTTCCTTTCATCTTTCCGTCGGAAGCAAACCTGCCGAGCGGGCCATTCATACTCCCTTCGATATGATGGATCGTCCCATCCTCAAGATATTTTATCAGATACTCATGACACGGAAACGATGCGCTCGGATACCACCGGATATTCTTCACCCCCATCGCTTTGATCGTATCGAACAAGATGTTGGTCAATCCATCGCCGTTCCGGAGATGATGATGAGTGGAGATCGTCATTCCGTTCTTCAATCCGGATTTGAGCAACGCTTCTTTCAAACTCTTCACAAGTTTATTCCCGTCCGGAGGAAAATCGGCGCAGCTGCGAACGGGCGGAGCAGCCATTGGATAAGCAGGACGATACGCATTAACTCCCTGGAAAGGAATTGCTGGAATTCCATTCACAGATACCGGAACAAAACGGCCGGCTGCGTTTTTCACCATTCCTGATCGAGATTCTTTTGCCATAAGCGAAATTATTTTTTAGAAGTGGATGCAGCCACAGCAAGTATGCGCTGGGCGCGTTTGACGACCGGAGCATCGATCATTTTTGAACCTAACGCTACGACGCCGGAACCGTTCTTCCGGGCTTCATTGAATGCGGCAATCACACGTTGTGCATAGTCGATCTCCGCAGCTGTTGGTGCAAACGCTTCATGAATTACATGGATCTGACGGGGATGGATGCAACCCTTTCCGTCGAAACCGATCGCTTTTGCTTCCAGCACGCTATTGCGAAGTCCATCCTCATCATTCACGTCTGAAAATACCGAATCAAGAGCTTGAATACCTGCAGCTTTAGCAGCATTAATCACTGCACTGCGGGCAAAGAGACTTTCAGTCCCGGCTTTTGTTCTTGCAACGCCGATATCTGCAGTATAATCTTCCAGTCCGATTGACAAAGCGCAGATCCACGTGCTTGCGGATGCAATTTCAAAAGCCCGTTCAACGCCAAGCGCGCTTTCTATGATCGGCAGCAAGAACAGATTGCGCTTGATGGTGTACTGATTCAGCACAGATTCAATTGCTGCATCAATTTCAGCAATCTGTTCTGCTGATTCACATTTTGGGATCAGGATTACTTGCACATGATGCGGCACAATCATTCGAAGATCTTCAAATCCCAACGGAAACGGATTGATCCTTACCATTTTTTCGGCCTTGCCAAAGTCCACGTTCAATAATGCATTCCGGACAAGAATGCGGGCCGAATCTTTCTCCGTTGGTGCGACACTATCCTCAAGATCAAGAATGATACAATCCGGTTTATGCAATCCTGCATTCAGAAAATAATGCGGTTCATTTCCCGGAAGATACAGTCGCGTTCTCCGAAGATGATCGCGTTCTGTTTTCTTCGTCCTCGTTACAGCTCCTTCAATAAATTCTTTATCCATTCCCGGGACAGCACGTTTCACCGCAGTTTCTACTCTTGCGGCAATAACGAATGGAACTGCTCCCTGATCCTCAATATTGACATCAGCATTTCGGATGCCGAAATGACTGAGTATTGTTTTCACCTGCGACCGGATGGATGCTCCGTATAACGATTCAACTTTGCTTTTCAGATCTATCGTGATACCGCCCCGTTCCGTCAGAGTAATCGTAACAAAACAATCGGAACGAATATTCGGCCCGGTTCTGCCAGCGCAACCTGATTTCAATTTCTGAGTTTTCATGCTTGTTTCTTTCTTATCTCACGAGGTTCGACAATTTTTCGGCAACATCGAAGAGGTCGATTCCTTTGGTGAACGGAAGACAAACACCGGTGGTGATGCGCACTTTTTCTATCCACGGCGGTGGAATACTTTTCATCCCATGCATTGCTCCACTGATGGCACCGACAATGGCGGAGATCGTATCGGCATCTCTGCCGAAGTTACCGCTGTATATGATCCCCCGCTTGAAATCACCGTCAGTTAATTTCACAATTGCCAATGCTGATGCAACGGCTTCCGGAGAGACCGATTTATATTCTGTCCATAACGCATCATGCAGCGGCTTCCAGGAATCTTCCAGTGTCTTCCGTTCTTGAATGATATCCCACGCTTTGTTGAATGTAAACCGCATCCACGAATCCTTTGGAGTGACAGAAACAGCAGTCTGATAGATTTCATCAACCGTTGCTCCGGCCATCGCAACAGCAACTGAAGCGGCGACGGCCTGAGCACTCCAGAGTCCGTCCCGCGAATGACTGATCCGCGAATCAATCTCCGCCAGTTGTGCCGCGCGCGCCGGATCACCGGCACACGCTATGCCGATCGGCGTTACACGCATTGCCGCACCATCGCTCATGTAGTGGGAGTTATAGATGCCGGATAACGGCGGCAAAACACCGCGGCGGATATTTGCTGCAGCTTCCCGCTCGCTTGCGCCGCCCCGTTTTAATTCCGACAACGGCAACACATGTATTTTCCAACTTTCTAATACATCTGCATCTGTCAAATTCCCCTTGGCATTGATCAGCGTTTGGGCAGTGAGCAATGCAAATTCCGTATCATCGGTCCCTGGCGCAGGCTTTTCCGTGAAGTCCGTCGTAATGCCGTATTGCAGATGATAATCAGGAGAACGGGCAATATCACCGAACGAATCGCCGATGGCATGACCTACCAGGCTTGCCCGTGCATGGTCTTGCAATCGCGATTTGTCTTTCAGCAGTTCAGTTTTACTCAGCATAGTACTCTTTCAGATTTTTGGAGTGAATGTAGCCACCGCGGCAGTTTTTTTTGCAAGTTCGAAAAGGGATGACTTATCTAATCCTTTCAGGCTGGTGCGGATCGTATCGTTCAACGGAGCAATCCATTTTGCCGGAAGTTGTTTCGCACCGATCATCGTTCCCATGATTGAACCGACGGTTGCACCATTACTGTCGGTATCCCATCCTCCCATCACCACGTTACAAATTGCCTGTTCATAGTCCTCTTCCGACGAAAGCAGAGCAGCAGTAACAAGCGCTGCATTATTAATTGTATGGACCCAGTGATAAGAACCGAATTTCTTATACAGTTCTTCAACCGTTGCATCCCATGATTGTTTTTGAATCGGCAATGAAAGGACAAACTTGATTGCTTCGGCAAAACGAGAACGTGGCGGCACAACATGTAACGCTTCATCGATCACACTTTTCACATCATGGTGTTTAAATGCAGCAGCAACAGCAGCAGCAAAAAAGATTTCACCATAGATTCCGTTACGGACATGGCTGATGCAGGCATCCCTCCAAGCAAATTCCGCTGCACGTGCGGGCATAGCAGGAGAAATCCAGCCCCATAGGTCCGCACGGATTTGTGCACCAATCCACTCTCTGTACGGGTTCATCGCTATGGCAGTGTGCGGTGGTTCGATTCCATTCAAACGGTTCAGATATGCAACTCGCTCCGCCGTGAACGTCGAAAGAACAGGCACCATCTCCGACCAGGTCCTGAGAACATGTTCAGGAGTGAATCCGTCGCCATACTGTATAAACGTAACCAAATTAAGCATCGGATAATTCATGTCATCA